>Ga0209759_1000879_pt1 | contig 22944 bp, 22 predicted proteins | sample AraplaCL_Col_mMS_FD_184261 | JGI IMG/M metagenome (GOLD analysis project Ga0209759, IMG submission 184261) | Arabidopsis root microbial communities from the University of North Carolina, USA - plate scrape CL_Col_mMS (SPAdes) (version 2) | ecosystem: Host-associated > Plants > Roots >...
AAGCACATCCGCGCGTGACGACCTGGGTCCACATGCCGAGCCCGGCCACGTGCGGATGTGCTTCCATATAGGCCCGCTGCTTCGCGAGCCGTTGCGGCACGCTGCGGTCGCCCGCGTCGATACGCGCCGCATAGCGAAAGCCGCGCTGCGCCAAAGCGTCGATGCCCGCTTCCAGCGCGCGCTCGATGCCGCCGTTCACCGGCATGCGCAGCACTTCGATCTGCAGGTTGGGCAGCGCAGGCGCGACGATGGGCGGCGTGCTGCCGTCATCGACGATCAAAACGTGCACCAGCGCACGTTCGCTGAACGACGCGAGCGTCAGATCGACGTCGGCCTGGCCGTTGTAGGCGGGCATCAGCACCGCGACGTCGTCGAGGCAGTGCGGCGGCGCGTCGGCGAAAGGAAGCGTCATGGGCTTAATTTGAAACGGATGTAATAAATATTAACCGCCGCCGCCGCGAGATATCCGCCCGCGAGACCGACCAGCGCGCCATAGGCGCCAAGCCGTGGAATAGCCAGCAGGTTGACCACGAACGCGACGCCGAGCGCGAAGAGCCACTTGAACAGCAACACGAACTTCGCCTGATACTTGAGCACGACGAGATTGCCGATCGCTTCAATGCCCGCCGGTACGGAAAGCCACACGGCCCAGCGGAAAATCTCGATAGCGCCTTCGAAGCCCGGCCCGAACACGCGCCGGATGATAAAGCCCGCGAGCAGGTCGAGCACGAGCGCGCCGGAGATCATCAGCGCGGCGGTCATCGCCGTGAGGCGCAACACGTTACGGCGCAGTTGCGCGGCCTGCTGCACGCGATAGACGAACGCGGGCGCAATGGTCTGCGCGAGCATCAGCGCAAGCGTGATCCAGTTTTCGTTCAGCTGTTGCGCGGCCGAATAGCGCCCGAGATCGGCGAATGAAATGGCACGCTCGAGCATGAGCCGGTCCAGTTTCAGGAACAGGTACATACAGATGAGGCCAAGCCAGAACACCGTGCCCGCGCTCGCGAAATGCGTGAAGAGCGCGCGGTCGAAGTGCCAGCCAAGCTTGCCACCATGGCGACGAATGTAATAGACGACCAGTACACTGCCGATAGCCGCCGACTCCAGCGCCCACAGCCAGCCAAAGCGCGAGGGTTCCGCGGCCGCGCGCACGAGCAGATACACGAGGCCCGCCTTGAGCACCGCGGTGCTCATGCTCGTGAGCAGCTGCGGCTTGCTGTAGGTCATGCTTTGCAGCCACGCATTGATCACGCCGACGAACGGCTCGCGAAACAGCATGGTGACCGCGAGCCCCGCGAGCATGGCGCCGACGAGCGGGTCGAAGAAACCCAGCGCAATGCCGAGCCACGTGAGCAGCAAGGCCGCGACCGACACGGAAAAGCGCAGCGTAAAGGCGCTGCCGAGCACGGTGCCGAGTTGCGCGGGCGGCCGCGCGACGATGGTGGGCACGAGAATCTCGGCGCCGCAGACCCACGTAATGGGCGAGAGCACGAGCAGCAGCGTATTGGCGTATTGCCATTTGCCGAACGTGTCGGGTCCGAAGTAACGCGCGAGCAGGCCGCTGATCGCTATCGCCACCCCGATTTGCGTGAGCCGTTCGAGACCGAGCCAGACAATATTCGCGAACGCGCGCGTGACGTCCGGGTTGGCAAAGCGTTTGAGCGTCAGCATCCGGCAAGCGCTCGCCCATGCACTTTGCGGCAGTTCACCCGCCTCGTCGGCCATCTGGGCAACTTTACAAATGGAGGGCGTCTAAGCATTAGAATGGCGTTACCAGGCTGGTCCGAAAGGCGCAATTATAAGTTGGAACCGGATCGCTTCCGGCAAGGGCGCAGCATCATGTCCGATCGCTATGATTTACCGATTCCACATGAGTGCGCCGGTCAAAATTTTCCATTGCACGCAAGTGAGCCAACATGATCTCCAAATCCATTTTCAAGGCGTATGACATTCGCGGTGTGATCGGCAAGACGCTCGACGCCGACGCAGCGCGTTCGATCGGCCGCGCGTTCGGCAGCGAAGTGCGTGCGCAGGGCGGCGACGCGGTGGTGGTCGCGCGCGACGGCCGTCTGTCGGGTCCGGAGTTGATCCAGGCATTGTCGGACGGCCTGCGTGCGGCCGGCGTCGATGTGGTGAATGTCGGCATGGTGCCGACGCCCGTCGGTTATTTCGCGGCAAGCGTGCCGTTGCAGCTCGAGGGCGGCGAGCGCCGCGTCGATTCGTGCATCGTCGTGACGGGTAGTCATAATCCGCCGGATTACAACGGCTTCAAGATGGTGCTGCGCGGCTCCGCGATTTACGGCGAGCAGATTCAGGCGCTGCATCAGCGCATCGTCGACGAAAACTTTTCTGAGGGCAGCGGCACGTACGTCGAGTACGACATTGCCGACGACTATCTCCAGCGCATCGCGAGCGACGTGAAGCTCGCGCGTCCCATCAAGATCGTGGTCGACACGGGCAACGGCGTTGCGGGCGGCCTCGCGCCCCAGCTCTTCAGGAAGCTTGGTTGCGAACTCGTCGAGCTCTTCACGGAGATCGACGGCAACTTCCCGAACCATCACCCGGACCCGGCGCACCCGGAAAACCTTCAGGACGTGATTCGCGCGTTGAAGGAAACGGACGCGGAAATCGGCTTCGCATTCGACGGCGACGGCGATCGCCTCGGCGTCGTCACGAAAGACGGCCAGATCATTTATCCGGACCGCCAGCTCATGCTCTTCGCCGAAGAAGTGCTGTCGCGCAACAAGGGTGCGCAGATCATTTACGACGTGAAGTGCACGCGCAATCTCGCGAAGTGGGTGAAAGAGAAGGGCGGCGAGCCGCTCATGTGGAAGACGGGCCACTCGCTCGTCAAAGCGAAGCTGCGCGAAACCGGCGCGCCGCTCGCGGGTGAAATGAGCGGCCACGTGTTCTTCAAGGACCGCTGGTACGGTTTCGACGACGGTCTCTACACCGGCGCGCGTCTGCTCGAAATCCTCACGCGCGTTGAAGACCCGAGCAAGCTGCTGAACTCGCTGCCCAATTCTCACTCCACGCCCGAGCTGCAACTGAAGCTGGAAGAAGGCGAGAACTTCGAGCTCATCGCACGTCTGCAGAAAAACGCGCAATTCACCGGCGCGGACGACGTCGTGACCATCGACGGCCTGCGCGTCGAGTACCCGGACGGCTTCGGCCTTGCGCGCTCGTCGAACACCACGCCGGTCGTGGTCATGCGTTTCGAAGCCGATAACGACGCGGCGCTCAAGCGCATCCAGGAAGACTTCCGCCGCGTGATTCTCGCGGAGAAGGCGGACGCGAAGCTGCCGTTCTGATGCGGTTCTGACAGATCGAGCATAGGCAGCGGCGGCGCGGCGGTTCGCGAGGCGCCGCTGCCAATGTCGCTAACGCGGCGCGGGTTTCACTTACCGCGCCGCGTTTTTTCATGCCCATTGGCCAGCTCGCGCTAGAATTGCCGTCCTGGCGACATGACGTGCACGTCGTGGCGCCGCTCGCCGGAGGTCTCGCGCGAAGCAAAGCGGAAGGCTTCGCGGCACCTCTTTCAAAGCATCTTCGGACCGCATAGCCGGTTTCCCTCTCTTGAGCGTGCAAAAGATATTGATCGTGAGGGTGTCGTCACTGGGCGACGTCGTTCACAACATGCCGGTCATCGCCGACATCCGGCGCCGCCATCCCGAGGCGCAGATCGACTGGCTCGTCGAGGAAAGCTTCGTCGGGCTCGTGGAACTGGTGAGCGGCGTGCGGCGGGCGATTCCGGTGTCGCTGCGGCGCTGGCGCAAGCGTCTCTTTTCGGTCGACAACTGGCGCGAGATCGGTGCGTTTCGCCGTGCGCTCGCCGCCGAACACTACGATCTCGTGATCGACTGCCAGGGGCTCATCAAGACCGCGTGGGTCGCGAGCATGGCGCGCGGACCGCTCGTCGGCCTCGCGAATCGCACGGACGGCGCGGGTTTCGAATGGCCGGTGCGTTTCTTCTACGACCGGCGTGTGCCGATCGAGCCGCGCACCCATGTGGTCGAGCGCACGCGGCAACTGGTGGCCGCGGCGCTGAACGATCCGCCGCCGCAGCCTACCGACGACATCGACTTCGGCATCGATACGGGGCGCGCCGCGCTGGCGCTCTCGGCGGCCAATCTGAATCTTCCGGTGCCTTACGTGGTGTTCGTGCACGCGACCTCGCGCGCGGACAAGCAATGGCCCGATACCGCGTGGATCGAGCTGGGGCAGTCGCTCGTGCGGCGCGGCGCGTCGATCGTGTTGCCGTGGGGCAGCGAATCCGAACGCGCGACGAGCGAACGTCTCGCGAAGGAATTCGGCGCAGCGGCCATCGTGCCGCCCAGGTTGTCGTTGCCGGCGGTGGTCGGTCTCATTGAAGGCGCGGCCGCGACGGTCGGCGTTGACACAGGTCTAGTGCACATCGCGGCGGCGCTGAAGCGGCCGACGGTCGAGTTGTACAATTTCGCCACCGCGTGGCGGACCGGCGGTTACTGGTCGCCGAACGTCGTCAATCTCGGCACGGCCGGCCAGCCGCCCACGCTGCAACACGTGAAGTCCGCGCTTGCCGGCTTCGGCCTGCTGTAATTCGTCCGGCGCGCTTCGCCTTACGCATCATCCGTTTTCAAGGGCGATCATGAACGAAACCCAGATCATCGAAGTCGCGAACGCCGACTGGCACGGTCGCAACCTGTCCGTGCCGCGCGAGACGCTGCTCGCCGGCGTCGAACGCGGCAAGGTGCTGTATTTTCCGAATCTGCGCTTTGCGATCGAAGGCGGCGAAACTGCGCTCCTCGATCCCGCGCTCGCCGATCCGAACCGCAAGAACATCAGCCTCGAACCGAATGGCGGCGCGCTGCACGGCGTGGCCGGCGACGCCGTCACGCAGTCCGCGGTGCGCGCGTTGATCGCGCGTTATCAGGCGAATGCGCGCACGCTCGTCGACGGGCTCTTTCCCGAATACAACGGCAAGCTGCGCGTCGCGCCCACGAGCCTGCGGCTGCATCAGGTGGAAACGCGCCAGACGTCGTGGCGCAAGGACGACAGCCGTTTGCACGTCGACGCGTTCCCGTCGCGGCCGAATTACGGCGAGCGCATTCTGCGCGTGTTCACCAACGTGAATCCGCATGGTGTGCCGCGCGTGTGGCGCGTCGGCGAACCATTCGAAGACATGGCCAAGCGCTTCCTGCCGCGCATCAAGCCGCAAATGCCGGGTTCGGCATGGTTGCTCAATCTGCTGCACGTCACGAAGTCGCCACGTAGCGAATACGACCACCTGATGCTCCATCTGCACGACGGCATGAAGGCGGACCTCGACTATCAGAAGACGAGTCCGCAGGAGACCATGCCGTTTCCGCCGGGCAGCGTCTGGGTGTGTTTCTCCGACCAGACTTCGCATGCGGTGATGTCCGGCCAGTTCATGCTCGAACAGACCTTCTTCCTGCCGGTCAAGGCGATGGCGCAGCCGGAATGCGCGCCGCTTGGCATACTCGAACGCCTCAAGGGCAGGGCGCTGGTTTGAGCGCCGCGGCTGGTTTGCCTGCGCGGGCGCTGCCCGATTGGCCCGATTGGGCCGCTTGGCTTGATCGCCGCGCGCCCGCTCGAGCGGAGCGCCGATGCTGAGGGCGATCTACAACGCGCTGTGGTGGCTTATCGCGCCCGCCGCCGTGCTGCGGTTGCTGATCCGCTCGCGCAAGGAGCGCGGTTATCGTCAGCATATTGGCGAGCGCTTTGGCTATTCGCGCGGGCGTTTGCCGGAAGACAACGCGCCGCTCATCTGGGTGCATGCAGTGTCGGTCGGCGAGACGCGCGCCGCGCAGCCGCTCATCGAGACGCTCATGAAGGCGCGTCCCGACGCGCGCATTCTGCTGACTCATATGACGCCGAGCGGTCGCGCCACCGGCGAACAGATTTTCGGCGACCGTGTGTTGCGCAGCTATCTGCCGTACGACATGCCCCATGCGGTGCGGCGCTTTTTGCGCGCTTGGCGGCCGTCGCTCGGTCTCGTGATGGAGACCGAAGTGTGGCCCACGCTGATCGACGAATGCCGCCGCGCGGACGTGCCACTGATCCTGACGAACGCGCGCATGTCGGCGCGCTCGTATAAGCGCGCGGCGAAGTTCGGCGGCGCGACGAAAGATGTATTCGGCGGTTTTGCGCGCGTGCTGGCGCAGAGTCCTTCCGACGCCGAACGGCTCACCGCGCTCGGCGCGCGCAATGTCGCGGTGCTCGGCAATCTGAAGTTCGACATGAGTACGCCGCCGGAACTGGCGGCGCGCGGCCATGCGTGGCGCGCGGCAATCGGCACGCGGCCCGTGTGGGTCGCGGCGAGCACACGCGAAGGCGAAGAAGAACTCGTACTGCAGGCGTTCGCTGCGCTCGGCGTGGAGGACGCGTTGTTGATTCTCGTGCCGCGTCATCCGCAGCGCTTTAACGAGGTGGCGGGGCTCGTCGAGAAAGCCGGCTTGCGCCTCGTGCGGCGTTCCGCGTGGGCGCCGGATGCGAAGGTGGCGTCGGCGGCCGCGAGCGGCGGCGTGCCTGCGTTGCCGGCGGAGGTGAACGTGCTGCTCGGCGATTCCATGGGTGAGCTGGGCGCGTATTACGCGGCGTCGGATCTGGCGTTTATCGGCGGCAGTCTGTTGCCGCTCGGCGGACAGAATCTGATCGAGGCGTGCGCGGTCGGCGTGCCGGTGCTGATCGGGCCGCACGTGTTCAACTTCACGCAGGCCACAGCCGATGCGGTCGCCGCGGGCGCGGCGGTGCAGGTGCAGGATCCGGCCGATCTCGCCCGCGCGCTGCGCGAGCTCTTCAACGACAAGGCGCGGCGGCTCGCCATGGGCGGCGCGGCGTCGGCCTTCGCCGCGCGTCATCGCGGCGCGACCGCGCGCACGGTGGATGTGTTGATGGCGGTGCTGCCGGAGTGAGCGGGCGGCTCCGCCGCGCGCCGCCCGCCGCCTCAATCACGCCTTCAACAATCCCTTGCGCTCGATAAACCGCACCACCTCGTCCAACCCGTCGAGCGCCTTCAGATTGCACATCACAAAAGGCCGCTCGCCGCGCATTTTTTTCGCGTCCGAGGCCATCACGTCGAGATTCGCGCCCACGAGCGGCGCGAGGTCCGTCTTGTTGATTACGAGCAGGTCCGACTTCGTGATGCCGGGGCCGCCCTTGCGCGGAATCTTCTCGCCGCCCGCCACGTCGATCACGTAAATCGTCAGGTCCGACAGTTCGGGGCTGAAAGTCGCCGCGAGGTTATCGCCGCCCGATTCGATGAACACGATGTCCGCGTCCGGAAAGCGCCCGAGCATGCGGTCGACGGCTTCGAGGTTGATCGACGCGTCCTCGCGAATCGCCGTATGCGGACAGCCGCCCGTTTCGACGCCCATGATGCGCTCGGCCGGCAACGCGCCCGCGACCGTGAGCAGGCGCTGGTCTTCTTTCGTGTAGATGTCGTTGGTGATCGCGACGAGATCGTACTGATCGCGCATCGCCTTGCAGAGCATTTCGAGCAGCGTGGTCTTGCCCGAGCCGACCGGTCCGCCCACGCCCACCCGCAGCGGCGGCAGCTTTTTCGTGCGGACGGACGAGTGGGCGGTGTGTTGAAGTGCGTTCATGATGGATCGTTTTATGAGCGAAAAAGCCGCGAATACTGCGACTCGTGACGCGCCGACAGAATGCCGAGCTGCGGCGCAAACGTGTTGATGTCTTCCGGCGACGTCGCGAGCGCGCGCGTGACCGCCGCATCGATCGGCCCGCGCAACGCGACGATGATGCGTTGTCCCGCAAGCTGCCCGAGCGGCACCGCCTTCAATGCGGCGGCGGCCTGGTTTTCGACCCAGTTGAACGCATAGGCGGCAAGCGCGGCGTCGACGGCGGCGTCATGCGCATAGGCCGCGAAGGCGAACGCCGTGGGTTGCGCGAGCGGTGAGATCGCCGCGAGCGTCGCGCGCCGCGCCGCATCGCCCCATTCCAGCGAGACGCACAACTGCCGCAGCGACCAGCCCATCTGCTCGGTTTCGCGCCGCAACTCCGCGGATTCGCGGCTCGCGAGGAATTCGTTGTTCGCTTCTCCGAGACCGGTGCTGTCGTGGCTGCGCCAGCGTTCCATCTGATGCGCGAGGAAGGGCAGCTCGCCGCGTGCGAGCACGTCGGTGAGGCCGCTTGCAATCCAGTCGCGGGCCGAATCGGCGTCGGTGATGAGTTGCGCTTCGATTGCCGCTTCGAGTCCCTGCGAATAACTGAATGCGCCGATGGGCAGGGCCGGCGACGCGAGATGCAGCAGCGCCGTGAGTTCAGCGATGCGCATGGTGGTGATGATGCGCGTGGCCGCAGGATTCGTCGTGCACGTGGCCTTCGTGACTGTGATCGTGTGCATGGTCATGACCGTGCTCATTAGCGTGGCCGTGCTCATGATCATGCGAATGCCCATGATGCTCGCCGAACACCTGCTGCGCCAACGCGTAATCTTCGGCAAAGGTCTCGTCGTGCCCGTGCTTGTGGCCGCCGCCATACGCGCCCGTTTCGGGCTGAAACGGCATGGCAACCTGATCGACCGTCGCGCCGATGCGCTTGAGCATATCGGCCAGCACCGGATCGTATTCGAGCTTTAGATAATCCGCGCCGACTTCCACCGGCGTATGACGATTGCCGAGGTGATACGCCGCGCGCGTGAGCGTGAGCGCATCTTTCGCGCGGACCACGAGCACCGTTTCGGGCGCGGCGACGACGCGCACGAGGCCGCCGTCGTCGGCGACGAGCACATCGCCGTCGCGCAACACGGTGCCGCGCGGCAGCAGCACGGCCACTTCTTCGCCGTTATCGAGCGTGGCCGCGAGGCGGCTCTTGCGGCGCTCGTCGAAAGCCAGCGTCAACGTCGGCGCGCGTTTGACGAGCACCGGCGCGAGTTTCAGGTGAGGCGCAATCAGCTTGTCGAGTGTGCGCATGATCAGAACAGGAAATAGCGTTGCGCCATCGGCAGGACACTGGCCGGTTCGCAGGTCAGCAATTGACCGTCGGCGATCACCTGGTAGGTTTCGGGATCGACGCTGATCGACGGGCGCCACGCGTTGTGAATCATGTCCGCCTTCGTGATGTTGCGGCAGTTCTTCACAGCCACGATACGCTTGTTCAATCCGTAGCGCTCGGCCACGCCCGCGTCGGCGGCGAGCTGCGAAACAAAGGTCAGCGACGTGCGCCCCAAGGCACCGCCGCGCGTCGCGAACATTTCGCGGTAATGCACCGGCTGCGGCGTGGGAATCGACGCGTTCGGGTCGCCCATCTGCGCCATGGCGATCATGCCGCCTTTGAGGATCAGCGAGGGCTTGATGCCGAAAAACGCCGGCTCCCAGAACACGAGATCGGCCCACTTGCCAGGCTCGATGGAACCCACCTCATGCGCGATGCCGTGCGTGATGGCCGGGTTGATCGTGTACTTGGCGACATAGCGTTTGGCGCGGAAGTTGTCGTGACGCGCGTTGTCCTCGGGCAGCGCGCCGCGCTGCACCTTCATCTTGTGCGCGGTCTGCCACGTGCGGATGATGACTTCGCCCACGCGGCCCATGGCCTGCGAATCCGACGAGAGCATCGAGAGCGCGCCGAGATCGTGCAGGATGTCCTCGGCGGCGATGGTCTCGCGGCGAATGCGCGATTCGGCAAACGCAATGTCTTCCGCAATCGACGGGTCCAGGTGGTGGCACACCATCAGCATATCGAGATGCTCTTCGAGCGTGTTGACGGTGTAGGGCCGCGTCGGATTGGTCGACGAAGGCAGCACGTTCGCTTCGCCGCAGACCTTGATGATGTCGGGCGCGTGGCCGCCGCCCGCGCCCTCGGTGTGATACGTGTGGATCGTGCGGCCCTTGAACGCGGCCACCGTGGCTTCGACGAAACCCGCTTCGTTTAGCGTGTCGGTGTGAATGGCGACCTGCGTGTCCGTGTCGTCCGCAACGGAAAGGCAGTTGTCGATGGCGGCGGGCGTCGTGCCCCAGTCTTCGTGCAGCTTCAGACCGATGGCGCCCGCGGCAATCTGCTCCAACGCCGGCTGCGGCTGGCTCACGTTGCCCTTGCCGAGAAAGCCGAGGTTCATCGGATAGCCGTCCGCGGCTTGCAGCATGCGTTCGAGATGCCACGGCCCCGGCGTGCACGTGGTCGCGTTGGTGCCCGTGGCAGGGCCCGTGCCGCCGCCGAGCATCGTCGTCACGCCGCTCGCGAGCGCTTCTTCAATCTGCTGCGGGCTGATGAAATGGATGTGCGTGTCGATGCCGCCCGCCGTCACGATCAGGCCTTCGCCGGCAATCACTTCGGTGGACGCGCCGACCGCAATCGTCACGTTCGGCTGGATGTCGGGATTGCCGGCCTTGCCGATGGCGGCAATGCGGCCGTCCTTGATGCCGATATCGGCCTTCACGATGCCCCAGTGATCCAGAATGACCGCGTTCGTCACGACGGTATCGACCACGTCGGCATGCACGCGCTGCGACTGGCCCATGCCGTCGCGAATCACTTTGCCGCCGCCGAACTTCACTTCTTCGCCATACGTCGTGAAATCGCGCTCGACTTCGATCAGCAACTCGGTGTCGGCGAGACGCACGCGGTCGCCGGTGGTGGGGCCGAACATTTCCGCGTACGCGCGGCGGCCAATGCGTAAGGTCATGATGTAGGTCCGGAATTGAGCGGGGCGGTTCGGGCCGATGAGCGCGCGCGGCGCATCAGAGCTTGCCCATCACCTTGCCGTTGAAGCCGTAGACGATGCGCTCGCCTGCCAGCTCGACGAGTTCGACGGTGCGTTCCTGGCCGGGCTCGAAGCGCACGGCCGTGCCCGCCGCGATGTTCAGGCGAAAGCCGCGCGCGGCTTCGCGGTCGAACGCGAGCGCGTCGTTCACTTCATAGAAGTGGTAATGCGAGCCGATCTGCACCGGCCGGTCGCCGGTGTTCGACACGACGACGGTGACGGTCGCGCGGCCCGCGTTGAGTTCGTGCTCGCCTTCGTCGGTGAGGAGTTCGCCGGGAATCATGGGGCGTGCCTTATGGAATCGGGTGATGAACGGTGACGAGCTTCGTGCCGTCCGGAAACGTGGCTTCGACCTGGATGTCGGGAATCATCTCGGGCACGCCTTCCATGACGTCGTCGCGCGTGAGCAGCGTCGTGCCGTAGTGCATGACCTCGGCGACGGTCTTGCCGTCGCGCGCGGCTTCCATGAGCGCGGCGGTAATGAAGGCGACCGCTTCCGGATAGTTCAGTTTGAGGCCGCGCGCGCGGCGCCGTTCGGCAAGCAGCGCGGCGGTGAAGATCAGCAGCTTGTCCTTCTCGCGAGGTGTCAGCTTCATCGAATGAGTGCGGTGGGTTGGGCCCGGTCCGGGCAGACCGGCCGCGACAATGATAGGCGTTGCGGGCCGCCGCGGCGACCCGTGCAATGCCGGATAAGACAGCGACGCTATCAAGTCCGGCTAACGACGCGCTTACAGATCGGCAGGCAGCGCCGCGCCGAACCACTTCTTCGACATCGTGTTGAGCGTGCCGTCCTGCTTCGCCTGAGCGATGGCGGCGTTGACCTTCTGCTGCAGACGCGGCTCGTTCTTGTTCATGCCGACGAAGCACGGCGAATTCTTGATGACGAACTTCGGCTCAGGCCGGCGCGGCGGGTTTTTCGCGAGAATCGCGGCCGCGACGATATTGCCGGCGGCAATCAGTTGAACCTGACCGGAGAGAAACGCGGCGATGGTCGCGTTGTTGTCCTCAAAACGCTTGATCGTGGCATTGGGCGCCATTTGCGTGAGACCGAGTTCCTCGAGCGCGCCGCGCGTCGCGCCGACCGTCTTGCCGGTGAGATCGGCGGGGCCGCTCACCTTGATGTCGGCGGGACCGAACACGCCCTGGTAGTACGGTGCGTAGGCGGTCGAAAAGTCGATCACTTTCTCGCGATCCGGCGTTTTGCCGAGCGACGAGATCACGAGATCGACCTTGCCGGTTTGCAGATACGGAATGCGATTCGCGCTGTTGACGGGCACGAGCTCGAGCTTCACGTTCATCGACTTGGCAAGCAGCGCGGCGGTGTCGATGTCGTAGCCTTGCGGCTTCATGTCCGGGCCGACCGAGCCGAACGGCGGATAGTCTTCTGGCACGGCCACCTTCAGCACGCCTGCCTTGGCGATGTTATCGAGCGTGTCGGCGTGGACCGCCGGCGAGGTCATGGCGAGGACGGGCGAGGCGAGCAGGGCGGCGAGCAGCGTGCGGCGCGTGGAACGAAGCGTGGGTCGGTTCATGTGTCGTAGACGTGGTGGTGGGCAGGCGGCTGACCGTCTGGGGCGCGGCAGCTTCGCGGGTTGGGGAATGCAAGGTGTGTGCCATTGCGGTGCGGCGAGGGCCGGCCAGAAGGGCTGCGGCTCCCTGCACTACACAGGGGCGCGGCATGGCTCCTGATTGGTGCATGGGCGTCTTACGCAGTGAAAGCGCGGTACCGACGCAACGCGTGTCTTGAACCTACGTCGCCCAGATCCTCAACGGCACGGCCTCGACCCCATGCACCACAGGCCGCAACTGCAGCCAGCACTGAGTCAAAGCGCGCTGGAGCGTTTCCATGGACCGCGAAACGGCCCGCACGAGCAACACGCCCTCCGTCACGCACGAAGCCGCCGCGCGCAGCGCGTCATCAAAGGGGAATTGGGCGGTCAGCGCCTCAGCGAGCGCGTCGTCGCAAGCGGGCCCGACGGCCCACAGCGTTCCGTATGCCGGAAATCCGGCGAGCCCTTGCGCGGCATCGCGCAGCGGATCATCGGCCGCGAGACTCGCGCGTTCCAGCCACAACAGGTCGCCTTGCGTTCGCGCGATTCGCGACACCGCCCGCAAGCTGCCGTGCGACCATCGCTCGCCGGCTGCCTGGCGTCCAAGCTGCGTCGCGTCCCAGCCGATCGCGGTGGCGTCTTCGTCGAGCGTCAGAGAAAAATCCAGCGCCGCATTCGCGTGATCGAAAACAATGTTGTTCTGCGGCAGCCAGTCGAGCCTGGCGTGCTCGCCGACATGCACCGCGATGCTCTGCCGCGCGGCGCGGCCATTCGACTTGTACCACTTGGTCGCGCCGGGCGTCGTGATGACCGCGTGCGCGCCGGCACCGACATCGACGTCGATGGAAAGCACGTCGCCGCCCGCAATCCCCCCTGGCGGATGCACGATCACCGCATGACAGATGGATTCGCCCTCGGGATAAAGCGGCCGTTGCACGCGCAACGGTCCGTCGTGAAGCCGATGCTGAAGCGCCGTGCGGCCGCCGTGCCTGACAAAGCCGAGCTCGAGCCGCGCACGCCATTGCGCATGCGCCTCCCCTTGCGCATGGGCCAGCGTGACGTGATTTTCGTGAAGCGACATGCGAATGAACGTGCTATCGACGTGTGAGCGAAGAACTAGAGGCGCGTGCAGGGCTCAACCGATAGCCCGGCACAAGACGCGCCGAGCATAGCACGCCCGCCAGCGCATCAGATTCGCGCGAGACTGACACCAGACCTACACCGCGATCAGCGCGCGCACGCCATCGGCATCCATATTGGCGCCTTCGCCGCCCGCGACAATCTCGCCGCGGCTCATCACCCAATAGCGATCGGCAATGTCCTTCGCGAAGTCGTAATACTGCTCGACGAGCAGCACGGTCATGCCCATCTCCTCGACCAGCTGGCGCAGCGTGCGGCCAATGTCCTGAATGATGGACGGCTGAATGCCTTCCGTCGGTTCGTCGAGAATCAGCAATTGCGGATCGCTCATCAACGCGCGGCCAATCGCGAGCTGCTGCTGCTGACCGCCGGACAGGTCGCCGCCGCGGCGTCCGCGCATATCCTTCAGCACGGGAAACAGCTCGTAAATCCGCTCGGGGATTTTCTTCGGCGCTTTCTTGCTGGCGGCGCCCACCAGCAGATTTTCTTCGACGGTGAGCCGCGGAAAGATATCGCGCCCTTGCGGCACATACGCGAGCCCTTTTTCCACACGCGAGTAAGTGGGCAGCTTCGTGATCGGCGCGCCGCGCCAGGCGATGGAGCCGCTTTTCGTCTGCACGACGCCCATCAGGCAGCGCAGCAATGTGGTCTTGCCGACGCCGTTGCGGCCGAGCAGCACGGTGAGCTTGCCGTCGGGCACGGTCAGCTTCACATCGCGCAGAATGTGGCTGCCGCCGTAGTACTGGTTCAGGTTGTCTACTTCTAGCATGTCCGTTCGACCCTTTTGAGTCCTTCGACTCTTTCGACGCTTCTGTTCGCCTGTTCGCTCATCGGCCGAGATACGACTCGATCACGGTCTCGTCGCGCTTCACTTCGTCGAGCGTGCCGTGGGCGAGCACGTGTCCTTCCGCCATCACCGTGACCTTGCCGGTCTCGCCGGAAAGCGCCGCCACGAACTCCATGTCGTGTTCGACCACCATCATCGAGCAGGTGCCGCGCAGGTGATTGAGCAGCTCGGCCAGTTGCATCGTCTCGTCGTCGGTCATGCCGGCGGCGGGTTCGTCGAGCAGCAGCAGCGCCGGCTGTTGCATCAACAGCATGCCGATCTCCAGGCGCTGCTTCTGCCCATGCGAAAGCTCGCCCGCGAGGCGACGCGCTTCGCTCTCCAGACCGATCAGCACCAGCGTCTCTTCGATACGCGCTTGCGCGGTGCGGTCGAGCCGCGCGCGCAGCGACGCGAGCCAGCCCTTGTCGGTTTTCATCGCGAGCTCAAGGTTTTCCCACACCGGATGCTGCTCGAACACGGTCGGCTTCTGGAATTTGCGCCCGATGCCGGCGCGCGCGATGGCGGGCTCGTTCATCCGCGTGAGGTCGATCGACTGGCCGAGGAACACCTTGCCCGAATCGGGCTCGGTCTTGCCGGTGATCACGTCCATCATCGTCGTTTTGCCCGCGCCGTTCGGGCCGATGATGCAGCGCAGTTCGCCGGCGTCGATCGAAAGCGTCAGCGCGTTCAACGCGCGAAAGCCGTCGAAGCTCACGGTCACGTCTTCCAGATACAGGATCGTGCCGTGCGATACGTCGATTGCACCCGGCACCACCGCGTGCCCCATGCTCGCGACGCCGCTTAGCGCGTGGCCGGACGGTTCTTCGGGCAGGTCCAGATCAGGAACCATCGGGTTTTCGTTCATGAGCGGTTCCTCTTGCGCGTCGCGAGATCCACGAGTCCCATGATGCCGTTCGGCAGGAAGAGCGGCACCAGCACGAAGATCAGGCCAAGAAAGAACAGCCAGTATTCAGGGAAGTTCGCCGTGAAAAAGCTCTTCGCGCCATTCACCGCGAAAGCGCCGACAATCGGCCCGATCAACGTGCCGCGTCCGCCCACGGCGACCCAGATCGCCATTTCGATCGAATTGCCCGGTGACATCTCGCCCGGATTGATGATGCCGACCTGCGGCACATACAACGCGCCGGCAATCCCGCACAGCACCGCGGACACCGTCCACACGAAGAGCTTGTAGGCGAGCGGGCTGTAGCCGAGAAACATCAGACGCGTCTCGCCGTCGCGCACGGCGGTGACCACGCGGCCGAGCTTCGAGGTGACGATGGCGCGCGCGCCGATAAACGCGACGATCAGCACTGCGAACGTAAGCAGCAGAAGCGCGGTGCGGGTGCCCGGATGCGTGATCGGAAAGCCGCCGATGCGCTTGAAGTCCGTAAAACCGTTATTGCCGCCGAAGCCCGTCTCATTGCGATAGAACAGCAGCATGGCGGCAAAGGTCATCGCCTGCGTGATGATCGACAGGTACACGCCCTTCACGCGCGAGCGGAACGTGAAGAAGCCGAACACCCACGCAATCACCGCCGGCACCAGCACGACGAGCAGCAGCGCGTAGCCGAGATGCTGCGTGCCCTCCCAGTACCAGGGCAACTGATGCCAGTCGAGAAACACCATGAAGTCGGGCAGGTCGCTGCCGTACTTGCCGTCGTGGCCGATGGCGCGCATCAGGTACATGCCGATCGCGTAGCCGCCGAGCGCGAAGAAGAGCGCATGCCCGAGACTCAGAATGCCGCAGTAGCCCCACACGAGATCGAGCGCGAGCGCGGCAATCGCGTAGCACATGAACTTGCCGGTGATGGTCGTCGCGTAAGCCGACAGATGCAGCGGACTGGTCTGCGGCACCACAAGCGTCGCGAACGGCACGCCGAGTCCGAACACGACGATCAACGCGATCAGCGCGAGCCACGCGCGGCGCGACAACAGCGCGGGACGCGGCGGCAAGCCGAGCGCGAAGCCGGACTGCGAGCCGCGGCCGGCGGCGCCGGCGGCTTTGGCGCCGACGTGTGCCGGCGCCGTCGAAGAAGAGGTTGCAGACGTCATCTCATGCCTCCGCGCTACGGCCCTTGAGGGCGAACATGCCCTGCGGACGCTTCTGGATGAACAGCACGATCAGCACGAGCACCGCGATCTTCGCGAGCACCGCGCCCCAGAACGGCTCGATTGCCTTGCTGACGAGCCCGAGACCGAAGCCGCCGATCACCGTGCCCGCCAGTTGACCCACGCCGCCCAGCACCACCGCCATGAACGAGTCGATGATGTAGCTCTGGCCGAGGTCCGGCCCCACATTGCCGATCTGCGAGAGTGCGCAGCCGCCCAGCCCCGCGATGCCCGCGCCGAACGCGAACGCGTACGAATCGACGCGCGCCGTCTTCACGCCGACGCAGGCGGCCATGCGCCGGTTCTGCGTGACGGCGCGCACGAAGAGGCCAAGGCGCGTTTTCGTGAGCACGGCCCATGCAATGCCGACCACGATCAGCGAGAACGCCAGAATCGCGAGCCGGTTGTACGGCAGAATGAGGCTCGGCAGCACGGTCACGCCGCCGCTCATCCACGAAGGATTGACCACCTGCACGTTCTGCGCGCCGAACAGCATGCGCGTCGCCTGAATCAGAATGAGGCTGATGCCGAAGGTGGTCAGCAGCGTCTCCAGCGGGCGCCCATACAGATGCTTGAGCACGAGCCGCTCGATCACAAGGCCGACCAGCGCGGCCGCCACGAACGAGGCGGGCACGGCGACGAGCGGATACCAGTCGAACGCACCCGGCGCCACGCGCTGGAAGAGGTTCTGCACGACATACGTGGCATACGCGCCAATCATCAGAAACTCGCCATGCGCCATGTTGATGACGCCGATCAGGCCATAGGTGATGGCGAGTCCGAGTGCCGCGAGCAGCAGCACGCTGCCGAGCGACAGTCCTGCGAACAGCGTGCCGGCAATCTGGCTGCGCCGCTGGATCGCGTCGAGTTCGTCGATGCCGCTTTGCGCCGCCGCTCGCACGCGCGCGTCGCTTTCGGCGAAAGAGCCGTCCGCTTTCTTCGCGACGAGCGGACGCAGCAGTTCGTTCATGTCGAGGTCGTGCCGCGCGGCGACGAGCTGCACGGCTTCGAGGCGCTTCGCCGCGTCGGTGTCATGCAGCGCGCTCATCGCCCAGAGCGTGTCGAGGCGCCTTTTCAGCGCCGGGTCCGTCTCCTTCGCGCGGGCCGCGTCGACGAGCGGTTTGATTGACGGATCGGGGTTCTTCAGGAGCGCGTCGATGGCTGCCTCGCGCGTCGCCTTGTCCGGCGAGTCGAGCTGCAGACCCGAGAGCGCGCCCGCGACTTTCGAGCGCAGCAGATTGTTCAGCGTGACCGGCTGCGCGTCGCCGGCTTCGACCGTTTTGCCGGTGACGGCATCGCGCGTGGCGTCGCCGTCCTGGATCAGCACCGCGCCGGAGTCGGTGGCGAGCACGCCGTCTTCGGACAACGCCTTCAGCACCGCGAGCGATTCCTTGTCGTGATTCGCGATGAGTTTGTCGATGGCCGCGGACTTTGCGTCGAAGTCGTCGGCGGCGAGCGGCGCGACATCGGCGGCGGTCAAGGCGAACGCGCCGTGCGGCGCGAGTGCGCCGAACGCGCACAGAGCAAAGGCGGCGTACGCGTGACGCGTTGTGAACCGCCGCACAGAAATGAACAGTGAAAACGCCATGATGACCTTTGAAGAATGACTGACGGCGCGCTGCAACACGCTGCGCGCCGCCGGTTCGCCTCGTCGCGCCGCGACGGCTGCGTGAGCCGCCGCGACGCGCCATGTCATCACGCCACGCGCGAGCGCGAGCGCTTCAGGAACGCCGGAATCGAACTCACGACATCCGGCTTGCCCGCATTGCCGGCGATAAATGGGCTCCACGGCTGCGCGCGAATCGCGGTCTTGGTGCGCCAGACCACGTTGAACTGGCCGTCGGCGCGCACTTCGCCGATCATCACCGGCTTGTGCAGATGGTGATTGCCGTCCATCTCGAGCGTGAATCCCGACGGCGCCGCGAACTGCTGGCCGACCATCGCCACGCGCACCTTGTCGACGTCCGTGCTCTTTGCTTTTTCGACCGCCTGCTTCCACATGTGGATGCCGACGAACGTCGCTTCCATCGGGTCGTTCGTCACGCGCTTCGTGCCGCCCGGCAGGTTGTTCTCCTTGACCCACGCGGCCCATTGCTTCTTGAACTTCTCGTTGGCGGGATTGCGCACCGACATGAAGTAGTTCCACGCCGCAAGATTGCCGACGAGCGGCTTCGTGTCGATGCCGCGCAGTTCTTCCTCGCCGACCGAGAACGCGACGACCGGCACGTCCGACGCCTTCAGCCCCTGGTTGCCGAGTTCCTTGTAGAACGGCACGTTCGAGTCGCCGTTCACCGTCGAGATAACGGCCGTCTTGCCGCCTTGCGAGAAGGTCTTGATGTTCGCGACGATGGTCTGATAGTCGCTGTGGCCGAACGGCGTATAGACCTCCTGAATGTCGGCTTCCTGCACGCCCTTCGACTTCAGGAACGCGCGCAGGATCTTGTTGGTCGTGCGCGGATACACGTAGTCGGTGCCGAGCAGGAAGAAGCGCTTCGCGCCGCCGCCTTCCGCGCTCATCAGATATTCGGTTGCGGGAATCGCCTGCTGGTTGGGCGCCGCGCCGGTGTAGAACACGTTGCGCGACATCTCTTCGCCTTCGTACTGCACCGGGTAGAAGAGCAGGCCGTTGAGTTCCTCGAACACCGGCAACACCGACTTGCGCGACACGGACGTCCAGCAGCCGAACACCACGGCGCACTTTTCCTGCGTGATCAGCTGACGCGCTTTCTCCGCGAAGAGCGGCCAGTTCGACGCCGGGTCGACGACGACCGGTTGAATCTGACGGCCCATCACGCCGCCGTTCTTGTTGATGTCCGCGATCGTCATCAGCGCGGTGTCTTTCAGCGATGTCTCGGAAATCGCCATCGTGCCGGAGAGCGAATGGAGGATACCGACCTTGATGGGACCGCTCGCCGACTCGGCGTGCGCGAACGGCGCGCGACCCGCGAGCGCGAGCGCGCCGGACATGGAGCCGAACTTCAACAGACTGCGACGTTTCATGTGTATCCCCTTGCCATTGATGATGAATGTTTATGGGCGTCGATCTCAGCCACAGGGCTTGCCCCGCATGACTTGCCGCTCGTGTACTGCAAGGCATATGCCATGTTGATGGGCTGGGCGCAGTGCGCGTACGCGCGCGCTGTGGCGCGGCTTCCCCGGGCCGGGCTTATGCGGAATGGCGTGCGAATCTGGTGCACGGACTTGGGACGCGCATCGTTCAGGTGCGATGCGCGCCGCGACGACGCGTCGAAATCGGCGGACGGGCTTTGGCGGTGCACATGCGCAGCGGTGTTGTGCACGGGTGCGGCGCAAGTGAAGGGGCGCTTGGGGGGCACCGGATTGCGTCGGGGTCTTTATCGAGGCCACACAGGACGGACGCGATAGAGTTGGCGACGTTGATGGAGGCGTTGCAGGAGGGGGTCACAAGCGATTGGTGTTGCGCGAGACCGGCGCGTCGTCATGTCGGCCTCATATGTAACCCGCATACTTGCGTCGACGCTTCGTTAGAGTCGCTGCCAGACCGCCAGAGCCGAAGCCAAATCGGGCGACGCTGCAGATTTCTGTCGTCGGACCATCGGGGAGGCTGCCTTGGGGTGGACGGAAGCAAATCCGGGAACGACAGACCGACTGCATTTCTGCATCTCGGTTGAAATGGCATAGCCGTCTAGCTTCGGCCATGTTCGGCCATTCGATGCCGGTCGCTAGATCGTCGACACTTCGGCTCTGATGCGACTCGGACGACAACGGCAAGCCAGGCACAGCCTTCAGTCAATCTCTTAAGTTTCACGCCAATTTGCCGTAAGGACGGTGTGAGCGCTCTTCGTTCGAACGGGCAGGATGCTGCACGTATCTCCGGTGAGCGTACTAACTGTTATTGATGCTCGCAGTCGCTATGACAATCAAAATTCGAGATGTATTACTTGTTGCAGTTTTTCTCTGCTTTTCCAATCTCGCCTCGGCTCTCGACGATCGTATGGTTGGCACATGGGAGGGGCAAAGGGACAAGGATAGCAAGTGTTCATATATGGCGTGGACCATGAAAAGGTCATCGGATGGCAAGTTCGAAATTGCGTTCTTCCAAAATCCCGAAAGGACTAAGTTTTTGAATATAGAGAGGGGCCAGTGGGAAACGAAAGACGACAAGATTTCCCTCACCACGGAGGGCGACTCTACTCCCGATGTGTACACCTACGCTTTTACGGATAGCGATACCGTTCATGTTTCGGCGATTGAGCGAAACCCTTCGGCTGACTGCATGGCCGACTATGAATTCACGGATCATCGGATCGGACCGTAAAGGCCACCGCCGTAAGCGGCTCCGAGGGACGCCTGTCGCTGATCAAGGCAGAACCGATGTATGCAGGCGCATGAGGCAGCGTGCGGCCATGAAGGGACATTCGACCGAGTGACTTGAATCGGTGACAATTTGCAGCCTGGGCTGCCAAAGCAGGCGGCTCGTCTCGTCGCCGCAGTCGTTCAAACCTTCTCGCATGTCAGTTATGCCACTACCGCTTGTCTTCTTGCCCGCAATGCCGTGTGATGGACGCATGTATGCCCATCAGCTTGAGGGTTTGGCCGACCTCGTCTCACCGTCGGTATTGGTGCTGTCCGGTTCAACGTTCGCGGAAAGCGCCCAGAGCCTTCTTGCCTCAATCGATGGCCCCTTTGTCCTTGCGGGAACGGCCTACGGGGGCTGTCTTGCCATGGAGGTGTTGGCGTCTGCACCTGAGCGTCTACGAGGGCTCTGGTTGATGAATTGTCAACCGGGAGTACACCCATCCCCGGATGCAGTCCGGTCAACCAGTCGCAAAATTCGGGCTGGCGAGCACGAAGCGGTCATCGCGGAATTCGCGGAGAACGCCATCCCCTCTGGGGATGCTGATGCAAAGGCAGCGTTTATTCAGATGGCTCGCGAGACCGGGGCGGATGTGTTTGCACGGCAATCGGACGCGACGATAACCCGCTCGGACCGATGGTCGACGCTTGCCGCTTGCACGGTTCCAACGCTGCTCATATGGGGAAACTCCGATCGCTTCGTCCCTGCCGAGGTTGGCCGTCGAATTGCCGCGTCAATGCCACATGCCCAGTATGAGCCACTAGCTGGATGCGGGCATTTCCCGACGTTGGAGCGGCCCTCCGCGTGCACAGATATAGCGAGGCGCTGGCTTACAACGAAAGTTATCGGCGGGTCGGGTTAGGGCCCGGCAGCACGATAAAAGTTCGAAGCACCGGTCACGCGCTGATCGGCCATGAAGGGACACTCTCCCTCTGCACTTAGATTGTCGACAACTGCTGCATGCGAATGCCGATTGCAAGGCGAATTGGAGACCGCTGGCTCCGCTAAAATACCTGTCGTATCCGCGCCCCTTACGCGCGACCTGGGCGGAGCTATGCCGACAACCGAAATGGTGAAACTATACGGAGCCGCCTGGAGTGTATATGTGCGGATTGTCCGGCTTGCGCTCCAAGAGAAGCAGGTCAAATATGAATTGGTTGAAGTGGACGTCTTCGCAGAAACTGGAGTTCCGCAGGAGCATTTGACGCGGCACCCGTTCGGCCGCATTCCAGCCTTCGAGCACGGAGGGTTCCATCTTTACGAGACAGGCGCGATTGTTCGCTATATCGACGACGCTTTTCCCGGATGCGAACTGCAACCGATCGATCCAAGAGCCCGCGCGAAGGTCAACCAGATCGTTGGGATACTGGACGCTTATGCATATCGAACGCTCGTTTGGGACATATACGTTGAACGCGTCGTTTCAGTCCGCGAAGGCCGGTTAGCCGATGAGCGGAAGATCGCTGCGGCGCTACCACGTGCCGCGGTGTGTCTATCTGAGCTGAACCGGTTGGCCGACGATCAAGAGTTTCTGATTGGCGATGACGTGACGTTCGCCGATCTGTACGCCGCGCCGATGTTTGCATACTTCATGCAGACACCTGAAGCTGTTTCCTTAACGGAAGGACACGACAAATTAATCTGCTGGTGGCAGCGATTCAGCGCTCGCGACAGCATGTCACGGACATGTCCGTGAGCCGCTGCGTGCGGCACGCAACGGCCAAAATCGGCCGTTCGACATCGGTGGCTGGATCGCTGACAATCGGGGGGCTGCGTATTTTTGAGGAGTTTCGACCAATGAGTTTGGCTTGCCGAGTCCGGGCGATAACAGACCCCTCATCGCTGGAAGGTACTGCCTATGTTGAAGTCATGGCGGGCCCCTATACGAATCGATGCTGGAACGATGGTTCGCTGTTTTTCGAGGAAGAGGTGTTTGGGTATATCGAGCCGACGATCGAAAGATTCGAGCCGACTTACGATCACTATGCATTCACTCAGATCAGCATGCTTGACTGGGAAAAGATAATAGAAGCCCTTGCGGGCGTCCGAAGTAGGCTGGAAATGGAGACCTCCAAGCCGGACATGCTGCAGCAGATTGGCTTCCTCTTCACCGATTCGAAAGAAAGGTTTACTGAGAGTATGACCGCGAATTGTGTCGCGCTCGGCGCGATGATTTCGCAAATCGAGACGTGGACCAGCGAAAATCGTCTCAGGCACAGTTGCGTCACGATCCTCGGCCTGTAGTTCCCATGCCGGCCAG
>Ga0209759_1000885_pt1 | contig 22713 bp, 13 predicted proteins | sample AraplaCL_Col_mMS_FD_184261 | JGI IMG/M metagenome (GOLD analysis project Ga0209759, IMG submission 184261) | Arabidopsis root microbial communities from the University of North Carolina, USA - plate scrape CL_Col_mMS (SPAdes) (version 2) | ecosystem: Host-associated > Plants > Roots >...
GCATGGCCGCGACCGCCCGATGCCGAACGCCACCGCCGACGGCATCACCCTGATCAACTTCGGCATGGGCAGCCCCAACGCGGCCACCGTGATGGACCTGCTCGGCGCGATCGCGCCGAAGGCCGCGTTGTTCCTGGGCAAGTGCGGCGGGCTCAAGAGGAAGAACCAGATCGGCGACCTGGTCCTGCCGATCGCAGCGATCCGCGGCGAGGGCACCAGCAACGACTACCTGCCGCCCGAGGTGCCTGCACTGCCCGCGTTCCAGCTGCAGCGCGGCGTCTCCACCATGATCCGCGACCTCGGCCACGACTACTGGACCGGCACCGTCTACACCACCAACCGCCGGGTCTGGGAACATGACGAGGACTTCAAGGCCTACCTGCGGCGCACTCGGTGCATGGCGGTGGACATGGAGACCGCCACCATCTTCGCGGCCGGCTTCGCCAACCAGATCCCTTGTGGCGCGCTGCTGCTGGTATCCGACCAGCCGATGATCCCCGAGGGCGTGAAGACCGAGGCCAGCGACCGCAAGGTCACCGAGAAGTACGTCGAGGCGCACATCCGCATCGGCATCGAGGCGCTCAAGCTGGTCCGCCGCAACGGTCGCAGCGTGAAGCACCTGCGCTTCGAGGAGGATAGCGAGGGGGAGTGAGGTGGGTCTGTCGGCGCGGGGCGGTTCGCCTGCGCCGGGTGGCCATTCCCTGCTGATCCTGCGCGCTTGCTTCCGGATGATCGGGGGAAGCGCGAAGGCTGGAGTTCGCGATGACAGAGCGGCAGACGGACCAGATGGCGGATTTTCGGGAGCGGGCGCGGTTCGCGCAGAGCCGCGGCGACGAGGCGCTGGCGGAACAGTCCTTCGCCTGCGTGCTGGACAGCGAGCCCGGCGACTTGGAGGCGCTGCAGTTTCTGGCCGCGCGCCATTTCGAGCGCGGCGAAGCCGCCCGGGCGATCGAGCATCTGCAGCAGGCGCACCGTGCCCACCCGCGCGAGCCGGGGGGCTGCACCAGCTGGGCACGGTGCGGATGGCGCTGGCGGATCATGCGGGCGCGGCCGCCGATCTCGACAAGGCACTGGCGCTGGCGCCGCGGATGTTCGTGGCCCGCCTGCGGCTGGGCGTGGCGCTGGAGCAGCTCGGGCGGTCGCACGACGCGCTGGTGGCGTACTTCGCCGCGATCAGCGCGGCGCAGGCGCAGGGGCGCTGGCTAGCCGACGCGACCACCGCGCCCGGCATCCGCGCAGCGGTGCAGCACGCGATGCGCCAAGTGGATGCCGGGCGGCACGCCTTGTTCGGCGGCATGCTGGAACCGCTGCGCGAACGCTACGGCCGCTCGGAACTGCGCCGTGTCGAGCAATGCCTCGCGATCTACCTGCACGAGCAGCCGGCGAACCTGCCCGATCCGCGGCAGCAGCCGAAGTTCCTGTATTTTCCCGGCATTCCCAGCCGGACCTATTACCCGCGCGAGCGCTTCCCCGAATTCGAGGCGCTGGAGGCGGGCACCGCCGCGATCCGCGCGGAACTGCGTGAGGTACTGAAGCAGCCGCGGGATCTGGAGGCCTTCCTCAAGACCGACACCCGGGAGCAGCTGGAGACCATGCTGCACGGCACGGGCGCACAGCCGGCGGCGTGGAACGCGTATTTCTTCTGCCGCCACGGGCAACGCTACGACGCGCATTGCGCGGCCTGTCCGCAAACCACCGCGCTGGTCGAGCGGATGCCGCTGTCGCGCATCCGCGAACACGGGCCGGAGACGCTGTTCTCGGTGCTGAGTCCTGGCGCCCACATCCTGCCGCACCGCGGCGTCACCAACACGCGCCTGGTCACCCACCTGCCGCTGATCGTGCCGAAGGGTTGCGCGCTGAACGTGGGCGGGGAGATTCACGAGTGGCAGGAGGGCCGCTGCGTCACCTTCGACGACACCTTTGAGCACGAGGCCTGGAACCGCAGCGACGAGACCCGCGTGGTGCTGATCATGGACTGCTGGAACCCCGACCTCAGCGAGCCGGAGCGCGCCGCCATCGCCACCCTGGTCGCCGGCATCGGCGACTTCAACCGCAGTTGCGGACTGCCGGGGGATTGAGGTTTGTGCCGCAACTTCGAAAGCTTTGTCAGCAAGTTTTTTCGAGACGGTGTCGATACGCAAAGAGAATGTTTCTGGTCAGTTGAAGGTGACACATGGACCTGCTCAAAACGAGAAAAGCGGCGCTTGCGCGGCCGTGATGCCGGCTGTCAAGCTGCTTCCAGATAGATGAGGTGAGTCCCCTCCATGGCAGCGCGCTTCGTCGCTTTTATCCTTTCCTGCATTGTCTCTCTGGGTTGCATCTCCTGTGCTCACGCACAGTCGGAGGATGAGTTGCTCGGCAGGTTTCGCGCACAGGCCAATGATCTGGCACGACGCCAGTATCTGCTCGCCCGCATACCGGACTTGTCTGCGTCAGACCGATCCTTTGCCCGTCAATTGCTGTCCACCGTGGACTGCGAGCTGGGGCTGTACGATCTGGCGATACGCGATTTCCCGTTCGATGACCGGATCGCGCTTCGTCGGCCCCTGCCGTGGGTCAGCCAGGCGCTCGAGAACTCCGCTTACGGCATCATTTCCGAGGTGCATGGCGCCGGCAATGTCATCGCGGTCAATGCGGTGGATGCGGTTGCCAAATTGGCTGCCAAGCGGCGCATCGTGCTGGTCAACGAAGCGCACGACGATCCGCACACGCGCGTCCTGATTCTTGCCTTGCTGCCGCGTCTGCGTGCGCTGGGTTACGACTATTTTGCCGCGGAAGGCCTCACCGAAAGCGGGGGCACGCTCATGCGTCGGGGTTACCCCATCGAAAGCAGTGGCACCGAATACTTGCGAGAGCCGCTGTACGGGGACATCCTGCGGGAAGCCATCCGGCTCGGCTACACCATTGTGGCGTACGACCCCATCAATCAGGTGGCCGATCGCGACGATGCCCAGGCAGAGAATCTCGATCGCAAGGTGTTCGTCCGCGATCCGCATGCGCGTCTGTTCGTCATGGCCGGCTATGCACACATCGACAAGGCCAAGGGGCACCTTGGAGGCATCGAGCCCATGGCCATGCGCCTACAGAAGCTCACCGGCCTGGAGCCTCTGTCTGTCGACCAGACCCAGTTTCGTGACGTCGAGCCGTCACCGCATACCGGCCCGTATCACCAGATCATCGATGTCCTGGAGATGGATCAGCCCTATGTGTTGCAGCTTCACGAGGGCAATCGCATCTGGAGTTCTGACCTGAGGCGTCATGACGTCAGCGTGGTGGTGCCGCCCATGAGCGGGCAACCGCGACCAGACTGGTTGGCGCTTGGCGGAGAGCGCGAGCCGTGGCCCGTCGACACGACGCTTTGCCATGGCGTCACCCCTTGCGTGGTAGAGGCGCACTACGGCAACGAACCTGATGACGCGATCCCCGCCGATCGCTACACCTTCCTCCGCTCGCTAGCGACCAGCGAGTTGTTCCTGCGCCCGGGCGTATACCGCTTGCGTACCTGGGACACGGCCGGCAAGACTCTCGGCGAAACGACCATCCAAGTCGCCAAGCGCTGATTCGCAAGATATTATCGAAATGCCTGTTGTGGCGTCGCCGCATATCGGACGGATGTGCTTGCCATTCGTGCGCGCTGATTTGGATATACATCCGTGGGTCACGGTAAGGCACATAAAGAGGCGTCGGCAGCAATAACTTACGATTATTGGGCGATCGTTTTCCCTTGCGCAGCCCATTGAATACAAAGACTGAATCGCAAATTCCTGATTGTTGACTTTGCGTTAGCCAGATGTTTAATGTCGGTATTGCGCTCGGTTGCCCGAGGGCAAATAGGGGTGCCATCTCGCAATAGTTGATGCGGGGCGGTGGTTCCCGAAGCGTGTCCGGTTCTTTTGCCTGAATTGCCTTATTCCGGCTACTGCGCCCAACGGGCATGGGAACATCAGATCAGGCGCCGTGTCATCGCCATGCTTGGTTGTATTTGAAAAACTCATTTTTACGCTGGGGAGCTCTTCAATCTCATGAATGCCATCAAACTCAACAATGAGGCGCGTCGTTCCACGGTGCGCCGCACCGCGCTGGCGGTGGCCGTTGCTGCCGGTGTCGGCCTGTCTGGACAGGTGCTGGCACAGGCCACCACCAGCACGATCTTCGGTACCGCGCCGGTCGCGGCCGGCGAGACCGTGCAGATCGTCGGCGGCTCCGGTTTCAACCGCACGGTGCCGGTGGACAGCGCAGGTCACTACACCGTGACGGTGCCGGTGGGCACGTATACCGTGAACCTGCTGCAGAACGGCAACGTGGTGCAGTCGCAGGCCAACATCACGCCGAGGGTGTCGGGCGCGCAGGCGGTCAACTTCACCGAGGCTGGCGCCAACGCGAAGAACGCGCAGAACCTGTCCACGGTCACGGTCACGGGCAATGCCCTGCCGGCGATCGACGTCACCTCGACCCGCGAGGCCTCGGTGATCACCGCCGAGCAGCTCAAGCACCTGCCGCTGGCGCGCAGCGGCGAGGCGATCGCGTTGCTGGCCCCGGGTACGGTGCAAGGCGCATCCGAGCTGGGTGCCGGTCCCACCGGTGAACCGCTGGTGTCCTTCGGTGGCTCCTCGGTGGCCGAGAACGCCTACTACATCAACGGCTTCAATACCTCCGACCCGCTGGGCAACTCGGGCGGCATCACCCTGCCGTACGGTTCGATCGCCCAGCAGGAAACCCTGACCAGCGGCTACGGCGCCGAATACGGTCGCTCCGCCGGTGGCGTGATCAGCCAGATCGGCAAGAGCGGCACCAACGACTGGCACTTCGGTGGCCAGGCGCAGTTTGCGCCGATGGCTCTGCGCAGCAATTACATCAACTACCACTACAACAACCCGCGGGTGACCACCCCGGGTCGCACGGTCGGCAGCATCTACGACTTCCGCAACCGCAACACCAGCTGGGAAAACATCTACGACGCCTACATCAGCGGCCCGCTGATCAAGGACAAGCTGTTCTTCTTCATCTCGGCGGAGTCCGACAAGCAGCAGACCACGGCGGTCCAGTCGGTCGGCGCAAGCAATGTTTACTACCGCCAGTACAGCATGCCGAAGTTCTACGCCAAGCTGGACTGGAACATCAACGACAACAACACCTTGTCGCTGACCGGCGTGAGGAACCAGCAGTCGTACTCCGCCTCCATCTACAACTACAACAACGCGCCGGGCAACAACTACGCGCAGAACTCGGTGGGTAGCTTCAGCAGCTACGACCAGCACACCAAGAACGCCTTCGGCATCTGGATCGCCAAGTACACCTCGTACATCACCGACAACCTCAGTCTCGAGGCGATGTACGGCAAGATGACGGGCACCTACTACACCGAGGTCATTCCTTACGCCGGCTTTGATCCGAGCCTGCCGAACATCCTTCAACCGTCTTCGCAGAACCCGGCCTACACCGGCGGCAGCCCGGGCGGTATCTCCAACAGCAACACCAACACCAATATCCCCAACCCCGGCCACAAGTCGAGCACCACCAACCTGCGCCTCGACCTGGACTGGAAGCTGGGCCAGCACGATATCAAGTTCGGTATCGACAACATGACCACCATGGACATCGGTGCCGGCAGTGCGATGAGCGGCCCGGGCTATGCATGGGAATACGCCCAGGCGCCCAGCGCCACCAAGCCGATCGCCGGCACGGTCGCCGGTACGGCGCCGTTCGTGGATGCCACTGCCAACTACCCGAACGGTGCGTCAGGCTATTACGTTGACCAGTACCGCTTCATCACCAACAGCACGGTGAAAGTGAGCCAGCGCGCGCAGTACGTCCAGGACAACTGGCAGGTGCTACCCAACCTGCTGCTGAACCTCGGCCTGCGCGATGACCAGTTCACCAACTACAATCCCGATGGCGTCGCCTACGTGCGTCTGACCAAGCCGCAATGGGCGCCGCGCCTGGGCTTCAGCTGGGACGTGTTCGGCGACTCCACGCTGAAGGTCTACGGCAACGCCGGTCGCTACTACCTGGCGCTGCCCTCCGGCGTGGCGATCCGCGAGGCCTCCGGCTCTCTGTACACGCGCACCTACTACACCTACTCGGGCATCGACGCGAACGGCATTCCGCAGAACCTGACCCCGATCGTCGGTACGGGCGCAGGCAACGCCACCAGTGCAGGCCAGCCGGTGTCGGCCAACAACGAGTACGGCCAGCCGCTCGACCCGAATACCGTGCGCTCGACCAACCTGAAGGCTGAGTACCAGGACGAGTTCGTGCTGGGCATGCAGCAGCAGATCACTCCGGCCTGGGTCTACGGCGTGCAGGGTACCGTGCGCAGGCTGGGTCGCATCGTCGACGATGTCGGCGACACCACCACCCAGTGCGCGCAGTTGATGGCGCAGAACCCGGGCGTGCCGGGCGTGGATTGCGGCAACATCCAGGCCAGCGTGCTGATCAATCCGGGTTCGACCAACCGTTTCCAGGTGAAGAACGACAACGGTGGCTACAACTACTACACCGTCTCGCCGGCCCAGTTCGGCTTCCCGGCGGCCAAGCGCAAGTATTACGCGCTGGAGGCCTACCTGGAGCATCCGTGGGACGGCAAGTGGCAGGGCAAGATCGACTACGTGTTCTCCAAGAGCTACGGCTCCACGGATGGCCCGGTGCAGTCGAACATCGGCCAGGGCGGCAACTCGGTGTCGGCCACCACGCAGTGGGACTACGGCCAGCTGATGCAGTACGCGAACGGCGTGCAGGCGAACTCGCGCAAGCACGTGTTGAAGGCCTACGGCACTTACCAGATCGCCCCGGAATGGACCGCCAGCGGCATCCTGACGGTGGCCTCGGGTACGCCGAAGTCCTGCCTGGGCTTCTACGGTCCGAACGAGACCAACCCGGGATTGGGTTATAACGACTTCACCCACTGGTGTGGCGGCGTGCCGGCGCCGAGCGGCACCACGGGCTACACGCCGTGGATCCATCCGTTGGATCTCAGCGTCGAATACCGGCCGGAGTGGGCGGACAAGAAGCTGGCCTTCCAGGTGCAGGTGCACAACGTGTTCAACGAGCAGAAGGCCACGCAGTACCGGGCGAACTACGGCAGCACGACCAACCCGCGTTCGACCTACAACTCGATCTACGCGTCGGAGACGCCGCGCTACATGACCTTGGGCGTGACCTACGACTGGTAACGCTTGTTGAACTAAGCGATGCACCTAATGAACAAGGTGCATCGCTTTTCGCCAATGTGAGATATTGCGCAATACAGATGTCGACAGCGCCGTAAGTTGAGTTCGCCACCAAGGAGGAAGTTGCGATGAAAGTGAAACAAACCAGGTTGCGCGGCTATGTTGTAGTGATATCGATCATCGGAGGGCTTTCGTTTGCTGGCGTGGCCCTTGCCCATTTCCCAATTGGAGTGGACACGACACTCAATGTTTATTACAGCGATGCGAGCCACACAGTGCAGGTAGGTACAAGGGATTGGCTTTGTAACGGACAAGAAGTCGTGACAGGCGTGCAAACGAATTACGCCACTTTCACAACTGCCGTATGCGGTGAGGGTGGTGGCGGTAACGATCCTGGTCCATCGCCAGTCGGTGGATGCTTGGGGCACTTGGTTGCAGATCCGTACCCTGACTGCCAACCTTGACAAGATTTAGCTTTAGGAAGCCGCTGGGAGACCGGCGGCTTTTCGCTTTCGTAAATGCAGATCGGGTCATTCGGAGGTGCTGGTGTTCAGTCGCTCGCGCAGCGGATGCAGCAGTTCGCCGTAGCGCTCGCGGTAGCTGACCCCGGCCTTGAGCGGCTGGCGCACCTGGGCCGCGCTGGCGGTGCTGTGCACGGCGCGCACGGTTTGGTGCGGATGGAGGCAGGCCGGATCGAAGTCGAGGCCGCAGAAGTCCAGCAGGCGGCGGATACGCGCCTCCGGATCGGCCAGCAAGGCCTCGTGCGGGAAGTCGAGCAGGTGCTGCGGGTAGCGGGCCAGCCAGTGATCCATCAGGTGCTGGTAGTCCTGATGGTGCATCACCATGTCGTCGAGGTCGTAGCTGAAGTGGGCGCCGTTGCCGAACAGCTGGCGGTAGCAGGCGAAACAGGTTTCCAGCGGGTCGCGGTGGCAGTGCACGATGCGTGCGCCGGGCAGCATGGCGCGGATCGCTCCGACGTACTGCCAGGTGACCAAGTTCTTGTCGGTGAAGCGCGGACGCGCCTGCCGCCAGCGGGCGGTACGCGCGAGGTAGTCGCGACCCAGCCGTGCCCAGTCCGCGGCGGTGGCCTCGGCGACCCAGTGTGGAAACGGCTTGCCGCGCCGCTTCGACTCGTCCTCAATGACCTGGGGCAGATCGGTGATCTCGTTGGCGCCCTCCACCTGTGGATGCGAGGCGAGGATCTGTTCGACCAGGGTGGAGCCGGTGCGCGGCAGGCTGACGATGAAGATCGCCTCCTGGCCCGGGCTCGCGTCGAGCGGCGCGGTCGTAGGGCCGGTGAACGCCTGCATGATCTGCTCGACCCGATTGCGCTCGGCCTGGGCGTTCCAGCCCACTTCATGGCGCTTCAGTGCATTGGCTTCGCCGAGGGCCGCATAGGCCGCGGCATAGTCGCGATGGTCCTCGCAGGCCTTGGCCAAGGCGAAGCCGATCCGGACCCGTGCATCCGCCGTTGCCCCGGGCTGGTGGAACGCCCGTTGCAACTGGGCGAGGTCCCGGTCGTCGAACGCCAGCGTCTTCAGGTTGGCGAGGGCGAACCAGACATTGGGTTCCATCGGTTCGCGGCGCAGCACTTCGCGGTAGTTCGCCACTGCGGCGGGGATGTCACCCAGGATCGCCTGCGCGTCCGCCAGGGTAATGCGCGACCGGGTGTGCGCGGGGTCGAGGCGCAAGGCCAGCTGCAACACCTGGCAAGCGTCCGCGGCGCGGTATTGCAGCTTCAGCGCCTTGCCCAGGTTGTACCAGGAGGTCGCCGTGCGCGGGGCCAGTTCGCAGGCCCGCTGCAGCGCCGCCAGCGCGGCGTCGATCTGGCCGCATTCGTACAGCGCGGTGCCGAGGTTGGTGTGCAGGACGGGATTGTCCGGAGCGAGCGCGAGCGCCTGCTGCAGGTATTCCACCGCCTTCGCGGGTTCGCCGCGCATCTGGCAGACAATGCCAAGCATGCGGTGGGCCTCGGCGTGATCGGGTGCCATCGCCAGCACGCCGATCAGTGCCCTTTCGGCGTCGTCGAGTCGTTCGTTGCCCAGCGCGCGGCTGGCCTCGGCCAGCAGGCGCGTGGCGGAGGGCGACAAGCCGGCAGTGTGGCCGGGCGCTGCTGAAACAGGTGGGTTGGGCGCCATATGTCGCGGATTCCTCAGGATGGCGTCGAGCCGCCGATCAGTGGCCGATCCCGGCCGCCCACGCCATCATCCCGCCCGCCACGTTGTGCACGTGGCTGAAGCCATGCGCGGCGAAGCGTTCGGCCACGCCCTGGCTGGAGATGCCGCGCTGGCAGATGAAGGCGAGTTCGGTGTCCTTGGGCAGGGCGGCGAGCGCTTCGTAGCCTTCGTCTTCGAGGATGCGCGCCTGCGGCAGCGCGGGCAGCTGGGCGCGGGCGGCGGCGGGGCGCACGTCGATCAGCACGATGTTGCCGGCGGCGAGGCGCTGCTGCAGTTCCTGCACGGTGAGCGACTTCACTTCCTGTGCGCCGGGGAATTTCAGGCTCAGGCCCTCGCCCTGCACGGTGGAGACCCAGTCGATCACGATGCCCTTGGCACGCTGGGCGCTGGCCGGGTCGAAGTGCACTTCGAGGCCGTTCGCATGGGCCACGATGTCGTGCTCGCTGGCCGGCGCGAGCTGGAAGCCGGCGCTGTGGTCGGGGCCGATTTCCAGGTGCAGCGCGAGGCCTTGCGCGTTGGCCGTGCCTTCGCGGATCGCCTTGGCGGCGGCGTCGGTGATGGTGATCGCGGGTGGCGTGCGATCCGGCGCGGCGAGGCCGAACAGTGCGTGCAGTTCGCCGCTGCCGTACATCTGGCGGATGATGTCGGCGCCGCCGACCAGCTCGCCTTCGACGTAGAGCTGCGGGATCGTGGGCCAGTCGCCATAGGCCTTGATGCCTTCGCGGATCTCCGGATCCTCCAGCACATTGACCGTGTGGTACTCCGGCAACAGCTCGTTGAGCGTGTTGGTGGCGGCGGCGGAAAAGCCGCAGGCCGGCTGGAGCCGGTTGCCCTTCATGAACAGCACCACGCGGTGGCTCTTGAGCAGGGATTCGATGCGTTCGCGGGTGGCGGGGGCCAGAGACATGGGGAACTCCGGAGGGCACACGTCATGATACCGCCGATATGCGGCGCCGCCGCGCGGCTTCAAGCCGCAGGCGCGGCCGCCAGCATGGCGCGGACCACCGGCAAGACGGCTTCGGTCCACAGGCCGTCTTCGGTGGGGAGAGCCATGCGTGGTGCTGATCGTGGGTTGCTGGAACCCTGAGCTCAGCGAAGCCGAGCGGGAAGCGGTCGCCGCGCTGGTCGCCGGCAAGCCGCTGGGGAGCATTTGGAAGATGGCAAATCGAGACAATTGGCGCTTGTGTCGTCGAGTCGCCGGCTGTCAAGCTGCTTGTCAGGCAGAGAGGTGAGTCCACTCCATGGCAGCGCGTATCGTCGCTTTTGCTCTTTTCTGCATCATGTCCCTGGGATGCGTCCCTTGTGTCCATGCACAGACGGAGGATGAACTGCTCAGCCGGTTCCGCGCACAAGCCAACGACTTGGCACGACGCCAGTACCTGCTCGCCCGCATGCCGGACTTGTCCGCGTCCGACCAGTCCTTTGCCCGCCAGCTGCTGTCCACCGTGGACTGCGAGCTGGGGTTGTACGATCTGGCGATACGCGATTTCCCGTTCGATGACCGGATCGCGCTACGCCGCCCCCTGCCGTGGGTCAGCCAAGCGCTCGACAACGCCGCCTACGGCATCATTTCCGAGGTGCATGGCGCCGGCAATGTCATCGCGGTCAATGCGGCGGATGCGGTTGCCAAGCTGGCCGTCAAGCGGCGCATCGTGCTGGTCAACGAAGCGCACGATGATCCGCACGCACGCGTGCTGATTCTTGCCTTGCTGCCGCGTCTGCGTGCGCTGGGCTACGACTATTTTGCCGCGGAAGCCCTCACCGAAAGCGGGAACGCGCTCGTGCGCCGGGGTTACCCCATCGAAAGCAGTGGCACCGAATACTTGAGGGAGCCGCTGTACGGGGACATCCTGCGGGAAGCCATCCGGCTCGGCTACACCATCGTGGCGTACGACCCCATCAACCAGGTGGCCGACCGCGACGATGCCCAGGCCGAGAATCTCGACCGCAAGGTGTTCGTCCGAGATCCGCATGCGCGTCTGTTCGTCATGGCCGGCTATGCGCACATCGACAAGGCCAAGGGGCACCTTGGAGGCATCGAGCCCATGGCCATGCGCCTGCAGAAGCTCACGGGTCTGGAGCCGCTGTCAGTTGACCAGACCCAGTTTCGTGACGTCGAGCCGTCACCGCATACCAGCCCGTATCACCAGATCATCGATGTCCTGGAGATGGACAAGCCCTTTGTGCTGCAGCTTCACGAGGGCAACCGTATATGGAGCTCCGACCCGTGGCGTCATGACGTCAGCGTGGTGTTGCCGCCCATGCGTGGGCAGCCGCGGCCGGACTGGCTGTCGCTAGGTGGAGAGCGGCAGAGATGGCCCATTGATACCGGGCTGTGCCATGGCGTGATCCCATGCGTGGTAGAGGCGCATTACGGCAACGAGCCGGACGATGCAATCCCGGCTGATCGCTACACCTTTCTGCATGCGCCGGCAGCCAGCGAGTTGTTCCTGCGCATGGGAATGTATCGGCTGCGTGCCTGGGACGTGGCCGGTAAAACTCTCAGTGAAGCCACCATTCAGGTCGCCGGACACTAAGTTGCCACTTGGTCAGGCACGTATTGGCTCGACAAGGGTCCGGTGTGGTGGTGCTTGGCCTTCACGGAATGCTTCGGCCATCGAGTCTCAAAGCCGGTTGCGCCGGATTTTGGTGAGCGCGAGGGAAGTTGATGGCCGTGTAAATCGTAAACACTTGCGGCGCATCGACAATATAATACGCTTATGCATGAATTCGTAATTTCTTGATTGTTGACTTTGTGTTAGGCGGCTGTTTAATCTCGGCCTGCGTCAAGGTAGTTTTGCGGGCAGGCCGTGATCACAATCTTGCGATGGATAATCTCAGTTCGGATGTTTTTGAAGGGATGTCTACGCTGTTAGTTTCGATTTGCTTGATTTCCGGTGCCGCGCTTTAGGGGGCGTGGCGGGTCTCTGGCTGGTGCCGAGACGTTGCCATGTCTGCTTGCAGTTAAGAAGTCGTCTTTATTTCGCTGGGGAGTTTTTAATCTCATGAATGCCATGAAACTCAATAATGTGGCGCGTCGTTCCGCGGTGCGCCGCACCGCGCTGGCGGTGGCCATTGCTGCCGGTGTCGGTCTGTCAGGGCAGGTGCTGGCGCAGGCCACCACCAGCACGATCTTCGGTACTGCACCGGTCGCGGCCGGCGAGACGGTGCAGGTGATCGGTGGTTCCGGTTTCAACCGCACGGTACCGGTGGACAATGCGGGCCACTATACGGTGACGGTACCGGTGGGCACCTATACGGTGAACCTGCTGCAGGACGGCAAGGTTGTGCAGTCGCAAGCCAACGTCACGCCGAAGGTGTCGGGCGCGCAGGCGGTCAACTTCGCCGAGGCTGGCGCCAACGCGAAGAACGCGCAGAACCTGTCCACCGTGACGGTCACGGGCAACGCCCTGCCGTCGATCGACGTGACCTCGACCCGCGAAGCCACGGTGATCACGGCTGAGCAGTTGTCACACCTGCCGCTGGCGCGCAGTGGTGCGGCTATCGCCCTGCTGGCGCCCGGCACGGTGCGCGGCGCGGGCCTGCTGGGTACCGGTCCGACCGGCGAGCCGCTGGTGTCCTTCGGCGGCTCCTCGGTGGCCGAGAACGCCTACTACATCAACGGCTTCAATACCTCCGACCCTCTGGGTAACTCGGGCGGCATCACCCTGCCGTACGGCTCGATCGCCCAGCAGGAAACCCTGACCAGCGGCTACGGCGCGGAATACGGCCGTTCTGCCGGTGGCGTGATCAGTCAGATCGGCAAGAGCGGTACCAACGACTGGCACTTCGGTGGCCAAGCGCTGTGGGCGCCGGCCGCCGCGCGCAGCAACTACATCAACTGGCACTACGCGAACCCGCGCTCGACCACGCCAGGGCAGGAGTCGGGCGACATCTACACCTTCCGCAACCGCAACACGAACTGGGAAAACATCTACGACGCCTACGTCAGCGGCCCGCTGATCAAGGACAAGCTGTTTTTCTTCATTTCGGCCGAGTCTGACAAGCAGCAGGCGACGGTGAATCAGTCGGTCGGTACCAGCAAGATCTACTACGAAAAGTTCAGCATGCCGAAGTTCTACGCCAAGCTGGACTGGAACATCAACGACAACAACATCCTGTCGTTGACCGACGTGAAGAACCAGCAGTCCTACAGCGCCACCATCAACCAGTACAACAACGCGCCGGGCAACAACTACGCGCAGAACTCGGTGGGTGCGTTCAACAGCTACGACCAGCATACCAAGAACGCGTTCGACCTCTGGATCGCCAAGTACACCTCCTACATCACCGACAATCTCAGCCTCGAGGCGATGTACGGCAAGATGAAGGGCACCTACTACACCGAGGTCCTTCCCTACGCCGGCTTCGATCCGAGCCTGCCGCACATCATCGGTGCGTCCTCGCAGAACCCGGCCTATACCGCCGGCCATCCGGGCGGCATCACCAACAGCAACGTCAACACCAACGTCGCCAGCCCCGGTCACAAGTCGACCACCACCAACCTGCGCCTCGACCTGGACTGGAAGCTGGGTCAGCACGACATCAAGTTCGGCATCGACAACATGACCACCATGGACATCGGTGCCGGCAGTGCGATGAGCGGTCCTGGCTACGCATGGGATTACGCCACGGCGCCCAGCCCCACCACGCCGATCAGCGGCACGGTCGTCGGATCGGCGCCGTTCGTGGACGCCACCGCGAACTACCCGAACGGCGCGTCGGGCTACTACGTCAGCCGGTACATGTTCGTGACCTCGAGCACGGTCAAGGTGAGCCAGCGCGCGCAGTACGTCCAGGACAACTGGCAGGTGCTGCCCAACCTGCTGTTGAACCTCGGCCTGCGCAACGACCAGTTCACCAACTACAACCCCGATGGCATCCCCTACGTGCGTTTGACCAAGCCGCAGTGGGCGCCGCGCCTGGGCTTCAGCTGGGACGTGTTCGGCGATTCCACGATGAAGGTGTTCGGCAACGTGGGCCGCTACTACCTGGCGCTGCCCTCCGGCGTGGCGGTGCGTGAAGCATCAGGCTCCACCTATACGCAGTCCTACTTCACCTACTCGGGCATCGACGCGAACGGCATCCCGCAGGGCTTGACCCCGATCGTCGGCACCGGACAGGGCAACGTCACCAGCCCGGGCCAGCCGGTGTCGGCCAACAACGAGTATGGCCAGCCGCTCGACCCCAACACCGTGCGCTCGACCAACCTCAAGGCCGAGTACCAGGACGAGGTCGTGCTGGGTATGCAGCAGCAGATCAACCCGGCCTGGGTATACGGCGTGCAGGGCACCGTGCGCCGGTTGGGCCGCATCGTCGACGACGTGGGCGACACCACCACCCAGTGCACGCAGTTGCTGGCGCAGAACCCGGGCGCCGACCCGGCGACGGCTTGCAACAACATCCAGGCCAGCGTGCTGATCAATCCGGGCTCGACCAATCGCTTCCAGGCGTCGAACGGTGCCGGCGGCTACTACTACTACACCGTGTCGCCGGCGCAGTTCGGCTTCCCGGCAGCCAAGCGCAAGTACTACGCGCTGGAGGCCTACTTGGAGCATCCGTGGGACGGCAAGTGGCAGGGCAAGATCGACTACGTGTTCTCCAAGAGCTATGGCTCGACGGATGGCCCGGTGCAGTCGAACATCGGCCAGGGCGGCAACTCGGTATCGGCCACCACGCAGTGGGACTACGGCCAGCTGATGCAGTACGCGAACGGCGTGCAGGCGAACTCGCGCAAGCACGTGCTGAAGGCCTATGGCACCTACCAGATCGCGACGGAGTGGACCGCTAGCGGCATCTTGCAGCTCGCCTCGGGTACGCCGAAGTCCTGCCTCGGCTTCTATGGTCCGGGCCAGAGCAACCCGGGTCTGGGCTACGGTTCGTACTATCACTGGTGCGGCGGCGTGCCGACGCCCGGCGGCAGCACGGGCTACACCCCGTGGATCCATCAGCTGGACCTGAGCGTCGAGTACCGGCCGGAATGGGCGGACAAGAAGCTAGGCTTCCAGTTGCAGGTCCACAACGTGTTCAACGAGCAGAAGACCACGCAGTACTACGCGCTGTACGGCTCAACCGCCAAGCCGCGCACACGGTACAGCCAGCCGGTGGCTACCGAGGCGCCGCGATACATCACGCTGGGTGTGACCTACGACTGGTAAGGCTTGATCGCTGCCTGCGCGGGAGCACACCCCGGCGCAGGCGGCCAAACGAACAAGGCAACAAGAAAGGCTGCCGGGAAACCGGCGGCCTTTTGCGTGGGCCAGCTGCGCGGAGGGCGGTTGCTTCAGCCGCCGGTGCTGTTTGCCAGGCGCTCGCGCAGGGGGTGCAGCAGTTCGCCGTAGCGCTCGCGGTAGCTGAGTCCGGCCTTGAGCGGCTGGCGCACCTGCGCCGCGCTGGCGGTGCTGTGCACGGCGCGCACGGTCTGGTGCGGGTGGAGGCACGCGGGATCGAAGTCGAGGCCGCAGAAGTCCAGCAAGCGACGGATGCGCGACTCGGGGTCGGCCAGCAGTGCCTCATGCGGGAAGTCGAGCAGGTGCTGCGGGTAGCTGGCCAGCCAGTGGCCCATCAGGTGCTGGTAGTCCTGATGGTGCATCACCATGTCGTCGAGGTCGTAGCTGAAGTGGGCGCCGTTGCTGAACAGCTGGCGGTAGCAGGCGAAGCAGGTTTCCAGCGGGTCGCGGTGGCAGTGCACGATGCGTGCGCCGGGCAGCATGGCGCGGATCGCGCCGACGTATTGCCAGGTGACCAGGTTCTTGTCGGTGAAGCGTGGACGTGCCTGTCGCCAGCGGGCGGTGCGCGCCAGGTAGTCGCGCCCCAGTCGTGCCCAGTCCGCGGCAGTGGCCTCGGTGGCCCAGTGCGGAAACGGCTTGCCGCGCCGCTTCGACTCATCCTCGATGACCTGGGGTAGATCGGTGATCTCGTTGGCGCCCTCCACCTGCGGATGCGAGGCGAGGATCTGCTCGACCAGAGTGGAGCCGGTGCGCGGCAGGCTGACGATGAAGATCGCCTCCTGACCCAGGCTCGCGTCGAGCGGCGCGGTCGCGGGGCCGGGGAACGCCTGCATGATCTGCTCGACCCGCTTGCGCTCGGCCTGGGCGTTCCAGCCCACTTCACGGCGCTTCAGCGCATTGGCTTCGCCGAGGGTCGCATAGGCCTTGGCGTAGTCGCGATGGTCCTCGCAGGCCTTGGCCAGGGCGAAGCCGATCCGGACCCGTGCATCCGCCGTTGCCCCGGGCTGGTGGAACGCCCGTTGCAACTGGGCGAGGTCCCGGTCGTCGAACGCCACCGTTTTCAGATTGGCGAGGGCGAACCAGACATTGGGTTCCATCGGTTCGCGGCGCAGCACTTCGCGATAGTTCGCCAGTGCGGCGGGAATGTCGCCCAGGATCGCCTGCGCGTCCGCCAAGGTAATGCGCGACCGGGTGTGCGCGGGGTCGAGGCGCAGGGCCAGTTGCAGCACCTGGCACGCGTCCGCGGCGCGGTATTGCAGTTTCAGTGCCTTGCCCAGGTTGTACCAGGATGTCGCCATGCGCGGGGCCAGTTCGCAGGCCCGCTGCAGCGCCGCCAGCGCGGCATCGATCTGGCCGCATTCGTACAGCGCGGTGCCGAGGTTGGTGTGCAGGACGGAATTGTCCGGAGCGAGCGCGAGCGCCTGCTGCAGGTATTCCACCGCCTTCGCGGGTTCGCCGCGCATCTGGCAGACAATGCCCAGCATGCGGTGGGCCTCGGCGTGATCGGGGGCCATCGCCAGCACGCCGATCAGTGCTCTTTCGGCATCGTCGAGTTGTTCGCTGCCCAGCGCGCGGCTGGCCTCGGCCAGCAGGCGCGTGGCGGCGGGCGACAAGCCGGCAGTGTGGCCGGGCGCTGCTGAAACAGGTGGGTTGGGCGCCATGTGTCGCGAGTTCCTCAGGGTGGCGTCGAGCCGCCGATCAGTGGCCGATCCCGGCAGCCCACGCCTCCATCCCGCCCGCCACGTTGTGTACGTGGCTGAAGCCGTGCGCGGCGAAGCGTTCGGCCACGCCCTGGCTGGAGATGCCGCGCTGGCAGATGAAGGCGAGTTCGGTGTCTTTGGGCAGGGCGGCGAGCGCCTCGTAGCCTTCGTCTTCGAGGATGCGCGCCTGCGGCAGCGCGGGCAGCTGGGCGCGCGCGGCGGCGGGGCGTACGTCAATCAAGGTGATGCTGCCGGCGGCGAGGCGCCGCTGCAGTTCCTGCACGGTGAGCGACTTCACTTCCTGCGCGCCGGGGAATTTCAGGCTCAGGCCCTCGCCCTGCACGGTGGAGACCCAGTCGATCACGATGCCCTTGGCGCGCTGGGCGCTGGCCGGGTCGAAGTGCACCTCGAGGCCGTTGGCGTGGGCGACGATGTCGTGCTCGCTGGCCGGCGCGAGCTGGAAGCCGGCGCTGTGGTCGGGGCCGATTTCCAGGTGCAGCGCGAGGCCTTGCGCGTTGGCCGTGCCTTCGCGGATCGCCTTGGCGGCGGCGTCGGTGATGGTGATCGCGGGTGGCGTGCGATCCGGCGCGGCGAGGCCGAACAGTGCGTGCAGTTCGCCGCTGCCGTACATCTGGCGGATGATGTCGGCGCCGCCGACCAGCTCGCCTTCGACGTAGAGCTGCGGGATCGTGGGCCAGTCGCCATAGGCCTTGATGCCTTCGCGGATCTCCGGATCCTCCAGCACATTGACCGTGTGGTACTCCGGCAACAGCTCGTTGAGCGTGTTGGTGGCGGCGGCGGAAAAGCCGCAGGCCGGCTGGAGCCGGTTGCCCTTCATGAACAGCACCACGCGGTGGCTCTTGAGCAGGGATTCGATGCGTTCGCGGGTGGCGGGGGCCAGGGACATGGGGAACTCCGGAGGGGACACGTCATGATACCGCCGATATGCGGCGCCGCCGCGCGGCTTCAAGCCGCAGGCGCGGCCGCCAGCATGGCGCGGACCGCCGGCAAGGCGGCTTCGGTCCACAGCGCGTATTGCGCGGCCGAGGGGTGCAGGCCGTCGTCGGCGAGCAGGGTGGGGCGGGTGCGCGAGATCGGCGCGATGTCCACCCAGCGTGCGCCGAGCTGCAGGGTCTCCTGGCGGGCCGTGGCGTTGTAGGCGTCCAGCTCGCTGGCGATGCGCGCGATGTCGCGGCCGCTGTCGCGTGCGAACGGGGTGACGCCCCAGTCCGGAATTGACAGCACCAGCACGCGTCCGGCGCGCGCGTCAGCCAGCGCGATCGCGCGCTGCAGCAGGCGGCGGAACTCCCCGCGGTATGCCTCAGCGTCGCGGCCGCGGTACTGGTTGTTGACGCCGATCAGCAGGCTGACCAGGTCCCAGGGCGGCGCGAAGCCGGCCGCGTCCATTGCGGCGGACAGCTCGTCGGTGGTCCAGCCGGTGGTGGCGAGGATGACCGGCTCGGCCAGCGGTACGCCATCGCCGCGCAGCGCGGCGGCCAGCTGCACGGGCCAGCGACCTGCCGCCGGCACGCTTTCGCCGATGGTGTAGGAGTCGCCGAGGGCGAGGTAGGTCATCAGCGGCATGCGGAGTCTCGATGCCCTTCTCCCATCGGGAGAAGGGGGCGCGAAGGGCCGGGTGAGGGTGCGGTGGAGTGTAGCGGCCAGGACGATTGAACCTGCATTCCTTCCCGGCATCGGATCGGCGTCGGGTCGGGGCAAAACCCGGTTCATGCCGGGTGCGGATTCCACGCCAATCAGGTTCCCGAGGGAGGGACGCTACAGCGGCGCGTCGAAACACGGCGGCCGACGCAGGTACTCGCGCCGCGCCGAGCTCCACACGCCCAGCCCGAAGCCCAGCGTGACCAGCAGCAGGACACCGCCGCCAAGAGCGTGGCCCAACGCACCGAGCAGCCAGTAGCCGCCCCAGTACGTCGCCATCGCGCCCAGCGTCATGACCATGTCCACCAGACCGCGGCCGAAGCTGCTCTCCGGGCCGATCAGGTGCACCGCCAGCGCGGTGAGGCTGGCGCCCACGCTCACGATGGCGGCGTCGATCAGCATGCGCACCGGCTCCGCGGCATGGGTGAGCACGATGCCGAGACCGGTGTAGGCCACGGTGCTGAGCACGGTGATCGGCACCAGCACCGTGAGCGCGTCGAGCAGGGTCTGCTGGTAGTCGGCGCGCGTGCGCGGCGCCAGCGTGAGGTAGAGGTCGGCGAGGTTCGGCCGCATCTGTCGCATGCCGCGGCCGAGCTGCGGGAAGCGCGACAGGCCCAGCAGGATCGCGTAGGCGCCCACCATCACCGCGTTGAAGCGCTGACGATGCATCACCGCGACGACGTAGAGCGTGACCAGTGCCGCCACCAGCAGCAGGCGCAACGCGAGCGCCTGCGGGTTGTCGTGCGGCAGCAGCAGTCGGCGCACCAGCACCATGCGCAGATGCCACGAGGGCTTGCGGCGATAGCGCGCCAGCGCCTGTTCCATCGCGCGTTGCGAGGTGCCGTCGAAGATCGTGCTGATGCGCCGCCCCAGCTTGCCGCGCCGCGCCGGCGTGCCATCGAGGCTGCGTGCACGCGAGCGGCCGAGTTGGGCGTTTTCCAGCGGTGATGCATCCGCTTCACGGTCGTCGATGCGCAGCATCGCGCGCAGGCTGAGGCTGGCGATCAGTACCGCCAGCAACAGCGCCAGCGGCACCGCCCACGGCGAGGTGAGCAGCGCGCGGGCGATCTGGCTGGCCAGCCCCGGCTGCCAGCCGGCCAGGATGAACACACCCCAGACCAGCAGGTTGATGTAGCGCGCGGAACTGGCCGCCAGCCCGAGCGCTGCCAGCAGCAGGATCGCCGCGCCGCCCAGCAACGCGTGCGGCACGCCCAGCCACAGCGCGGCCAGCATGGGCAGCAGCGCCCACTGCGCGACCTGCAGCGTGCCCACCGTGGCGAGCCGCCTGCGAAAGCCGGGCAGCAGGAAGCTCTCCGGGCGGCACAGACCGCGCAGGCAGAGGCCGAGCATCGTGAACCAAAACCAGGCGCCGAAGCCGAACAGCATTGCCGCCGCGCCAGCCGCGTTCACGCCGAACGCGGGCACGCAACCCAGCGCCAACGCGCCGCCCAGCCATGCCAGCTGCATCAGCACCGCGATCACGGTGGTCTGCCGGCACGGCAGCAACCACAGCTGCCACACCGCCCTCATGCCAGCTCCACGAACAGGTCTTCCAGCGTGGGCGTCTCGATGCGCAGCGTGGCGCCTTCGCGCGTGGCCAGCGCGTGCAGGCTGTCGAGGTTCATGTCCTCCACCAGCAGTTGCGCCTCGTCTCCCTTCAACGTGGCCTTGAGCAGACCCGCCGTCACCGGCGCCTGCGGCCAGCCGCCGGTGCGCGTGAGCACCGCACGATGCATGCGTTCGCGCAACTCGGCCAGCGGGCGGGTGAACTGGATCGCACCGTCGCGCAGCAAGCTGATGTCGGCGTCGGCGCGTTCGAGGTCGGCGGTGATGTGGGTGGAGAAGATCACCGTCTTGCCCGGCGCCTTCATCAGCTCCAGCAGCTCGGCCATGAAGGCGCGGCGTGCCTGCGGGTCGAGGCTGGCCACCGGTTCGTCCAGCACCAGCAGGTCGGGCTCGGGCGCGATCGCGCGCACGATCGCCAGCTTCTGCCGCTGGCCCTGCGACAGCTCGCCGATCTTCTGTTTCGGGTCGAGCTCCCAGTCGCCGAGCAGGCGCGCGGCCAGCGCGTGGTTCCAGCGCGCGTAGAATGCCGCAGTGAAGTCGAGGTAGGCACGCACCTTCATCCACGGGAACAGGTCGAAGGTCTGCGGCACGAAGCCGATGCGGTGCATGCGCTCGCCGCTGGGCTCGGTCATCGGTTCGCCGAATAGTTCCACCGTGCCGGCGTCGATCGGCGAGAGGCCCAGCAGGCAGCGTAGCAAGGTGGTCTTGCCGGCGCCGTTGCGGCCAAGCAGGCCGATTACCCGGCCGGGCGGCACGTCCCAGGCTACGCCGCGCAGCACTTCGCGCTGCTTGAAGGATTTGCGCAGGCCGTGCACGCGCAGCACGGATTCGGTCCGCGTCTCGGCGACGGATGCTGCCGGTACGGTGGCGATGGTCGACATCCTTGCGCATGCTCCCCTTGATGAGGCGGCCAATGTGCCACGCAGGTTGGGTCAGAGTCAGTTTTCCTGACGTTTCGGCTTGACCGGGCGCTGCGGAAATCTGACTCTGCCCACTCACCGCCTCGCCTGACACCAGCCCATGACCACCCTCAGCGGCAAGACCCTGTTCATCACCGGCGCCTCGCGCGGCATCGGCCTCGCCATCGCGCTGCGCGCCGCACGCGACGGCGCCAACGTCGCGATCGTCGCCAAGAGCGGCGTGCCGAATCCGAAGCTGCCCGGCACCATCCACACCGCTGCCGCCGAGATCGAGGCCGCCGGCGGCAAGGCGCTGGCGCTGCAGTGCGACATCCGCGACGAGGAGCAGGTGCGCGCTGCCGCAGCGCAGGCGGCCGAACATTTCGGCGGCATCGACATCGTGGTCAACAACGCCAGCGCGATCTGGCTGGCCGGGGTGGAAGGCACGCCGATGAAGCGCTACGACCTGATGCACCAGGTCAATACGCGCGGCACCTTCCTCGTCACCCAGAGTTGCCTGCCGTACCTGAAGCAGGCAGCGAACCCGCACGTGCTGATGCTGGCGCCGCCGCCCAGCCTCGATCCGAAATGGTTCGCGCCGCACACCGCCTACACGATCGCGAAGATGGGCATGAGCCTGTGCGTGCTGGGCATGAGCGCGGAGTTCGCGCCGCTGGGCATCGCGGTGAACGCGCTGTGGCCGCGCACGGTGATCGCCACCGCGGCGATCGGCATGATCGCCGGCGTGCGCGCCGAGCAGTGCCGCCGGCCGGAGATCGTGGCCGATGCGGCGCACGCCATGCTGCTGCGCCCCGCGCAGGAATGCAGCGGCCGCTTCGCGATCGACGAGGACGTGCTGCGCGAGGCTGGCGTGCGCGATTTCGACCGCTACGCGGTGCGGCCGGGTTCGCCGCTGCTGCCCGACCTGTTCCTGGACTGATCCGGCGTCAGAGTGCGCAGAGCGCCTGCAGCCGGTCGGCCGGGCGCAGGCTCAGCGCCACGATGGTGAAGGTGGGAAAGGCCCAGCCGCCGGTGGGAAACACCGAGCCGTCGGCGACGTGCAGGTTGGCCATGCCGTGCATGCGACAGTCGTCGAGATGGGGCGCACCGTTACACTGCCCGCATGGCTGGACGTTCCTCCCGCGCCGAGCTGCCGTTGTTCCCGCTGTCCACCGTGCTGTACCCCGGCGGGCGGCTGGAGCTGCGCATCTTCGAGCCGCGCTACCTGGACCTGGTGCGCGAGTGCACGCGCGACGAGCGCGGCTTCGGCGTCTGCCTGATCCTGCAAGGGCGCGAGACCGGCGAGCCGGCCT
>Ga0209759_1000889_pt1 | contig 22582 bp, 17 predicted proteins | sample AraplaCL_Col_mMS_FD_184261 | JGI IMG/M metagenome (GOLD analysis project Ga0209759, IMG submission 184261) | Arabidopsis root microbial communities from the University of North Carolina, USA - plate scrape CL_Col_mMS (SPAdes) (version 2) | ecosystem: Host-associated > Plants > Roots >...
GGCCGGCTGGCCGGCAGTCCCACGACGCGCTGGATCGCGATGCTGGAGGACCGCAACCTCGAGGACGAGCGCGACATCGCGCGCGTCGAGATCCAGGCACTGATGGGCACGGCCGGCATCGGCGTGGCCACCTGGGACGCCGCGCGCGGCTGGGTCGGATCGGTCCAGCGCGGCGCGCGCGCCGGGGCGGGCGACGGCGCGGCGGGGCCGGACGCCGGCGCGGGCAACGAGCACAGCGGCAGCCTGATGGCGGTGGGGCGCGATCTGGTCGAGGCCGAGTCGATGGCCGACTACGAACGCCTGCAGGCGGCCCTGCGCACGCGCTCGCGCATCGAGGTGCGCTACGCCGTGCGGCACCACGAGAGCGGGCGGCGCTGGCTGATGACGCGCGTCGAGCCGGCCGAGCTGGGCCCGCAGCGCGGGGCGTTTTCCGTGGTCACGGTCGACGTCACCGAGGAGGAGACGGCGCGCCGCCGCAACCAGGACCTGCTGACCGAGCTCACGACCATTCTGGACGTCAGCCCCGCGGGCATCGCCTACCTGCGCGGCGAGGAGCTCGTCCGCTGCAACCACCGGTTCGAGACGCTGCTGGGCGGCACCGACTACCCGGCGGGCAAGCCGTTCGACGAGATCCTGGCCAGCGCCGGCGTGCCCGCCGAGACCGTGGCCGCGCTGATCGAGGCGGTGCGCGACGTCGGCACGCTCGAGACCGAGCTGCTGCTGCCGGCGGGCACGCATCGCAAGAACGCCATCTGGTGCACGCTGGCGCTGCGCCGCACCCACGAGACCGCCCCGGGCGCGATCGGCATGGTGGTGGTGCTGGCCGACGCCACGCGCATGAAGTCGCAGCAAAGCGAGCTCGAGGCGCTGGCGCGCGAGCGCGAGCTCACGTTCAACCTGTCGGACGTGGGCATCGTCTACCAGCGCGACGGCCTGATCGCGCGCGCCAACCAGGCGATGGCCGACCTCGTGGGCTATCCGCCCGAGGCCTTGACGGGCTCGCCGATGTCGCGCCTGTACGAGAGCGAGGCGGCCTGGCAGCACTACGTGCACCTGGAAAAGCGCGACCTGGCCACGCTGGGCCGCTCGCACGGCGAGCGCCAGGTGCGGCGGCGCGACGGCGGCCTGTTCTGGGCCCAGGTGAGCACGCGCCCGGTGGCCATCGACAAGCCGGCCGCCGGCACCATCATGTCCTTCGTCAACATCGACGAGCGCCAGCGCGCGCGCGAGTCGCTGGTGCAGCAGGCCGACCGCACGCGCGCGATCCTCGACTCGGTGCTGGTGGGCATCGTCACCGTCGGCGACGCCGGCATCGAGTGGATGAACCGCTCTGCGCGCCGCATGTTCGGCGGCGAGCTGGCCGACTTCATCGGTGCGCCGATCTCGGTGGTCGCGGGCGAGGAGCTCGATCACCCGCTGCGCCGCACCGACTACGGCGAGACGCTGGAGGAAGGCCAGGCCGAGATGTTCGAATGCCGGCTGCGCGCGCGCGACGGCCGCCACTTCTGGGTCGTCGGCAACGTCGTCGTCACCGGGCAGCGCACGGCCAACCGCCAGCTCACCTACGCGCTGCTGGACATCGAGCGCCGCCGCCAGGCCGAGGTCAGCATCGTGCAGGCGCGCGCGAGCCTGCAGCGCATCATCGAGACGGCGCCGCTGGCCATCGCGTTGTTCGACGCCGCCAGCCAGCAGGTGGTCCAGCTGAATCAGATGGCCGCGACCTTCGCCGGCCGCCCGATGAAGGAGATCCTGGGCCGCGTGCCCTCGCAGTGGCTGCCCGGTCCCGAGGGCGCGAAGCTGGCGGCCGACCTGCACCGGGCGCTCGCCACGCCGGGCAGCGTGCAACGCGAACTTCGGCGTGCAGCGGACACCGGCGCCTCCGGCGTGGACGGCGAGGGCGCCAATGGTGTCTGGGACATCCGCATCGTCTCGCTGCGCTCGGCCGCCGACGCGCCCGACCAGTTGCTCATGGTGGCCAGCGACGTCACCGCTCAGCGCGCCGCCGACGAGGCGCGCCTGGCCGCCGCGATCGCGCAGCGCGAGATGCTGATCAAGGAAGTGCACCACCGCATCAAGAACAACCTGCAGGGCGTGGCCGGCCTGTTGCAACAGAGCGCCTCGCGGCACCCCGAGGCGGCCGGCGCGATCGCCGAGGCGGTCAGCCAGGTGCATGCGATCGCACAGGTGCACGGGCTGCAGGTCGGCGTGACCGGGCCGATGCGCGTGCGCGGCGTCGTCGAGGCGATCGCGGCGTCGGTGCAGCGCATGTTCGGGCGCACGATCCATGTGCAGGTGCGCGGGCCGGCGCCGGATCGCTTCGCGCTGACCGAGGCCGATTCGATCCCGATCGCGTTGACGGTCAACGAGCTGTTCACCAATGCGATCAAGCACAGCCCGCCGGCAGCCGGCGCGCCGGCGACCGACATTCGCTGCCGCATCGACTGCAGCGAATCGACCGTCCTGATCGCCATCGCCAACCAGGGCACGCTCGCCCCCGGGTTCTCGCTAGCCGGCATTCCGGCGGGCGTCTCGGGGCTCGGACTGGTCCGCTCGCTGTTGCCCCGCAAGGGCGCGAAGCTGGCGCTGGAGGGGGAAGGGGACTCGGTGGTCGCGCGCCTGGAACTGGCGCCCCCGGCGGTGGCGTTGCTGGAAGCGCCGTAGCCGGCATGCGGCACCGGCGTCACGCCAGCCGAAGAATGACGTACCGGGTACAACATTTCGCAAAGCAAAACGGTGTACCCGGTACAGAGTTTCACGTGGTGAGAGGCGGTACCGGGTACAGCATTCAGACGGGGACCAGCCACGTCAAAAGTCGTCCAGAACTGACCGGAGCGCGGGGGAGAGAGTTCGCGATGCAGGTTAGCCTGGGCGCATGTCGAGGACTCCGCGAATCCAGTTTCCGGATGCTGTCTACCACGTGACCTCTCGTGGGGACCGCCAGGAGCCCATATTCATCGATGATGCAGACCGGGGACGGTTGTTGGCACTGGTCGAACAGGCGATGAAGCGGTTCGAAGCTACCGTCCTGGCCTACTGCCTGATGGGCAATCACTACCATTTCGTGCTGCAGACGAGGCGAGCCAATCTTGCCCTGGTGATGAGGCACATCAACTTCAACTTCTCGCAGGCGTTCAACAAGCGCCACGGACTCGTCGGCCACCTGTTCCAGGGTCGCTACAAGGCGATCCTCGTGGATCGCGACGCATACCTGATGGCACTCTGCCGCTACGTCGAGCTCAACCCTGTGCGGGCAGGGCTGGTGGCTGCGCCATCCGACTGGTTCTGGTCGAGCTACGCAGCGCACGTGGGCACTCGCGGGGCTCCCAGCTGGCTCGACACCGACGCGCTGCACGGCCACTTGTTGGGGCGCGACGTTGTTTCCGCCGAAGATCGTCTGCTTGCCAGGACACTCTACGAGCAGTTGGTGTCGACCGGTCGCGACGACGATTTCTGGCGGAAATCGCTGCGCGCAAACGCCTACCTTGGTGAGGACGCATTCGTCGGGCGTGTTCGAACACTGGGCGCTTCAGCGCCGAGGTAGGGCTGCAATGAGCCCGGCCTCGCACCGTCCTAAGTGCGTACCGGGTACCTGGTTTCATGTTGCGAAAGACGGTACCCGGTACCCCTGGGTTTGAAGGCCCTTTCAGGCGGCTGCGTGCTCGCGCAACTTCTGATCCGCGACGTGCCGGAGGCCCAGCGCCAGGCCGATCGACACCGTCACGAGCCCGATCACGAGGCCAACCCAGAAGCCGTAGACCTGCAGCGGCCCGCTGCCGCCCACGCCGTGCCAGCCCAGCCAGGTGCCCACGGGCACGCCCAGGCCCCAGAACGCGCAAAGCATCAACACCATGGGCAGCACCGTGACCTTGTAGCCGCGCAGGCCGCCGATCGCGGTGACCTGCGTCGCGTCGAACAACTGCCAGAAGGCGGCGAACAGCAGCAGGTTGGCGGCCAGCGCCTGCACGGCGGGGTCGGAGCTGTAGAGGGCGGCCACCTCGTGGCGCCCCAGGATGATGAGGAAGATCGCCAGCGCCGCGAAGATCAGGCCGACGCCGATGCCGGTCCACGCGGCGTGGCGCGCCGCGCGCGGGTCGCGCGCGCCCAGCGCCTGGCCCACGCGCACCGTGACCGCCGCGGAGATCCCCATCGGGAACATGAACACCAGCGCCGAGGAGTTGAGCGCGACCTGGTGCGCGGCGATCTGCACGTCCCCGAAGCGGCCGACCAGCACCGCGATGCTGCAGAACGCGGTGACCTCGGCCACGGCTGCGCCGCCCATGGGCAATCCCAGGCGCAGCAGCCGCTTCTGCGCCGCCCAGGTCGGCAGCCGCCAGTGCTGCCAGACGTAGAAGCGCTTGTAGACGGGCGCCCATGCCGTCCAGGCCGCCAGCGCCGCCAGCGACACCCACATGCCGATGCCGGTCGCCCACCCGCAGCCGGCGCCGCCCAGCGCCGGTGCGCCCAGGTGGCCATGGATCAGGACCCAGTTCAGGAAGCCGTTGACCACCAGGCCCACGAAGGCCAGCACCATCACGGGCCGGTTCTGGTTGATGCTCGACGAATAGAACGCGAGCGAGCGGTAGACGAGCGCCGCCGGCAACCCCAGCGCGATGCCCCACAGGAACAGGCCGGTGTGCTGCGCCAGCGCCGCATCGATGCGGAACGCCACCAGCAGACCCGGCGCCAGCGGCACCAGCACCAGCGGCAAGAGGCCGATGTAGAGCGCAAGCCAGATGCCCTCGCGGGCGTCGTGCGCGACGGCGTCGTGGTCGCCGGCGCCGAAGTGGTGCGCGATCATCGGCGACACCGCCTGCACCACGCTCATCAGGCCGATGAACACGGGAATCCACAGGGCGACGCCCAGCCCGACGACGGCCTGCTCGAAAGCGCCCGCGTGGCCCGACATCACCGTGTCGAGCAGCCCCATCATCACCTGCGCGACCTGCGAAAGAATGATCGGGACGCCCAGGCGCAGCAGGGCGCGGGCTTCCTGGCGGAAGGTGGCGGCGGGGGGACTGGACACGTGCGGACGTTCGATGGCGATGCCGGGTCGGCACGCAGGGCAGGGCGGGGCAATTTACCACTGGATGGCCAAGCCGCAGCCAGGGGCTCGAGGGTAAGCACCGCGCCGCGAGCCCTACAGCAAACCGCCGAACGGCCGAATAAGTCAGAATGTCCCCCAATGAACGCTCGCTGCCCGATCCGTACCGTCCGCTGCGCGCCGTCGTTCCCGGCGGTGCCAGGGAGCCGCGCGCGATGAGCAAGGGCAAGATCCTGGTCGTCGACGACGACCGGCTCGTGCTGGCGACGGTCACGCATGGCCTGGCCAAGGCCGGCTACGAGATCATCGATGCCGACAACGGCGACGACGCCATCCTGCTGGCACGCCAGCACCGGCCCGACCTCGCGCTGCTGGACATCCGCATGGAGGGCATGAGCGGCTTCGACGTCGCCGCCTACCTGCGCGAGTCGCTGCAGACGCCCTTCATGTTCCTGTCGGCCTTCGCCGACGACGCCACCGTGGCGCAGGTCAAGGCCCTGGGGGCGGTGGCCTACCTCGTCAAGCCGCTGGACATCTCGCAGATCGTGCCCACCGTCGAGGCCGCGCTCGTCACGGCGCGCGCCCGCAAGGCCAGCGCGCTCGCGCCGTCGCCCGCGCCGCACATCGTGCCGGAGCACATCCGCCCCGACCCGTTCGCGCCGGCGCCGCCGCCTTCGGGCTACAGCACGCCGCACGAGCCCTCGGCCTCGCCGCTGACGGCGCCCAACGACACGCCAGATCCGCTGGCCGACGTGGTCGCCATGGCGGTGGGCGTGCTGATGCACCGCTATTCGCTGCCGCGCCGCGAGGCGCTGGATCGGCTGAACCGCATGGCGTCCGCCGACGGCCTGCTGCTCAAGGGCGAGGCCCAGCGGCTGCTCGATGCGGTCGAACTGCTGGCCAGGCCGGGCAGCGCCTGAGCGGCTGTAGGGGTCGCCGCGCTGATACAGCGCACCCGTTGCATCGCACCGCTGTGCCTTGGCCGCCGGCCACGTGATCCGTACGCTCGGTCTTCAACCCTGGAGCCCGAACCGTGACGCAGCTGCTGCCGATGATGATGTATTGTTTCGTGATGTCGATCACCCCCGGCCCGAACAACCTGATGCTGACGGCCTCGGGCGCCAACTTCGGCTATCGGCTCACGCTGCCCCAGGTGCTGGGCTGCGTGGCGGGCAACGTGGCGCTGACGATGATCGCGTGCAACGGCCTGGGCCGCCTCTTCATGGCCTTCCCGGCGGCGCAGGTGGCGCTGCGCACCGGCGGCGCGCTGTACCTGGTGTGGCTGGCCTGGCGGCTGGCGCAATCGCGCATCGGCGATGCGCAGGCGCTGCGTCCCCTCACCTTCGTCGAAGGCGTGATGTTCCAGGCCTTCAACCCCAAGAGCTGGATCCGCGCCATCACGCTGGCGTCCGTCTTCATGCCGGTGGGCGCCAACCCGCTGACGGCGGGGCTGGCGATCAGCCTGATCGGCGCGGCCATCGGCTTTCCCTGCATCTCGATGTGGGCGCTGTTCGGCGTGGCGATGCGCAGCGTGCTGACCGACCCGCGCCGGCAGCGCATCTTCAACCTCGCGATGGCCGCGGCACTGGTGCTGCTGGCCGTCGACATTCTTCGCTGAACCGCATGTTCACGCTCGATCGCGATTCGCCCGTCGCGCTGGCCGACCAGATCGAGGCGCGGCTGCGCGAGATCATCGCGCGCGGCCAACTGCCGGCGGGGGCGCGCCTGGCCTCGATCCGCCAGCTCGCGAGCGAGCTGGCCGTCAGCCCCAACACCGTCATCACCGCGTACGACCGCCTGGTGGCCTCGGGCGTGATCGACGCCCGCGGCACCGCCGGCTACTTCGTCAACCCGCGCCAGGGCGCGATGCCCGAGGAGGTCGCGCTCGAGGCCGGCGAGGAGCAGGAGCCGGTGTGGCTCGCGCAGCAGGCCAACGACCAGCGCGCCGGCGTGCTGCTGGCCAGCAGCGGCGCATTGCCGCCGGCCTGGCTGGAGGACGCCGTGCCGGCGGCCGCGGTGCAGCGCGCGCTTGCGCGCAGCGCCGCCGGCATGGCCTCGCGCTGTCCGCCGCAAGGCCTGCCCGAGCTGCGCGAACGCCTCGCGCTGATGCTGCGCGGCATGGGCATCCCGGTGGACGCCGGCCGCATCCTCACCACTTACGGCGGCACGCACGCGATCGACATGATCTGCCGCAGCTTCCTCAAGCCCGGCGACGCCGTGCTGGTGGAAGACCCCGGCTACTTCCTGATGTTCGGCCGCCTGCAGCAGGAGGGCCTGCGCGTGCTGCCCATCGCGCGACGCCACGACGGCGTCGACCTGGCGCAGATGGAAGCCGCGTGCCGCGAGCACAAGCCGCGGCTGGCGTTCCTGCAGACCACGCTGCACAACCCGACCGGCTGGGGCAGCAGCGCCGCCAACCTGCACAAGGTGCTGGTGCTGGCGCAGCAGTACGGCTTCCTGGTGGCCGAGGACGACGTGCAGGGCCACTTCCATCCGGGCCAGCCGACGCGGCTCGCCGCGCTGTCCGGCCTGGACAACGTCATCTACTACTCGAGCCTGTGCAAGGCGCTGAGCCCGGCCCTGCGCATGGGCTACATCGCGGCCGATCCGAAGCTGCTGAAGGTGCTGCTGCGCCAGAAGATCTATTCGGTGCTGACCACGCCCGCGCTCAACGAGCTGGTGATGCTGGAGGTGCTGGCCGCCGGCCGCTGGCGCAAGCACCTGGACCGGCTGCAGCGCCGCCTGGCGAGCGCGCGCCACGCGAGCGAGCGCCAGCTCGCGTCGGCCGGCATCGCCTTCGACCATCCCGGCGAAGGCGGCCTGTTCCTGTGGGGCGAGCTGCCCGAGCGCGTCGACATCGACCTGCTGGTGCAGGACGCGCTGCGCAACAAGATCCTGCTGGTGCGCGGCGCCGCGTTCATGGCCGACGGCAGCGCCGATCCGCACATCCGCTTCAACGTGGCGATGTGCCAGGCGCCGGCGGTGGCGGACTATCTGCGCGAACGGCTGGCGGCGGTGATGGGGGCGCGGCAGGCCTTGCTGCGTGCGGCAGGGCAGCCCGGTTGAGCGGGCTTGGCGCACTTCAAGAAGACCCAGTGTCGAGTTCGCCGACTGGCGTTGAAGCGGCCGCCCAATGACGCAGGTGTCTTGTTTGCCGGGCGAACAGTCCGACAGACTCCCTCGAAAAGGCCCCCTGCAATGCGGATCCTCAAACTGCTTTCCTCCGTCCTCATCGGTGCCGTCTCGAGCGCGCGCTCCATGACGCCGATGGCCGCCCTCGCGGCAGCCCGGCTGGCGGGCCGCCCGACGCCGGGCGCCTTGGTCCTGCTGGATCGTCCCTTGATCAAGTACGGCGCGCTGGCGATGGGTGTCGGGGAGTTGCTGGGCGACAAGATGAAGACGGCGCCGGATCGCACCGTCCCGCTGGGGCTGCTCGCGCGCGTGATGAGCGCAGGCATTGCCGGCGCGGCGCTGGCGCCGCGAGGTCGCGAGCCGACAGGGGCCGCGCTCGCCGTGGCGACCGCTGTCCCGCTGGCCTATGCGACGCTGGCCGGCCGCAAGCGTGCCATGGCGCGCATCGGCCAGACGCGCAGCGGCCTCATCGAGGACGCGCTGATCGTCGCAGCGGGCATCGCGGTGGTCGGGATGGCGACACGATCCAGACGCGCCTGACCTGCCGCGGCGACGGCGGTCAGCAAATTTCCAGTCAGGCCGCGGCGCGCCTTGCCCGCGCCCGCGCGCGCGCCGGCGCCGGGGCGACGTGCCCCAGGCTCACGAGGTACGCCCCAAGCATGTCGGCCATCGCGTCGGACCAGGCAGCGATCTCGCGGGGCGTGCGCGGCGTCTCGGAGAACTCCTTGCCGACCGTGCTGAGCGTCGACTTGATCAGCTTGCCCGCCAGCGTGCGCACCGGCGGCTTGGCGTCCGGCAGCGCCTCGCGCATGAACGCCTGCAGGATGCCCTTGCCGGAGGTGCGCATCGCCCTGGCCTCCGGCGCGTCGCGGTAGAGCGGGGCGGCGTCGCCGAGCGCCACGCGCAGCGCGGCCTCGTCGCACTCCGACTTGACGAAGGTGTGCACGAGCCGGCGCAGACGCTCGAGCGGCGGTCGCTCGATATCGGCCAGCGCGGCGCGCAGCATGTCCATCGTCTCTCGCCACTCGTCGCTCTGCAGCCGGAACAGGATCGCGGCCTTGTTCGGAAAGTACTGGTAGATCGAGCCGACGCTCACGCCCGCGCGCTCCGCAACACGGGTGGTGGTGAAGCGCCGGGCGCCTTCCCTGGCCAAAACCTGAAGGGCTGCTTCCAGGATCGCCGCGACGAGGTCGTTGGAGCGCGCCTGCTGAGGCTTCTTGCGCGAGGCGATCTGCGTGGGCCGGCGGTCGTTCATGCGGGGGTTCCGGAATGCGAATATGAAACCTGAAGAAGTCTTCATATTATGCCGACACCCCCTGCCACGAGATCTTCACCATGACCGACTCCCTCACCACTTCCCCCGTCGCACCCCTGCTGGCGCGCCTGTTCGCCGAAGCCGACGAGGCCGCGATCGGCCTGGACGCCATGGCCGCCGCCATGCCGCCCGGCGAGCTCGCGCGCCTGATGCGCAGCAAGACCGACTACGTCGATTTCTATTCGCGCCTGAAGGACCAGCCGCTGCCGGTCTCGCGCGCCACCGGCACGCTGCTGTACATGCTGGCGCGCAGCACGGGCGCGCATGCAATCGTCGAGTTCGGCACGTCCTTCGGGCTGTCGACGCTGCACCTGGCCGCGGCGCTGCGCGACAACGGGTCGGGCGGCCGCCTGATCACCTGCGAGTTCGAGCCGTCCAAGGTGCAGCGGGCGCGCGCGAACCTGGCGGCCGCCGGCCTGGACGACCTCGTCGAGATCCGCGAGGGCGATGCGCTGCGCACGCTCGCGCACGACCTGCCAGGCGCCATCGACCTCGTGCTGCTGGATGGCGCCAAGGCGCTCTACCCCGACATCCTTACGCTGCTGGAGCCGCGGCTGCGCCCCGGCGCGCTCGTCGTGGCCGACAACGCGGACCACAGCCCGGAGTACCTGGCGCGCGTCCGCTCCGCGGCCGGCGGTTACCTGTCGACGCCGTTCGGCGACGACGTGGAGCTGTCGATGCGCCTGGGCTGAGCGCTGCCCGCGCGGACGGCGGCCTGTCATCCGGGACAATCATGCTGCCGGCCGATACGCCCATCCGCGCGGGCCATCCCATCTCCCGTCACGCCGCCCATGTTCAATTTGATGCGCACCACGATCCAACGTGTCAGGAAGGAGCGCCTGGCACAGGTCGCCGGCAGCCTGACGTTCACCACGTTGCTGTCGATCGTGCCGCTTCTCGCAGTCAGCTTCGCGCTCCTGTCCCGATTCGCCGCCTTTCACAGGTTCGAGCGTGCGATCGACGAGTACGTGATGAAAGGACTGCTGCCGGCCGACATCTCGCGCACCGTCCTGGGCTACTTGAGCCTGTTCGCCGCCAACGCGCGCAGCCTGACGTGGATCGGCGCACTCTCGCTGCTGTTCACGGCCGTCGCCTTGTTGCTGACGGTGGAGAACGCACTCAATCAGATGTGGCAGGTCAGGCGCAATCGGCCGTTTCTCAGAAGGGTCGGCATGTACTTGCTGGTGCTGACCGCCGGCCCGCCCGTCCTGGGCCTGAGCCTCTGGGCGACATCGTACGTACTGGGCATGTCGATGGGTCTGATCGGGGTGCTGCCGCCGTCGCTGTCGTTCGTGCTCGGCCTGGGGCCGCCGATGCTGGGCATGGTCGCCTTGACCGCCCTGTTTCACTTCGTACCGAACGCCAGGGTGCCGTGGAGCCACGCCATCGTGGGCGGCCTGATCGCGACCGTCTCACTCGAAATGGGCAAGCGCGGCTTTGCGGCCTACCTCGTCCGGCTGCCGACCTACAAGGCGATCTACGGCACCTTCGCGGCGTTTCCCCTGTTCCTGCTCTGGATGTATTTCTCGTGGCTCGTGACGCTGGTCGCCGCCATGATCGCGGCCAACCTGGCGCTCAAGCCGCGGCGAGGCGGTCAGTGACGTCCCGCGCGCCGGCTCAGACCTGCGCCTGACCGCCGTCGACGAACAGCTCGATGCCGTTGACGAAGCTCGAGGCGTCCGATGCCAGGAAGACTGCGGCATTGGCAATCTCCTCCGGGCGGCCCACTCGGCCAAGCGGCACGCGCGACGCCAGGTAGTCCAGCAGTCCCTGCTGTTGGGCCCGGTCGGACCCGGCGAGTTCGACCAGTCCCGGAGTCTCGGTCGCGCCCGGGGAAATCGTGTTGACGCGGATGCCGCGATCCTTCAGGTCGAGGATCCAGCTGCGGGCGAAGTTGCGCACGGCCGCCTTGCTCGCGCTGTAGACGCTGAAGTCGGCCGTGCCTTCGATGCTGGTGGTCGAGCCCGTCAGGATCACCGACGCGCCCTTGGCCAGCAACGGCAACGCCTTCTGCACCGTGAACTGCGCGCCTTCTCCGACTGGCTGGTGGAGATCTTCGCGCCGTTCGATGCCGGACGCCCCGACCCGGGGCATTGAGGTCCTCGGGTCGGAGGCCGCCGCGCTCCGGTGGGGCCAGGCCGTCGAATGGCCGCCAGCGTCCGCGATCGACAGGTCAGGTCGCGGTGTGGCGTGCAGGCTTCGAGCGCGTCGGCTTCGTGCGAGCGGCAGGCGCCAGCCGGGTGGCGAGGGGCGCGCGACGGCCGGTGTCCTCGGCGCGTCCGGGCGCGTCGGCGGCGAAGGTTCGTTGGGTGAGCCGCTCCCACTCCAGGCGAAGCTCCTTGAGCGCGTGTTCGGCGAAGTGCCGCACCCGCGGGGCCAGGTGCAACGCGTGCGGATACACCACATGCAGCGGTGCGCTGGGGATGCTGTATCGCTCCAGGACACGCACGAGCGTTCCGTCCCGCAGCTCCGAGCCCACGTCCCAGATCGACTTCAGGAAGATGCCGCCGCCGGCCAGCGCCAGTGCCTTGGCCGCGTTGCCGTCGTTGCAAAGAAACGTCGCGTTGACCTCGGCCGCAACCGGCTTGCCTTCGTGCTGGAACAGCCAGTGCCTCGTCCTGCGCGTGCCGTAGAGGATGCAGTGATGAGCCGACAGCGCCGCCGGTGTGTCGGGAAAGCCGAAGCGGCGCAGATAGTCCGGCGCCGCGGCGAGGACGAGTTCGCTGTCGGCGATGTGGCGCGCCGTCATGGTGGAGTCGTCGAGCACGCCGAAGCGCAGCGCCACGTCGATGCCTTGCTCCACGAGATCCACCACGTCGTCGCTCAGGACGAGCTCGATCTTCAAGCCGGGGTGCAGGGCCTGGAACTGCGCGGCCAGCGGCGCGAGATAGCGCGTGCCCAGCATGCGCGGGGCGGTCACGCGCAGCTGGCCGGTGACGTCGGAGCGGCTGCGCTGCATGACGGTCTCGGCCTGTTGCACCTCGGCCAGGATCCGCACGCAATGCAGGTGGAAGCGCTCGCCTTCCTGCGTCAGCGATTGACGCCGCGTCGTGCGGTTGAGCAGGCGCACGCCGATGCGGGCCTCGAGCGTCGCCAGCCGTTTGCTGACCACCGCCACCGAGAGGCCCAGCTCGTTGGCGGCTCCCGTGAGGCTGCCGGCCGTCGCGACCTTGTCGAAGATCGCGAGCTCGGCCAGGCTGTCGATCATTGTTTCCATTTGGTTGATTCTAAAATGGCTATTCGGCTGTTTATCAACGTCATGGAGATAAATAGAGTGCGTTTCATCGTTCACCACTACCGGAAAGTTTCCTGATGAAACGCACATTGCTCGCCACCCTGCTGGCGGCCGCCGTCGCCACCGCCGCCGTCACCATGCCGGTCGCCCATGCGGCCGAGGCGCCTGCAACCAAGGTCGGCCGCTACCAGGCGGGCTACTACCACTTCAAGATCGGCGACGTGGAGGTCGCGGCGCTGTCGGATGGCACGCTGACGTTGCCGACGCTCGAGCTGCTGACCAACGCCAAGCCCGGCGAGGTCGCGTCGCGCCTGGCGGACGCCTACCAGACGACCGACGTCGACGCCTCGGTCAATGCCTACCTGATCCGCACGGGCGACCGCCTCGTCCTCATCGATGCCGGCACGGGCGAGCTCTTCGGGCCGACACTGAACAAGCTCGAGGCGGGCCTCGCGGCGGCGGGGGTCCGGCCGGAGCAAATCACCGACATCCTGATCACGCACATCCACTCCGACCACACCGGAGGCCTGATGGACGGCAGGCGCATGGTGTTTCCCAATGCCACGGTGCACATCGAGCAGAAGGAAGTCGCGTACTGGCTCGATGCCGGCCATCGTGCGAAGGCGCCCGAAGGTGCGAGGAGGTTCTTCGACGAGGCGTCGGCCAAGGTGCAGCCCTATGTGGACGCCGGCCGGGTGAAGATGTTCTCAGGCGCGACCGAGGTGCTCCCCGGCATCGGCGCCATCCCTGCGCCCGGCCATACCCCCGGCCACACGTTCTATTCGCTCGAGAGCAAGGGCCAGAAGCTGGTGTTCTGGGGCGACGTCGTGCACGTGGCGGATGTGCAGATGCCCGACCCGGCCGTGTCCATCGTCTTCGACGCCGATCCGGCGGCGGCCGCGGCGACGCGCAGGAAGGCGTTCGCCGATGCGGCCGAACGCGGCTACTGGGTGGCGGGCGATCACATCTCGTTCCCTGGCGTGGGGCACCTCCGGCGCGATGGCGAGGGCTACCGGTGGGTGCCGATCACCTATGTCAACGATCACCACCAGGCGAGATGAGCGTACGTGGGGCGGTATCGCGGGGGTGGATCCTGCGACCTCGCACAGGATGACACGCCCATCGCATCAGGGCAGCGTGAAGTAGAACCGCGCTCCCTTGCCCACCTCGGACTCCGCCCAGATGTCCCCGCCGTGGCGCCGGATGATGCGCCGCACCGACGCCAGCCCGACGCCCGTGCCCTGGAAGTCCTTGGCGCTGTGCAGCCGCTGGAACACGCCGAACAGGCGGTCCGCGAAGCGCATGTCGAAGCCGGCGCCGGCGTCGGCGATGACGAAGGTGGGAATGCCGGCCAGCGTCTCGCGCCTGAACTCGATGCGGGTGGTGGGGCTCTGGCTGCTGTACTTCCAGGCGTTGCCCACCAGGTTCTCGATGGCGATGCGCATCAGCGTGGGGTCGCCCTGGATCACGAGTCCGGGCTCGATGTGGATCTCGGCCTCGCGCTCCGGCTCGTTGCTGCGCAGGTCTTCCAGCACATAACGCGTGAGCTGCGAGAGGTCGACCGGCTGGCGCTTGATCGGCTGCGACTGCAGGCGCGACAGCGCGAGCAGCGAATCGATCATGCTGTTCATGCGCGCGGCGGCGGCCAGGATGCGGTCCGTATGGTCGTTGCCGATGCGATCGAGGAAGCGGCCGTAGTCCTCCTTGAGGATGCGGGCGAAGCCCTCGACCACGCGGATGGGCGCGCGCAGGTCGTGCGACACCGAGTAGATGAAGGACTCGTGGTCGGCGCTGTCGGCGGCGCTCGCGGCGGGCTCGGGCGCGACGCTGGGCGCCGCGGCGGCCGGCGCGGCCGGCGCCGCCTGGCCGGACTCGGCCTTGCGCAGGATGACCAGGCGGCCGGCGTGCGCATCGTCGTCGCTGGCCACGTAGGTCCAGCTGACGCGCCATTCGCCGACCGTGCGGATCTCGCCGGCCGGCATCTCGGCCAGGGCGCGGTCGAGGGCCGCGGGCAGGCGGGCGCAGACGGCGGCCCAGTCCGGGGCGCCGGTGAAGTCGTCGTCCGCAGACAGCGACATGCCGAACAGCGCGCGCGTGCCGGCGCCCTGGGCCTGGAGCTGCCACGGCGCGCTTTCGTCGAGGCGGCGAAACACCAGCACGGTGGCGTCGGATTGCGCCAGCAGTTCGGCCAGCACGGCCTGGCCGAAGCCGGCGGCCTCGCTGTCGCCGACCGGCCGGGCCGTGCCGACATAGCCCAGGAAGTAGCCGGCGCCGTCATGGCGCGGCTCGCCGCGCACGCTCCACAGCGTGGCGCTGTCGCCGAGTTGCAGCAGCACGCGCTGCTCGGGGATGGGCGCGTGCGCGGCCAGCTGGCGCGTCAGCGGCGATGCCGCAGGCGAACCAGCGGTCGCAGCGGAAACGCCCTCGGCTCCCGGCAGGGGTTGCGCGATGGTGCTCAGCGCGGCGCCCAGCGGTGGACTGGCGCGCCAGCCCGCAGGCCGGCGGGCCGGCGGGCGCCAGGTGGTCAGCCGATGCGCGGCGTCGGTCTCCCAGATCCACTGGTCGGCCAGCGCCAGCAGCCGGTTGCGATCCTCGGTGGCTTCGCGCAGCACGGCAGCGCCGCGAGCCTTCATCCACAGGGCGCCCGCAAGCGCGCTGATCGCGGCCAGCGCCAGCACGGCGAACACGGCGAACGTCGGAGTCATCGAGTCTGCGTGAGCCACATGGGGGCAGATTGTAAGGAGCAAAGTCCGCCGCTCCCGGCCGTGCTCGCGGCGGCCGGTCCCGGGTTCGCCGGCCGACCTTGTAGGGAGGTCGTGACAGATTTCGCATCCAGGCCTGCAATGATGCGCCGCGGGCGTCCGGATTGCTCAGCCTTGGGCCACGCTAGGGCCGCCGCCAAAGGCATCCCCCATGCAGAGTATTTCGACATTGACGCCATTCAGGCGGACGGACATGCTTACATTACAGGGCGAGAATGGTCGAGATCAGAAAACTCAGGGTGCGATGGTCGATTTGAACAATTCCGGGATCGAGGGCGCCGCGGGCAAGCCGGTGCTGGATGCGGCCTGCATGGCCGAGTTGCGGGCGCTCGATCCCGACGGCAAGGCGCAGCTGGTCAAGCGCGTGCTCGCCACGTACCAGGCCTCGCTGGCCAAGCTGGTCGCGCAGCTGCAGGCGGCGCGGGCCGACGGCTCGTGGGATCAGGTCTCGCGCGTGGCCCATACGCTCAAGTCCTCGTCCGCCAGCATCGGCGCGCTGGCGCTGTCCTCGCTGTGCGCCGACATCGAGCGCCTGCTGCGCGCGGGCGACAACGCGGCGGCGCTCGGCCTGATCGATCAATTCCAGGCCGAGGTCCTGCGTGTCGACGACGCCGTGCGCCAGACGCTGCAACACCTCGAGGCGGCTGCCTCATGACGCTGCACCACGGCGTGAGCCTGGAAGCGACCGACCGTCGTCCGACGGTGCTGCTCGTCGACGACGACGAGGTCAACCTGCTGATGACCGCCGCGGCCCTGCGCGACCGCGGCTTCGACATCACGTCCTGCACCGGCGGCGAGGAAGCGCTGACGCGCCTGGCCAGCTGGACGCCCGACGTCGTCGTGCTGGACGCCATCATGCCCGGCCTGGACGGCTTCGAGACCTGCGTCGCGCTGCGCAACATGCCCGGCTTCGACAACGTGCCGGTGCTGATGCTGACCGGCCTGGACGACGAGGCCTCGATCAACCGCGCCTACCAGGTCGGCGCCACCGACTTCTTCGTCAAGGCCACGCAGTGGAGCCTGCTGGCCGGCCGCCTGCGCTACCTGCTGCGGGCGTCACGCACGCGCCAGGAGCTCGAGCGCAGCAAGGCCAAGCTGGCCCGCGCGCAGGATCTGGCCCGCATGGGCAGCTTCGACTGGTGGCAGGAAGAGGGCCGCAGCTTCGTCAACGGGCTCGAGCTGTCCGAAGAAGGCCTGCGCGTGTTCGGCTACGGGCCGGACGACCGCGTCAACCTGCGCGACATGCTGCGCATGATCGCGCCCACCGACCGCGAGCCGCTGGTGCGCCTGGCGCGCCAGATCCTGTACCAGGTCTCCGTCATCGCCACCGACGTGCCGATGACGCTGCCCGACGGGCGCTTTCGCATCATCCACGTCGAGGCCGAGCCCGAGTTCGACGAGCACGGCCACTGCTGCGCCTATACGGGCATCGTGCAGGACGTCACCGACCGGCGCATCGCCGAAGACCGCATCCGGCACCTGGCCAACTACGACGCGCTGACCAACCTGCCCAACCGCCGCCAGCTGATCTGGCGCGCCGAGCGGGCGCTCGAGTTCGGCCGCCGGCTGGGCCACCAGGTGGCGCTGCTGCTGATCGATCTCGACCGCTTCAAGGTCATCAACGACACGCTGGGCCACGCCGCCGGCGACGAGCTGCTGATGGAGGTGGCGTTCCGCCTGCGCGGCTGCGTGCGCCATTGCGAGCAGCTGTTCGAAGGCGTGATCGAGACCGCGGGCTCGCGCTCGCACCGCACGCTGGAGGCCGTCGGACGCCTGGGCGGCGACGAGTTCGTGGCGTTGCTGCCCGAGGTCGCCGACGAGGCCGACGCGCAGCGCGTGGCCACCCGCATCCTCGAGGCCTTGCGCGAGCCGGTGGTGGTCGCGGGCCAGGATTGCTTCGCAACCGCCTCCGTGGGCATCGCGCTGTTCCCGCGCGACGGCAACACCGTGGCCGACCTGCTGCGCAATTCCGACGTGGCGATGTACGCGGTCAAGTCGCAGGGCCGCAACGACGCGCTGGTCTACACCCCGCGCCTGGCGGGCCGCGGGCGCGAGAAGCTGGCGCTGGAGAGCGCGCTTCACAAGGCCATCGAGCGCGACGAGCTGGTGCTGTACTACCAGCCCAAGGTCGACGTCAGCAACGGCAAGATGGTGGGCGTCGAGGCGCTCATGCGCTGGCGCCGCGGCGACCTGCTGATCCAGCCGGCCGACTTCATCCCCGTGGCCGAAGAGACCGGCCTGATCGTGCCCATGAGCGAATGGGCGCTGCGCCAGGCCGCGCGCCAGGCGCGCATCTGGGCCGACGCGTTCGGCTTTTCCGACTCGATCGCCGTCAACATGCCCAATCGCATGTTCGAGCGCACCGACCTGATCGAGCAGATCTCGGCGGCCGTGCGCGAAGAGGGCATTCCTCACAGCATGATCCAGCTCGAGATCACCGAGACAGGCCTGATGAAGGACCTGCAGCGCGTGATCCCCTCGCTGCACCGCCTCACCGAGATCGGCGTGCAGATCGCCGTCGACGACTTCGGCACCGGCTATTCGTCGCTCGCCTACCTGACCTCGCTGCCGATCGCCGAGGTCAAGATCGACCGCAGCTTCGTGCGCGATCTGGGCGTGCTGCCACAGAGTCTTGCCGTTGTTACCGCGATCATCGCCCTGGCCAAGTCGCTCGACCTCAAGGTCGTGGCCGAAGGTGTCGAAAACCAGAGGCAGCAGGATGTGCTGTACGGGGAAGGTTGCTCGCTGATGCAGGGCTTTCTGTTCAGCAAGCCGCTGCCCCCCGAGGACATCCAGGCCTGGATGGAGCAGGTCGTCCTGCCCCGCAAGGCGCCCTGGATGCCTGCTGCCCCGAAGGCGCGGACCGGTACCGATGATGTCGTCGACGTCGGTCGGCGCTCCTGAAACATCAGCCGCCGCAAGCCGCGGCCGCCCCAGACGTCGTCATGCCGAAACCTTCCGCCGCCGAGACCGCCAAGGCCGCGCTGCGCCGCCTGGCGATGTCCAAGCTGGAACCCACGCCCGAGAACTACGCTCGCGCCTGGGGCGAGGAAGGCGGCGCGGCACCGGCGGCCGCGCCCGCGGCGCCCGCACCGGCGGCGGCCAGCGCGAAGGCCAAGAGCGTCCATGACCGCATCGCCGCGCGCCTGTTCGAGGACGGCACGCAGCGCGAGGAGTTCGCTCAGGCGATGCAGCGCGCCGACTGGGACGCCGCGCGCGCCCACGTCGAACGCGCCGCCGACACGCAGCTCGCGCTGGCCCAGGGCTGGGCGCAGACGATAGAGAAGCTCGCGCGCGGCCTGGAGCGGGGCGGCCGCCAATGGACGGCGGCGCGCAAGAAGGACAGCCTGCAGCGCGTGCTGGAGGCCAACCGCAGCGACATCGCGCGGCTGCATCAGCGCATGAAGCAACTCGTCGCCTCCTGGGACGGCGACGTCACCGACGACACCATTCCGGTGGACGAATCCGCCGACGACCGCGTCTCGTCCACCGGCGCTTGGCCGGTGCCGGCCGCCGAGGGACGCGGCGCGGAGCATCCTGCCGCGCCGGTGGCCGCGTATGGCGAATGGCCTGCGGTGCTCGAACAATACGACGCCACGCTGCACGTGGCCCTGCCCGCCGACGACGAGCGTGCCGTCGCGCTCGGCGCCGAATTGCGCGAACTCAAGGCGAGCCTCTTGCGCGATGGCGCTACCGCCGCGCTGCGAGCGCAGGCCGAGAGCCTGTGCGAGCGCGCGCGCCGCCTGCTGGCGCATCGCCACCACCTGGTCGACGAACTGCACCGCCTGACGCTGGAGATGAGCGCCGGCCTGGCCGAAGTGGCCGAGGAGGGCAGCTGGGTCAAGGGCCAGACCGAGAGCCTGCGCCTGAGCCTGGGCGAATCGCCCAGCGTGCGCTCGGTGCGCGCGGCCAGCGAGATGCTGGGGCAGACGCGCGCGCGCCAGGCCCGCGTGCGCGCGGAACGCGACAGCGCCCGCGCGGCGCTGAAGGACGCCATTTCGCAGATGCTCACCGAGCTCGATGCGCTGGGCGAGCACACCGGGCGCTTTTCCGACAGCGTGGCCAGCTATGTCGACACGATCACCAATGCCGATTCGCTCGAGAGCCTGGCCAGTGTGGTGCGCCAGATGGTCGAGGACGGCCGCGCCGTGCACGGGCTGGTCAGCGAGACGCAGGGGCGCCTGAACGAAGGCCGCCAACGCGCGGCCGAACTGGAGGCGCGCGTGCAATCGCTCGAGGCCGAGCTGCGCCGCCTGTCCGATGAAGTCTCCACCGACGTGCTCACCGAGGTCGCCAACCGGCGCGGCCTGATGCAGGCCTTCGACTTCGAGACGGCGCGCCTGGAGCGCCAGGGCGGCGAGCTGGCGATCGGGCTCCTGGACATCGACAACTTCAAGAAGCTCAACGACACGCTGGGCCACGCCGTCGGCGACGTGGCCTTGAAGACGCTGGCCGGCCACGTGCAAAAGCAGTTGCGCGCGGTCGACATCGTGGCCCGCTTCGGCGGCGAGGAGTTCGTCGTGCTGCTGCCCGGCGTGGCGGTCGACGAGGCGCAGGTCACGCTGACCCGCCTGCAGCGCACGCTGTCGGCGAGCCTGTTCATGCACGACGGCCGCGAGGTGTTCGTCACCTTCTCGGCCGGCGTCACGCGCTTCCGGCCCGGCGAGACGCTGGAAGCGGCGCTGGAGCGCGCCGACGAGGCGCTCTACGAAGCCAAGCGCACCGGCAAGAACCGGACGTGCATCGGCTAGAGAGATGCCCTGGCGGGCGTGGATCGTGCGACTTCGCGCAGGATGACGACGAAGCCGCGGCCCGCGACAGCGGTCATCCTGCGCGCAGCCGCAGGATCCGTCCCTGGGACGGCGCCGCTCCGGTCCGCACGAGGCGCGTCGATTGCCGGCGCTGTATCGTCCGGGTCGAACAGGAGCTCCCACGATGACCATGCACGCCGCCGATGTCCTGGCCCTGCGCGAAGCCGTTCGGGCGATCGAGCGACCCAGCGTCGGTGCGCGCATCGCCAGCGTGGTGGGCTCGCCCATCGAGCGCCTGATCGGCATGCTGCCCAAGCGCACTTCGTCGGTGATTTCCGCGGCGGCGCGCAAGGCCATCCACGGCGCGCTCACGCTGTCGCTGCGCACGCTGTCGACCGGCGGCCCTTTGGCGCGCGGCACGCCACCGCCGGCGTCCAATGGCTGGCACAAGGTGGCGAGCGCGGCCAGCGGCGCGGTGGGCGGGGCCTTCGGGCTGGCGGCGCTGGCCGTCGAACTGCCGGTGTCCACCACCATCATGATGCGTTCGATCGCGGACGTGGCGCGCAGCGAAGGCGCCGATCTGGCCGATCACCAGACGCAGCTCGAATGCGTGATGGTGCTGGCGCTGGGCGGCGAGTCCAAGGCCGACGACGCGGCCGAGGTCGGCTATTTCGCCGTGCGCGAGGCCATGACGCGGGCGGTCTCGAGCGCCGCGGCGCACCTCGCGCGCCATGGCCTGGCCAAGGAGGGGGCGCCCGCGCTGATCCGGCTCATCACGTTGATCGCGGAGCGCTATTCCGTCAACGTCACCGAGAAGGCGGCCGCGCAGATGGTGCCGCTGATCGGGGCGGTGGGTGGCGCGACCATCAACACCATCTTCATCGATCACTTCCAGTCGGTGGCACGCGGTCACTTCGCGGTGCGCCGCCTCGAGCGCAAGTACGGCGAGGCCACGGTGCGCGAGAAATATCGCGAGCTCGCGGCGCAGATCGGCTGACCGGCTCGCGAACCCCGGGGCCGTATATTGCGGGCTCCTCGTCCGGCCGGAATCCTGCATGAAGCTCTCACGCCCTGTCGTCCGCGCGCGCGGCGTCCTCGCCGCTGCCCTGCTGCTGGCCTGCAGCCCGCCGGCGGTGCTTGCGGCCGGACGCGCTGCCTGCGCGCCGCGTGCTGCCGACGAGGGCGCGACCTCGCAATCGGCCGACGCGCTCTCGCTCAGCCTGGACGCCGCGCACCCCGCCGGCCTGGCCAACTGGGACGCGCGGCGCTGGCAGCGCCACCGCGTCTGGATCGCGTTGCAAGCCAGCAACCGCGGCGACGCGCCGACCTACGTGCTGCCGCAGATGTTGCTGGACGCACGCGCCGACGGCAGTGCGGCCTCGGTGCTGCTGGGCCTGCCGCTGCCCGTCGCCGCGCACGAGCGCGCGACGCAGCACCTCGCGATCTATGTGCCCGACGACGCGAAGACGCTGGGCATTCGCGCGCTGGTGGCCGCGCCGGCGCAACCCGTGGCCGTCACGTTCGCGCTCGAATGCTCGGAGGCTCGCTTCGACGTCGGCGAGCTCGCACCGGCCGTCGCGCCGGCCCTCGACGAGGCCGTGAAGACCTGGTTCAACAACTTCGCCGACCCCTTGTCCGATCCGGCCGCCGCCCTGGCGAGCGTGCGCGTGCTCGCCAGCGGGGCGCAGGACGCCGGGGACGTCGTCTGGACGCTGCGCGGGCTGATGCAGACCGTGCACGACGACCACGGCTTCATCGTCGGCCCGGGCGAGCCGCTGCCCGCGCGACGCGCGCTCGTCACGCGCGCCGCGGAGTTCGAGCTGCGCGCCGACGGCATCGCGGTCGTCCGCCTGCATGCGGTGGACACGCGCCCCGATGCCGCCGCCCTCGCGTGGGCCGCCGCGCTTCACGACGGCATCGCGAGCCTGGCCGCGCATCGTCCGCGCGCGTGGCTCGTCGACCTACGCGATCACGACGCCGAGAGCCCGTGGCCATCGTTCGCCGGCCTGTCCACGCTGCTCGAGGGACCCGCGGTCGGGGCCTACGTCGGGCGGCACGACAAGCAGGACTGGATCGTCGAGCGGGGCGCGGCACGCCTTGCGGGCAGTCCGGCGCTGATCGATCTGCAGTCCAATCCCGAGCCGATGTTCCAGGGGCCGGTCGCGGTGTTGATCGGACCCAACACTCGCGACGCGGGCGAAGACGTAACAGTTGCCTTCCGCGGCCGGCCGCACACGCGGTTCTTCGGTGTCCCGACCGCCGGATTCCCGAATTCGGGCGTGCGGGTGCATCGCCTGGCCGATGGCACCAGCTTGGGGATTCTCGAGACGCGCGATGCCGACCGAA
>Ga0209759_1000890_pt1 | contig 22545 bp, 21 predicted proteins | sample AraplaCL_Col_mMS_FD_184261 | JGI IMG/M metagenome (GOLD analysis project Ga0209759, IMG submission 184261) | Arabidopsis root microbial communities from the University of North Carolina, USA - plate scrape CL_Col_mMS (SPAdes) (version 2) | ecosystem: Host-associated > Plants > Roots >...
CCGAACACGTATGCCAGCCGCTCGCAACCAGTCCACCGAACGGCGATGCCTTGCCGGCCGCTTCGTCGAGGTGGAACGGTTGCGGATCGTAGCGTAGCGCGAACGCCTTGATGTCGTCCGATTCGAACGTATAGCGGCCGATTTCGGTCGTACTGCCGACTTCCAGATCTTCGTAACTGATACCCACTGTCTATCTCCTCTGGCGCGCTCACGCGCCGCCGTCATGCCGCGTCGGTTTGCGCGAAATCCGGCAGGGCCGCAATGCGCGCAAGATGATGATCGGTGTCGCCGAGTGTCGTCTCGATGATCGACAGCCGCTTGAACAGGTGTGCGGCGGCTACCTCATTGGTCACGCCCATGCCGCCGTGCAGTTGCACCGCCTGCTGCCCGACGAAGCGTGCGGCCGCGCCGACCCGCGCCTTCGCGGCCGACACCGCCTTGCGACGGGCATCGGCATCGCCGCCCGCGTAACGCACCGCAGCCAGGTAAGTCAGCGAGCGCGCCTGCTCCGCATGAATCAGCATGTCGACCATCCGGTGCTGCAGTGCCTGGAAACGTGCAATCGGTACGCCGAACTGTTCGCGCGTCTTCGTGTATTCGACCGTCACGCGGTTCAGCTCGTCGAGTGCGCCGACCGCTTCCGCGCAAAGCAGGAAGGTCGCGTAATCGGCAATCTGCTCGAGTGCGGCGGCATCGCGTGCGCCACCCGTCAGCTGCCGCGCAGGCGTGTCACGCAGCTCGATCGTCGCAGCGCGCTGGCCGTCGATCGTCCGGTAGTCGACGAGTTTCGCCCCCGCGGCATCGCGCTCGACGACGAACAGGCCGATGCCGCCGCCGTCGACGCGCGCGGGTACGATCCACGCATGCGCCTGGGCGCCGTGCTGAACGACCGACTTGGTTCCGGTCAGTCGGTACGTGCCGCCCTGCTCACGCGCGTGTGTATCGAGCGCGTACAGGTCGTAGCGCGCCCGCGGTTCGTGGAATGCAACGGCCAGGCGCTTCTGCCCTTGTGCGACCGCTTCCAGCAGCGCGGCATCGTCACCCGTGCCGGACCCGGCGACACGCAGCGCCTCGATGCCGACCGCCGTCGCCCAGTACGGCTCGACCACGAGTGCACGGCCGAGCTCCTGCATCGCGACCAGCATGTCGACCGGGCCGCCGCCGAAACCGCCCTGTGCATCCGGCACGGGTAGCGCGGTCAGGCCCAGCTCCGCGAATGCGCTCCATTGCACGTCCGACACGCCGGCATCGCTTCGCACGATGGCCTGGCGTGCGTCGAAACCGTATTGCTCGCCGAGATAACGGCGCAGCGCGTCGGCAAACTGTTGCTGCTCATCGGTAAAGCTGAAATCCATGGTTGTCTCCGTTCCCTGATCACAGCCCCAGGATCATCTGCGCGATGATGTTCTTCTGAATCTCGTTCGAACCGCCGTAGATCGACGTCTTCCGGTAATTGAAGTAGTAGGCGGCGAGCGGCGCGGCATCATCGTCGCCCGCGCTGCTGTGTTCGCGTTCGCCCTCGAGGAACGGGACGTCGAACGGCGCGGCGAGCGGCCCGATCGCCTCGAACATCAGCTCGGTAAGCGCCTGCTGCACCTCGGTGCCCTTGATCTTCAACATCGATGCCTCGGGGCCCGGCCCCTTGCCGCTCGTCTCGCGGCTCACGACACGCAGCACCGTCACCTCCAGCGCCATCAGCTCAACTTCGAGCGCGGCGACCTTCGCGGCAAACACGGGATCGGCGAGCAACGGCTTGCCGTTCTTGCGCTGGTTCGACGCCACGCGTTTCAGGAATGCGAGCTCGCGCTTCGACGCGCCGACGCGTGCGATGCCGGTGCGCTCGTGGCCCAACAGGTATTTCGCGTAAGTCCAGCCGCGGTTTTCATCGCCGACGAGATTCTCGACGGGCACCTTCACGTCCTCGAAGAACACCTCGTTGACTTCGTGATCCTCGTCGAGCGTGATGATCGGGCGCACCGTGATGCCAGGCGTCTTCATGTCGATCAGCAGGAACGAGATGCCCTCCTGTTTCTTCGCCGCCGGATCGGTGCGCACGAGACAGAACATCATGTCCGCGTACTGACCCAGCGTCGTCCAGGTCTTCTGGCCGTTGACGACGTAGTGGTCGCCATGACGTTCGGCACGCGTGCGCAGCGATGCAAGATCCGACCCGGAGCCCGGCTCCGAATAACCCTGGCACCACCAGTCGGTACCGTCGAGAATGCGAGGCAGATAGTGGCGCTTCTGCGCTTCGCTGCCGTATTTCATCAGCACCGGCGCGACCATCGATACGCCGAACGGCAGCACGGTCGGCGCGCCGATGCGTGCGCACTCCTCATCCCAGATGTGGCGCTGCGTCGCGTTCCATTCCGGACCGCCATATTCGGCCGGCCACGCGGGCGCGGACCAGCCGCGCTGGCCGAGAATCCGGTGCCAGCTCGCGAAATCTTCGCGGTCCAGTCGTTTGTGATCGAGTACCTTGGCGCGCAGTGCATGAGGCAGGTTGGCCTCGAGCCAGAGGCGGACGTCGACGCGGAACGCATCGTCGGCGGGGGAGTAATCCAGATCCATGCGCAGTGTCTCCTGGCCGCGGCCGTCCGGCCCGGCAAGGACACACTGCGTACGTCATTGCAGCGGTTCTTTCAGCGCGGCAGGAATCGGTAGCGGCATCACGTCGATGCCTTCTTCGACCAAGGATTGCGCATCCTCCGGCGTCGTGACGCCACGAATGCTGCGCGCCGGCGCCTCGTTGTAATGAATGCGCCGCGCTTCCTCGGCGAAGCGCTCGCCCACGTTCTCGGTCTTCTCCAGCACCTCGCGCAGTGCGCGCATCACCTGCGCCTGCAACGCACGCGGATCGGCCGGCGGCGCCTGCGTCGCACCCGACAGGTTCAGGCGCGGCGCCGACGGCATCCGGTTGATCTCGGTCGTCCCGCACACCGGACATTCGACCAGCTTGCGGGACAACTGCGCTTCGAACTCATCGGCGGAAGCGAACCAGCCTTCGAACCGATGACCGTGCGGGCACTGTAAATCGAGGACCTTCATGCTGAATCAGGGCGTGTGGCGAGTGTAGCGCAAAACGCGCTTTTGTGAACGATCGTGCTAAACGAGGATCGCGCGGCCGGACAGCGGCCGCATCACAGAATTGTAACGCGGCGCCCCACTCGCCGCTGACGCGCCGTCAGGGCTTCTCGACCGGGCCGAGCGGCCAGGTGCCGGACAGCACCTTGTCGAGCCACATTGCGCCGATGATCGTCTTCACGTCAGTGATCTGGCCTGTGCGCACCCACTCCTGCAGGTCGGGCAGCGTCGCCGTGAAGGTTTCGAGGAATTCGCCTTCGTCGAGCTTACGCTCGCCGGCCGTCAGGCCGCGCGCGAGATACAGGTCGATGAATTCGGTCGAATAGGAAATGATCGGGTGAATTCGGGCAAGGAACACGTATTCGCGCGCCGTGTAGCCGGTTTCCTCGCGCAGTTCGCGCACCGCGCAGGCGAGCGCGCCCTCGTTCGGATCAAGTTTGCCGGCGGGGAATTCGGCCATGACCTTGCCGATCGGATAGCGATACTGGCTTTCCATCAGCACGCGGCCGTCGTCGAACAGCGGGATCACCATCACAGCGCCGGGGTGCTGGACGTATTCGCGCGTGGCCTGCTTGCCGTCGGGCAAACGAACGGTATCGCGCTTCAGCTTGAGGAACGAGCCGTCGAAAATCGCCTCGCTCTCGAGGCAGGTTTCGGTCAGTGCGGCGTCGTGATTGGGTAGTTCGGCCATCGGCGGGCTCCGGAGGAATGAGCACGCGACGGCCGAAGCCGTCAGCGTCGTTTGACGAGATACTGGAACGTGAAGCCGGGAAACGCGAATACAACGAAGAGACTGAACGTGATCGCGTAGAACTGCCAGCCCTGTTCGAAGCGGTTGCCGGCGCGCGACTCGAGCCAGAAGCCGAGCGCACCGACGACGAAATACAGCACGATCAGTTCGCCGATCCGAACCCACGCGTTCTTCTTCGTCGCACCGATCGGCACGACGGCGAAAAGGCGTTGGTTCAGGAACGGTACGTTGGCGCATGCGAGCGCCAACAGCACGATGAACCAGCCGGCTGCCGACATTACAGCGGCAGCGTGTGACGGATCGCCTGCAGGCAGGCCGTCAGCAGCGGGCTCGGGATCAGGCCGAGCACCACGACTGCAACACCGTTCAGCACGAGGATCGTGCGCTTGCAGAAATCGCCGGTGACCGGAGTCGCGTCCTGCGGTGCATCGAAGTACATCAGCTTGACGATGCGCAGGTAGTAGAACGCGCCGAACAGCGACGTGATCACGGCCAGCACGGCCAGCCACGTGAGACCCGCGTTGACGGTCGCCTCGAGCACCGCGAGCTTCGCGTAGAAGCCAACGGTCGGCGGGATACCGGCCAGCGAGAACATCATGACCATCATCACGAACGCGAACACCGGGCTGCGCTTGTTAAGGCCCTTGAAGTCGTCGATCGTTTCCGCTTCGAAATCGCGGCGTGCGAGCAGCATCACCACGCCGAACGAGCCGAGCGTCGTGATCAGGTAGACGATCGCGTAGAACATCGCCGAGCTGTAAGCGTTCGCCGGCGCCGCCGCGTCGCCCTTCACGATGCCGGCGAGCAGGCCCAGCAGCACGAAGCCCATGTTCGAGATCGCCGAGTACGCGAGCATCCGCTTGATGTTGCGCTGGACGATACCGGTGATGTTACCCACGATCAGCGACAGCGCGGCGAGGATCACGAGCGCGGTCTGCCAGTTCTGAGCGAGCGGCAGCAGGCCCATCACCAGGAAGCGCAGGCCCCACGCGAACGCGGCAACCTTCGGGCCGCCGCCGACGAACAGTGTCATCGCGGTCGGTGCGCCCTGGTAGACATCCGGCACCCACATGTGGAACGGCACGGCGCCGAGCTTGAACGCGATACCGGCGACGATGAAGACCACGCCGAACATCAGCACGGCCGCGTCGGTGTTGCCGCCGACCGCCTTGTACACCTCGCCCAGCTCAAGCGAGCCGGTCGCGCCGTAGAGCATCGAAATGCCGTACAGCACGAAGCCCGACGCGAGCGCGCCCAGCACGTAGTACTTCATCGCGGCTTCGCTCGACTGAGCGACATCGCGGCGCAGCGCGATGACGGCGTACAGCGACAGCGACATCAGTTCGAGGCCGAGGTACAGCGTCAGGAAGTTGTTGCCCGACACCATCACCAGTTGACCGAGCAGCGAGAACATGCCCAGCAGGAACACGTCGCCGCGGAACATGTCGCGGTCTTCGAGGTACTTGCGCGAATAGACGAGCGAGACCGCGAAGCCGAGCGACACGACGGCCTTCATCATGCTCGCGAACGAGTCGACGACGACCATCCGCGAGAAGAAGTAATACTGCTGCGGGTCCAGCGCCTGTACCGCGAACCACACGCCGGCAACGACCGACGAAACCACCGCGATCAGATAGGTCAGGCGGCGGCCAGCAGCACCGGTAAAGGTGTCGTTCAGCCATGCGACGACGACGGCGACCATCACCAGCGCGTCAGGCAACAGGACATTCATAGGAGCGTTCATGATCTTGATTTCCTCCGCTCGCGATTACTGGGCCAGCGGCAGCTTGGACTGCGCGACGTGGGAGAGGAGGTTTTCCACGGAAACGTGCATCACGTCGGTGAAAGGCTTCGGATACAGACCCATCAGCAGCGTGAACGCGGCGAGCACGGCCAGCATCACGAATTCGCGACGGCCGATGTCCTTCAGCTTTGCAACGTGATCGTTCGCGACCGCGCCGAAGTACACGCGCTTGTACATCCACAGCGTGTAGGCAGCGCCGAGGATCAGCGTGAATGCCGCGCCGAATGCGATCCAGAAGTTGTACTGGACAGCCGCGAGAATCACCATGAACTCACCGACGAAACCCGAGGTACCCGGCAGGCCGCAGTTGGCCATCGAGAACAGCATCGCAAATGCCGCGAACTTCGGCATCACGTTCACGACGCCGCCGTAATCGGCGATCTGGCGCGAGTGCACGCGGTCGTACAGCACGCCGATGCACAGGAACATCGCGCCCGACACGAAGCCGTGCGAGATCATCTGGACGATCGCGCCTTCGACGCCGAGCTGGTTGAAGATGAAGAAGCCGAGCGTGACGAAGCCCATGTGCGCGATCGACGAATACGCGACCAGCTTCTTCATGTCGGCCTGCACCATCGCGACGAGGCCGATATAGATCACCGCGATCAGCGACAACGTGATCACGACCGGTGCCAGGAAGTGGCTCGCGTCAGGCGTGATCGGCAGCGAGAAGCGCAGGAAACCGTACGCGCCGAGCTTCAGCATGATTGCCGCCAGCACGACCGAGCCGCCCGTCGGCGCTTCCACGTGCGCGTCCGGCAGCCAGGTGTGCACCGGCCACATCGGCACCTTCACCGCGAACGCGAGGAAGAACGCAATGAACAACAGGATCTGCGGTGTCATCGCGATCTTGGCGTTCTGCCACGTCGCGAGGTCGAACGAATGCGTCTGCGTGTACAGGTAGATCAGTGCGACCAGCATCAGCAGCGAGCCGGCCAGCGTGTACAGGAAGAACTTGAACGCCGCGTACACGCGGTTCGGGCCTCCCCACACACCGATGATGATGTACATCGGGATCAGGGTCGCCTCGAAGAACACGTAGAACAGCAGGCCGTCGGCCGCCGAGAACACGCCGATCATGATCCCGGACAGGATCAGGAACGCCGCGAGGTACTGCGCGACGTTCTCGGTGATCACTTCCCACGCGGCGATCACGACGATCACCGTGATCAGCGCGGTCAGCACGACGAACCACATCGAGATGCCGTCGACGCCGAGGTGATACGCGATGTTGAAGCGCTCGATCCAGGTCGACTGTTCGACGAACTGCAGCGCAGCCGTGCTCGAGTCGAAGCCCGTGATCAGCGGAATCGTGACCGCGAGACCGAGCAGCGAACCGATCAGCGCGACCCAGCGGGCCGTCCCCGGATTTTTGTCGTTACCCACCGCGAGCACGAGGAGGCCGAAAACGATCGGCAACCAGATCGCGGTACTGAGAATCGGAAAAGCGTGCATTAGTGTTGTCCCCCCGCCTTATTTGCCGCCGAGCGTTACAAACAGGGTCAGGAGCCCCAGCATGCCGATGATCATGGCGAACGCGTAGTGATAGATGTAACCGGATTGGAGGAAGCGGATCACGCCGGCGAACCAGCCGATGAACCGCGCGCTGCCGTTGACGAGACCGTCGATCACGACGACGTCGCCTTCCTTCCACAGGCCGCGGCCGATCGCCACCGAACCACGGGCGAACACCACTTCGTTGATCTTGTCCATGTAGTACTTGTTGTCCAGCAGCGTGTAGATCGGACCGAACGCGCGGCGGATCGACGCCGGCAGCTCCGGACGCTTCAGGTACAGGAACCACGCAACGACGACACCGGCGAGCGCCAGCCATACCGGCAGGCCCGACACCGAGTGCAGGCCCATGCCCACCCAGCCGTGGAACTCTTCGGCCATCTCGGCCAGTGCCGGATGGTTTTCACCGATGAAAATCACCTTGTCGAACGCGACGCCGTGCTGGAAGAAGTCGCCGAACAGCATCGGGCCGATCGCGATCGCACCGATGATCACCGACGGAATGGCCAGGAGGACCAGCGGCACCCAAACGACCCACGGGGTCTCGTGCGGCTCGTGCGCGTGGTCGTCATGACCGTGGCCATGGCCGTGATCGTCGTGGCCGTGCGCGGCCGCCATGCCCATCGGCGATTCCGGATGCTTCGGCTTGCGGAAGCGCTCTTCGCCGTGGAACACCAGGAAGTACATGCGGAACGAGTAGAGCGCCGTGACGAACACGCTCGCGACAACCGCGAAGTATGCGAAGCCCGAACCCGGCAGGTGCGACAGCTTCACCGCGTCGATGATCGAGTCTTTCGAGTAGAAGCCGGAGAAGAACGGCGTACCGATCAGCGCCAGCGAACCGACGAGCGACGTGATCCACGTGATCGGCATGTACTTGCGCAGGCCACCCATGTTGCGCATGTCCTGGTCGTGGTGCATGCCCATGATCACCGAACCGGCGCCAAGGAACAGCAGCGCCTTGAAGAACGCGTGCGTCATCAGGTGGAACACGGCGACCGGGTAAGCGGACACGCCGAGCGCGACGGTCATGTAGCCGAGCTGCGACAGCGTCGAATACGCAACCACGCGCTTGATGTCGTTCTGGACGATACCGAGGAAGCCCATGAAGAGCGCCGTGATCGCACCGATCACCGTGATGAACGACAGCGCGGTATCCGACAGTTCGAACAGCGGCGACATGCGCGACACCATGAAGATGCCGGCCGTCACCATCGTCGCCGCGTGAATCAGCGCGGAGATCGGGGTCGGGCCTTCCATCGAGTCGGGCAGCCAGACGTGCAGCGGGAACTGCGCCGATTTACCCATCGCGCCGATGAACAGGCAGATGCAGGCGACGGTCAGCAAGCCCCAGTCGGTGCCCGGGAAGTGCAGGCTTGCGAGCTCGGCACGCTTCGCGAACACTTCGCCGTAGTTCATCGAACCCGCGAACGCCAGCAGCAGGCCGATGCCCAGCAGGAAGCCGAAGTCGCCCACGCGGTTCACGAGGAACGCCTTCATGTTCGCGTAGATCGCGCTCTCACGCGTGAAGTAGAAGCCGATCAGCAGGTACGACACCAGACCCACCGCTTCCCAGCCGAAGAACAGCTGCAGGAAGTTGTTGCTCATCACGAGCATCAGCATCGAGAACGTGAACAGCGAGATGTACGAGAAGAAGCGCTGGTAGCCGTCTTCTTCCGACATGTAGCCGATCGTGTACACGTGCACCATCAGCGAGACGAAGGTCACGACGACCATCATCATCGCGGTCAGCGAATCGACGAGGAAGCCGACTTCGAGTTTCAGCGAACCGACGTTCATCCATTCGTAGACGGTCGCATTGAAGCTCGCGCCGCCCATCACGTCGAGGAAGACTTTCGCCGACAGGAGGAACGCGATCAATACGCCGAGGATCGTGATCCGGTGTGCGCCCTTGCGCCCGACTGCGTTCCCGAACAGCCCCGCAATCAGCGAGCCGGCCAGCGGAGCGAGCGGAATCGCCAGCAGCAGGTTTTCATTGAGTGTCGTTGACATAACAGCGTTGCCTGAAATTAACCTTTGAGCTGATCGAGATCCTCGACATTGATCGTGTCGAGCTTACGGAACAGGGTCACCAGAATCGCGAGACCGATCGCGGCTTCCGCTGCGGCGACGGTCAGCACGAAGAACACGAATATCTGGCCGTGCACATCGCCGAGGTAGTGCGAAAAAGCGACGAAGTTGGTGTTCACCGCCAGCAGCATCAGTTCGATCGCCATCAGGATGATGATGATGTTGCGGCGGTTCAGGAAGATCCCGACGATCGCGATCGCAAAGAGGATCGCGCCGAGCACAAGGTAATGAGCAAGAGTCAGCATGGTTTTCTTTTCCTCCGCTTAGCCGTTGGTGCTCGTACCGGCTTCGCTCTGCGCCGTTTCCGGCTGCGGCTTTTCCGCTTCCATCTTCACGAGGCGCACGCGGTCGTCGCGGCGCACCTTGACCTGATCCGACACGCGCTGCCGCTTGCTGTCCTTGCCCTTGCGCTCGGTCAGCCCGATCGCGGCGATGATCGCGACCAGCAGCACCAGGCCTGCGATTTCAAACGCGAAGATGTAGTCGGTGTAAATCACCTTGCCGATCAGGCGCGTGTTCGACCAGTCGGCCATCGCGCCCGTCGCCATCGCGTGCACCGTGTGCGTGTCGCCGTAGCCGCGCCACAGGATCAGCGCGGTCTCGACCACGATGATCGCGCCGACGACGGTCGCCATCGGTACGAAGCGCTTGAAGTCGCGGCGCAGGTAATCGATGTTGATGTCCAGCATCATCACGACGAACAGGAACAGCACCATCACGGCGCCCACGTACACCAGCACCAGCAGGATCGCGAGGAACTCCGCTTCCAGCAGCATCCAGATCGCGGCGGCGTTGAAGAACGCCAGCACAAGGAAAAGCGCAGACGCCACCGGGTTGCGCGAAGTGATCACCTTCAGCCCTGATACCACCAGGAGCAGCGCGAAGATGTAGAACAGTACGGTCGTGAATTCCATGATTACCGGTTCATCGTTAGGCCATAGTCAGGCGCGGCTTGCGGGACGCTCTCGCGTGCCGCACCCGTCGCGGCGGCTCGGCCCGTTCCTGCCGGGCCGGCACTGCAAACACAATCAACGATACGGCGCGTCGGCGGCCTTCGCCGCAGCGATGTCCTTCTCGTAGCGATCGCCCACCGCGAGCAGCATTTCCTTCGTGAAATACAGGTCGCCGCGCTTTTCGCCGTGGTACTCGAGAATCTGCGTCTCGACGATCGAATCGACCGGGCAGCTTTCCTCGCAGAAACCACAGAAGATGCACTTCGTCAGGTCGATGTCGTAGCGCGTCGTGCGGCGCGTGTTGTCCGCGCGCGTTTCCGATTCGATCGTGATCGCCATCGCGGGGCACACTGCCTCGCAGAGTTTGCACGCGATGCAGCGCTCTTCGCCGTTTTCATAGCGGCGCAGCGCATGCAGCCCGCGGAAACGCGGCGAAATCGGGGTCTTTTCTTCCGGGAACTGCACGGTGAATTTGCGCTTGAACGTGTAACGACCGGTCAGCGCGAGCCCCTTCAGCAGCTCCGTCAGGAAGAAGGTCTTAAAGAAGTGTTGGATTGCCGTCATGATTTCGTCCGATCTTTAGTTCACCCAGATGTTGAGCGGCGACATCATCCAGAAGCCGACCACGACCACCCAGATCACCGTGACGGGCAGGAACACCTTCCAGCCCAGACGCATGATCTGGTCGTAACGGTAGCGCGGGAACGTCGCGCGCACCCAGATGAACACCGACAGCAGCGCGAATACCTTCAGCACCAGCCAGAAGATGCCCGGAATGAACGACAGGAATTCGAACGGTGCGTCCCAGCCGCCGAGGAACAGCGTCGCGGCCAGCGCCGAGATCACGATCATGTTGATGTACTCGGCGAGGAAGAACAGCGCGAACGCCATGCCCGAGTAATCGATCATGTGACCTGCGACGATCTCCGACTCCCCTTCCACCACGTCGAACGGGTGACGGTTCGTTTCGGCGATGCCGGACACGAAGTAGACCACGAAGGCCGGCAGCAGCGGCAGCCAGTTCCACGACAGGAAGTTCACCCCGTGGCCGGCGAAGAAGCCGTGCTGTTGCGAGCCGACGATTTCCGACAGGTTCAGGCTGCCGGCCGTCATCAGCACGAGCACCAGCGCGAAGCCCATCGAGATTTCGTACGACACCATCTGCGCCGCGGCGCGCATCGCGCCGAGAAACGCGTACTTCGAGTTCGACGCCCAGCCGGCGAGAATCACCGCGTACACGCCGATCGACGAGATCGCCATCGCATACAGCAGGCCTGCGTTCACGTTGGCGAGCACGGCTTCGGCCTGGAACGGGATCACCGCCCACACAGCGAACGCCGGCACGACGGTCATGACCGGTGCAATCAGGTACAGCCAACGGCTGGCGGCGCTCGGCTGAATCACTTCCTTCAGCAGCAGCTTCAGCACGTCGGCGATCGGCTGCAGCAGGCCGCCGGGGCCGACGCGGTTCGGGCCGAGACGCACGTGCATCCAGCCGATCAGCTTGCGTTCCCACAGAATCAGGTACGCGACGCACAGCAGGATCACGACGGCGACGACGAGGATGCGCACGACGGCCCACACCGTCGGCCACGCGACGCCGAGAAGCTGGGCTCCGCCCGCGTTGATCGTATCGAACAAGCTCATTTACGCCTTCTCCACCACCAGTTCACCGGACAGGCTGCCGAGCGCTGCGCCGGCAGGCGTCGCCGCCGACACGCGAACGACCGTCTCCGCAAGATTCGCGTCGCGCACGGCCGGCAACTGCACCGCACGCTCGCCCTGGCGCACGCGCACTGCGTCGCCTTCCTTCAAGCCCAGCTTGTCGAACAGCGCGGCCGGCAGGGCTGCGGCATTCGCTGCCTTCGCGGCAGCCGTCAGGTGCAGCGCACCTGCGCGGCGCACCAGCGCGTCGGCGTGATAGATCGGCACATCGGCCAGGCGCTCGAAGCCGCCGTTCGCGGCATTCGCCGCGACGCGCGCCGGAGCGACCGACGTCTGGTTCGACAGGCGGCCCGCGACGCCTGCGTCGCCGAGCGCCGCGAGACGCACTTCTTCCGCCGTCTCGTATTCGAAGTTCGGCAGGCCGAGCAGGCTGCCGAGCACGCGCAGCACCTTCCATGCCGGACGCGTGTCGCCGAGCGGGCGCACGACGCCGTTGAAGCTCTGCACGGTGCCTTCCGCGTTGACGAACGTGCCGGACGTTTCCGTGAACGGCGCGATCGGCAGCAGCACGTCGGCGTAATCGAGGCCGTGCTTGAACGGCGACATCACGACGACCATTTCAGCCTGGTTCAGCGCGGCAAGCGCCTGCGCCGGATCGGCGGTGTCGAATTCCGGTTCGACGTTCAGCAGCACGTAACCCTTGCGCGGCTGTGCGAATGCTTCGCGTGCATTCAGGCCGCCTTCGCCCGGCAGCGCGCCGACGACGTGCGCACCGACCGTGTTCGCCGCTTCCGTGAGGAAGCCGAACGTCGCGCCGGTGTTGTCGGCGATCCACTGGGCGACCGCGTGCAGCTTCGCGAATTCCGGATGGCGGACCGCGACGTTGCCGAGCAGCACCGCGCGGCGTTCGCCGTTCGCGAGCGACTGGGCGACCGCTTGCGCAGCCGGCGATGCCGTGACGCCCGCGAGCGTGTCGGGCAGCGCGACGCCGCGCAGTTGCGCGACGGCCGCGGCGATGCCGGCCAGCTCGTCGAGCCATGCCGACGGCGCGGCGACGATGCGCTGCGCGGTCGGGATCAGCGAGTCGTCGGCGGTCGCGTGCAGGAAGTGCAGCTTCGCGCCGTTCTTCGCGGCCTGGCGCAGGCGTGCGGCGAACAGCGGGTGGTCGCGGCGCAGGAACGAACCGACGACGAACGCGGCATCCACGCTCGACAGGTCGGTGATCGGCATGCCGAGCCACGGTGCGCCCTGGACCGGCGCCGAGAAATCCTGCTGCCGCAGACGGAAGTCGACGTTCGGCGTTTTCAGTTCGCTGGCGAGCTGCTTAACGAGGAACAGCTCTTCAGCGGTGCTGTGCGCGCTCGCGAGCATCGCCAGCGCGTTCGCGCCGTGATCCGCGGCGATGCCCTTCAGGCCCTTCGCGACATATTCGAGCGCGGTCTGCCAGTCGGTCTCGATCCACTGGCCGCCCTGCTTCAGCATCGGCTTCGTCAGGCGCTCTTCACTGTTCAGGCCTTCGTACGAGAAGCGATCCTTGTCCGAGATCCAGCATTCGTTGATCGCTTCGTTCTCGAACGGCAACACGCGCATCACGCGGTTGTTCTTCACCTGCACGACGAGGTTCGCGCCGACTGAATCGTGCGGGCTCACCGACTTGCGGCGCGACAGTTCCCACGTACGGGCGCTGTAGCGGAACGGCTTGCTGGTCAGCGCGCCGACCGGGCACAGGTCGATCATGTTGCCCGACAGTTCGGAGTCGACCGTCTTGCCGACGAACGTCGTGATTTCCGAGTGCTCGCCGCGACCCAGCATGCCGAGCTCCATCACGCCGGCGATTTCCTGGCCGAAGCGGACGCAGCGCGTGCAGTGGATGCAGCGCGACATTTCTTCCATCGAGATCAGCGGGCCCACGTTCTTGTGGAACACCACGCGCTTTTCTTCCGAGTAGCGCGACGACGACTTGCCGTAACCGACCGCCAGATCCTGCAGCTGGCATTCGCCGCCCTGATCGCAGATCGGGCAGTCGAGCGGATGGTTGATGAGGAGGAATTCCATCACCGACTGCTGCGCCTTCACGGCCTTGTCGGACTGCGTGCGCACGATCATGCCCGCCGACACGGGCGTCGCGCAGGCAGGCACGGCCTTCGGCATCTTCTCGACTTCGACGAGACACATCCGGCAGTTGGCCGCGACCGACAGTTTCTTGTGATAGCAGAAGTGAGGAATGTACGTATCCGCCTTGTGCGCAGCCTGGATCACCATGCTGCCTTCGGGCACCTCGACCTTCTTGCCGTCTATTTCAAGTTCAACCATGATGGTGAATGGTCCTTAACCTATTTCCGCCCGTTCGCGCCTTCGCCCGACCGTGCGCTCAAATTCCGCAACCGGTGCTTCGCTTCAGGCCGCCGCCGCGTGCGCGTGGCCGCCGACCATGCAGTGCTTATGCTCGACGTGGTACGCGAATTCGTCCCAGTAATGCTTCAGCATCCCGCGTACCGGCATCGCCGCCGCATCGCCGAGCGCGCAGATCGTGCGGCCCATGATGTTCTCGGCAACCGAGTTCAGCAGGTCCAGATCTTCCTGGCGGCCTTCGCCGTGCTCGATACGATTCACGACGCGATACAGCCAGCCGGTGCCTTCACGGCACGGCGTGCACTGGCCGCACGATTCCTCGTAGTAGAAGTACGACAGGCGCAACAGCGAACGCACCATGCAACGCGTCTCGTCCATCACGATCACCGCGCCGGAGCCGAGCATCGAGCCCGCCTTCGCGATCGAGTCGTAATCGAGATCGGTCTGCATCATGATGTCGCCCGGGATCACCGGTGCCGACGAACCGCCCGGAATCACGGCCTTGATCTTGCGACCGCCGCGCATCCCGCCGGCGAGCTCCATCAGCGTCGCGAACGGCGTGCCGAGCGGCACTTCATAGTTGCCCGGACGCTCGACGTCACCCGACACCGAGAAGATCTTCGTGCCGCCATTGTTCGGCTTGCCGATCTCGAGGTAATTCTGCGGCCCGATGGACAGCAGGAACGGCACCGCCGCGAACGTCTCGGTGTTGTTGATCGTGGTCGGCTTGCCGTACACACCGAAGCTCGCCGGGAACGGCGGCTTGAAGCGCGGCTGGCCCTTCTTGCCTTCGAGCGACTCGAGCAGCGCCGTTTCCTCGCCGCAGATGTACGCGCCGTAACCGTGGTGCGCGTGCAGCTGGAACGAGAATTCCGAGCCCATGATGTTGTCGCCGAGGAAACCCGCGGCACGCGCCTCATCGAGCGCGGCCTCGAAGCGTCGATACACTTCGAAGATTTCCCCGTGGATGTAGTTGTAGCCGACGGTGATGCCCATCGCGTACGCGCCGATGGCCATGCCTTCGATCAGTGCATGCGGGTTCCAGCGCAGGATGTCGCGATCCTTGAACGTGCCCGGTTCGCCTTCGTCCGAGTTGCAGACGAGGTACTTCTGCCCCGGGAACTGGCGCGGCATGAAGCTCCACTTCAGGCCGGTCGGGAAGCCCGCACCGCCACGGCCACGCAGGCCCGACGCCTTCACGTCGGCGATCACCTGCTCCGGCGGAATCTTTTCTTCGAGAATGCGGCGCAGTTGCTTGTAGCCGCCGCGCGCGACGTAGTCTTCGAGATGCCAGTTCTCGCCGTTCAGACCAGCGAGGATCAGCGGTTTGATGTGACGGTCGTGGAGGGACGTCATTTCGAGAGCTCCTCAAGCAGCTGGTCGATCTTCTCGCGGCTCATGAAGCTGCACATTCTGTGATTGTTCACCAGCAGCACCGGCGCATCACCGCAAGAGCCCATGCATTCGCCTTCCTTCAGCGTGAACTTGCCGTCGAGCGTGGTCTCGCCGAAGCCGATGCCCAGCTTCTGTTTCAGGTAGTCGGCAGTCGCTTCCGCGCCGCCGTGCGGGCCAAGCTGGCACGGCAGGTTCGTGCAGAGCGTGATCTTGTGCTTGCCGACCGGTTTGAGCTCGTACATCGTGTAGAACGTCGCGACTTCCTGCACGGCAACGGCCGGCATGCCGAGATAGTCCGCGACGAACTGCATCAGTTCGGGCGACAGCCAGCCGTGCTCTTCCTGAGCAACGGCCAACGCCGACATCACGGCGGACTGTTTCTGATCGGCGGGATACTTCGTCAACGCTCGATCGATTTCCTTCAGGCCTTCAGCTGAGATCATTTTCAGACACGACTCTTTCAATTCCTACCGAACGAACAACCTGCCGCACTGCTGTGCAAGGACGGCAGACCTGGCGCTCACTGTTGACAGCTTGCGAAGCCGCGCCGGTTCAGCGCGCATCGCGTGTGACTTACTGCTCGCCGCCCGCTCGCGCAGGCGGCGCAACCATTAGCGATCGATCTCGCCGAACACGATGTCCTGCGTACCGATGATCGTGACGGCGTCGGCAATCATGTGGCCGCGCGCCATTTCGTCGAGCGACGCGAGGTGCGCGAAGCCCGGTGCGCGGATCTTGAGGCGATACGGCTTGTTGGCACCGTCCGACACGAGGTAGATGCCGAATTCACCCTTCGGATGCTCGACCGCCGCGTACGCTTCGCCTTCCGGCACGTGAAAACCTTCGGTGAAGAGCTTGAAGTGGTGAATCAAGTCTTCCATGTTGGTCTTCATGCCGACGCGCGACGGCGGTGCAACCTTGTGATTGTCCGTCATCACCGGGCCCGGATTCTTGCGGAGCCACTCAATACACTGTTTCGCGATGCGGATCGACTGGCGCATTTCCTCGACGCGCACCAGATAGCGGTCGTAGCAATCGCCGTTCACGCCGACCGGCACGTCGAAATCCATGCGGTCGTACACTTCGTACGGCTGCTTCTTGCGCAGGTCCCACGCGATACCCGAGCCACGCAGCATCGGACCCGTCAGGCCCATCTGCAGCGCACGCTCCGGGCTGACGACGCCGATCCCGACCAGACGCTGTTTCCAGATCCGGTTGTCGGTCAGCAGCGTTTCGTATTCGTCGACGCACTTCGGGAAGCGCGTGAAGAAGTCGTCGATGAAGTCGAGCACCGAGCCGCTGCGCGCTTCGTTCATCTTCGCGAGTGCCTTCTCGTTGCGAATCTTCGACGCCTTGTATTGCGGCATTGCGTCAGGCAGGTCGCGGTAGACGCCGCCCGGACGGTAGTACGCCGCGTGCATCCGGGCACCGGACACCGCTTCGTACACGTCCATCAGGTCTTCGCGCTCGCGGAATGCGTACAGGAACACCGCCATCGCGCCGACGTCGAGTGCGTGCGCGCCGATCCACATCAGATGGTTCAGCACGCGCGTGATCTCGTCGAACAGCACGCGGATGTACTGCGCGCGCTCAGGCACGTCGATGCCGAGCAGACGCTCGATTGCGAGCACGTAGCCGTGCTCGTTGACCATCATCGACACGTAGTCGAGACGGTCCATGTACGGCACGGACTGGATGAAGGTCTTGCTTTCCGCGAGCTTTTCAGTCGCGCGATGCAGCAGGCCGATATGCGGATCGGCGCGCTGGATGACTTCGCCGTCGAGCTCGAGCACGAGACGCAGCACGCCGTGCGCTGCCGGGTGCTGCGGGCCGAAGTTGAGGGTGTAGTTCTTGATTTCTGCCATGACGCCCCCTTAATGTTTCAGACCGCCATAGCGATCCTCGCGGATCACGCGCGGCGTGATTTCGCGCGGCTCGATCGTCACCGGCTGGTAGACGACCCGTTTCTCTTCCGGGTCGTAACGCATTTCGACATAACCCGACACCGGGAAGTCCTTTCGGAACGGATGGCCGATGAAGCCGTAGTCGGTGAGGATGCGACGCAGATCGGGGTGACCCTCGAACACGAGGCCGTACAGGTCGAACGCCTCGCGCTCGTACCAGTTTGCGGAGGCCCAGATGTCGACGAGCGATGCCACGATCGGCAGATCGTCGTCCGGAGCGAACACGCGCAGACGCAGGCGCCAGTTGTTCGTGACCGACAGCAGCTGCGACACGGCCGCGAAACGCGGGCCGTCGTAGGCGCCGTCGCCGTAGGTCTGGTAATCGACGCCACAGAGGTCGATCAGTTGCTCGAAACGGAGCTTCGGATCGTCGCGCAGCATCTTTGCGACTTCGAGGTAATCGCTCGCCTTCACGACGAGCGTCAGTTCACCGATCGCTTCGGTGAGGCTCACCACGCGCGCGCCGAGCGCTGCTTCGAGGTTTGCCTTGAGGGTCTCGATTTTGCTTGCCATATTGAGGGGGACGCTCGGGACTTTATTGACGGGCGATGGTGTTGGTGCGGCGGATCTTCGCCTGAAGCTGGATCACGCCGTAGACAAGCGCCTCGGCCGTGGGCGGACAGCCCGGTACGTAGACGTCGACCGGCACGATCCGGTCGCAACCGCGAACCACCGAGTACGAATAGTGGTAGTAACCGCCACCGTTCGCGCACGACCCCATCGAGATCACCCAGCGCGGCTCGGCCATCTGGTCGTACACGCGGCGCAGTGCGGGCGCCATCTTGTTGCACAGTGTGCCGGCGACGATCATCACGTCCGACTGACGCGGGCTCGGACGGAACACGACCCCGAACCGGTCCAGGTCATAACGGGCCGCGCCCGCATGCATCATCTCGACGGCGCAACACGCGAGCCCGAACGTCATAGGCCACAGCGAGCCGGTACGCGTCCAGTTGATCAGCTTGTCAGCCGTCGTGGTGACAAACCCTTCCTTCAAGACCCCTTCGATACTCATTTGCTTTCCACTCCAGACGAGCGGCCCAGCGTGGCCGCCCATGCAAACCGGCGATTAACCCATCACTCCCAGTCGAGGCCGCCTTTCTTCCAGATATAGGCAAAGCCCAGCAGGAATTCGAGCAGAAAAATCATCATTGCGATGAAACCCGGCCAGCCGATGTCCCGGAGCGCGACGCCCCACGGAAACAGGAATGCGGTTTCGAGATCGAAGATGATGAACAGGATGGCGACGAGGTAGTACCGGACGTCGAATTTCATCCGGGCGTCTTCAAAGGCTTCGAAGCCGCACTCGTACGGTGCGTTCTTCTCGACGTCCGGCTTGTTGGGACCAAGGAGCTTGCCGATGCTGACCAGCGCTATACCTAAACCAGTGCCCACGAGGAGGAACAACAAGACGGGGTAATAGGCTGCGAGGTTCAAGGCAATCCTCTATCGGTTGGTTCTGAGCGTCCGGAGAATACCACTTCCGGCGGAAGGAATCATTTCGGAGTGCTCGCGATCACAAGACAATCGCAAGGCACACCCCAGAAATGAAAAATGCCAGCCACTAGAAGCGGCTGGCATTGAGTAACTTTGGTGCCGACGGCGAGACTCGAACTCGCACAGCTTTCGCCACTACCCCCTCAAGATAGCGTGTCTACCAATTTCACCACGTCGGCACTGCATGCAACTCGGGTTGTGCTGCTTGTTTCCCGCGAATCGCTTCAAGAATTAAATTCTAACCCGAGTTCCAGATTTGTTCAACGCACAAACGCAAAAATTTTGACCTTTTATTTCGGGACATCCTGGCCGGGCGCGCTTGCTGCCGAACCTGCGGCAGCGGACGCCGCGACGGCCGGCGCCGACGCTGCGGGCGCCGATGCCGGCGCGGTCGCGGCGGCACCGAGCACGCCCGCCGACGGCGTCGACTTGTACGAACCGAGGTACGTCAGCGCGAGCGTCGCGACGAAGAAGATCGTCGCGAGAATGCCCGTCGTGCGCGACAGGAAGTTGGCGGAGCCCGTTGCACCGAACAGGCTGCCCGACGCGCCGCTGCCGAATGCAGCGCCCATGTCCGCACCCTTGCCGTGCTGCAGCAGCACGAGTCCGATCACACCGAGTGCAGACAGCACCTGCACGACAATAATCAGCGTCTTGAATAACAGCATCACACCCACCCGATTGGATCAGGCAACCGGACCAACCGGCCGCCATCATGGTTCAATTCGATCCCGGACCGCTCAACGTGCGGCCCGGCAGATCGCCAGGAAATCTTCCGCCTTCAGCGACGCGCCGCCGATCAGGCCGCCGTCGATGTCGGGCTGCGCGAACAGCTCTTCCGCGTTGTCCGGCTTCACGCTGCCGCCGTACAGCACCGATACGTCCGCCGCCCCCTTCGCCGCGAGACGCGCCCGCAGGAATGCGTGCACGTCCTGCGCCTGCGCCGACGTCGCGCTCTTGCCCGTGCCGATCGCCCAGACCGGCTCGTATGCGACGACGATGCGGGCGGCTTCGCCAGCCGTCAGCACGGCCAGCACGGCGTCGAGCTGCGCACCGACTACCTGCTCGGTCGCGCCCGCTTCGCGCTCGTCGAGCGTTTCACCGACGCATACGACGGGCGTGAGGCCCGCCGCAAGCGCGCGTTGCGTCTTCGCGGCGACGGTTTCGTTGCGCTCGCCGTGATACGCGCGACGCTCCGAGTGACCGACGATCGCATACTGCGCGCCGAACTCCGCCACCATCGCGGCCGCCACTTCACCGGTGAACGCGCCCTGCTCGTGCGCGGACACGTCCTGCGCGCCGAACGCGACGCGGCCGCCGCCGAGCTGCGCCTGAACCTGCGCGAGGTACGGGAACGGCACGCACACGCCGACCGACGTTTCGGCCGGCACCGCATCCGCGCCCTGCATCACTTCGTTCAGCAATGCCTGGTTGCCGGCCAGCCGGCCGTGCATCTTCCAGTTGCCGATCACTCGCTTCGTTCGTTGTTTCGACATCGTGTCTGTCTCGTCACTATCTTGTCATTAACGCACCGGAAACCGGCCCGTCAGGTTGGATCTGGCGAAGCAAACCCACGATTTTACTGCGCGCGGCTTGAACCGGTCAAACCACACATGTCAAGCCCGTCGCACGGGCCGTCACGCGTTCGCACCCCAATCGAGCACGATCTTGCCGATGTGCTCACCGCTTTCCATCAGCGCATGCGCCTGGGCGGCCTCCCCTGCCGGCAGCACGCGGTAGATGACGGGTTTGATGCGGCCGTCCGCGAGCAGCGGCCAGACACGCGCCTTCAGCTGCGCGGCGATGCGCGCCTTGAACTCGACCGGCCGCGGACGCAGCGTCGAGCCCGTCACCGTCAACCGGCGGCGCAGGATTTCATTCAGGTTGACCTCGGCCTTCGCGCCGCCGAGCAGCGCGATCAGCACGAGGCGGCCGCCATCCGCGAGCGCGGACAGTTCGCGCGGCACGTACGAGCCCGCGACCATGTCGAGGATCACGTCGACGCCGCGATCGTGCGTCAGCGACTTGACGACCTCGACGAAGTCTTCGGTCTTGTAGTTGATCGCCCGCTCGGCGCCGAGCGCCTCGCATGCACGGCATTTATCGGCACTCCCCGCCGTCGCGAAGACACGAAAGCCGAGCGCGTGCGCGATCTGGATCGCCGTCACGCCGATCCCGCTCGAGCCGCCCTGCACGAGCAGCGTTTCCTGCTCGCCGCCCTCGCCCGCGCCGAGCAGCGCGCGGTCGAACACGTTGCTCCACACCGTGAAGAAGGTTTCGGGCAGCGATGCGGCCTCGATGTCAGTCAGCCCGTCGGGCACCGGCAGGCATTGCGGCAGCGGCGCGACCGCATATTCGGCGTAACCTCCGCCCGCGAGCAGCGCGCAGACGCGATCGCCCACCTTCAGGTCGAACGGGTTCAGCGCCGCATCCGACAGGTCACCGCCGACAATCTCGCCCGCGACCTCGAGGCCCGGCAGATCCGACGCACCCGGCGGCGGCGCATACGCGCCCTTGCGCTGGAATACGTCCGGCCGGTTCACGCCGGAAGCCGCCACCTTGATCAGCACTTCGCCGCGCTTCGGTTCGGGGCGCGGACGCTCCGCGAGCTTCAGCACGTCGGGGGCGCCGAATTCGGTGATTTCGATGGCTTTCATGGTGGTCGCTCCAGGATCAGTCGGGGGCGCACCCGTGCGCGGCACGGGCGCCTCGCCGGCGCTGCTGCGCCGCACAACGATGCTACAGAAAAAACGGCCGGCACGCTTTCGCACTGCCGGCCGCTCTTACGCCCGTCCGCTTACTGCTGCGGCGGCGTATCCGACTGCGACGCTGCCGCTGCTTCGTTCAGCAGCGCCTTCGCCGACAGACGCACGCGACCCTTCTCGTCCGTCTGGATCACCTTGACCTTCACCTGCTGACCTTCCTTCAGGTAGTCGTTAATGTCCTTCACGCGCTCGTTGACGATTTCCGAGATGTGCAGCAGGCCGTCCTTGCCCGGCAGCAGGTTCACGATCGCGCCGAAATCGAGCAGCTTGAGCACCGTGCCTTCGTACACCTGGCCGACTTCGATCTCGGCCGTGATGTTCTCGATGCGCTTCTTCGCTTCGGCCATGCCTTCGCTGCTCGTGCTCGCGATCGTCACGACGCCGTCATCCGAGATGTCGATGGTCGTGCCCGTTTCTTCCGTCAGCGCGCGGATCACCGAACCACCCTTGCCGATCACGTCGCGGATCTTTTCCGGGTTGATCTTGATCGTGATCATGCGCGGCGCGAATTCCGACAGTTGCGTGTTCGCACCCGAGACCGCCGACGTCATCTTGCCGAGGATGTGCATGCGGCCTTCCTTCGCCTGCGCGAGCGCGACCTGCATGATTTCCTTCGTGATGCCCTGGATCTTGATGTCCATCTGCAGCGCGGTCACGCCTTGTGCCGTGCCGGCCACCTTGAAGTCCATGTCGCCGAGGTGATCTTCGT
>Ga0209759_1000892_pt1 | contig 22472 bp, 12 predicted proteins | sample AraplaCL_Col_mMS_FD_184261 | JGI IMG/M metagenome (GOLD analysis project Ga0209759, IMG submission 184261) | Arabidopsis root microbial communities from the University of North Carolina, USA - plate scrape CL_Col_mMS (SPAdes) (version 2) | ecosystem: Host-associated > Plants > Roots >...
TGGCAACCATTAAAGTAGACGTCGTCAGCGCGGAAGAGCAGATCTTCTCGGGCCAGGCGAAGTTCGTCGCGCTGCCGGGCGAAGCAGGTGAACTCGGCATTCTGCCGGGCCACACGCCGCTCATCACCCGGATCCGTCCGGGTGCAGTGCGCATCGAAGCTGAAAACGGCGAAGAAGAGTTTGTGTTCGTCGCCGGCGGCATCCTCGAAATCCAGCCGGGTGCAGTGACGGTTCTCGCCGACACGGCAATTCGCGGCAAGGATCTCGACGAAGCCAAGGCCGAAGACGCGCGCAAACGTGCGGAAGAAGCGCTGCAGAACACGGGCTCGAACCTCGAATACGCGACCGCCCAGGCGGAACTGGCGTACGCGACGGCTCAGCTTGCTGCGATCCAGCGTCTGCGCAAACTGCGCGGTCAGAGCTAAGCAACACGTATCAGAGAAAAGGCAGCCCGCGTGGCTGCCTTTTTTTATCCTTCACTTGACGTTTACGGAAAGGTAAGTGAGATTGTGAGGCCGTCCGGACCACCGCAAAGAATGGACAGCCATCCAATTCGCTGGGCCGCTGCGGGTAAGACTTGATGCCGCGCAAGCAACCGCCGGTGGCACAATCGGTTTCAAATTCATTTCAATAGGGCGATTTGCTCACGGAGACAGCACCATGGCGACGCAAGTGTCAGGCGAAGGCGCAATCATAGAACCGAAAGACGGACTCTCGTATGTCCGTGGATCGACAGAGATTCCGTTGAGCGAAGCGACAATCGGCGAGTTTTTGCGCAGCACCGCCGAGCGCTTTCCCGACCGGCCTGCGGTGGTTTTTCGTGAGCAGCAAATCCGGTGGACCTGGAAAGAGTTCGCCGAAGAAGTCGACATATTGGCCGCCGGCTTCGTGGCGCTCGGCATCGTGAAGGGCGACCGCGTCGGCATCTGGTCGCCGAACCGGGTTGAGTGGCTGCTAACGCAGTTCGCGACGGCGCGCATCGGTGCGGTGCTGGTCAACATCAACCCGGCTTACCGCCTTGCGGAACTGGAATACGCACTGAATAAGGTGGGCTGCAAGGCGATTGTCGCGGCGGAGCGCTTCAAGACGTCGATGTACCTCGAAATGCTGCAGCAACTCGCGCCCGAGCTTGCTACGCACGCGCCCGGCGATCTGCACGCGGCACGACTGCCTGATCTGCGCTACGTGATCCGCATGTGCGACACGGAAACGCCCGGAATGCTCACGTTCTCGGACGTGATCGAGCAGGGGCGCGCCACGCTCGACGTCGCGAAGCTCGACGAGATCGGCGCGACGCTTTCGTGCCACGAGGCGATCAACATTCAGTTCACCAGCGGTACGACGGGCAATCCGAAAGGGGCGACGCTCACGCATAGCAACGTAGTCAACAACGCGCGCTATATCGCGATGGCCATGAACCTGAGCGAGCAGGACGCGCTGTGCATTCCCGTCCCGCTATATCACTGTTTTGGCATGGTCCTCGCGGTTCTCGCGTGCGTCTCGGTGGGCGCGAACATGGTGTTTCCGGGCGAGGCTTTCGACCCCGCCGCGACACTGGCGGCCGTCGCGCAAGAGCAGTGCACGGCGCTGCATGGCGTGCCGACCATGTTTATAGCTGAACTGGATCACCCGGACTTTGCCTCCTTCGACCTCTCACGCCTGCGCACTGGCATCATGGCGGGTTCGCCGTGCCCGATCGAGACGATGAAAAAAGTCGTGTCGAGGATGCACCTCAACGAAATCACGATTGCGTACGGGATGACAGAGACTAGCCCGGTCTCGTTCCAGAGTTCGACCACCGACCCGCTCGACAAACGCACGACCACCGTCGGCCGCATTCAGCCGCATCTCGAAGTAAAGATAGTCGATCCGGTAGGCAACATCGTGCCGGTGGGCGAGACCGGTGAGCTATGCACGCGCGGATATTCGGTGATGCAAGGCTATTGGGACGACGAGGCGAAAACGCGTGAAAGTATCGTGGACGGCTGGATGCACACCGGCGACCTCGCTACGCTCGACGCCGAGGGTTATTGCAACATTGTCGGTCGCCTCAAGGACATGCTGATCCGTGGCGGCGAGAACATCTATCCGCGCGAGATCGAGGAGTTTCTTTTCCGCCACCCGAAGATCCAGAGCGTGCAGGTTTTCGGCGTGCCGGACAGCCGATACGGCGAAGAGGTGTGCGCTTGGGTTGTCCTACGTCCAGGTGAACAGGCCACAGCTGAAGAGATCCAGCAGTTCTGCAATGGCCAGATAGCGCACTACAAGGTGCCGAAGTACATCCGGTTCGTCGACGAACTGCCAATGACGGTAACAGGCAAAGTGCAGAAGTTCGTCATGCGTGAGCGCATGATTAGCGAACTGAAGTTGCAGGAAGGGAAGACGGCCTGACGGGCCCCGGCCAAGCCATAAGTGCGCGGTACGCGGGTGACCTGCCTGGGAGCGGGCCCGCGCAGCGAGGTGCTGCCGACGCCAACCGCCGCATACGCCGCCAAACAGCAAATTGCGCCTAAAAGCATGTAAAACATGCCATCTTGCACTGCGCAAACGTTTGGCTAGACGAAAAAAAAGCGGGCCTGGAGCCCGCTAAAAACCACACGCTACGGGGTTAGCGCGAGGAGACCAATGTAGGAACCGACTGAGACGACGACCCGGCGTCGACTACGGTCCCAGCAGGGATGCCCCTTTACAGGGCTTCGGCATACGCCGACCGGCAAGTGCATCGTATCCGCTCACACCATGCACGCAGCCACATCCGTGTTGAAACCGTTGAGGGCATTGTGGGCGAATTAACAAAGGAGCGCCGTAACAAAGTGTTTCAGGTTGTAACGCCCGCCAGACAAGGCGCTGAGGGATTTATTGCGGAATTCAAGGGCTAAAAAAGTAATATATACCGATGACTGCACGGCAATTTAATACGACCGTTTAATGATATTCGCGAAGCATAGCGCCGCATAAAGCGTTAAGTCGATTCCGCATGAAATAGTTGCGTCTTCATCTTTCTGACAATAAACCGTTGTTGTTACAACTGGTTCCCGGTGCAGAGAAAATCGGGCGCAGCGACCGGCGCAGTTGAGTGCGGCGCAATAAACGCCGCGCAACCTGCGAAAATGTAAGGGCCGGTTCACGAATTCACCCGGCGCCCACCTTTGTTTACCTCTAGCCGGGCTTTTCCCTGCTGCCGTTACATGATGCGACCCGCAAACCGTCCCTATATGGAGCGGCGCGGCCGCCGAGCTTCCGCAATCACGCCGGGAAAGAACGCGGCCGAGCAGCATGGCTCACTTGAGCCACTTGTCCAGCACGGCTTGATATTCACCCGTCGCCCGCGCGAAATGCAGCCACTGATCAACGTACTGTTGAAATGCGACATCGCCGCGGGGCAGCAGCCACGCTTTCTCCCCATACTGGAACGGCTTTTGGGGATGCACGGCGCACAGGCCGGGATTCAGCTTTTGCTGCAGCAGGGTTTCGGACGCGTCGGTCACCATCACGTCGGCCTTGCCGGCGAGGATCTCCTTGAAGATCGTCACGTTGTCCGGATAAACAGTCATCGATGCGTGCGACAGGAACTGCTTTGCGAAACGTTCGTTCGTGCCGCCCGGATTGACGATTACACGCGTTCCCGGCTGGTCGATCTGTGCGACGGTCTGGTATTTGTCGACGTCGTCGCATCGGACAATCGGCGTCTTGCCGTCCACCATAAACGCCTGGGTGAAGAAGGCCCGCTTTTGCCGCTCCAGCGTCGGCGAGACGCCGCCCACGCCGATGTCGCATTTGGCCACGAAGTCGTTCATCAGGTTCGACCACGAAGTCTTGACGAATTCCGCTTTGACGCCGAGCGACTTGGCCAGCGATTCGGTCATATCGATGTCGATGCCCTCGAACTGACCGTCTGCCCTATAGAACGAGTGCGGTTTGTAGTCGCCCGTAGTGCATGCGCGCAAGATGCCACGCGCGGGGATTTCATCGAGCCGGGAAGGTGTCGCGGTGGTGGCCGATGCTTGCGCCTGCGCCGCGCCGGTGTGCATGAGTGCGCCTGTCAGGACGCCGAGCAATGCGACTGCTGCCTTGTTCATTGAGTCTCCTTCATTGTGAATTGTTATGGTCAGGCCGCTGGATAATAGCCAGGAGATTTCCGCTTGAACATTGGCCGTTTGACCAGGTTGCGTCGCTTCCCGCCGACCGGGAAAATGGGCTTCAAACCGTCCGCAAATCACTGTTATTGGCTGCATCAAGCAGGATGCGGTGCGCGCTGTCCGGTAAAATGCCCCTTTGCTCCTAGTCGCACGCAACGTGGCCCATAAACTTCTGAACGACACCTTCCTGCGCGCGCTGCTGCGCCAGCCCACTGACTACACGCCTGTCTGGCTGATGCGGCAGGCGGGTCGTTACCTGCCGGAATACAACGCCACGCGGGCTCGCGCTGGCAGCTTCCTCGGGCTGGCCAAGAATCCCGCGTATGCAACGGAAGTCACGTTGCAGCCCCTTGAGCGCTACCCGCTCGACGCCGCGATTCTGTTCTCCGACATTCTTACCGTGCCTGACGCAATGGGTTTGGGTCTGGAGTTCGTCACGGGCGAGGGCCCGACGTTTGCACGCCCTGTGCGCACAGAAGACGATGTGGCGCGACTCGCGGTGCCCGACATCGACGCCACGTTGCGCTATGTAACCGACGCGGTTCGCGAGATCCGCACCGCGCTGACCGACGCTCAAGGCCGTCAACGCGTGCCGCTGATCGGATTCTCGGGCAGCCCGTGGACGCTGGCGTGCTACATGGTCGAAGGCGGCGGCTCGGCGGACTTCCGCACGGTCAAGTCCATGCTGTACGCGCGTCCAGATCTGATGCATCGCATTCTCGAGATCAACGCGAAATCGGTTGCCGCTTATCTGAACGCACAGATCGAAGCGGGCGCACAAGCCGTTATGATTTTCGACACGTGGGGCGGTGCGCTCGCGGACGGCGCCTATCAGCGCTTCTCCCTGCACTATATTCAGCAGGTCGTCAGTCAATTGAAGCGCGAGCACGACGGCGAAAAAGTGCCTGTGATCACCTTCACGAAGGGCGGCGGGCTGTGGCTCGATGAAATTGCGGACATTGGCGTGGACGCCGTTGGTCTCGACTGGACGGTCAACCTGCGTAAGGCGCGCGAACAGGTAGGCGCGAAGGTGGCTTTGCAAGGCAACATCGACCCGTCGGTGTTGTTCGCGCCGCCAGCGGCGATCCGAATGGAAGCGCGCGCCGTGCTGGACAGCTTCGGAAATCATCCGGGCCACGTCTTCAACCTCGGTCATGGCATCTCGCAATTCACGCCGCCGGAAAACGTTGCGGAGCTCGTCGACGAAGTCCATCGCCATAGCCGCGCCATCCGCAGCGGCGCGCACACACCGGCTTAAACGCTGTAATAATTGCCGTTTTATGTTGCGATGCAGCGCACTGGGCTCTGCCACTCAGGAAAAATTCGCACCGTGCGGGCCGTCAGATGGCGGTCTCGCAGTTGTCAAGACTTGACTTATACACATTTATCACGCTGCGGCGCGGTAGAACCTTTAGTCCTGTCCTGACCCTTGCAGAACGCGCATTTATTTGATCTCGGCCTTACGTGGCAAGGGTTTGGCGGCTTCCCGAAGAAGTGTGCGGAACCCCACAGAGCGCCGCTGCGGCGCGGTTTCCGGGCTTTCGGAGCGAAGTTCTCAACAAAGTTATCCACAGGCAGCCGGGGTCGAGAGCAATTGTTCAGCGGAATCCAAAACTTAGCGGCGAAATTGAAGCTTTACTTTAACTTCGGCGGCTCGCCCCAGAGTGGGGCAATCTCGATTGCCACCTGCGGCGCAATGACGCCATTCGCCCTTGCCAGCATCCGCGCAGCCGAATGAGTGAAGCGTTCGTCCGCGTCGCACTGGACCATCCACTGCCGACCCTGTTTGATTACCGCTGCGATTCGTCACAGTCGCCCGTACCGGGAACGCTCGTTAGCGTGCCGTTCGGCAAACGCGACGTGGTAGGCCTCGTGTGCGAAGTAACTGGTCACAGTGAGGTTCCCGCCGATCGTCTTAGGTCGGTGAACGGCGTTTGCACCGCATGCCCGCCGCTGTCGGCTGAATGGCTCGCGCTTGCTTCGTTTGCTGCCGATTACTATCAACGTGGACTTGGCGAAGTGGCGTTGCCGGCGCTTCCGCAAGCGCTGCGTGACGCCTCGCGCTGGTCACGGCTGCTCGCGCCGGAAGAGCGCTACAGGCTCACGCCGGAAGGCCGCACGATCTTGCCCGACGCTTTGCCCGCGCGCGCGACTGCGCTGCGAAACCTGGCGCAGGCGCTTGCCGCCGGCGAGTTTTTGAGCGCCGCCGACGCCCGCGGGCTGCACCCTAAAGCTATCTCCACGCTCGCCGCATGGCAAGCCGAGGGCTGGGTCGCGCTCGACGTGGTCGATGCCGCCACGGCGCCTCCTGCCGCCGCGGCCACGCCGGCGCCGCCGCAGTCGCTTCCTACGCTCACAGACGAACAAGCCGCCGCCGTCGAAGCGATTCGCGACGCGCACGGCTTCGCGCCGTTCCTGTTGCATGGCGTCACAGGGAGCGGCAAGACAGAAGTCTATCTACGCGCGCTCGCCGAGATTCTTGCCGCCAATGCAGACGCGCAAGCGCTGGTGCTGGTGCCCGAAATCAACCTGACACCGCAGTTCGAAGCGGCTTTCCGCGCCCGCTTCGCGGCGCTTGCGGACACAGCCATCGTCACGTTGCACAGCGGTCTTGCCGAGGGAGAGCGCGCGCGCAACTGGTTCGCGGCGCATGCGGGCCACGCGCGCATCGTGTTGGGCACGCGCCTCGCGGTGCTCGCGTCGCTGCCCCGGCTCGCCATCATCGTCGTGGATGAGGAGCACGATCCGGCTTATAAGCAGCAGGAAGGGCTGCGCTACTCGGCGCGCGACCTCGCCATCTATCGTGCAAAGCAGCTTGGACTCCCGGTCGTGCTGGGATCGGCCACACCGTCGCTCGAAAGCTGGTGGCAGGCGGATCAGGGGCGATACAAGCGGCTCACCTTGTCGCGCCGCGCGGTCGCCGATGCAGTGCTGCCCACGGTGCGCCTGATCGATCTCGAGGACGAGCGGCGGCGCGGACGCGCTTCAGTGGAAGGATTGTCCGGCCCACTGATTGCCGCGCTGAAAACGCGGCTAGAGCGCGGCGAACAGAGTCTCGTGTTTCTGAACCGTCGTGGCTACGCGCCACAGCTTGCTTGCGATGCCTGCGGATGGGTCGCCGGTTGTCCGCGTTGCAGCGCGTATGTCGTTTTGCATAAGCCGGAGCGCGCGCTGCGCTGTCACCACTGCGGTTGGGAGTCGCGAATTCCGCGCTCATGTCCCGAGTGCGGCAATGTCGACATTGAACCCATGGGTCGCGGCACCCAGCGCGTCGAAGAAACGCTCGCGAGCGCGGTGCCCGGCGCTCGCGTGCTGCGCATCGACGCCGACAGCACCCGCCGCAAAGGCAGCGCGCAGGCGCTCTTTTCCGACGTGCATGCGGGCGAAGTCGACATTCTGGTCGGCACGCAGATGATCGCAAAGGGACACGACTTCCAGCGCGTTTCGCTAGTCGGCGTGCTGAATGCCGACACCGCACTGTTTTCCCACGACTTTCGGGCGAGCGAACGTCTCTTCGCGCAACTGATGCAAGTTAGCGGCCGCGCCGGCCGCGCGGGTTTGCCAGGTGAGGTGCTGGTGCAGACGCGGTATCCGCGCCATGCGCTCTATCACGCGCTTGGGCGCCACGATTACGTCGGCTTCGCCAACTCGACGCTGGCCGAGCGGCGCGACGCGCATTTGCCGCCGTTCGTTTATCAGGCGTTGCTGCGTGCGGAAGGCCGCACGCTCGAGGCTGCGCTCGCTTTTCTGCAGCAGGCCGCAGCCGAATTGACGGGCATTGCGGCTGCCGAACGCGTGACCGTCTACGACGCAGTGCCGCTCACCATCGTCAAGGTGATGCACGTCCACCGCGCGCAGTTGTTGATAGAAAGTGCGTCGCGCGCGGCGCTGCAGGCCACGTTGCGCGCGTGGCAGCCGTTATTGCGCGGGTTGAAGGGCGTGCTTCGCTGGAACCTCGAAGTCGACCCGCTCGATATTTGAGCCGGCGCCTGTGCTCCCGGTTTGGGTCGGCGCGACTCGGATCAGCAATCAATCGCTATCGACAGCGGCTGCGCGCGCTCCGGGCGCGCGCTCGGACCGTGTTCGAATAGCTTGCGGTGGAAGTCGCGGCGCGCGTGCGTGTCCGCGTACCCAACACCGCCGATGCCCGCGACGAAACGTGTGCGCCGCGTGCCGCGAGTTGTCGATAGCGAGCGGAAGATCTGTAGTCGCTGGAACAAAGCATGGTGGATCTCACAGTGTTCACTTCTCACTTCCCGGCGGGAACGGCCGGCAGATCTGGCAAACCCGCCGCAAAAACGCCTGCGGCAGCCAGTCAGGCCAGGCATCCGGACACACCGCGCAGCTAATCGCGCCGCCGCTGCGCTCAGTCGTTCAATGCCGCCTGCGCGTCACCGGATGATGCGGCCGACGTCGCGCGTTCCCGACCTTCGGACGCATCACGTTTGTCTGAGCCGCCCGTCGCGCCGCGGATAAACAGCACAGCGCAGGTTGCGCACATCGCCCAGATGCCCAATACGACCAGCCACTTTTCCATTTCGCTTGTCCTCACCCCGTACCGTTTTTGTGTGCGCATGACCCCGCGCCCGCTATGTCCTCTATAACGGCGCGCCTGCAGGTTTGATAAGGGCTCGAAGAAAAGAAATCTGGCCAGGGAAAATACCGATCCTTACCGACCTTCGCGCTTTCACGAAGACTGGCCGGAAAGCCGTGCTGGGCAAGGGATTCGACAAGGTGCAACCGTTTCGCTATGCCGGTTGCACCTTTTTATTGGGAGGCGTACGATTCGGCCAACTTTTGTCTTTCGCCAGCATTTCGTCTGGTATCCGAAGAAGGAAACATGGCTAGCACCACCCTTGGCGTCAAGGTCGACGACCTCCTGCGTTCCCGGCTGCGAGATGCCGCCACCCGCCTCGAACGCACTCCGCACTGGCTGATCAAGCAGGCGATTTTTGCGTACCTGGAAAAGATCGAGCAGGGACAACTGCCGCCAGAACTGTCGGGCGTGGCAGGTTCCGCCGACATGGCTGACGGCGCGTCGGTCGAACCGGACGAGGACGGTGCGGCGCACCCGTTCCTCGACTTCGCGCAGAACGTGCAACCGCAATCGGTGTTGCGCGCGGCAATCACCGCGGCATATCGCCGGCCGGAGCCGGAATGCGTGCCGTTCCTGCTGGGTCAGGCGCGTTTGCCGGCCAACCTCGCAGGCGACGTGCAAGCGCTCGCCGCGAAGCTCGTCGAAACGCTGCGCGGCAAGAGTAAGGGCGGCGGCGTCGAAGGGCTGATCCACGAATTTTCGCTGTCGAGCCAGGAAGGTGTCGCACTGATGTGCCTCGCCGAAGCCCTACTGCGTATTCCCGATCGCGCGACGCGCGACGCGCTGATCCGCGACAAGATCAGCAAGGGCGACTGGAAATCGCACGTCGGCCAGGCGCCGTCGCTGTTCGTCAACGCCGCGACCTGGGGCTTGATGATCACCGGCAAGCTGGTCACGACCAACAGCGAGACGAACCTTTCGTCGGCGCTCACGCGGCTGATCGGCAAGGGCGGCGAGCCGCTGATCCGCAAGGGCGTGGACATGGCGATGCGCCTGATGGGCGAGCAGTTCGTCACCGGCGAGAACATTTCAGAAGCGCTGGCGAACAGCCGCAAATACGAAGCGCGCGGTTTCCGTTACTCGTACGACATGCTCGGCGAAGCGGCGACGACCGAAGCGGACGCGCAGCGTTACTACGCCTCGTATGAGCAGGCGATCCACGCGATCGGCAAGGCGGCTGGCGGCCGCGGCATCTACGAAGGTCCGGGCATCTCGATCAAGCTCTCCGCACTGCATCCGCGTTACTCGCGCTCGCAGCAGGAGCGCACGATGAGCGAGTTGCTGCCGCGCGTGCGTTCGCTTGCGATCCTCGCGCGCCGTTACGACATCGGCCTGAATATCGACGCCGAAGAAGCCGACCGCCTCGAAATCTCGCTCGATCTGCTGGAAGCGCTGTGCTTCGATCCGGAGCTCGCCGGTTGGAACGGTATCGGTTTTGTGGTGCAGGCTTATCAGAAGCGCTGCCCGTTCGTGATCGAATACATTGTCGACCTCGCGCGCCGCAGCCGTCACCGCATCATGGTGCGCCTCGTGAAGGGTGCGTACTGGGACACCGAAATCAAGCGTGCGCAAGTGGACGGCCTCGAAGGCTACCCGGTCTACACGCGCAAGATCTATACGGACGTGTCGTATCTCGCGTGCGCGAAGAAGCTGCTCGGCGCGCCCGACGCGGTGTATCCGCAATTCGCCACGCACAACGCGCACACGCTGTCGGCGATCTATCACCTCGCGGGCAACAACTACTATCCCGGTCAGTACGAGTTCCAGTGCTTGCACGGCATGGGCGAGCCGCTCTACGAAGAAGTGACGGGCCCGCTGTCCGCAGGCAAGCTGAACCGTCCGTGCCGCGTGTATGCACCGGTCGGCACGCACGAAACGCTGCTCGCGTATCTCGTGCGACGTCTGCTGGAGAACGGCGCGAACACGTCGTTCGTCAATCGCATCGCCGATGAAAACGTCGCGATCCAGGATCTGATCGCCGACCCGGTCGAAGAAGCGTCGAAGATCGTTCCGCTCGGTGCGCCGCACGCAAAGATTCCGCTGCCGCGCAATCTGTACGGCGCGGAGCGTCTCAATTCGATGGGTCTCGATCTCTCGAACGAGCATCGTCTGGCGTCGCTGTCGTCGGCGTTGCTGGCGAGCGCGAATCATCCGTGGCGCGCCGCGCCGATGCTGGCCGACGATCAGATCGTTCTGGGCAATGCGCGCGACGTGCGCAATCCGGCGGACCATCGCGACCTCGTCGGCACGGTGGTCGAAGCGAGTGCTGAACATGTGAGCGCCGCATTGGCGCACGCGGTTGCCGCAGCGCCGATCTGGCAAGCAACTCCCGTAGAAGCGCGTGCCGATTGCCTCGCGCGTGCCGCCGATCTGCTCGAAGCGCAGATGCATACGCTGATGGGCCTCGTGGTGCGCGAAGCGGGCAAATCGCTCGCGAACGCGGTGTCGGAAATTCGCGAAGCGATCGACTTCCTGCGCTACTACTCGACTCAGATTCGCAGCGAATTTTCGAACGACACGCATCGTCCGCTTGGACCTGTCGTGTGTATCAGCCCGTGGAATTTCCCGCTCGCGATTTTCATGGGCCAGGTGGCCGCCGCGCTCGCAGCCGGCAACACCGTGCTTGCGAAGCCGGCTGAGCAAACGCCGCTGATCGCCGCCCAGGCCGTGCGCATTCTGCGCGAAGCCGGCGTCCCTGCCGGTGCCGTGCAATTGCTGCCGGGCGATGGCGAAACCGTCGGTGCTGCGCTCGTCGCCGACCCGCGCACGCGTGCGGTGATGTTCACCGGTTCGACCGAAGTCGCGCGTCTCATCAACAAGACGCTGTCGGGCCGTCTCGACCCGGAAGGCAAACCGATTCCGCTGATCGCCGAAACAGGTGGTCAGAACGCGATGATCGTCGATTCGTCGGCGCTCGCAGAACAGGTTGTGGCGGACGTGATGCAATCGTCGTTCGATTCGGCCGGTCAACGTTGTTCGGCGCTGCGCGTTCTCTGTTTGCAGGACGACGTTGCGGACCGCACGCTCGAAATGCTGACGGGGGCGATGCGCGAACTGACGGTGGGCAATCCGGATCGCCTGTCGACCGACGTCGGCCCGGTGATCGACGTTGACGCGAAGCGCGGCATCGACGCGCATATCGCGGCAATGCGTGAGAAGGGCCGCAAGGTCGAGCAACTGCCGATGCCGGAGGGCTGCGCGCAAGGCACGTTCGTGCCGCCGACGCTGATCGAGCTCGACAGCATCGACGAATTGAAGCGCGAGGTGTTCGGGCCCGTGCTGCATGTGGTGCGGTACCGCCGCAGCCAGCTCGACACGCTGCTCGAGCAGATCCGCACGACGGGTTATGGCCTGACGCTCGGTATCCATACGCGCATCGACGAAACCATTGCTCACGTGATCAGCCGCGCGCATGTCGGCAACATCTACGTAAATCGCAACGTGATCGGCGCGGTGGTGGGCGTGCAGCCCTTCGGCGGCGAAGGTTTGTCGGGTACGGGGCCGAAGGCCGGCGGCGCGTTGTATCTGCAGCGTTTGCTCGCGACACGTCCTGCAGGCTTGCCGAAGTCGCTTGCGCAGGCGCTGATCGTAGATGTACCGCAAGCAGCCGAAAAAGGCGACAATCCGTCCGCCGCGCTGACGGCGTTGCGCGACTGGCTGATTGCCGAGCGCGAGCCGCAACTTGCTGCGCGTTGCGACGGTTACCTGTCGCATATGCCGGCTGGCGCGACCGCGGTGTTGTCGGGGCCGACTGGCGAGCGCAACACTTACACGCTGGGTGCGCGCGGCACGGTGTTGTGTATCGCATCGACCGCGAGCGGTGCGCGCGCGCAGTTTGCCGCCGTGCTGGCTACGGGAAATCGAGCGTTGTTCGAAGGCGCGGCTGGGGAACAATTGGTGACGCAGTTGCCCGCATCGCTGAAGTCTTATGCGAGCGTGCGCAAGAACGCGGAGACGCCGTTCGACGCCGTTTTGTTCGAAGGCGACAGCGACGAATTGCTGACGCTCGTGAAGGAAGTCGCGAAGCGTCCCGGACCGATTGTGTCGGTGCAAGGTGTCGCGTCGCGCGCGCTGGAGAGCGGCGACGAAGACTACGCGCTCGAGCGTCTGTTGACGGAGCGCTCGGTCAGCGTGAATACGGCAGCCGCCGGTGGTAATGCGAATTTGATGACGATCGGTTGAGCGAACCTCATCGATTACTGGCAAGAAAACGCCGGGCCGCCCCAAGTTTTCTTGCGCCCCCTCGGGGGGCCTGGCGCGATGCGCCAGGATTTGGGGGCGGTCATTAGAACGGAAGCGGTAACGGCGATCCCGAAAGCCGCTCCATCCACACCTGGTACCAAGGAGAAGATATGCAACACAAGATGACACAGCTGGCAGGCGCAGCACTGGTTGCGGCGATGTCGCTGGCGGGGACGGCCAACGCTCAATCGACGGACGACGTGAAGATCGGTTTCGCCGGTCCGATGACGGGCGCGCAGGCGCACTACGGCAAAGACTTCCAGAACGGCATCACGCTGGCTGTGGAAGACATGAACGCAACGAAGCCTGTGATCGGCGGCAAGCCGGTTCGCTTCGTGCTCGACTCGGCAGACGACCAGGCTGACCCGCGCACCGGCACCACCGTCGCGCAGAAGCTGGGGGACGACGGCATCAAGGGCATGCTCGGCCACTTCAACTCGGGCACCACGATCCCGGCTTCGCGCATCTACGCGAACGCTGGCATTCCCGAAATCGCAATGGCAACGGCGCCTGAATACACGCAACAAGGTTTCAAGACCACGTTCCGCATGATGACGTCCGACACGCAGCAAGGTTCGGTCGCGGGCACGTTCGCGGTCAAGACGCTTGGCGTGAAGAAGATCGTGATCGTCGACGACCGCACGGCTTATGGCCAGGGTCTCGCGGATCAGTTCGAGAAGGCGGCGAAGGCAGCGGGCGGCACGATCGTCGATCGTGAATACACGAACGACAAGGCCGTGGACTTCAAGTCGATCCTGACCAAGCTGAAGGCAGCCAATCCGGACCTGATCTATTACGGCGGCGCGGATTCGCAAGCAGCACCCATGGTCAAGCAGATGAAGGCGCTCGGCATCAAGGCGCCGCTGATGGGCGGCGAAATGGTTCACACGCCGACGTTCATCCAGATCGCGGGTGACGCAGCGAACGGCACGGTGGCATCGCTCGCCGGCCTGCCGCTGGAAGAAATGCCGGGCGGCAAGGACTACGTCGCCAAGTACAAGAAGCGCTTCAACGAAGACGTGCAAACGTACTCGCCGTACGCTTACGACGGCGCAATGGCCATGTTCGCAGCAATGAAGAAGGCGAACTCGACGGACCCGGCCAAGTACCTGCCGGTGCTCGCCAAGACGTCGATGCCGGCTGTGACGTCGTCGAACCTCTCGTACGACGCCAAGGGCGATCTGAAGAACGGCGGCATCACGCTGTACAAGGTTGTCGACGGCAAGTGGACGACCCTGCAAAGCGTTGGCGGCAAGTAAGCCTTTCTTTGCAGATCGATCCGATCTTGAAGACCCCGCTTCGGCGGGGTTTTTTTATGGATTGTCGTGGAAGGTGCTTTTCCCCCGCACCGTTGCGCTTACTCCCCGCGCAACTTCCTTCCCTGCTCCCGAATCTGCTCCAAAGTCGCGCCGGGCGTGCTCGCCTCCTGCGGCATACGGATCTCTATCACGGCCGCGCATTTCGCCTCCAATGAACGCTGCAACGCCGGCAGAAAATCTTCGGTGCGTTCAACGGTTTCGCCGTGCGCGCCGAACGATCGCGCGAATGCCGCGAAGTCCGGATTCGTGAGCCCGGTGCCGTGTACGCGATTCGGATAGTGCCGCTCCTGATGCATGCGGATCGTGCCGAAGTGCCCGTTGTTCACGACGATGAACAGCACATGCAGGTCGTATTGCATCGCCGTCGCGAGTTCCTGCGCGGCCATCATGAAGCAGCCGTCGCCCGCCAGCGCGACCACCGCGCGTTGCGGATACAGCGACTTCGCCGCGATCGCCGCCGGCACGCCGTAGCCCATCGCGCCACTCGTGGGCGCAAGTTGAGAGCGGTATTGACGATACGAAAAGTGCCGATGCAACCACGTCGCGTAATTGCCGGCGCCGTTGGTCAGTATTGCGTCATCTGGAAGATGCGCGCGAAGTTGCTGGATCACTTCACCCATTTGTACGTCGCCTGGAATGGGCCGAGGTTTGCGCCACTCGAGATACGCGCGATGCGCTTCTTCCGCCGCGCCCGCCCACGTCAGCGTGCGGGCGGAGGGTTCCAACGCCGCGAGCGCGACCGCAAGTTCAGGCATGCCGGAGACGATGGGCAGATCGGCGGCATACACCCGCCCCAGCTCTTCCGCGCCTTGGTGCACGTGAACCAGTGTCTGCTTCGTCTTGGGAATGTCGAGCAACGTATAACCGTTCGTCGTGGCTTCGCCGAGGCGAGGACCCAGCGCGAGCAGCAGGTCGGCATCGCGGATACGATTGGCCAGCGCCGGATTGATGCCGAGACCCACATCGCCGGCATAGTTCGGATGCTCGTTATCGAGCGTGTCCTGGAAGCGGAACGCAAGGCCGACAGGCAATTGCCAGTTCTCGACGAAGCGTTGCAAGTCCGCGCAGGCCGCGGGCGTCCAACCGCTTCCGCCTGCTATCACCATTGGCCGTTGCGCGCTCTCCAGCAATTCGCGCAGCTTGCCGATCTGCGCGGTCGACGGCGACGCGGCCACGCGCTGATAACGCGGCGCGCCCGGTACGGCGTCGCATGCATCGCTCAACACGTCTTCGGGCAAAGAAAGCACCACAGGGCCCGGCCGGCCGGAAGTCGCCGTGTAGAAGGCATGACTCAGATATTCGGGAATGCGCTCCGGATCGTCGATCTGCGCGACCCATTTCGCCATCTGACCGAACATGCGCCGATAGTCGATCTCCTGGAAAGCCTCGCGATCGAGATGCTCGCGCGCGCACTGACCGATCAGCAGGATCATCGGCGTGGAGTCCTGAAACGCGGTGTGCACGCCAATCGATGCGTGCGTCGCGCCCGGTCCTCGCGTGACGAGCGCGACGCCCGGGCGCCCAGTCAGTTTACCGATCGCTTCCGCCATGTTCGCGGCCGCCGCTTCGTGACGGCAGACAATGGTCTGGATGCGCTCCGTTTCGTCGTGCAATGAATCGAGCACCGCGAGAAAACTTTCACCGGGCACGCAGAAGACACGTTCGACACCGCGGGTGAGCAAAGCGTCGACAACAAGGCGCGCGCCAGTGGTTCGAGCGGCGGCAGTATCGGAAACGGGAGCATTCGGCTGCGACATTGCGATGAGGCCTCCAGACAGTTCATGAGTGCGGTTGCGTCGGTATCGACTGCGTGATCGGCCGACCGGCGCCCCGACAGCTTACGCTGGGAGCGCACCCGGTGTCACGGCGCAGCGCAACGGGCGCTCATACAACGGGCCCGGCTAGCAAACATGCAAACGTGCAAACAAAAAACGCGGACCCTGGGGCCCGCGTCTCGTTCACTTCGCAACACGCCGCGTTGCCGACCAACGATCGGCAACGGACATCCTGCAGTCAAGCGTCAACATTCGACGATATTCACCGCCAGACCGCCGCGCGACGTTTCCTTGTACTTCGTCTTCATATCCGCGCCGGTTTCGCGCATGGTCTTGATGACCGAATCGAGCGACACGTAATGACTGCCGTCGCCGCGCAGTGCCATGCGCGCCGCGTTGACTGCTTTCACCGACGCCATTGCATTGCGCTCGATGCACGGAATCTGCACCATGCCGCCGACCGGATCGCACGTGAGGCCGAGGTTGTGCTCCATGCCGATTTCCGCCGCGTTTTCGACCTGCTTCGGCGTGCCGCCCATCACGGCGGCGAGTGCGCCGGCAGCCATCGAGCAGGCGACGCCGACCTCGCCCTGGCAGCCGACTTCGGCGCCGGAAATCGACGCGTTCAACTTGTACAGAATGCCGATCGCAGCCGCCGTCATGAGGAAGTCGATCACGCCTTGCTGGTTCGAGCCGGGCATGAACCGCGTGTAGTAATGGAGCACCGCGGGAATGATGCCGGCGGCGCCGTTGGTGGGCGCGGTGACGACGCGGCCGCCGGCCGCGTTTTCTTCGTTGACCGCGATTGCGTAGAGATTGATCCAGTCGATCATCGACAGCGGATCGCGCAGCGCAAGCTCAGGGTTGCCCGATAGCGCTCGATACAGCTGCGGCGCGCGGCGCTTCACCTGAAACGGGCCGGGCAGGTTGCCGTCCGCGTCCGGATTGTTGATGCCGCAGCCTCGCGACACGCATGACTGCATCACGTCCCAGATCTTCAGGAGGCCCGCACGGGTCTCTTCTTCGGTGTGCCAGACCCGCTCGTTTTCCCACATCAATTGCGCGATGCTTTTGCCGGTCGATCCGCACAGCGCGAGCAGTTCGTTGCCGGTGCGAAACGAGTGCGGCAACTGGTCGACGGCGGCAAGAACCTTGGTATTCGGTGCGCCGGCCGTCACCACGAAGCCGCCGCCCACCGACAGATACGTCGATTCGCGCAGCGTCTCGCCTTGCGCGTCGAACGCGCGCAGCTTGAGCCCGTTCGGATGTTCGGGCAGCGCTTGCCGGTAGAACGAGATGTGATCCTTCTGCACGAACGGCACTTCATGCGTGCCGAGCAGTGCAAGCTTGCGCGTGGTGCGCACGGCTTCGAGCCGTTGCGCGATCGTGTCGGGGTCGACCGTGTCGGGTGCGTCGCCCATCAGACCGAGCATTACGCCGCGATCCGTGCCGTGCCCTTTGCCTGTTGCGCCGAGCGACCCGTAAAGATCCGCTTTCACCGACGCGGTGTTCGGCAGCAGCCCGTCGCGTTCGAGCCCTTGGGCGAACATCAGCGCCGCGCGCATCGGCCCGACCGTATGCGAACTTGACGGACCAATGCCGATTTTGAAGAGATCGAACACGCTGACTGCCATTACTGCTCCCTGCTGATGAAAGTTGGTTTAGCGCGCCGGCATCGGCAAACACACGGCGAGCCACGCGGGTGGCGTCGGCGCAAGCCGCAGCGCAATCGGCGTATAGCGTCCGTCGAGACGCGCCGCCAGATGAAACAGTTCCGTCGCGTTCTTCGGGTCCCACTGACCCGAGTAGCCGGGCAAGCCGGCTTCGCGACGTTTTGCGTCGAATGCGACGCTCGAATGCACGAATTCCTCATGCGTCTTGCTGCCCTCCGCGTACGGCGAGAGCCAGTTCAGCGCGGCTTGAAGCGACGCGCCGTTCGCGCCCTTCTCCGGCAGCCAGTTGCGGTTGTGGCGGCGGGCGGCGAGCGCGGCCGTAACGAGCGGCTGCAGATCGTAAGTGACATAGTGCAGCGCGTCACGTTCGCTGAAATCGATCGTGGAGCCGTCGGGCTCGATGTTGTCGCCAATATGCTCGGCAAAGAGACGCTGCGCCGCATTGATCATTTTGCGGTTGTCGAGCGTGAAGGCCGCCATGGCTATCAGTTTGATCCGGTGACTTTGCCAGTTGTTCCGGTAAGTGCCTTTCAAAGGACGCGGCTGGTCGTCGATGTCAGCGATGTAGCCGTTCGCGAGCTTCGTCAGAAACGCCATCGACGCGTTGCGCGTTTTCACAGGCAGCGCACTCGCGGTCATGTCGTACGCGAGGATCAGCCCTTCGAAGTGCGTTTCGTCGATTGGATTGAAGCTCGGCTGATAAGTCGTGACCCACGCGTACAGCAAACGGTCGACCAGCTTCAGATACCGGTCGTCGCTGGTGGCGCGCCATGCGAGCGCCGCGTCCCGCAACAGGTCGAGATCCTTCTCGGCTTCGACGCTCTGGTCGTAGATGCCCTCGTGCGGCAGCGTGCCTTCCGTGTGCAGTTTGGCTTGCGCGTGAGGCTTGTCGTTCAGATGCGCGAGCACATTGCTCACCAATGCCTTGACGCCGGGATCGGCATTCGTGCGCTCGCTGGTTTGCCAGGCGGGCGCTGCGCAAAAATTCATCGCCGCCTGCGCATGCCGAAGCGGCAGCAACACGGCTGCGCCGGCAAGCACGCATGCGCATGCGTGCCGCCACGTTGGGACCCGCGTTGCCCCGGCCGGGCTTTGCATCAATCGCACCTTTCGCACCATGCGAAACTCCTCGTTGGGCTGATTCGGTGTGTGATGTTAGCCGTTTGCGGCCTCCAGCGACAGAACCGCGCACCGCACGCTACATGCTGCGGGCGGCGCGCGGCGACGGCCGGGTGTTACTCGTAATCCGCAACCGGCACGCACGAGCAGAACAGGTTGCGATCGCCATAGACGTTGTCCGCGCGGCCGACCGGCGGCCAGTACTTCTTCGCGATCAGCGTGGGCAGCGGATACGCGGCGGTTTCGCGCGCATACGCATGCTTCCACTCGTCCGCGATGACGACGGCAGCCGTGTGTGGGGCGTGCTTCAGCGGATTGTCTTCCCGGTCCGAGCGGCCTTCTTCCACAGCGCGAATTTCGTTACGGATCGCGATCATCGCTTCGATGAAGCGGTCGAGTTCTTCCTTCGATTCCGATTCGGTCGGCTCGACCATCAGCGTGCCCGGCACCGGAAAGCTCATGGTGGGAGCATGGAAGCCGTAGTCGGCGAGGCGCTTCGCGACGTCGTCTACCGTGATGCCGCTCGTTTCCTTGATCGGACGCAGATCCAGAATGCACTCGTGCGCGACGAGTCCGCCGGGGCCCGAGTACAGCACCGGATAGTGCGGCGCGAGTTTCTTCGCGACGTAGTTCGCATTGAGGATCGCGGTCTCGGTCGCGGCGGTGAGGTTTTTCGCGCCCATCATCGCGATGTACATCCACGAGATCGGCAGGATCGACGCCGAGCCGTACGGTGCGCCCGACACTGCGCCAATACCGTTCGGCGCGCGTTCGTAGCCCGACGAAATCTGGTTCGGCAGGAACGGCGCGAGATGCGCGCCGACCGCAACCGGACCGACGCCCGGTCCGCCGCCGCCGTGCGGAATGCAGAACGTCTTGTGCAGATTCAGATGCGAGACGTCGCCGCCGAACTGGCCCGGCGCGGTCAAGCCGACCATCGCGTTCATGTTCGCGCCGTCCACATAGACCTGACCGCCGCGCGCATGCACGATCTCGCAAATTTCGCGGACGTTCTGTTCGAACACGCCATGCGTGGACGGATACGTGATCATGATCGCCGCGAGCTTGTCGGCGTGCTGGTCGGCCTTCTTCTTCAGATCTTCGACGTCGACGTTGCCTTGCGCGTCGCACGCGACGACCACGACCTGCATGCCGGCCATTTGCGCCGACGCCGGGTTGGTGCCGTGCGCCGAAGCGGGAATCAGGCAGACGTTGCGATGCGCTTCGCCGCGCGACGCGTGATATGCGTGGATGATCAACAGGCCGGCATATTCGCCCTGCGAGCCCGCATTCGGTTGCAGCGAAACCGCTGCGTAGCCGGTTGCGGCGACCAGCATCTCTTCGAGCTGATCGATCATTTCGCGGTAGCCGACAGTTTGCTCAGCCGGTGCGAACGGATGAATCTGGCCGAACTCGGGCCACGTGACCGGCAGCATTTCCGACGTCGCGTTCAGCTTCATCGTGCACGAACCGAGCGGGATCATCGACCGGTCGAGCGCGAGATCCTTATCCGACAGGCTGCGCAGATAGCGCAGCATTTCCGTTTCCGAATGATGGCGGTTAAATACGTGATGCGTGAGATACGCGCTCGTGCGTTCGAGCGCGGCCGGCACCGAGGCCGTGCTGGACGCCGTGATCGCGGCGTCGAGCGTGTCGACTTGCGGCGCGTCTTTCGCACCCGCGGCTTGGGCGAACACAGCCAGCAGATCGCCGAGATCGCGGCGCGATGTCGTTTCGTCGATCGACACGCCGACTTGCGTGTCGCTCACGCGGCGCAGATTGATGCGCTTCGCTTTGGCCGCGTCGTGCAACGCTTGCGTGCGTGCGCCGGTGTCGAACGTGAGCGTATCGAAGAACGTTTCGTTGACGAGCGTGTAGCCAAGCTGCTTCGCACCTTCGGCGAGCAACGAGGCGATGCGGTTCACGCGCAACGCGATTGTCTTGAGACCGCGCGGGCCGTGGTACACCGCATACATGCTGGCCATGATCGCGAGCAGCGCTTGCGCCGTACATACGTTCGACGTCGCTTTCTCGCGGCGGATGTGCTGTTCGCGCGTTTGCAGCGCGAGACGCAGCGCGGGATTGCCTTGCGCGTCGACGGTCACACCGACGAGACGGCCCGGCATCTGGCGCTTGAATTCGTCGCGCACGGCGAGGTAGGCCGCATGCGGGCCGCCGAAGCCGACCGGCACGCCGAAGCGCTGCGTGTTGCCGACGGCCACGTCCGCGCCCCACTCGCCCGGCGGCGTAAGCACGGTCAGCGCGAGCAGGTCGGCGGCGACCACCACGTGGCCGCCCGCTGCGTGGATCGCCTCGGTCAGCGCGCGATAGTCCCGCACGTCGCCGTTCACGCCCGGATATTGCAGCAGCACGCCGAATGCATTTGCGTTCGCGGCTTCTGCTGCGGGGCCCACTTTCACTTCGATGCCGACCGGCGTGGCGCGCGTTTTCACCACTTCAATGGTTTGCGGCAGCACGTCGTCGGCGACGAAGAATATGTTCGACTTCGGCTTGCCCACGCGTTGCAGCAGCGTCATTGCTTCAGCTGCGGCGGTGGCTTCGTCGAGCAGCGACGCGTTCGAGATCGCGAGACCTGTCAGGTCGACGATCATTTGCTGGAAGTTCAGCAGCGCTTCGAGGCGCCCTTGCGAGATTTCCGGCTGATACGGCGTGTACGCCGTGTACCACGCGGGATTCTCGAGCACGTTACGCAGGATCACGGTCGGCGTGTGGGCGTTGTAGTACCCCTGCCCGATGTACGAGCGGAACACCTGGTTCTTGTCCGCGAGTTCGCGCAGCGCGGCGAGCGCTTCTGCTTCGCTCTTAGGCTGTGCGAAGGGGCCGAGCGGCAGCGGTTCGGTGCGGCGGATCGTCTTTGGAATGACGGCGTCGATCAGCGCGGCGCGCGACGTGAAGCCCAGGGCTTCGAGCATCGCTTCCTGGTCGGCCGCATCCGGGCCGATATGCCGTTCAGCGAAGGCGTCATGCACTTCGAGCGCGGCGAGCGAGAGAGGAGTGCGGTTCATCAGACGATCCGGGTGTTCGAGCTTCATGGTGTTCCTGGCGGTGCGGCTGTCCGTGCTGGACCGTTCGAAACCTGGCGCTGTGCGCAAGGTCTCCTGAAGGAGCAATCCCAAAGGGATTTTCTTCAGGGCGCGGTCCTGTGTGTTTCACGAGGGACGCGCCGCACCTGTCGGTTTATATAAAAGTGAATCAGGCGCCGATCGACTTCGAGTACGCGTCCGCGTCGATCAAACGATCCTGTGCTGCGTCCGAGGCCGGCTTGATCTTGAAGAGCCAGCTTTCATACGGGGCGCTGTTGACCGAATCGGGCGTGTCGGCAACGGCGGTGTTCGCTTCAATGATTTCGCCGGAAACCGGCGCGTAAATATCCGAAGCGGCTTTGACCGATTCGATCACGGCGACGGTATCGCCGGCCGTGACGGTCTTGCCCAGTTCCTGTACTTCGAAGAAGACGATGTCGCCGAGCGCTTCCTGCGCGTGGTCGGTGATGCCGACCGTCAGCGTGCCGTCCGCCTCGGTGCGGACCCACTCGTGCGATTCGGTGTATTTCAGATCGGCCGGGATGCTCATCGGATGCTCCTATG
>Ga0209759_1000895_pt1 | contig 22272 bp, 18 predicted proteins | sample AraplaCL_Col_mMS_FD_184261 | JGI IMG/M metagenome (GOLD analysis project Ga0209759, IMG submission 184261) | Arabidopsis root microbial communities from the University of North Carolina, USA - plate scrape CL_Col_mMS (SPAdes) (version 2) | ecosystem: Host-associated > Plants > Roots >...
CCCGCTCGAAGCCGCGCTCAACGAGCTGGAACTGCGGCTGGTGCGCGACGCGATGACGGCCGCGGGTGGCAACCAGTCGGAGGCGGCGCGCCGGCTGGGCGTGTCGCGCGTGGGCCTGATCAAGAAGCTCACGCGCCTGGGCTTGCGCTGAGCCGCTGGAAGCGATCGGCCAGGAAGTCGACCAGTGCGCGCACCCGGTTCGGCACGAAGCGGCCGCTGGGAAGCAGCGCGTGCAGTGGATAGGGTTCGGTCTGCCACTCGGTCAGCAGCGGCACCAGCGCGCCGCGCTCCAGGTCGCGCCGCTGGTCGATGCCGGACTTCAGGATCACGCCCGCTCCAGCCAGCGCCCATTCGCGCGCCAGCGAAGCGTCGTCGACGCTGCGATCGCCATCGACGCGCACCTCCGTCCACTGCCCGTCGCGGCAGAAGCGCCAGGCGCGGTGCCGGCGGCCGCCGCGGTCGAAGGTGATGCAGTTGTGGCGGGCCAGGTCCTGCGGCGTGCCGGGCGTGCCGTGCCGGCGCAGGTAGTCGGGTGAGGCGCTGCAGACGGGTCGCGCGGCCGCGAGCATGCGCGCGACCAGGCGCGAGTCGGCCGGCGTGCCGTAGCGGATGGCCACGTCGACCTCGTCGCGCAGCACGTCCAGCACGCGGTCGGCCACCGACAGCTGCAGTTGCAGCCCGGGATGCGCGGCCATGAACTCGTCGAACAGCGGCAGCAGCAGCGTGCGCGTGAGGTCGGACGGCGCCGCCACGCGCACCGTGCCCACCAGTGTCGCGCGGTCGGCCAGCACCTGCGATTCGCCTTCGTCCAGCAACTCGAATGCGCGCACCGCGTAATCCAGCAGGATCTGGCCCTGCGCGGTGAGCCGCATGGCGCGCGTCGAGCGCTCGAACAGGCGCGTGCCCAGCTGCGCCTCGAGGCGCTTGAGCGTCGCGCTGGCCGCGGCCGGCGTGATGCCCAGCGCACGCGCGGCCGCGGTCAGCGTGCCCCCACGCGCCGTCTGAACCAGCACCTGGAGATCGGCGATATTTTCAATTCTCATTTGAAACTGATAGCGACTGGCGGCATCTTATCAATTCGTGCTTGCACTCCTACGATGACGGCATCGACAACAGGAGCTTGTTCATGAAAGCCATCGGATACCGCCAGAACCTGCCCGTGGACGGGCCCAACGCCCTCGAGGATCTCGAGCTGCCCGCGCCGCAGCCGGGGCCGCGCGACCTGCTGGTGCGCGTCAAGGCCGTCTCGGTCAACCCGGTCGACACGAAGGTGCGCAAGAACAGCGCGCCGCCGGCCGGCCAGGTCAAGGTGCTGGGCTGGGACGCGGTCGGCATCGTCGAGGCGATCGGCGCGGACGTCGCGGGATTCCAACCCGGCGACCGCGTCTACTACGCCGGCTCGATCACGCGGCCGGGGGCCAACAGCGAACTGCACGCGGTCGACGAGCGCATCGTCGCGCGCGCGCCGCAGTCGCTGGACGACGCCCAGGCCGCCGCGCTGCCGCTGACCGCGATCACCGCCTGGGAGCTGCTGTTCGACCGCCTGCGCGTGCCCCGCGGCGGTGGCGCCGGGCAGTCGCTGCTGATCGTCGGGGGCGCCGGTGGCGTCGGCTCGATCCTGATCCAGCTGGCGCGCCAGCTCACGCAGCTGAAAGTGATCGCGACGGCCTCGCGCGCCGAGACCAAGGCCTGGTGCCTGGAGCTCGGCGCGCATGCGGTGATCGACCACGCGCAGCCGCTCGCGCAGGCCCTGAAGGACGGCGGCCACGAGCCGGTGGACTTCGTCGCAGCGCTGACGCAGACCGAGCGCCACTACCTGCAGATCATCGAGAGTCTGAAGCCTCAAGGCGCGATCGGCATCATCGACGACGCGCCCACGCTCGACGCGATGAAGCTCAAGTCCAAGGCGCTGTCGCTGCACTGGGAGCTGATGTTCACGCGGCCGATGTACGGCACGCCGGACATGGCCGAACAAGGCAAGCTGCTCGCCGAGGTCGCCAGCCTGGTCGACGCCGGCCGCATCCGCACCACCGTCGGCGCGCACTACGGCACCATCAACGCGGCCAACCTGCTGCGCGCCCACGCCTGGATCGAAAGCGGCCGCGCGCAGGGCAAGGTCGTGCTCGAGGGCTTCTGAGAGCCTTGTCATCCTGCGCGCAGTCGCAGGATCCACCCCTGAGGAAGCATGATCACGTGCGTGGATCCTGCGACTGCGCCAGGATGACATGGGGTGCGTGGTCCTGCGACTGCATGCACCATGACACGGGTTGACGCGCGCTCGCGGGCTCAGGCCGCCTTGGCCGACGGCCACAGCCGCACGGCCAGGGCCGCCAGCGCGCTGACCGCCGACATCGTCATCACGCCGCTCCAGCCCCACTTGGCCAGCGCGAGGCTGCCGAGCGCGGCACCGCTGGCCATGCCGATGAACATGCCGGTGAACAGCAGCGCGTTGAGACGGCTGCGCGCGCCCGGGTCGATGCCATAGACGATGGTCTGGTGCGAGATCAGCGTCGCCTGCGTGCCCAGATCGAAGCCGACGGCGCCCAGGCCGATCACCCACAGCTGCGCGTGCGGCGGCAGTAGCACGCCGGCGGCCATCACGAGGAACGAGACGGCGGCCAGGCCGCTGCCCAGTCGCGTGACGAGCTCGGGGCCGCGCGTGTCGGCGAGCCGACCGGCGATGGGCGCGATCAGCGCGCCGGCCGCCCCGGCCAGCCCGAATGCACCGGCCGCCGCGCTGCCCAGGTGCCAGCTCGACGTGTGAAGCATCACCGCCAGCGTCGACCAGAACGCGCTGAAGCCGACCGCCAGCAGGGCTTGGGCAAGCGTCGCCCGGCGCAGCGCGCCATGACGCCGCCACAGCTGCGCCGACGAGCCGAGCAGCGCCGCGTACGGCAACTGCGTGGTCGGCCTGAAGCGCGGCAGCGCGCGCGCCGCGACGGCCGCGAACGCGGCGATGCTGATGGCGGCCGCGACGAACATCGTGCGCCAGCCGAAATGCGACGCCACGACCCCGCTGATCACGCGCGACAGCAGGATGCCCATCAGCAGGCCCGTCATCACCGTGCCGACGATCTTGCCGCGTTGCGCCTCGGGCGCCAGCGTGGCGGCGGCCGGCACGATGTCCTGCGCCATCGTCGCGGCCAGGCCGATGGCCAGGCTGGCGAGCCACAGCGGTGCGATCGCCGGCGACATGCCGGCGGCGAGCAGCGCCAGGATCAGCGCGCCGGCCTTCGCCAGGATGATGCGGCGCCGATCGAACCGGTCGCCCAGCGGTGCGAGCAGGAAGATGCCGGCGGCGTAGCCGAGCTGCGTGAGCGTCGGCACCAGTCCGATCTGGCGCCCCGTGGCGCCGAGGTCGGCGCCCAGCTCGCCAAGCATCGGCTGGCTGTAGTACAGCGCGGCCACTGCCAGGCCGGCGCCCGTGGCCAGCAGGCCGACCAGTGCCAGGCCGGGTGCCTGGGTGACCGTCGGGGCGGTGTCATGCGCAAGAGGAATGGCGGACATGAAGTGCAATCGGTTAGATCGGGGGATGCCGCGATTCTGCGGAGTCAGGTTTCGTGTGGGAAGGCGCGCAAATCGAACAATTGCTATACGCTTGACGCATGACCAAGCCTGCCGCGACCACCGACCGCTTCGAGCTGATGGAGACTTTCGTGCGCATCGTCGATGCGGGCAGCCTGTCGGCGGCCGCGGCGCAGATGGGTACCACGCAGCCCACGGTCAGCCGGCGCCTGCAGACCCTCGAGCGCTCGCTGGGCGTGCGCCTGCTGCGGCGTTCCACGCATTCGATGACGCTGACAGAGGACGGCCAGCGCTGCCTGGAGCGCGCGCGCGAGCTGCTCGCCAACTGGCATGCCTTCGAGGCGGACCTGCGCGGCGCCGGCGACGAGCCGGAGGGCACGCTGCGCGTCATCGCGCCCCACGCGTTCGGCCAGCAGCAGCTGGTCGCGCCGCTGGCCGAATACCTGGCACGCTATCCGCGCGTCAACGTCGAGTGGCTGCTGCACGATCGCCGGCCCGACTTCATCGCCGAGGGCATCGACTGCGCGATCCAGGTGGGTGACATCGATGATCAATCGGTGGTCGCGATCAGGCTGGCCGAGGTGCCGCGCATCGTCGTGGCCGCGCCCGCGCTGGCAGAGCGCCTGCCGGCCGCGCACGCGCCGGCTGACATCGCCTGCCTGCCGTGGCTGGCACTGCGGCCGTTCTACCGCGGCGAGGTCACGCTGTCGGCCGTCGGCAGCGGCGAGCAGGCGCGCTTCGCGATCGCGCCGCGCATGGTCACCGACAGCCTCTATGCGTTGCGCAGCGCGGCCGTGATGGGCGTGGGCGCGGCGATCGGATCGGCCTGGCTGGTGGGCGAGGACATCGCGCAGGGCCGCCTGGTGCATCTGGCCCCGCAGTGGCGCGCGGCGCCGCTGCCGGTGTGGCTGGTCTATCCGCAGGCGCGTTTCCATCCGGCGCGCCTGCGGCGGTTCCTCGACGTGATACGCGCCGGCACGATCGCGGCGTTCTCGCCGCAACAGCGTCCGGGCTGACGGTTCGTCGGCCGAAATCGCGCCTGGTGCCGCGGCCGATGCGGCTCGTCGCAAGCCGGTTTGCGGCGCATGGACGCGCTCCTAAAGTTCATTCATCGGATCACGAAACGCATCCGAACCCACCCCAGACACCAGGAGCCCATCATGACCAGGACCACCGCCCAAGCCGCCGCCCTCGCCCTGTCCGTTCTCATGACCTTGGCGACCGTCGCCGGCATGAACGGCATCGCGACGAAGCAGTACGCTGCCGCGGACAGTCTGGCGATGGCTCCCTACGGGCTGACGCATGTCGCCGTGCAGCACGTGACGATCGTCGGCCGCCGCGCCTGAACGCCTGCGCGCCCGGCGCGGGCGTCGCTCCTTCGAAGCTCCGCACCCCGCGGAGCTTTTTTTATTCCCGGACGACATGCCGCCGGGGGCGAATGGGCGCCGCCCCGGCAGGCCGGCGCCGGCGCTGGCATCATGGCGGCATGAAGAAAATCCTGCTGTCCCTCGCTTTGTCGCTGGCCGCCGGCCTGGCCGCCGCCGCCGACCGCCCGTACGACGAATCCGCCGATGCCAAGGCGCAGATCGCCACCGCGCTGCAAGAGGCCGCCGCCGCCAAGGAGCCGGTGCTGCTGATCTTCGGCGCCAACTGGTGCCCCGACTGCCGCGCGCTCGACCACGCGCTCAAGACGGGCCGCAACGCCGAGCTGATGCGCAAGTTCAAGGTCGTCAAGGTGGACGTCGGCCACTTCGATCACAACGTCGACGTGAGCACGGCCTACGGCGAGGCGACCAAGAAAGGCATCCCGTCGGCCGTGATCGTGTCGCCCGACAACAGGATCCTTTTCATGACCAAGGCCGGCGAGCTCGCCGACGCGCGCAGCATGAGCGAAGACGGGATCTACCAGTTCTTCACCAAGGCCGAAGCCGCGACGCGGCAATAGGCCGCCGCGCCTACGCGCCCTTCCAGCGCTTGAGCGTCAACGCGTTGGTGACCACGCTGACGCTGCTGAACGCCATCGCGGCGCCGGCCACCATCGGGCTCAGCAGCCCGGCCGCGGCCAGCCCGATGCCTGCCACGTTGTAGGCGAAGGCCCAGAACAGGTTCTGGCGGATCTTGGCCACGCAACGGCGCGAGATGTCGAGCGCGTCGGCCACCAGCCGCGGGTCGGCGCGCATCAGCGTGATGCCGGCGGCCTCCATCGCCACGTCGGTGCCCGAGGCCATGGCGATGCCGACGTCGGCGGCCGCCAGCGCCGGCGCGTCGTTGAGGCCGTCACCGACCATCGCCACCCGCACCGGCCGGCCCTTCGAACGCCCCGCCTCGGCGGGCGTCAAGGAGCGCAGCGACACCAGCAGCGAGGCCTTCTCGCCTGGCAGCACTTCCGCATGGACCTCCGAGATGCCCAGCAGCTGCGCGACGCCGGCGGCGCTGGCGTGGCTGTCGCCGCTGATCATCACGGTGCGCACGCCTTGCGCGCGCAGGCGCTGCACGGCGTCGATCGCCCCGTCGCGCAAGCGGTCGCCGAAGGCGACCAGGCCCAGCAGACGAGGCGTGTCGGCGGACACGTCGGCCAGCCACGAGACCGTGCGGCCCATCGCCTGCAGCTCGGCCGCACGCGCGGCCAGCGGCGCCAGCTCGACGCCCAGCTCCGTCATCCAGCGCGCACTGCCCAGTCGAAGCTCGTGGTCGGGGGCGTCGCCTTCGCGTTCGGCATCGAGCGCCAGGCCCGTGCCGGGCGACAGGCCCGCGCTCTGGCGCGCGCTCATGATCGCGCTGGCGGCGATCGCCTCTGCCCGCCGCGCCTCGGCGGCTTCGCGCGGCGCCTCGGACACACGCACCCGCGCCGCGACGCCCTTGCCGGGCACCGCACGCTGGGCGCTCGCGGGCGGCACCCGGGCGTTGGTGCCCTGCGCCATGTCCAGCACGGCCCGCGCCAGCGGATGCGTGCTGCCGCCCTGCACCGCGGCCGTCAGGGCCAGCAGGCGCGCCGCATCGCCATCGACCGCCACGCACGCGACCAGCATCGGCTTGCCTTCGGTGAGCGTGCCCGTCTTGTCGAATGCGACCACCGAGACGTCGTGCGCGATCTCCAGGGCCTCGGCGTCCTTGATCAGAATGCCATGGCGGGCCGCAACGCCGGTGCCGGCCATCAGGGCGGTCGGCGTGGCCAGGCCCAGGGCGCAGGGGCAGGCGATGACGAGCACGGCGACGGCATTTAGCAGCGCGTGCTGCCAATCGCCGGTGCCCAGCCCCCAGCCCAGCAAGGTGAGCAACGCGGCGACGCACACCACCGGCACGAACACGGCGCTGACGCGGTCGACCAGGCGCTGGATGGGCGCCTTCTTTTCCTGCGCCGACTCGACCAGCCGCACGATGCGCGCCAGCGTCGACTCCGCGCCCACGGCCTTGACCCGCACCAGCAGCAGCCCTTCGCCGTTGATCGCTCCGCCCGTCACGGGCTCGCCCGGCCCGCGCGTGACGGGCAGGCTCTCGCCGGTGACCAGCGACTCGTCGACATGGCTCTCGCCCTCGACCACGACGCCGTCGGCGGCGAAGCGCTCGCCGGGCCGCACCACCAGCAGGTCGCCGGTGCGCAGCTGCGCGATCGCGACGTCGGCGTCCATGCCATCGCGGCGCACGCGTGCCGTGCCGGGCTGCAGCGCCTGCAACGCGCGCAGGGCCTGCGTGGTCTGCCGCTTGGCGCGCGACTCGAGCTGCTTGCCCAGCAGCACCAGCGTGATGACCACGGCGGAGGCCTCGAAGTACAGGTGCGGCGCGGCTGCGCCATGCATGCCGGCGCCGGCGGCCCACTCGACCAGGCTCAGGCCGTAGGCGGCCGAGGTTCCGAGTGCCACCAGCACGTCCATGTTGGCACCGCCGCTGCGCAGCGCGCGCCAGGCGCCGGCGTAGAAGCGCGCGCCGAACCAGAACTGCACCGGCGTGGCCAGCAGGAACTGCAGCCACGCCGGCCAGGCCCAATCCAGACCGACCAGGGCCCCCGCCATCGGCAGCAGCAGCGGCAGGGACAAGGCCGCGGCCACCACCACCGGCGTCCACGCCCGGGCTTGCGATGGCGGCGCGGGCGCGGCGACAGCGGGCGCGCGCGCCGTGTAGCCGGCCTTGCGCACCGCGGCCTCCAGCGCATCGAACGGCAGCGGCATGTCCGCCCGCACGCTGGCCAGCTCGGTGGCCATGTTGACGCTCGCCTCGGCAACGCCGGGCACCGCGCGCAGCGCACGCTCGACCCGCCCGGCGCATGCGGCGCAGCTCATCCCCTCGACCGCAAAGGACCAGTCGCGGCGAGCGTCGAGGGCAGTGGGAAGGCTGGGCATCGGCGAAATTGAATCTGAAGAAGCTGGCAGTGTCGACGGTCTACCTGTAACGATCTGCGCGGAATGGAAAAAGCCCCACGCAAAAGGGCATATGCGGGCGGATTGCGATTCGTCAAACCCGCACCGGATCAGGGGCCGCAGGCTCTTGTTTTGCCGCCTCGACACCAGCCGGGCGACACTCGGGATTCACCTCGTTCCAGGAGAACAACATGACCGAATTCCTCGTCGAAGGCATGAGCTGCGGGCACTGCGTCAACGTGGTCACCGAGGCAATCCACGCGCTCGATCCGGCCGCCGGCGTCGATGTCAATCTCGGCACCAAGCTCGTGCGCGTGCACTCCGACCTCGATCGATTCCTGCTGTCGCAGGCCCTGGTGGATGCCGGCTACGACCCGGTGCTGGTCGGCCTGCAGATGCCGGACCACATCTGACGGAGACGCAGACATGCCCCTGGTGACGCTCACCGTCCGTCGCGGCAAGGATGCCGCCTTCAAGTCCGCCGTGCTCAACGCGGTTCACAACGCGCTGGTGGCCTCCGGCGTGCCGCAGGCCGATCGCTTCCACCGCGTGCTGGAATTGTCGGCCGAGGATTTCCGCTACGACGCCAGCTACCCCGACCTGGCCAAGCCCCGCAGCGACGATTTCGTGCTCATCGAGGTGCTCTTGTCGGTGGGCCGCAGCGTCAAGGTCAAGCGCAAGATCGCCGTCGACCTGGTCGACGGGCTGCGCCAGTCGCCGGGCCTGGACCCGGACGACGTGATGCTGGTCTTCAACGAGACGCGCTGGGAGAACTGGTCGTTCGCTGGCGGGCGCTTCATCCACGTCTAGGGCGCTCCTTTGTGGGCGCGAGAAACGACAACGCCCGGACATGCATTGGATGTCCGGGCGCTGGCGTCCGTCGTCAGAGTGGATGCGACCGACGAAGCGATCGCTTGAACCGGGCTTGGGGGCGGGCCAGCAGCGCTGGCCGCGGTCGGCGCCGATCGGCGCACTGGATCAGCGGTCGATCGCGTTCTTGATGGCGTTGCCGACGTTGCTCTTGACGTCGCCCACCGTCGACTGCACCTTGCCGGCGGCCTGGTCGGCCTTGCCTTCGGAGGTCAGGCGTTCGTTGCCGACCAGCTTGCCGGCGGCTTCCTTGACATCGCCCTTGACGGTTTCGGCTCGGCCGTTGACTTGGTCCTTGTTCATGATGGTGCTCCTTTGAGTGAAGGGGGCCGAACGGCATCGGATGTTGTTCGAGTTCTGCGTCCGATCGCGTTCGGCATGGACACACTATCCCACCGGGGGCGCCCGCGCCGGGTCGGAGCGCAGACCATCGTCGTGTCGGAGCGCCGTCGCTCGCCGTGTAGGACAAACGACGACGCGCCTGCCCGCCGTGGAGTTGCCCCGCAGCCCGGCGTGCGTCAGAGGAAGAGCACGTTGCTGCCGGGTTCCGGCCGGCGAGCCTGGTCGGCGAAGCCGCCGAAGAAGAACACGATGTCGTCGCCTTCATCGCCCGTGAGCCGCCCCACGACCCGGCTCCAGGTCATCAGCGCGATATGCGCCGCCGGTTCGCCGACGACCAGGATGGGCTGCTCGCCCTCCTCGTGCCAGAAGTACTCGCCGCCGAATGCGCGCCGGCCCACCTCCAGCACATAGCAGCCGAGCTGCTGCACCAGGCCGGTGACGACGGCCTCGTCGAGATCGGCCACATAGGCCGAGGCCTCGACCAGCATCTCGTCGACGGCGACGAGGCTCTCGATGGAGAAATCGAGCCGGCCGCCCGCACGCGCCTGGAGTGACGCGACGGCGCGCTCGGCAGCGGTGGTGACTTCCTCGAGGATGGCGTTCATGCAGTCGGGCTCAAGGCAGTTGGGACGACTGGCAGACGAGGCGTTCGCCCAGTTCGCAGGCCAGCGCGAGGCGCCGGGGTGCCGGACGCCGCCAGACCTGATGCCAGACACGTTCGCGGCCGCCGGACTCGATGCCCAGGATCTCGAAGGTCGAGCGGTCGCCGGTCGGGATCAGATCCGAATCGACGTAGCCGTGGCTTTCGAGATGGAACCGGCCCTGCGCGTCGGTGGTGGCGATCGCGACGCGGTCGCAGCGGCTGGGCGTCAGCTCCTCGCCCGACTCGGACAGGCCTTCGCAGGCCCTGATCTGCACGCCGGCGCGCGGCACGCCCGCGGTGACGAGCACCCCGTCGACCTCGGGCTGCGTGCGCACGAAGTGCGGGTGGAAAAGCGGCAGGTTCTGGCACCCCGCCAGGGCCGCGGCCAGTACAAGCGGCAACATTCCCGAGAGTCTCATCCGCTCACTCCAGGATGAAGCGCCGCAGCTCGGCGAACGCGGCGTCCGCGTCGTCGCGCCAGGCGCCATGGCCGACGTTCGGGAACGCGCGGAACTGCACCAGGTGCGGCGGCAATGCAGCGGCGATGTCGCGCGCGTCGGCCAGCGGACAGACCGGGTCGTCCTCGCCTGCCAGCACCAGCACCGGGCAGCGCGCCTTGCCCAGCCCGGGCAACAGGTTCATCGTGCGCTGCTCGCCCGACGCGGAGGCGAACAGCACGTCCAAGTTGTGGATCGTGCGCGCGCTGCCGTGCGGATCCTGCGGCGTGGTGTTGTAGAGGTGGCGGCAGTGCACGCCGTAGTCGTCCCAGCTGGCCGGCGTCGGATCGCTCCAGAAGCGCCTGCACGATTCCCGTGCGGCGGCGCCGCCGAGCCGTTCGAACATCGCCTCCTTGCGATCCTGGCGCATGTGGGGAGATGTGCTGGACAGGATCACCTTGGACGGGTGGTCCGGATGGCGCTCGATGTAGCGCTGCGCCACGAAGCCGCCGAAGGACTGCCCGAGCACGATGGGCTTGACGATGCCCAGCGCGTCGCACAGGCGCACGACGTCGTCGGCGAAGGTGTCGAGCGTCCACTCCTGCGGCGGGCGGCGATCGCTGCGGCCGTGCCCGCGATGGTCGTAGTAGATCACCTGCGCGATGTCGGCCACACGGCCGAAGAACGGGCGGAAGGCCGAGTGGTCGAAACCGGGGCCGCCGTGCAGCAGGAGCAGCGCGGGCTTCTCGCGCAGCTGCGGTCCGTCGGGCACGTACTGGGTGCCTTCGACGTCGAAGTAGAGGCGGACGCCGGGTTCGATCTCGATGCGCATGCGTGCAGCCTGAGGTTGAGCGGATCAGCGAGCATAGCTTGCCCACTCGTCATTCTGCGCGGAGCGAAGGCAGTCGCAGCCCCCAGGCGGCGTCATCCCGGGGGTGGATCCTGCGACTGCGCGCAGGATGACGGCTTGGTGGAGGCGCCGTCCGGCGGTGGATCCTTCGACCACGCGCAAGATGACGGGGCGCGGCTCAGTCGTCGCCTTCCATGTCGCCATGCCCATGGCCGTGCGTGCTCACCGGCATCGCGGCGCCGTCGACCCCGTCGAAGAAGAACGGCGCGCGCGGCTTGTTGCGCGGCGCGATCTCGTCCATGTGCGGCAGCGAGTACAGCCGGCCGTTCAGCATCACGTCGACGACCCGGTCGGACTGGCGGATATCGGCCGTCGGGTCGCCGTCGATGACGACCAGGTCGGCCAGCTTGCCCACTTCCAGCGAGCCGATGTCGGCGTCCATGCCCAGGTAGTGCGCGCCGTTGAGCGTCGAGTTGCGGATCGCCTCCAGCGGCGTCATGCCGCCCATGACCTGCATCCACATGTCCCAGTGCGCACCCAGGCCTTCGCGCTGGCCATGCGCGCCGAGGTTCTCGCGCACGCCTGCGTGCAGCAGCTCGGTGGCCGTCCTGGCGACCTGGATCACGTTGTAGTCCTCCTGCGGGGCGAGCTCGCGGCGCACCGAGCGGCCCTCCAGCACGCTGCGCGGCACGAAGTCCTTCAGGATCGGATGCTTCCAGACCTCGGTGGTGGCGTAGAAGTAGTGCTCGCCGTCGAGGCCGCCGTAGGCGACGTTGTAGGTCGGCGTGTAGCCCACTTGCGTCTGGCCCCACAGCTGCTTGACGTCGTCATAGGCGTTGGCCACGGGGATCGCATGCTCGACGCCGGTGTGGCCGTCGACCACCATCGACATGTTGAGCTCGAACAGCGAGCCGCCCTCGGGCACCACCATCATGCCGGTCTGGCGCGCCGCCTCGAGGATCTCCTGGCGCTGCTCGCGTCGCGGCTGGTTGTAGCTCTTGACGCTGATCGCGCCCAGCGCCTTCTGTCGCTTGAGCGCGCTCAGCGCGTCGTCGATGCTGTCGATGGGCTGGGTGATCGGCGCCTTGGCGCCATAGAGGATCGTGCCGGTCGAGAAGATGCGCGGGCCGGTGATGATGCCCGCGCGCTGCATCTCCGAGGCGGTGAAGATCGCGGCCGAGTCGTTGGACGGGTCGTGCAGCGTCGTCACGCCGAAGGCGAGCGAGGCGTAGTTGATCCAGCTTTGCTGCGGGACGATGCCGTCGACCGCCATGCCGCCGTGCCAGTGCACGTCGACGATGCCGGGAATGATGGTCTTGCCGCGCGCATCGATCCTCCTGGCGCCCGCGGGCACCAGCACGCGATCGCTCGCGCCGACGGCGGCGATGCGGTTGCCGTCGACGACGATGGTGCCGTCGGCGATGACCTCGTCGCCCTTCATCGTGACGATGCGCGCCCCGGTGATCGCGATCTGTCCGGCGGGCACGTCCGCCGGCTCCGTGAAGCCCACCCGCAGTCCGGCGGCGTCCGCCTTCGGCAGCTCCTTGGGGGCGCCGGGCACGAACGTGAAGGCGTTGCGCAGCTCGCTGGTGAACAGCCGGTCGCCCAGGCCGAAGTGCAGACGGGTGCTGTCGCCCGACCAGCCCAGGTACTGCCCGGCGTCGACATCGAGCTGGCGCACCGGCATCGCATCCATCTTCGCGCCGACGGGGATCGGCTTGGATGTCATCGGCATCGTCGTGACGTAGGCGTGGTTGCGCTCCTGGAACGCGAGCCAGCGGCCGTCCGGGGAGACCGCATAGTCGGTGACGAACTCGCTGGTGGCGACCTCGCTCTCCTTGCGGGTGTCCAGTTCGATGCGCACCAGCTTGCTGTACCAGTCGACTTCCTTCTTGACGTCGGCGCGCGTGACGTAGACCGCGTCGCTCGCCGCACCGAATTGCGGCGCCGCGCCCTCCTTGGTCAGGCGTTCGGGCTTGCCCTTGCCATCGGCCGCGACACGGTAGACGCCGGTGTCCAGCCCATGCCACGGCGAGGTGAGGTAGCCGCCGCGGCCCTTCACGTAGACCACGGTGCGGCCGTCGGGCGAAAACTGCGGCTCGATGTACTGGCCCGGCTCCGGCGTCAACGTCGTCTCCGCACCGCCCGTGGCCGCGATGCGCCGCACCGAGCCCAGATCCTTGTCGCTCCAGGTCGTGAACACGATCTCGCGGCCGTCGCGCGAGAAGCGCGGGTAGAACTCGAAGTGCGCCGTCTGCGAGGTCAGGCGATGCGGCGTGCCGCCGGGCAGGTCCTTGACGTAGAGATAGCCGAGCGCCGAGTAGACGACGCGGTCGCCCTGCGGCGACACGTTCATCCAGCGCAGTTGCTTGACGTCGAACGTGGTCGGCGCGACGGCCGTGGGCACGCGCAGCGCGCTCCGGATCTCGCGGGTGTCCTTGACGTGGAACGGGATCTGCACGGCATCGCGCCTGGCCGGATCGACGCGCCACAGCTTGCCCTGCGCCCACACCACGATGGACTGGCTGTCCGGCGTCCAGGCAAAGCCCGGGTAGACGCCCTGCACCGACCAGGACTCCTGCATGTCGCGCTCGAGGTGGCCCCACACGGGCGTTTCCTGGCCGCTGGACAGATCCTTCAGGAACAGCGTGCTCTGGTTGCGCACGCGCCGCACGAAGGCGAGCCGCTTGCCGTCCGGCGACGGCACCGGGCGCACCGCGCCGCCCTGGCCGGTGACGAAGGGCTCGACGCTGCCGTCGTGCAGGTCGATGCGCTGGATGTCGAAGATCTCCTTGTTGGAGTCCTTGTTGTATTCGAACTGCGTGCCCTGCGTGACGTCCTGCGAGAAGTAGACGTAGCGGCCGTCGGGCGAGAACGCCGGCTCGCCCAGATCCTTCTGCCAGTTCGGCTTCTCGTTGAGCTGCACGCCCTTGCCGCTGCCGCTGGCGTGATACAGCCAGATCTCGCCCGAGCCGAGCGAGCGCGTGCCGCTGAAGTGCTTGCGCGCCGCGATGTACTGGCCGTCCGGCGACCAGGCGGGCGTGTACAGCAGACGATAGTCCTCCTTGGTGACCGCCTTGGCGTCGCTGCCGTCGGCGTTCATCGTCCAGACGTTGTCGCCGCCGCCGGCGTCGCTGACGTAGGCGATGCGCCGGCCGTCGGGCGACCAGCGCGGCTGCATCTCCCAGGCCATCGAGTGCGTCAGCGGCGTGGCCTCGCCGCCCGCGATGGGCAGCGTGTACAGATCGCCGAGCAGGTCGAACACGAGGCGCTGGCCGTCGGGGCTGACGTCGACCGACATCCACGTGCCGCTGCGCGTGTCGATGTCGACCGTCGCGGCAGGGCCGGGGGGATGGTTGACGTCCCACTTGGGCTTGGACGGCGCGGACGCCGCCTCGGCGGGCGCATCGGCGGCACCGGCCTGCAGGCAGACGAGGGCGGCGGCAGCGAGCAGCGACAGGCTGCGGCGCGAGATCGGAGCGGTCATCGGAAAGGCGCTTGCAACGCGGGGTTCGGGTGCCCGGGAGCATAGCCTTCCCGTGTTGCAGGGTGTCCGCGGGTCAGCCCCGCCAAGCCGTCATCCGTCACATTGACGGGCGTTCAGCCGGCCTCAGGAGGTCAGCAGCTTGCCCTGGCGCAGCGCCTCGCGCCCGGCCACGCGCAGCACGCTGGCGCCGGCGGGCACGAAGCGGCGCGTCTCGCGGGCGTAGAACACGCCGTCGACCGGGCTCAGCAGCGGCGTGACCAGGCCGGTCATCGGCTCGATCAGGTCGGCCAGGCGTTCGCCCGCGCTCACTCTGGCCCCGGGCTCGCGCAGGTAAACGACGACGCCGCCGTGCGGCGCGCTCACCGGGATCGAGCCGGCCAGCGGCGTCGCCTCGCAACGCGCCGCGGGCAGCTCGGACGGCGCGCCGCTGAGCACGCCCTGCCAGGCGAGATAGTCGACCAGCGCCTGCGCATCGCGCTGCGCGTAGCCGTGGGCGACGTCCGCCTCGCCGCGCAGTTCGACGGTGACCGCCACGCAGGCGCTGGGAATCGGCGTGTCGTTGCCGAAACGGGCGGCCAGGCGCGGCCAGATGGTGGAGCACGCCTCGTCGAACGGGTGGTCGCCCGAGACCTGCGCCAGCAGCGCCGCCTCGCAGCCGAGAAAGCGCGCCAGCGGCTCGACCTGCGGCCACACCGAGGTCTCGGTGTACAGATGCAGCACGGCCTGGCTGTCGCAGTGCAGGTCGAGCACGATGTCGGCATCGATGCTCAAGGACAGCAGCGCGCGGCGCAGGCTCTCGAGCGTGCTGCGCTCGGGCAGCGCCGCGGCGGCCTCGCGCAACGCGTCGCGGATCAGCGCGATGTTGTGCGACGCATCGAAGGTCAGCTGGCCGTCGACCCGCGTGGCCACGGTGTCGAACAGGTCGGCGTAATGACGGTTGAAGTTCTCGCCGCTGGCCAGGTCGAAGCGGCCTTCGACCGCCTGCAGCACGCGCTGCGTCAGGCCGATCGGATTGGCGACGGGCACCAGCACCACCTCGCCGACGATGCGCCCTTCGGCCTCCAGCGCGGTGAGCAGCGCGCGCAGATGGTGCGCGACCAGCAGGCCGGGGATCTCGTCGGCGTGCAGCGCCGCCTGGATGGTCGCCTTCGGGCCGCGGCCCGGGGTGCCGAAGTGCAGGCTCTGCAGCTCGATCGAGACGCCCGGGGTGTTCTGCGTCAGCGCGTGGTGGACGGTCTTCATGGGGTTCTCGCCGGGCTGTTTGCTCGATGCGGCGAGGTTACCTCAGCGCACCGGTTCAGCGCACGGGCTCGGTCTGGTCCACCAACCGCAGAAGCGTGATCTCCGACGGAGAGCCGAAGCGCTTGGGCGGCCCCCAGTAGCCGGTGCCGCGGCTGACGTAGACCAGCATGTTCTTGACGCGGTGCAGTCCGGCCGTGAAGGGCTGCTGCAGCCGCACGAAGAAGTTCCACGGCAGGAACTGGCCGCCGTGCGTGTGGCCGGAGATTTGCAGGTCGAAGCCGGCGGCCTGCGCGGCCGGGGCGCTGCGCGGCTGGTGGGCGAGCAGCACCTTGACGGCCGCGCGCGGCGCGCCCGTGACGGCCAGCGCGACGTCGGTGCGATGGCTGGTGTCGTAGCTGGCGGCCGAGAAGTCGGTGACCCCCGCGATGACGATGGGCGCGTGCTTGTGCAGGATGATCACGTGCTCGTTGAGCAGCACGCGCACGCCCAGCGTGGGCAGGTACTTGAGCCAGGGCTGCACGCCCGAGTAGTACTCGTGGTTGCCGGTCACGAAGAAGGTGCCGTGGCTGGAACGCAGGCCGGCCAGCGGGGCGACGTGGCGCGACAGCTCGTAGACGTTGCCGTCGACCAGGTCGCCGGTGATGGCGACGACGTCGACTTCGAGCCGGTTGATCGTGGCGACCACGTACTTCATCGCCGGCCGCTTGATCGTCGGGCCGATGTGCATGTCCGAGATCTGCGCGATCTTGAAGCCGTGCAATGCGGCGGGCAGGTCCTTCAGCGGCACGTCCACCTTCTTGACGCGCGGCGGCTTGCGGGCGTTGTACAGCCCGACCAGCGTGACCAGCGACGCCAGCGCGAACACGCCGACCGCACTGAGGTCGCGCCAGCGATCGCCCGGCGTGCGCAGGCCCACCAGCCCGGCCAGCAGCAGCACCAGTTCGACTGCGTCGCGCAGCAGGGTCAGCACGAACAGCGACGAGAACAGGCCCATCGTGGTCAGGCTGGCCCAGGCCAGCAGGTCGCTGAGCTGCACCTCGCGCGGCGTGCGCTTGCCCTTGCGGCGACGCAGGCCCTGGGGCACCAGCCCGGCCGACAACACCAGCAGCACACCCAGCACCCACGCCGACGGAGCGCCCGCCGACGCCACGACGCCCGGCAACAGGCGCAGCGCCACATAGGCGTGCACGACGACCGACAGTACCCACAACCCGTTCATCAATCCCTCGACAGCACCCGCGGCGCCGGACGCCAATCGTCCCACATCGCGACGGCGGTCCGGTCCGCCCCCACCCTGCCGGACGGTAACGAGTCTTTACCTGGGCATGTCGACCTGGGTCAGGTTGTCGTCGGAATTGCGGTCGATGCGCTTGTTGTACGGGTCGATGCCGACCCAGGCCGGCCGGGCGCCGACCTCCACCGTGATCGGGATCGAGCCGGGCGCATGCGCCGCGTCGTGGTCGGGCGAGTAGAACGGCGAGATCCAGCGCGGCGCCGGCTTGCCCGTGGCCGCGGCCATGGGCGCGAGTGCGGCGTGACGGATCGGCACCGTCTGCAGCAGGAGCACCTTGGAGGCATCGAACCCGGCGCTGCCCGGTTTTTCCGAGAAGACGCCGACCTCGACCGGCTCGTCGATGGCCACTTCGGTCTCGTTGCCTGCGCCATCGGCGTAGAACTTGCGCGCCCCGGCATCGAAGGTCACGGCGTACTTGCCATTGGGCAGCTTGCGGGCGACGGCGTTGCCCGCCTTGAGGTCCAGCAGGGTGATCTTCTCGAACAGGTCGGTGATGACCTGCTGCTGGTCCGCACCCGCCTGCAGGCGCAGCAGCTTGAGGAAATCAGTGGTGTTGCAGTACGGAGCGCCCTTGAAGGCGCACTGCGCGAGCAGCTTGCGCATGGCCGCATCGACGGCCTCTTCGCCCAGCGCCTCCTTGGCCCAGTACATCGCCACCGAGCCCTTGCGATAGTAGATGTAGTCCTGGTCCTCGACGCGATCGAGCGGCAGCTCGTCCAGCGGCTGGCCGCCGCGCGAGCGCAGGTAGCGATCGAGCTCGTACTTCAGGAAGCGGCGCACCTGGTCCTTGCCGTAGTGCTGCTCCATCACGAGCAGCGCCGAGTACTGCGCGAAGGTCTCCACCAGCATCGGGCCGCCCTGCTGATCGGACGGCACCAGCTGGTGGCCCCACCACTGGTGGCCGATCTCGTGCGCGGTGACGTAGGTGGCCACGTCGATCTTGGTCGGATCCGTCCAGTGCTGGACGAAGCCAATGCCCTCCGAGAACGGGATGGTGTTGGCGAACGACTGCGCGAACGTCGCGTAGGCCGGGAACTCGACGATGCGCGCCTGCTTGAACTGGTAGGGCGTGAAGACCTTGCTGAACAGGCCCAGCGACTCCTTCATCGCGTTGGCCATCCGGGTCACGTTGTATTCGTGGCCCGGCGCGTAGTAGACGGCCAGGTCGACATCGTGCGCCGGCTGGCCCGCCGCCGCCGGCGCGTGCCAGATGTCGTGCTTGACCGCGTAGCGGCCCGACTGGATCGAGAAGAACTGGTTGATCGGCGCGTCGCTGCGGAAATGCACCGTGCGCCGCGCATCCGGATTGGTGGACGCGCCGACGTCGCTCAGCAACTGCCCCGGCGCGATGGGCGTCTGGTCGCCGTCGGTGACGACGGTGATGTCGGAGTCGACCCAGTCGCTGTCGTGGATGAACTCGTTGAACTGCCGGCCCGATTCGTCTTCCAGCTTCGGCGGACGCAGTTCCGGCGGCAAGCCGTACTTGCGCCGCTTGGCGCGATCCTCCAGCAGCCCCCGGCGCATGAATCCGACCGACGGCGCGATCTCGAAGTTGTTCACGAAGGTGCCGTTGGGCACCACCGAAGTCAGCGGACGGCCATTGGCAAAGCCGCGCTCCTCGAGCGTCGTCGTGAAGTCCAGGCTGCGCTGCTCGCCCGGCTGCATCGGCGTGGCGAGCTTGTAGATGCGGTAGTGCAGGCGCGGATAGTCGGTGAGCACGCTCGCGCCGGCAAAGGCGATCGAATCCAGCCGCAAGGGCTCGGCCCACTGCAGGTGCAGCACGGAGATCGGCTCGCCGCTGCGATTGACCAGCGTGTAGCGCCCGTGCGTGACGGCGCGCGCCGCGCGCGGGAACAGCTCCACGTTGAGCGTGACGTCGGCGACCCGCGGCTGCACCACCTTCTCGAAAGGCAGCAGCGTCTTCTCGACGTCGGCCATCAGCTTGTCGTGTTCGGGCTGCGTGATGTAGCGGTTCAGGACGTTGGTGTTGTAGAAGATCCAGGCGCCCGTGCCGGCCCAGACCGCGGTTGCGGCCGCCAGCGTCCAGCCCGCGCCGCCGCGCAGGTGGCGCGCGGCCTGGCGCAGGCGCGGGCGCAGGGCGACCGTGGTGCCGCGCCGCCACAGCGCGTGGGCGATCACCAGCAGGATCGTGGCGAACGCCGCCCAATAGAGCTCGAACCACGCCTGGGCGATCCAGAAGCGGCCCATGCCGTTCATGTCGGACAGCGGCACCGGCGGCGTGCCCGCGTAGTTGTACAGGTTGTGCTCGAAGCCCAGCACCGACAGCACGCTCGTGGCCACGATGAACACCAGCATCGCCGCCCAGCCGATGTACTTGTGCGGCACCAGCACCTGCATCAGCACCGCCAGCACCGCGAACATCACCGACTGGAACGTCATCGGCCAGATGAACCAGGCCAGGTAGGACACGATCTCGAAGCGGAAGTAGCCGTGCGTGGCCTGGTAGGCGATGGCCGCCAGCGCGCCCACCAGCACGCTGGACGCCAGCATCGCCGCGATCGCCACGACCTTGGGCGCCAGGTGCGTCCAGTCGGGCGCGCCGGTGGCGTCGATGATCTCGTGCACCCGGCGATCGCGATCGCGCCAGACCAGCTCGCCGGCGTAGAAGATGGCCAGGATCAGCGAGATCAGCCCGTAGTTGCCGGTCAGGGCGTCCACCATCAGGCGCGTGACGGGCCACGACGGGCTGCCGAGGATCTCGCCGCCGAAGCTCAGGCTGAGGGTGGCCAGCACCAGTCCGATCGCGATCAGCACGTAGTAGGCCGGGCTGCGGAACACGAAGGCCATGTCGATCCTGGCCAGCTCCAGCAGCTGCGCCCGTCGCGTGGCGCGGGTCGACGGCGGAATGTCGGGCAGCGCCATGGCGGGGCCGCGATTGGCCGCAGCCAGCATCTCGCGCATGCCGGCCGGGTTCCGTTCGCCTAGTGCGGCCAGTTCCGTCTGGTGGCGCAGCGCCGCCTTCTGCGCACGCGTCAGCCGCGCGGGCGCCGCCGGCTGGGCGGCGTCGGTGGCATCCGTGGCGGGCTTGGCAAAGCGCGTCTCGAACTGGAAGTAGCGATAGCCGATCGCGAACACGCCGGCGGCCGCCGCGGTCCACAGCAGGCGGTTGGCCAGCAGCACGCCTTCGAACGCCGGCAGCAGCGCGTTGCGATCCGAGGTCGTCCAGTACTTGGCCGAATACATCAGCGTGTCGAAGCCGAAGGGATCGAGCACCGCGGCGACATGCTCCCACAGCGGATCGTTGCGCGACGCGCTGCGGGCGGCGAAGAACAGCACCAGCAACCCGACCGCGCCGACGTTGGCCCACAGCAGCGAGCGCGTCGCCGTCGCGATGGCAAAGAAGATGGCCGCGGTGATCAGCAAGGTGGGCAGCTCGATCGCGAACAGCCCGAACAGGTAGTCGCCGGGCAGGTTCGGACCGAACTTCTCGAAGTCGAGTCCGGGCATCAGCGTGCCGACCCACATGCCCAGCGGCACCATGGCCATCACCACGAACGCCGCGGCACAGGAGCCGAGGAAGCGCCCGCCCAGATAGCTGGCCTTGCCCACCGAGGTGGCGCGGATGATGGGCGCAAAGCCCGTCTCGTCGTCGCGCACGACGACGTTGGCGACCATCGCCACGGTCACGAAGACCGAGAACACGCTCATCAGCGCCAGCGTCTGCAGGATCGCGTAGGGCGCGTTCTTGTGCACGTTGCCGAGGCTGCCGATCTGCACGTTGTCGCTGATGACCGCGAAGAACGGCATCAGGAAGAAGATCAGGCAGCCGACCCAGAAGACGGGGCTCTTGACCTGGTAGCGCCATTCGAAGGCGGCGATGTGACGAAACATGGGCGGCGAATCCTTCGAGGCCGGTCAGTGCGCCGCGACGGGGCGCGACGCCTCGTTGGTGGATTGCCCGTTGGCCTTGCGCTGCGCGTGCAGCGTCGAGAAGTAGACCTCGGCCAGGCCGGCGCTCACCGGTTCGAAGCGCGGGTCGGGTGCCGCGTCCGAGAGCACGTGGATCACGGTGCGGCCGCCGCGCAGGCGCGTCGAGATCAGCGCGAACTGCTTGCGCAGGCCGGGCAGCTCGTCAGGCTCGACGGCGCGCGTCCAGACCTTGCCCTTCAGGCCGTCGATCAATGCGCCCGGCGTGCCGGCGCTGACGATGCGGCCGTCGACCAGGATCGCCATGCGCGAACACAGGTCGGCGACGTCCTCGACGATGTGCGTGGACAGGATCACGACCTTGGTGGCGCCGATCTCGGCCAACAGGTTGTTGAAGCGGTTGCGCTCCTCGGGATCGAGCCCGGCGGTGGGCTCGTCGACGATCATCAGCGCAGGATTGCCGATCATCGCCTGCGCGATGCCGAAGCGCTGGCGCATGCCGCCCGAGAATCCCGCGATGGCCTTCTTGCGCACGTCCCAGAGGTTGACCTGCTGCAGCAGCGCCTCCACGGTCTCGCGGCGCGCGCCGCTGGCGGTCAGGCCCTTGAGCACGGCCAGGTGATCGAGCATCTCGTAGGCCGACACCCGCGGGTAGACGCCGAAGTCCTGCGGCAGGTAGCCCAGCTTGGCGCGCAGCCGCTGCGGCTCGGCCAGCACGTCGATGTCGCCGAAGCGCATGCGGCCGGACGTCGGAACCTGCAGCGTGGCCAGGCAGCGCATCAGCGTCGACTTGCCGGCGCCGTTGGGCCCGAGCAGGCCGTACAGCCCCGGCGGGATCTCCAGCGACACGTCGTCGAGCGCGCGGGTGCCGTTCGGATAGACGTGGGTGAGCGAGGCGATGGACAACATGACGGGACTCCGGCGGAAATTCAGCAAATTCCAGGCTTGCACTCTAACGGCAGGCCGCCGCCCGCCCCAGCGCGGTGCGACGAAGCGGCGCTTGGCGGGGACAGGCCGTCAGTGCGGCGCGGCCAGCAGCCCGGCAATCTCGGCGCTTGCGCCCGCCTGCGCGGCGGCCCGGGGGGTCAACCCCTCGTGGTCGGGGCGGCCCGGATCGGCCCCGGCGGCGATCAGCAGCCGCACGGCCGCGGCCTGCTGCGCGAGCACCGCGTGCAGCAGCGCGGTGCGGCCGGCGGCATCGGGCGCGTCGACACGCGCCGCCGGTTCGGCCAGCAGTGCCTTCAGGCCCTCGAGGTCGCCGCGATCGGCGGCCGACTGCAGCGTTGCCGAGGGCTGGCGAGCACCGGCGCCATCCACGGCCGCCACCCGCGTCCGACTG
>Ga0209759_1000898_pt1 | contig 22252 bp, 25 predicted proteins | sample AraplaCL_Col_mMS_FD_184261 | JGI IMG/M metagenome (GOLD analysis project Ga0209759, IMG submission 184261) | Arabidopsis root microbial communities from the University of North Carolina, USA - plate scrape CL_Col_mMS (SPAdes) (version 2) | ecosystem: Host-associated > Plants > Roots >...
GAGCCAGCCGTCCTGGGTATGCGTCGCGCCCACCGCGGGCAGCCCGCTCGGCCAGCCCAGCAGCAGGCGCAGATCGGGCGCGGCGTCGCGCAGCTGGCCGGGCAGCGGGCCCAGCATCTGCGCCAGTGCGGCGTTGTGGCGCAGGACGGCGCCGGCTTCGTCGAACACGATCTGCCCGAGAGGCGACATGTCGAACCAGCCCTGCAGTTCGCCGCGCAGATCCTCGATCGCGGCCACCGGCCCGGCGCCCGGCACGGCACCCGGCCCGATCAAGGGCTGGCGCGGCAGGACCGGAGCGCGGGTCCTGGGCGGCGTCGGAGGCGTGGGCGGGGTGCTGGACATACCCCGCCGGAGTTTACGCGCGTGTCGCGCCGCGCCCGCGCGCCGCTGGGCGATCAGCCCTTGGTCAACGAGTGCGCATGCACCAGCGACTTGGCCAGCGCCCGGTTGACGTCGCCGACCGACATCATCAACGTCTCGGCGCATTCGCGGATGTCGTAGGCCGACTCCGCTTCCACGGCGCGGGCCAGCGCCAGGAACGGCGCGCACGGGCCGGTGTCGTCGGCCAGCGCCTGGGCCACGCTTTCCTGCACCGGGATCGTCTTGAGCAGCTGGTCGAAGGGCTGGCCGATCATGCGGTCCAGCGTGGAGAACACGCCGCAGATGAACAGCTCGTTGCGCAGCGCGTCGTCGCCGCTCGGGCGGGCGATCTCCTCCATCAGCAGGCCGCGGCGCACCGCCAGGTGCATCAGGGGCTTCAGGTCGGGGTCGTCGATCGCGCTCGTGACCAGCAGCGCCAGCCAGCGCTTGAGCCGCTGGTAACCCAGGATCATCAGGGCATGGCGGAACGACGAGATCTCCACCGACAGGCCGAAGCCCGGCGAGTTCAGGTAGCGCATCAGGCGGAACGCGATCGTCGGATCGTTCTTGACGACGGCCTCCAGCTTCTCGGCCGGCTCCTGGCGATCGACGCGCTGCATCAGGTCGACGACCGTGGTGACGCCGGCAGGCACCTGCTTGCCCTTGGAGCCCGGCGCCGGCGCGTCGCCGACCGGCCAGCCGACGACGGCCGAGAACCCTGCCTTGAGGGCGCCGGCCGACATCGCCGGGCCGTCGGCGCCGACGAAGTAGCGCAGCAGCGGCTTGCCGCCCAGGCCCGCAGGCAGCGGGTTGCGGATGTTGGCGCGGTCGACGGTGACGGCGCGGAACAGCGACCACAGCTGCGGCGGCGCGCTGTCGGGCACGCGTCCGCCCAGCACGAAGCTCTGGCCGGCGGCCACGCGCTCCTGCAAGGTCGCCGCGAGCTCGGCGTCGGACAGCATGAAGCCCGGCACCTCGAGCATCAGGTGCGGCGCCATCGGCGCGGCCAGCAGCGCGCGCAGTCCGGCCTCGTTGGCCACGCTGAGCATCAGCGGCCCGCCCTCGGGCGGCGCGATGACGTCGATGACCTGCAGCAGGCCGGCGGCGTCGATCGCCGCGTCCGGGCGCTGCGGGAACACCGACATGTGGGCCGCGACCGGCGCGCGCCTGGCGTCGAACAGCGAGCTCGCGCCGAGCACGACCTGGTTGAGCACGGGATGGTCTAGGGACATTCTTGAACCTCGGAAACAGTTTTATTGGAATGGCGGCCCGCCCGTTCCAGGATCCGGCGCCCCCAGGTTCTCAGGCGTTCAGGTACTGGAACAGCGACAGCTTCTGGATCGTGGCATAGCTTTGCAGCGCCGCCTGGTAGCCGGTCTGCTGCTGGTTGAAGCTCGACAGGGCCTTCACCATGTCGAGATCTTCGGCACTCGAGCGGTCAGTTTGAGCGGAAAGTTCGGTCGCGTCGAGCCGTCCCTTGACGCCGTCCAGGCGTTGCAGCGTCGTGCCGGCGAAGGCGCGGGCCGAGGAGATCTGGCTGGTGCACTGGTCGATGTTGCGGATGCTGTCCTGTACGGCCTGTTGCACCTTCGGGCCGCCCTGGCCCGGCGTGGACAGTTGCGCCACCGCGTTGTCCAGGGCGTCGAACACCGACAGCGTCTTGGTCGACGGCGTGGTCTGGAAATCGTCGCCGTTGGCGGGCGCGCCGGTGATCGCGAAGGACATGCCGTCGACGCTGATCTCCTGGCCGCTGGTGAACGGGTTGCCGCTGGAGATCGCCGTGCCGTCCTTGAGCACCGAGTAGGTGGTCGCGCCGCCGGCGGTGCTGAACTGGATGTCGTAGGTCGAGTTCGTGATCAGGCTGGGCGAGGTGACGCGGCCGGCGTCGATCCAGGCGTTGCCCGAATTGGTGTTCTTCGTCACGAACACGCCGTTGCCGCTGTTGGCCGACAGCCAGACCTGGCCGCCGTCCAGCGTCAGCGGCAGCGGCTCGTCGGTGGCCACGTTGACCTGGCCGCCGACCCCCTGGTATGCGACGCCGCCGGGCTTGTCGACGAAGGGCGCGCCGCCCGAGCCCTGGCCCGAGAACACATAGCCGCCCTGCCCGTCGGGCCGGTTGGCGATGGCCAGCAGCTGCGAGCGGATCGCGGCGATCGCGCTGGCCTTGGACGCCCGTTCGGCGTCGCTGTAGCTGGCATCGCCGGCGCTGACCATCAGCTCGCGCGCCTGCTGCAGCAGCTCGCTGGCATCGCCGAGCGCGCCTTCGGTCAGCGTCATCGCGTTGTTGCTCGCGTTGACGGCCTTCTCGCTGGCAGCGGTGCGTTCCTCCAGCGCGCGGGCGCGTTCCGCGCGAGCGGCGGCGGTCGGATCGTCGCTGGCCTTGAGGACGCGCTTGCCGCTGGTCATCTGCTCCTGCGTCTCGGTCAGGTGATCCTGGCGCGACATCAGGTTGTTGAGCGCCCCGTCATAGGCGTTCGCGGTGGAGATGCGTTGTACGGACATCGGGTGGCCTACCTATCGATCAGTGGGACGCCATCTGCAGCAGCGTGTCGAAGATGGCCTGCGCGACCTGCAACACCTTGGCCGCGGCCTGGTAGCCCTGCTGGAACTGGATCAGGCGGCCGGCCTCCTCGTCGAGGTTGACGCCGCTCTTGTCGGCCACGACCGTGTCGGCCTGCACCGAGGTGGCCGCCGAGATCGTCGAGGCCGTCTTGGCGCTCTGCACGCGCACGCCGACGTTGGCGAGCACGCTCGCGTAGGCATCGGTGGCGGTGTCGCCGTCCTGCAGCGAGCCGTCGAGCTGCATGTCGCGGCCCACGAACGCTTCGTCGCGCAGCGCGGCCATCGCCACCGCGTTGCCGTTGTTGCTCTCGGGGTGCGCGGTCTTGGCCACGCTCAAGGTGTCGCCGCTGGCCGGCACGCCGTTCAGGCTCAGCTCGTAGCCGTTGAGCGCGATCGGCTGGCCGGGTGTCCAGGTGCCGGTGCCCGACGCGGTGACGGTGCCGCTCGGGTCGGTCAGCGTGTAGGAATAGTCGCCGGTGGCATCGGTGAAGTTGATGGCCGTGGTCAGGGTCGGATCGCTGGCGGGACTGACGACGTTCAGGCCGGCGACCGTTGCGGTGCCCTTGTTGGCGACGCCAGTGACCGCGGTCATCGCGGACGCGGCGGCCAGGCCCGTCGGGTCGTCGAGCACGCGCGTCATGCCGACCGCGGCCCGGCCCACGGGCTCGAGTTCGAAGCTGTCGGTGACGGCGGGCGAGCCGGTGATCGAGATCTGGAAGCCGTCGACGCTGCTGCCCATGGCGGCGCCGTCGGACAGCCGCGTGTACGAGAAGCCGCCGCCGGCGGGCGCCATCGAGAACTGCACGCCGTCGGACACGCGCGTGAGAAGGTAGTTGCCGCCCACGGCCGGGTCGGCGGCCAGCGTGTAGTCGCTGGCCTTGAGTTGCGAGCCGTCGGTCACCGTCATCGAGACGGTCGCCGCGAAGTTGCCCGTGGCGTCGCGCGAATTGTGCGCGTTGGGAATGCCGACCGGGCCGCCGACCGCGAAGATCGGGTCGCCCGGCCCCGCGGGCGAGCCCATGTCGGTGCCGTAGCCCTGCACCTGGTTGACGCGAGCCGCCACGGCCGCGGCCATCTGGCCCAGCTGGTTGCGCGCCGAGACGAGATCCTCGTTCTGGTACTTGAGCAGGCCGCTGATGGAGCCGCCCACCAGCAGGTCGTTGGACAACTCGTGCTTGGTGCCGCTGTCGCTGATCGAGATCGTCGAGCGCGCCGAGTTGGCCGCATCGGGCGTGACCGCGAGTTGCTGCGCCTCTGCGCCCAGCACCAGGCGCTGGCCGCCGGCGATGAACACGCCCATGGTGCCGTCGTCGGCAGTGATGGTGCTGACCTTGACCAGGTTGCCGATCTGCTTGACCAGCTGGTCACGCTGGTCCAGCAGATCGTTGGGGCTGTTGGACGTACCGCGCAGCCCCGCGATGTTGGCGTTGAGCGCGGCGACCTGCTTGGCCATCTGGTTGACCTGGTTCACCGAGTTGCGCAGATCCGACGTGACGCCGTTCTGCAGCCGATCGAGCTGGGCGCCGGCGGTGGCGAAACGGTCGGCCACTTCGGCGGCGTCCGACAGGATGACCTGGCGCGCGGACGAATCGGACGGGCTGTTGGCCAGGTCGACGAAGCCGTTCATGAACGTGCCCACGGCCGCGCCCACGCCAGAATCGCCGGGCGGGAACACGCTCTCGAGCTGCTGCAGGTTGGTCGAGCGCGCGTCGTCCATCGCGGCCATCGAACTGGCGGCCTGGGCCTGAGACGTGAGGAACGCATCGCTCGCGCGCCGCACCGTGACGACGTCCACGCCCTTGCCGTAGAAGCCGGCACCGGTCTGCTGGCCGCCCGAGGTCGCCACCTCCACCGTCTGGCGCGAGTAGCCGGGCGTCTGCGCGTTGGCGATGTTGTGACCGGTGGTCTGCATCGACGCATAGTTCGCGAACATGGCGCGCGTGCCGATCGACATCAGGGCCGACGAGCTCATGGGGCGCTCCTTTCAGCGGCGGACTTGGGCGTCGAGGTCATGGTCAGGCCAGCGTCTGCTGCACGCGTTCGGTCATGTGGATCATCTTGGCCAGCTTGGTCGCATAGGCCGGATCGGTGGCGTAGCCGGCCTTCTGCAAGCCCTTGGCGAAGCCGGCGGCATCGCTGCCGGCGGCCACCACCCCGGCGTAGCGCGGGCTGTTCTTCATCGTGCTGGCGTAGTCGGCGAACGACTCGGCGTAGCTGGCATAGGCGCGGAAGGTCTGCGTGACCTTGTGCGCCTTGCCGCCGATGTACTCGGTGGTCGTGACGTCGGTGGTCGCGCCCTTCCAGCCCGGGCCGGCCTTGATGCCGAACAGGTTGTAGGAGGTCGAGCCGTCGGAGTTCTTGATCTCCTTGCGGCCCCAGCCCGTCTCGTGGGCGGCCTGGGCGATCATGAACTTGGCCGGGATGCCCGTCGCCTTCTCGGCGGCGGCCGCGGCGTCGGTGTGCGCCTGGATGAAGGCCGCGGCGGCCTTCTGCGGCAAGGCGACCGGCGCATCGGCGTGCAGCGGATCGACCGGCATCGGGTTGGCGCTCGCCGGCTTGGCGGTGACGCCTTGCGCGATGCCCATCTGGCGTTCGAGCTGGCGCGCGATGACATCCGACAGACCGCCCGGCAGGCCGGCCATCTTCGAGGCCCACTGCGAGTCGAGCATCTCGGTGCCCATCTTCGTGCCCTCGTTGTCCGTCATGTCGGCGTTCATGGTGGAGTCCCGCATCTGCTTGAGCAGCTGCTGCGTGAACATCGTCTCGAACTGCTTGGCGGCTTCGCGCACCGCGGCCTTGGGGTCGCGATCGGCCTTGATGCGCAGGTTCTCGAGGCCACCGGCGAGGTTCAGCGACTGCGGCGCACCGCTGATGGAGGGCGAGATCGGAGTGGTCATGACTGCCCCTCGGTCGACGAGTACATCGCCCGGCCCCCCAAGGGGACTCGGGCCTCCTCGGGAGCGGCCCAGCGCACGGCCCGAGGAAGTCGGATGAATGCAGACAGAGACATCAGATCACCTCGATGTCGGCGGTGAGCGCGCCGGACGCCTTCATCGCCTGCAGGATCGCCAGCAGGTCCTGCGGCGTGGCGCCGAGCGCGTTGAGCGCCTTGACGACGTCGGCCAGCTTGGTGCCGGCCGGCATGTTGACCAGCGAGCCGGACTGCGACGAGATCGCGATGTCGGTCTTGTCGGTGACCACCGTCTGGCCGCCGGAGTTGGGCGCGGGCTGGCTCACCTGGGGGTTCGAATTGATCGTCACCGACAGGCTGCCGTGCGCCACGGCGCAGGGCGCCAGCGTGACCGCCTGGTTCATCACGATGGAGCCGGTGCGCGGGTTCATCACGATCTTGGCGGCCGGGGCGGCGAGGTTGATGTCCAGGTTCTCGAGGTCGGCCAGGAAGTCCACGCGCGCGCTCGAATCCGTCGGCGCGCGCACCTTGACGACGCGGCCGTCGAGCGCGCGCGCGACGCCGGCGCCCTTGCTCGCGTTGATCGCGTTGGCGACCGCGCGGGCGGTGGCGAAGTCGGCGGAGTTCAGGTCGAGCTCGAGCGAGTCGCCTTGCGACAGCGGCGTGGGCACCGCGCGTTCGACCGTGGCGCCTTCCGGGATGCGTCCGGCGCTCAGGTGGTTGATCGTGACCTTGGAGCCGCCCGCGGCGGCGCCGGCGCCGCCGACGATCAGGTTGCCCTGCGCGATCGCGTAGACCTGGCCGTCGGCGCCCTTGAGCGGCGTGGCCACCAGCGTGCCGCCGCGCAGGCTCTTGGCGTTGGCCACCGACGAGACGTCGATGTCGATCGCCTGGCCCGGCTGGGCGAACGCCGGCAGCGAGGCCGTGACGATGACGGCCGCGACGTTCTTCAGCTGCATCGTGGTGCCCGCGGGCAGCGTGACGCCCAGCTGCTGCAGCATCGACTGCAGGCCCTGCGTGGTGAACGGCGCCTGCGTGGTCTGGTCGCCCGTGCCGTCCAGGCCGATGACCAGGCCGTAGCCGACCAACTGGTTGCTGCGCACGCCTTGCACGGCGGCCACTTCCTTGATGCGGGTCGCCTGCGCCGGCGTGGCGAACAGGCCCGACACGATGGCGATGATGATGGCAACCAGCCCCACGCGGAACGCGGTGCGGTCGGAGACAGGGCGGTAGACGCGGCGCATCACAGTTGTCCCAGGCGTTGCAGCATCTGGTCGGAGGTCTGGATCGCCTTGGAGTTGAGCTCGTAGGCGCGCTGCGTGGAGATCATCGACACCAGTTCCTCGACCACGTTGACGTTGCTGGTCTCGACGAAGCCCTGCTGCAGGCGGCCCAGGCCGTTCGTGCCGGGCGCCGCGGCGCTCGGCGAACCGGAGGCGGCGGTCTCGGCGTAGATGTTGCCGCCCTTGGGATCGAGGCCGCCCGGGTTGGCGAAGTTGGCGAGCTGCAGCTGGCCCAGCGTGGAGGGCGTCGCGGAGCCGGGCAAGGTGGCGCTGACGGTGCCGTCGGCGCTGATCGAGATGGTCTGCGCGTTGGGCGGAACCGTGATGCCGGGCTGCACGATGTAGCCCTCGTTGTTGACCAGCTGCCCTTGCGCGTCGAGCTTGAGCGCCCCGTCGCGCGTGTAGCCGGTGGTGCCGTCGGGCATCGTCACCTGCAGGAAGCCGTTGCCGCTGATGGCGACGTCCAGCGTGTTGCCCGTCTGCTGCAGCGATCCTTGCGTGAAGTCGCGCGCGGTGGCCACCGGACGCACGCCCAGGCCGACCTGCAGGCCGCTGGGCAGCTGCGTCTGGTCCGACGTCGCCGAGCCGGACTGGCGCAGGTTCTGGTAGATCAGATCCTCGAACTGCGCGTGGCTCTTCTTGTAGCCGTTGGTGGCCACGTTGGCGAGGTTGTGCGAGATGTTGTCCAGCTGGAGCTGCTGAGCCTCCATGCCGGTCTTCGAGATCCACAGTGAGCGAAGCATGACGTTGAACTTTCGTTCGATTGATACGCCATCTTCCCGAAAACTTGAGGGTGGGAGCGGGCGGATAAGGCCCGGTTAGCAGTGCCTTATCCCGACCGTGAGGGAGACGCCTCGGCCTTGGCTGGGGCCGTAGGGCGGGATAGCCGAAGGCGTAACCCGCCATTCGCCGCGGTTGCCGACAGGCCGCCATCGCGGGTTACGCCTTCGGCTAACCCGCCCTACCGGGCTTATCCCGACCGTGAGGGAGACGTCCCGGCCTTGGCTGGGGCCGTAGGGCGGGTTAGCCGAAGGCGTAACCCGCCATCGCCGGGATTGTCGACAGGCCGCCATTGCGGGTTACGCCTTCGGCTAACCCGCCCTACCGGGGCCAGACCCCTCGGGTCCGTCAGTTCTCGCTCAGGAGCTTGGACGCCTGCTGGTCCTGCTTCTCGGCGTTCTCCAGCATCTTCATCTGGTGCTCGAACTGGCGCGCGGCGGCGATCATGCCGACCATGGTCGCCACGGGGCTCACGTTGGAGCCCTCCAGCGCGCCCGACTGCAGCCGGGCGCTCGGGCTGGCCGCGAGGTCGCCGGACTCGGCGCGGAACAGCCCGTCGGTGCCGCGCGTCATGGGCACGTCGGGCGTGACCATCTTGAGCTTGCCGATCTGCTGGGCCTTCTGGTTGCCGACCTTGGCGGTGACGGTGCCGTCGTCGCCGATGTCGACCGAGGCGTTGGCGGGCACCGTGATCGGGCCGCTGTCGCCGTTGACCTGCAGGCCGTCGCGCGTGACCAGCACGCCTTCGGCGTTGACGTCCAGCGAGCCGGCGCGCGTGTAGGCCTCGGTGCCGTCCAGGCCCTGCACCGCCAGCCAGGACTTGCCCGTCATCGCGACGTCCAGGTTGCGTCCGGTCGCATTGATCGGGCCCTGCTCGTCGTTGTAGCCCGGCGTGGTCTCGAGCGAGAACACGCGCGTGGACGCGCCGTCGCCGCGGATGGGCACCGCCCGGAACGCGGTGAGCTCGGCGCGAAAGCCGTTGGTGCTGACGTTGGCCAGGTTGTTGGCGAGCGAGTCCTGGCGCTGCAGGGCGGCCTTCGCGCCCGACATCGACAGGTAGATCATGCGGTCCATGGTCGCCCTCCGTCAGTTCAGCTCGGTTATCGCAGGTTCACGAGCGTCTGCATCGCCTGGTCCATCGTCTTGATGGTCTGGGCGTTGGCCTGGTAGTCGCGCTGCGCGGTGATCATCGAGACCAGCTCGGCGGTCAGGTCGACGTTGGATTCCTCCAGCGAGCCCGAATTGAGAATGCCGAAGTTGCCGTCGCCCGGCACGCCCACCGTGGGCGTTCCCGAGGCATTGGTGGCCTTCCACGCATTGCCGCCGATGGCCGACAGGCCCTGGTCGTTGCGGAACGTGGCCAGCTCGACCTGCCCGGCCGCCTTGGTCTGGCCGTTGGAGTACTGCGCGATCAGCTTGCCGTTGTTGTCCACCGAGACGCCCAGCAGCGAGCCGGCGGTGTAGCCGTCCTGGGTCATGTTGGTGACGCCGAAGTTCGAGCCGAACTCGGTGGCGCCCGAGACGTCCAGCGCGATGCCGGTGATCGGCAGCGTGGCCGCGCCCGCGGCGTTGCTCGACGCGGGGATGTCCAGCGTGATCGGGCCGGAGGGCGAGATCAGCGTGCTGCCGTCGGAGGAGAACTGCAGCGACGCGATCGGCGCCGGCGAGCCCGGGCTGCCGCCGACGGTGGTGCCGTTGGCGGTGGCGTAGACGTCGAACGCGTCGGTGCCGGTCTTCTGGAAGTAGTAGCTGACGGCGACGTCCTGGCCCTTGGCGTCGTACATCGTCACCGAGGTGGCGTTGTTGTACGTCTTCTGGTTGGTGAAGTCGATCGACGGGCCCGAGGCGGGCGTCGTCACTCCCTCGCGCGCGTCGAGGTTCAACTCCATCGTGCTCTTGGTGGTCTGCTGCGGGTCGATGCCGCCGGTGGGCAGCTGCAGCGGCTTGGCGGCGCCCGGAACGATGTTGCCCGCCGCGTCGGCCGGGTAGCCCAGCAGCTTGTTGCCCTGGTCGTTGATGATGGTGCCCACGCTGCTGACCTTGAACTGGCCGTTGCGCGTGTACTGCGTCTGGTTGGACGCGTCCTGCGTCTGGAAGAAGCCGCTGCCGTTGATCGCCAGGTCCAGCGGATTGCCCGTGGGCGTGATGTTGCCCTGGTTGAACTGCTGGGCCACCGTCGCGACCTGCACGCCGATGCCGGCCTGGATGTTGTTGCCGGACGAGCCGCTCATGGCGCCGGCGTACATGTCGGCGAATTCGGCGCGCGACGACTTCTCGCCGTACGTGTTGGCGTTGGCGACGTTGTTGCCGATCACTTCGAGGTTCTTCGAAGCGGCGCTCAAGCCGGACAGGCCTTGCTGGAATCCCATGGTCAGTCTCCTGGAAAAGTCTTAGTAGAAGGCGCGGACGTCGGTGTAGTCGACGCGGCGGCCGTCATCCAGCTCCACGGCGAGCTTGCCGTTGCTGCTGCTGACCGCACTGATGCTGTTGAACGCGAACGGCTTGGATTCGAGCTCGGCATCGTTGTTCATCGCGCTGACGCGGAAGGTCAGCGCCTTGCCCTGCGCGGTGGGCGGCACGTCGAAGTCGAACGCGTGGCTGCCGGCGCCCGTCGGGCCCAGCTTGACCGTGCCCACCGTCGCGCCGGACGGGTCGAGGACGTCGACCTTGACGCTGGTGGCCTCGCTGTCGATCTGGAAGCCGCCCTCGCCCGCGTGGGTCTGCGGGTCGACGCGCAAGGTGTTGCCGTCGGTGGCCACGTCGTGGCCGACGAGCGCGGCGCCCTGCATGGTCTGCAGCTGCGTGAACTGGTTGTCCAGGCCGCTGACCGTCTTGTTCAGGGTCTGCACGCCCTGCACGGTGCTGATCTGCGCCATCTGGCTGGTGACCTGCGCCGAGTCCATCGGGTTGAGCGGATCCTGGTTGGACATCTGCGCCACCAGCAGCTTCAGGAAGCGGTTGGACTGGTCTTCGGCGGACTGCGTCGCGCCCAGGTTCGAGGCGTCGGCCCCGTTGGCCGCGGCCTTGCCCGCCTTGGCGGCGGTCTTGGCACCCGCGCCGGCGTTGGTGGCGGCGGAGGCGCCGAAGCTGCCGAGCGTGTTGAGCGCCGGGTTGGTGGAGGAGGACGGTGCCGTGATCGACATGCTGGTGTTCCTTTAGCCCTGGCCCATCTGCAGCGTCTTCATCAGCAGCGTCTTGGCGGTGTTCATCACTTCGATGTTGTTCTGGTACGAACGCGAGGCGGAGATCATGTTGACCATCTCGTCGACCGCGTTCACGTTGGAATAGGTGACGTAGCCGTCGGCGTCCGCGCTCGGGTTGGCCGGGTCGTGCACCTTGCGGCCCGGGGCCTGGTTCTCGGTGACGCCCGAGACCTTGACGCCCGCGCCGGGCGCGCCGTCGGGCGTGTTCATCAGCACGGTCTGGAACGTGACCTCGCGCGCCTTGTAGGGCTTGCCATCCGGGCCGGCGACGGTGTCGACGTTGGCCAGGTTGGAGGCGACGGTGTTCAGGCGCTGGCTCTGGGAAGAAACCGCGCTGCCCGAAATGTCGAAGATCTTGAACATGCTCATGGCTTACTCCCGTCAACCCTGGCTGGGGCTCTTCATCGAGTCCAGCATGTTGCGGACGTCGTAGTTGATGAAGCGCAGCGTGGCTTCGTACTTCACCGAGTTCTCGACGAAGCTGGCCCGTTCGCGGTCCATGTCGACCGTGTTGCTGTCGAGGCTGGTCTGCGAGGGCGCGGCGTATTTCAGGCCCAGCTCCGCGGTGGAGCCGGTGCCGATCGGGATCTGGCCGGGGGCGGTGCCCATCTGGCCGGTCATCGTGGTGCCGGCGGCCTGGTGGCCGGTGGCCTCGCGCAGCGCGGCGGCGAAGTCCATGTCGCGGGCGACGTAGCCCGGGGTGTCGGCGTTGGCGATGTTGCCCGCGATCAGGCGCTGACGCTCCGCCCGCAGCGTGAGCGCCTGGGCCTGGAAGTCGAGCGAGTTGGTCATGCGGTTCATCGGGTCACCTTCGGTGTTCCTGCGGTCGGTCGTCCGGGGCGGGGGATCGGAAATCCGGACGGATCGACGGCCATGGAGAGCGATTGTGAAAGTCAAGGCCGGGAACTGAAGGCCGATAAGACAGGGGAACGGCCTTCAATTCGACCCACCGCCGCGCGGGGGCTTGTCTAAAGTGGCCACATACCCAAATCCCCAGGCTCCTCCCCGTGACCACCGTCCCCGCCTCCGCCGCCGTCCTCGCGCCCCGCCTCGCCGGCGTGGCGCTGGCCGTGCTCGCGGCCGCCGGCGCACCGGCATGGGCCCAGGACGAGCCCGGCTACGCCCCGGACACGGCCCTGCTGCAGCAGGTCGAGACGATGGCGCGCAGCGGCGCGACGGCCGCCGCCGCCGAGCAGCCCAAGGGCGTGCGCGTGGACGTCAAGGTCGGCAAGCTCGACCCGCGCCTGAAGCTGGCCCCCTGCCAGCACATCGACACCTACCTGCCGCACGGCCTGCCCGTCTGGGGCGCGACCCGCATCGGCCTGCGCTGCACGCAGGGCGCCAAGCTGTGGAACGTGTCGATCCCGATCCAGGTCAGCGTCTTCGCGCAGGCCACTGTATTGAAGAGCGCGCTGCCCGCCGGCACCGTGCTCGACGCCGGCCAGCTGACGCAGGCCGAGGTGGACATCGCCGCCGCCCCCGGCGCGGCGGTGCCCGACCCGATGCTGGTGGTCGGCCGCACGCTGGGCCGCGCGCTGGCGGCCGGCGCCATGCTGCGCCAGACAGACCTGAAGGCGCGCCAGTTCTTCGCCGCGGGCGAGACGGTGCGGGTCACCGCGGTCGGGCGCGGCTGGTCGGTCGAGACCGAGGGCAAGGCCATCGGGCCCGGCATCGAAGGACAGAACGTGAACGTCCGCACGGAAGCGGGACGCCTGTTGAGCGCGCGACCCTCCGGCGACCGGCAAGTCGAGGTGACACTTTGAACTCGACCGCCGCCGCCCGAAGGTTTTCGAGAAATATCGCTAAAGTTCGATTTGGGACTGCCGAAACAGTCTCACAACGCATGGGCATGAGGGCATGCATCCCCGCCTTCAGGAGAGCATCATGAAAATTGGCAACATCAACAGCACTGTCGCGACGACCGCCATCGACAACGATCGCCGCACGGCCACGCAGCAGGGCACGACGACTTCCGTCGGCAAGCGGGTGGACGACGACGCGAGCGCGCAGGTCGACCTGTCCCCGGAGGCCACCATGCTTGCCAATGCCAGCGCAGATCCGTCGTTCGACCAGGCCAAGGTCGACCGCATCGCCCAGGCCATCCGCGACGGCAGTTTCAGCATCAACCCCGGCGCCATCGCCGACAAGCTGCTGTCCAATGCCCAGGAAGTGCTCGGCCGCGCGCGTCCGCAGCACTGATCATCGGATTCGTTCTCCTTTCGGACCCCCTGACCGGTGACGACCTCCTCCAGCGCCGCGCGCCAGATGGCGCCCGCCGATGCCTCCCCCCGCGACGCTTCCGCACTGGAAGGGTCGCTGTCGGCCGTCGAGCAGGCGATCGCCGCGCTCGGCCAGACCCTCACGCAACGCGACATCGCCGCCATCGAAGCCGCCTCCACGGCGCTGCACGACGCGATGCGCGCCGCCATGACCCAGTTCGCCCAGCTCGCGCGCAGCGGCAAGATGCCCGCGGCGCTGCGCACCCGCTTCGCGCTGGCCAACGGCCAGATCGCCGCACAGCGCGAGGCCTTGTTCCGCGCGACGTCGCTCGTCGAGCAGAACTTGGAGATCCTGATTCCCCGCCCGATGGCGGAGACTTCCGTCTACTCGGCGTCCGGCGCTTCGCAGCGCGGTCCGGGGCGGATGATCGCGGCGAGCTGATCGCGCCACTTGTCCCAAGTCGAATGAGGCCCTGCGGGGCCTTTTTGCTGTCCGCCGTTTTCTTCCAGCGCGATGTGGACGTCGCGCCCGAGCGCGTCCGCGCCGACGAGGCGCAGCAAAGCCGGCGCCGGCACGGCCGCCTTCGGCTGCAGCAGGTGGACCAGATACTTGCCCGGGTAGACGGGCACGGGTTCGCCCGTGACCGTGCGTCCCCGAAGTTGTGTGTCCTCGGGGATCGTGAGTTCGAAACATTCCATGGACGTCTCCGGCAAGGCGGGCGCCGGGCGCCTCCCGGCGCCCGCCCCGTCATGCGCGTCAGGCGGCGCGCACCTCGATGCGGCGAGCCTGCGCCTGCGCCTGCTTGGGGATGCGCAGCTGCAGCACGCCGTCCTTCAGGTTGGCCTCGATGCGGCCGGCGTCGAGCTCGCGGCTGAGCGTGAACACGCGGCGGAAGCGCGGCGCCTGGACCTCGGCCCAGACGGCCCGCATGTCCTCGGGCAGCTGCAGCTCGACGCGGCCCTCGACGGCCAGAGCGTCGCCGTCCAGCCGCACGTCCAGGCTGTCGCGCGACACGCCCGGCATGTCGGCCAGCAGCGTGATGCCGGCGGCATCCTCGAAGATGTCCACGGCCGGCGCGATGGGACGCGCGTTGGCGTTGTTCCCGGCGTTGGTGTTGGCCGTGGCGCCGGAGTCGTTGGTCTTGTTGGCGATTTCGTTGCGGTCGCTCATGATGGATCTCCTTTCCTCGAGTTCTGGACGTTCACTTGACGGCGATGCGCTTGGGCTGCGCCGGCTCGACCAGGCCGATGCTCACGCGCAGGATGCCGTCCTTGTAGTTGGCCTCCACCCGTGCGGTATCGGCATCATCGGGCAGCGACACGGCGCGCACGAACTTGCCTTCCGGCCGCTCGTTGGCGTACAGCTGAACGTTGTTGTCGCTCCGCGGGATGCCCGAGGTGCGGCCGCCCGAGACCTTGAGCACGTTGCGCTCCACGACCACGTCGATCGACTTGGCATCGAGGCCGGGCGCGAACACGAACACCTCGAGGCTCTTGGCCGTGCGGCCCACGTTGATCTCGGGGAACGCGCCCTGCGCCACCGAACGGATCGTGCCGGGGCTGCCTTCGACACCCAGCGAGCGCGAGAGCAAGCGATGCATCGCGTCGAGTTGATCGAAGATGCCTTGCGGGCGTGCAAACATCGTTTCAAGCATGGCTAACTCCTTTCTTGAGGGGATGAAGGTGCGGGGCATGCCAGAGAACCCCGGGGGGTGTCTGCCGGCGCGCTGCAGGCGCCGGCGCCTAGTGGGATCTTTCCGGTGGCGCCGCGGGCGCCCCGGCGGTGCGCATCGCCGCATCGCGCAGGCGGCGCACGGTGTCCCGGGCCAGGAAATAGGCGTGAAGTTGCCGCTCGGTCATCGAGGGGCGGGCGCGGCGCGAGCCGCCGCGCGCTACGGTCGTATCGAGTCGATCAGCCATGATTCAGTCCTCATCCGAATCGGGGTTGGTGGCGGTTTCGATGGCTAACTAGGAGCGCTGTTCCGGGCTTCAAGACGCCAAAATATTAGTACAAACCCTTAGGTCCGGTCAGGCAACCGAGCCTGGCGCAGCCATTCCGCGCCCTCAATTTCGAAACGCGGTACCGGGTACGAGATTTCGCATCCCAAAAGGACGTACCCGGTACCGTCTTTGAAGAAGCGAGCCGTGCACCGGGTACTGGAAACTGGGTACCGGGTACGAGATTTCGCATCCCAAAAAGACGTACCCGGTACCGTCTTTGGGGAAGCGGGGAGGTGTACCGGGTACCGCGTTTCAGGAAGCGCAATCGACGGGTGACAATCGGCGGGATGCACCCCGTCCTCCACGCCGCCTTGCAGGAAGTCGAGCCGCTGATCGCCGATCGCGGCTGGAGCCGGCCGTCGCCGTCCACCCTGGCAGCCGCCGAACGACTGCTCGGGCTGGTCGAGAAGATGCCGCGCCAGCCGGCGCTCCAGGTCGACCCCGAAGGCACCATCTCGTTCGAATGGGAAGCCGCCGAGCACGGCTGGCTGACGCTCACCGTCGACGGCCAGGGCCGACTGGCGCACAGCGCCGTGCTCGGCGAGGACGAGTTTGGCCAGACCGAAGACTTCGACGGCGAGCTGCCCGGCTGGGCCGGCACGCTGCTGCAGCGCCTGCTCGCCAGCGGTCACTGACGGGGCGCTGCCGGCACGAACCTCAGCGGCCCTGCCCGCCCGCGGCCGCCACCTCGGCCAGGCGCTTCTTCTCGCGCAACCTGGCCATCTCGGCGTCCTCGGCCTTGTGGCGCGCCTCGGTCTGCTTGCGCAGCTCTTCCACCGGGTCGAGCTTGGAGGCCTCTTCCGGCTCGTCGTCGCCCATGTCCAGGGACAAGCCGCCGCCGTCGCCGAAGGCCGACGGCTCGCCGCGCTTGCTGCGCAGCTTGATGTTCAGGCGCAGCTCGTTGGACGAGTCGGCGTTGCGCAAGGCTTCCTCGAAGCCGATCAGGCGCTGCTCGTACAGCTCGAACAGCGCCCAGTCGAAGGTGCACATGCCCAGCTCTCGCGAGCGCGCCATGATGTCCTTGATCTCGTTGAAGTGGCCAGTGAAGATCTTCTCGGCGATCGTCGGCGTGTTCAGCAGGATCTCGATGGCGGCCGCGCGGCCCTTGCCGTCCTCGCGCCGCACCAGGCGCTGCGAGACGATGGCGCGCAGGTTGGCCGACAGGTCCATCAGCAGCTGCGCGCGGCGCTCTTCCGGGAAGAAGTTGATGACGCGCTCGATGGTCTGGCTGGCCGAGTTGGCGTGCAGCGTGCCCAGGCACAGGTGGCCCGTCTCGGCGAAGGCGATCGCGTGCTCCATCGTCTCGGCGTCGCGGATCTCGCCGATCAGGATCACGTCCGGCGCCTGGCGCAGCGTGTTCTTGAGCGCGTGGTGCCAGCTGTGCGTGTCCACGCCCACCTCGCGGTGCGTGACGAGCGACTTCTGCGACTGGTGCACGTACTCCACCGGATCCTCCACGGTGATGATGTGGCCCGAGGACGTGCGGTTGCGGTGGTCGATCATCGCGGCCAGCGACGTCGACTTGCCCGAGCCGGTGGCGCCCACCACCAGCACCAGGCCGCGCTTGGTCATGACCACTTCCTTGAGGATCTCGGGCAGCTTCAGCTTCTCGAAGTTCGGGATCTCGGCGGCGATCGTGCGGCAGACCAGGCTCACGCTCTGCTGCTGCACCAGGATGTTGATGCGAAAGCGCCCGGTGCCCGGGATCGACACCGCGAAGTTGCACTCGAGCTCCTTGGCGAACTCCTCGCGCTGGCGCTCGGTCATCATGGCGTGGGCCAGGGCGCGCGTGACGTCGGCGGTCAGCTTCTGCGTGGTCATCGGCTTCATGGCGCCGTCCACCTTCATGCTGGGCGGGAAATCGTTGGCGATGAACAGGTCGGATCCGCCGGCGGCCGCCATGGCGGCGAGCAGCTTGTGCATGTAGGTGCGGGCTTGATCTTCGGTCAGGGCAGACATGGCACTCCGTGGGCGCTTCGTTTTGTGGTTCGCCCGCAAGATTGCCAGCGAACGGGGACGGCGTATCGGTGAAAGAGCGGGGCGATCGCGAGGGTCGGACCGCCGAGCTCGCGCCACGGCTTCGCCGCGCCTCACCCAACTCATCGGCCGAGCAGCCGAGAAGATGACCTTGCAGGCGGCACAAATCCTCGTCCGTGCGAAATTCGTCGCGGTCGTTACACCGCACCGGCGGCGGGCGGCCGGCCGCGTGCCGCCGTCTCGGGCCCGGTCGACCCGCGGACGCAAGCGCCCACCCTCCGGGACCCTGCGCAAGTGCCGATGGCGCGCCGGGGCCGGATGTTCGCTGCACGGCCGCGCCGCCGGAACGCCATTTGCCGTTTTTTCCGGAACCCCCGGGAATGCGTGGAGATGCACATGGACTCTTTGAATACGCCCACCCTGATTGCCATCGCCGTCGTCGCTGTCGTCGTCATCGCCGTTGTCGCGTGGCTGGCCTGGAGCAGCAACCAGTCCAGGCGCCTCAAGGAGCGCTTCGGCCCCGAATACGACGCCGTGCTCAAGCGCCACGGCGGCAGCAAGTCCAAGGCCGAGGCCGAATTGCGGCGGCGCCAGAAACGCGTCGAGCACCTGGAGATCGTGGCGCTGTCGCCGGCCGAGGTGACCCGCTTCTCGCAAGCCTGGACGCGCCTGCAGGGCTCGTTCGTCGACGACCCCAAGGGCGTGCTGATCGAGGCCGACCGCCTGGTGCGCGACCTGCTGACCAAGCGCGGCTACCCCGTGGCGGACTTCGAGCTGCGCGCGGCCGACATCTCGGTCGACCACCCGGTCGTCGTCAACAACTACCGCGCAGCGCAGCGCATCGTCTCGCTCGACCAGCGCGGCGAGGCCAGCACCGAGGACCTGCGCAAGGCCGTGGTGCACTTCCGCGCGCTGTTCGACGAACTGCTGGGCACGACCAACGCGCGCGACCAGGCGCCTCCGGCCAAGCTGGCGGCCTGAGGGCTACTTGCGGGGCCACAGGTAGCAGTACTTGATGCTGGCTTCGAGGTTGGGGCCGGGCGTGCCGTCGGGCGCGATCTCCTTGAGCCAGCCATCGGGATCCTGCGGTGTGGGCGCATCGCCGCAATTGGTGTGCACCCAATGCATGCCGCCCTTGAACGGAATGCCGCACACCGACAACCGGTCGCCGGGCCTGATCCGGGCCAGCGACGCCGGCACGCGCTCCTGGCGCGGACGGTAGTCGCTCGCGAAGACGTCGTCGACCGCGATGTCGTAGGTCTTCGCGTCGGCGTCGCCCATCAGCTTGACGTGGGTGTGCGACAGCTCGATGCCGCGCAGGCGCGAGCCGCGCGCGAAGGTGGGCGGCGACAACACGACGCCGGCCAGGTAGGTGCCGGCGGCCGCGTGGCAGTCGGACGCGTCGTCCGCCCGTGCCGTGCTGCCAGCGGCGACCGCGCCCAGCAGGAGCAAGGCATTCAGCGGGAAGGCGGGTGAGCAGCGGGTCATGGGTGTCATGCGATGCGCATGTCCGGAAGCGATGACGCCCATCTTGCATCAGCCTGGCCGATCGCACGACTGGCCGACGGGGCTCCAGGGCCGGTCACGCCGCGTGGCAGGCGCGGACGACGAGACCTTCGCGAGACTGACGAACCACCGCGGTACTCGGGTATGCCCGGGCCGCCCCGCGGCTCTTCCGGCGCTAGTCTCTGCTCATCCATGGGCGCGCCGTGCCGGCGACCCGTTCAAAGGAGTGCCAAGCATGTTCCACCTGATCTGGATGCTCATCGTCGGCCTCATCGTGGGGGCCCTCGCCCGCTGGTTCATGCCCGGCGCCGAGAACATGAGCTGGTTCATGACGGCGCTGCTGGGCATCGCCGGCTCGTTCGTCGGCGGCTTCATCGCGCGCATCTTCAGCCGCCCCGCGGACGGCGCGATCGTGCATCCGGCCGGCATCATCCTGTCGGTGATCGGCGCGATGATCCTGCTGTTCGTCGCGAGAAAGCTCGGGCTCTGAGCCCTGCCAGGCGCCCGCTTATCGCGCCTGGCCGCTCGTCCACGCCGCCCGGATCTGGCGCCCGCACATCAGCGATGCCACGCCGGCCTGCGCGCGGCCGAATGCGGGCGCGAAGCGCGCGAGGATGCCCCAGGTGGACTCGTCGTGCGAGATCCACGGATAGAAGCCGAATGCGCCGGCGCTGCTGAACGCCCCGTCGCCCGCGGCGTCGTCCTCGACCCAATGGCCGATCGAGTAGTGCACGTCGCCTCCCGGGAACGGCGAGGCCGCCGCGGTGGCGCAGGTGGACGGGTTGGTGCACACGGCGTGCGTGCCCAGCAGCGACTTCATATGCAGCTGTCCGCCGACGATGCGGCGCAGGAAGTCGCCATAGTCGGCCGCGCTGGACGCGATGCCGCCGGCCAGTTGCGGCTGCACGTAGCGGAACGACGTGCCCAGCGTCTCGTTGATCGTGCGGGCGAGGCCCACGTCGTCGAGCGGCCCCAGGCCGTCCAGCACCGCATGGCGTTGCATGTGGCCGCCGTTGTAGGCGAACTTGCCGTCGGTGGACGGCTCGTGCTCGCCGTTGCGGCCCATCGCGTCGCATTCATCGACGGTCTGCCCGCGGCGGCACGCGCGAAATTGCGTGTAGCCGCTGGTGAAGGTGAGAAAGCGGACGTCGTCCTCGGTCAGCCGGCCCTGCCGCTGCTGCGCGACGAAAGCGGCGTAGACCAGCTTGGAAGCCGATGCGATCGGCATCTGCGTCTCGGCGGTCGGCGCACGCGCCCCGGCGCGGCCGTCAGCCAGCACGCCGCGCGCGTCGCCGATGGACCAGTAGAACGGTTGCACCGCGCGGCACTTGTCGTTGGTCTCCGCGGTCGACTGCGCGGCCGACGCACGCTGCCCCGCCGAAGGCTGCGCCTGCGCGGTGTGCAGGGCCGCGAGCGCCAGGCAAAGCCAGGCCAGGCGGGCGTTCATTGCCCTGCCACCCACGCGGCGCGGATGCGGCGCCCGCATTTCATCGAGGCCACACCCTCCCGCTCATCGCCTGTCCTGTCGTCGCGCGCAACGATGCCCCACCAGGCCTTGTCGTGCGCGATCCACGGATAGAAGCCGAACTTGCCGGCGCTGCTGAACGCGCCGTCGCCGACGGCCGGATCGTCCTCGACCCAGTGGCCGATCGAGTAGTGCACCGCCTCCGTGGGGATGGGCGAATAGACGGCGGTCGCGCAGGTCGACGGCTGGGTGCACACGGGATGCGCGCCCAGCAGCGAGGCCATCTGGAGCTGGCCGGCCACGATGCGCTGCAGGAAGGTGCCATAGGCGGCCGCCGTCGTGTAGATGCCGCCGGCCGGTTGCGGCTGCGAGTAGCCGAACGTGGTGCCCAGCCGGGCGTTGACCGCGCCGGCCAGGCCCGCGGAGTCGAGCGCCGCAAGCCCGTCGTCGTTGGCGTGCTTTTGCATGTGGCCGCCGCCGTAATAGAACTTGCCGTCGTTGGCCGCCTCGTAGGTGCCGTTGGTGCCATCGGCCTCGCAGCTGCCCACCGTCTGGCCCGGCTGGCAGCTGGTGAAGTCGGTGTAGCCGCTGACGAAGTTCAGGTAGTGGATGTCGTTGTCCGTCAAGACGCCTGCGCGCTCCTCGGCCACATAGGCGCCATACACGAGCTTGGACGCCGAGGCGATGGACATCAGGGTCGTGGCTGTCGGAGGCGACGTGCCCACGCTGCCGTCGCCGCGCTTGCCGCCGGCGTCGCCGACGGACCAGTAGAAGGGCTGGATGGCGACGCAATCCGGCGCGTCTGCCGCGGCGCTGGCCGCGGCCGCGGTGCGTTGAGCGAGCGTCGGTGACGGTGACGGTGACGGCGTGGGCGCAGGCGTCGGGGCGGGCGGCGGCGCGGAGGATCCCCCGCCTCCGCACGCGGCGGTCAGCGCGGTCAACAGGGTCAGCGTGGCGAGTCGGGTGGCGCGATCCATCGTGTTCGTCTCCTTGGACGCCACTATGGCCGCCAATGGACGTGCGGCGCGCGCCGCGGGGTGACGAATCATGACGGGACTGTAGCAATCGCGCGCTGCACGTCATCCTGCGCGAAGTCGCAGGATCCACCCCTGTGAGGCAGCGGAACCAGCGCGAAGCGGAAAGTGCCATTGCAGTCGCCATCGTCGTCCCTGGGATGGATCCTGCGACTTCGCGCAGGATGACAGGCTGCTTTTTTGACGCTCGCCCCCGACGGCGACCCAATGAAAAAGCCGCCCGCAGGCGGCTCGTCGATCAGGCGCTCAGCGCGCGCATCACCATTCGCGCAGCTTGACGCGCAGGCGCGCGATCGACTGGCTGTGCAGCTGGCAGACGCGGCTTTCCGTGACCTTGAGCACCGCCGCGATCTCCTTCAGGTTCATGTCGTGCTCGTAGTACATGCTCATCACGTACTGCTCGCGCTCGGGCAGGTTCTTGATCGCCTCGACCAGCGCCTCGCGCATGCGGTGATCCTGCAGCATCGACAGCGGGTTGGCTTCCTCGTTGGAGACGTGGCGGTCGAGGTAGTCGTCGCCGCCCTCGTCGCCGGACATGTCCTCGAGGTAGACCAGCTGCGTGCCGCGCACCTTGCCCAGGACTTCCTGGTACTGCGTCAGCGACATGCCCATCGCCTCGGCGATCTCGCTTTCCTGCGGCGCACGCCCGAGCTTCTGCTCCAGCTTGTGCACGGCGGTCTCGATCTCGCGTTGCTGGCGGCGGCCGCCGCGGCTCATCCAGTCGCTGCCGCGCAGCTCGTCGAGCATGGCGCCGCGGATGCGCTGGGTGGCGAAGGTCTCGAACTGCACGCCCTGCTCGCTGTCGAAGCGCGACATGGCGTCGTGCAGGCCGATCATGCCCACCTGGATCAGGTCGTCGATCTCGACGTTGGCCGGCAGCTTGGCGATCATCTGGTGCGCGAGGCGGCGCACGAGCGGGCTGTACTGCTTGAGCATCGCGTTGGCGTCGGG
>Ga0209759_1000900_pt1 | contig 22212 bp, 24 predicted proteins | sample AraplaCL_Col_mMS_FD_184261 | JGI IMG/M metagenome (GOLD analysis project Ga0209759, IMG submission 184261) | Arabidopsis root microbial communities from the University of North Carolina, USA - plate scrape CL_Col_mMS (SPAdes) (version 2) | ecosystem: Host-associated > Plants > Roots >...
GGGCGCGTCGCCGCTGCTCGACGTCGACGAGGGCGCCTTCGCCGAAGCCTCGCGCGAACTGACGATCGGCCACGACTGGGGCAGCACCACGCTCAATGGCGTCGACCGCTTCGACAAGCCGATCCTGATCTACTGGTTCCAGGCCCTGAGCCTGAAGACCTTCGGGCTCAACGAGTTCGCGGTGCGGCTGCCGTCGGCGCTTTGCGCGTTCCTGTGGTGCCTGGCCATCGGCCAGTTCGCCTGGCGCCGCTTCGGCCCGCAGGTGGCCATCGCCGCCGCGGGCATGCTGGCCACCAGCCTGGGGCCGATGCTGATCGGCCGCGCCGCGACCGCCGACTCGCTGCTGAACCTGCTGCTGACCATCTCCACGCTCGACCTGTGGCGCCATCTGGAGAACGGCCGCGACGGGCCGCGCCGGCGCGCCTTCGCCTGGATCGCGCTCGGTCTGCTCGCAAAGGGCCCGGTCGCGCTGCTGATCCCGGCCGCCGCCGCCGGCCTGTGGCTGCTGTCCAATCGCGACCGCTCGCGCCTGCAGCGGCTGGTCAGCGACCCGGTGGCCTGGGCGCTGCTGGTGTGCATCGCAGCGCCCTGGTACATCTATGCGGTGGCGCGCCACGGCATGGCCTTCGTCGACGGGTTCCTGCTGCACCACAACCTGCAGCGCTTCACCGGTTCGCTCGAAGGCCACGCCGGCAGCCTGTTCTACTATCTCGAGGTGCTGCCCGCCGCGATGATGCCGTGGGCGCCGCTGCTGGTGCCCATCGCGCTGCGCCTGCGCGCGCGCTGGCGCGAGCCGGTCAACCGCTTCCTGCTGCTGTGGCTGGCCTTCGTGGTGGTGTTCTTCTCGCTGTCAGGCACCAAGCTGCCGCACTACGTGCTGTACGGCTTCACGCCGCTGATGCTGCTGGCCGCGCAGGAACTGGTGGGCGCCAAGCTGCCTACTCGCCTGGCCTTGTGCGCGACCCTCATCGGCGTCGTCGCGCTGGGGGCCGCGCTGCCGTGGATCGCGCATTCGCTGGCAGCCGGCACGGCCGATCCGCTGTACCGCACGCTGCTGTCCACGGCGCCGCCCGCGCCGTGGATCTGGATCTGCGTGCCGGTCGGACTGCTCGTCTTCGCGCTCACCATCTGGGTGCCCAACGTGCGCCACTACATCAGCGAATCCGACGGCGCTGTGTTCGCCGGGATGCTGGCCGCGGGGTGGATGGTGCTGGCCGTGCTGCCGTGGCTGGGCCAGACGATGCAGGACCCGATCCGCACGCTCGCCCGCACCGTGCCCATCGCCCAGATGACGCTGCTCGATCGGCAGCGCGTCGTGCAGTGGCGCCTGCACCAGCCCAGCGTGGCGTTCTACCTGAACCAGGTGGCCCAGCGCGCCGAGCCCGTCAACGGCGACTGGGCGCTGACGCGGGTCGACCGCGTCAAGCCGGAGGAGCTCGCCAAGCTGGAAGTGGTGCAGCAGCTGCGCGGCTACGCGCTCGTGCGGCCTGCGCCGGCGGCCTCCGAACCCTTGTCGCGCATCGGCGCCGAAGAGACCGCGGCCAAGGCAGCGAGCGAGGCCGCCTCCGCCCAGGCGCTGGCCCTGGCGGCGCAGCGCCTGGCCGAGCAGGCCGCAGCGGCCGCCAGCGCGGCATCCGCGGCCGCTGCCGCGAAGCTGGCACCGCCGCCGGTGGCCGCGCCGGTCGCGCCCGCACCCGTGCCCGCCCCGGCCGCCCCACCGGCGAAGAAGTCGAAGTGACGCAGACCGTCCCCCAACGTGCGGCGCGGCGCGGCTGGCGCGCGCGCAACAAGGCCGGCTGGATCGGCCTGACGCTGGCCCTGCTGCTGGCGTGGATCTTCACCATCTGGCCCCAGCTGGACCTGTGGGCCAGCGGACTGTTCCGCGACGCCGGCGGCGCCTTCATCGGCGACCAGTTCGCCTTCGTGCGCGGGCTGTACCACGGCATCCCCTGGTCGGGCCGCGTCTTTGCCCTCATCGGCCTGGCGGTGATCGTCGTGTCGCTGTGGCGGCCGCACCCGATCGGCGGACGCTGGTCGCGCCGGCTCGCGGCACTGGCCTGGGTGAGCATCCTCGGCTCGGGGCTGCTGGTGAACGCCGGCCTGAAGGAATACTGGGGCCGCGCGCGGCCGGTGCAGGTCAGCGAGTTCGGCGGCAAGCAGCATTTCTCGCCGGCGCTGGTGCCCACCCACCAGTGCGAGCACAACTGCTCCTTCGTCAGCGGCCACGCCACCTCCGGCTTCATCCTGATGGCCGTCGGCCTGATGGGCAGCGTCGCCACGCGCCGGCGCTGGCTGTGGATCGGGCTGGCGTGGGGCGCGATCGTGAGCCTCGCGCGCATCGCCGAAGGCGGACACTTTCTCAGCGACACCTTGTTCGCCGGATTGGCCGTCTGGGCCAGCGGCTGGCTGATCCGCGAGGCCTGGCTGCGGCACGTCGCCCTGCGATGGCGGCGCGCCCGGCGCCGGCGCGAGGCGCTCCAGGCGAAGTGAAACCTGCGGGGTTGCGCTCCGAGGTGTCTGGCACCTTCCGTTTTCGCGCCGGGCTGCCGGCGACTGCGAAGCGCCTGAACGCGCAAAGGGAAGGTACCTGACGCCAAACGTCACCGGGGCCGGCGTCAGGCACCTGCGGACGCCACACTCCGGCAAGCAGTCACCTCACGGCGTCCATTCGAGCACGACGCCCTTGAAGTCGACCGCGTCGTTGGGCGTCTTGATCGACAGGTTGCTGACGTGGCGGAACGCGAAGCCGCCGCGCCAGTGGCCGTCGGCGCTGCTGATGCCGATGCCGAAATGGTCGGAGAACTGGAACTCGGTGCTCTTGCGGCGGTTGCCGATACTGGGCTCGCTCAGGAACGCGGGACCGATGCCGAACTCCAGATCCAGGCGCGCGCCCTGCGAGACCGGGGCACGCCAGTGCATCATGGGCACGAACGCGAGGTCGAAGGCGTCGTGGTGGTAGCGGCTGTCGGACTTGGCCTGCCAGGCGCCGGCCGAGAGCACCGGCGACATGTCCAGCGAGAAGCCCGCCACGCTCGTGAGCTGGCATTCGTGGCGTTCGGCGCCGATCGATTCGTACGAGAGCTCGGAGTCCTTGCCGGCGGCGATGCGGGCGCCCCAGGCGTCGTTGCCGCGCTGGCCATGCGCGAGGCAGTCGAAGAACGGCGCCCCCTTGAGGGCCGCGACCGTCCATGTGGCGATGGTGCCGGCAATGGCGGTGTTCTTCAGCGCGGTGCCGGCGCCGGTCTCGGCGTGCGCGGGCGCGGCGGACGCGAGCGCGAGGGCGGCGGCCAGCGCCAGGCGGGGAGCATGGTGGTTCGAGTGCATCCGCGGACTGTAGCAAGTCGGCGCCGCGGGCTCGCACGTGAAGGGATAATCGCCGACCACTCTCGCTTCCCTGACCGGATGTTCCTCGTTCGCTGGATCTCGCGCTGGCCGCTGGGCCTGCTGCACGCCGTCGGCGGCCTGCTGGGCTGGCTGGTCTGGCTGTGCTCGCCAACTTACCGGCGGCGCCTGCGCACGAACGCCGACCTCGCCGGCGTCAGCGCGCGCGACCGCCGCCGCTCGGTCGCCGAGGCCGGCCGCATGGTCGCCGAGACGCCGTGGCTGTGGCTGACAGCCAGCAACGACGACCTGCTGCACCAGGTGCAATGGCGCGGCGACGAGGCGCTGCAGGGTTACATCGCCGAACGCCGGCCGCTGGTCATCCTCACGCCGCACATGGGCAGCTTCGAGGTCGCGGCGCGCGCGTACACGGCGCGCTGGGGCGGCGTCCAGCCGGTGACGGTGCTGTACCGGCCGGCGCGCCAGCGCGCGTTGCGCGAATTCCAGGAACAGGCCCGCCGCCGTCCGACCATGCCGACCGCGCCCGCCAACCTGGCTGGCGTGCGGCAGATGCTGCGCGCGCTCAAGAAGCGCGAATCCGTGGGCCTGCTGCCCGACCAGGTGCCGCCCGACGGCCAGGGCGTCTGGGCGCCGTTCTTCGGCCAGCCGGCGTACACGATGACGCTGGCCGCGCGCCTGACGCAGCAGGCGAACGCGCACTGCCTGGTGCTGCGCTGCGAGCGACTGCGGCATGGCGCTGGCTACGCGATCCATGTGAGCGAACTGGTGCGTCCGCTGCCGGCCGGCAACGACGCGGCCGCCCAGGTCGAGGCCGCCACCATCATCAACGAGACGATGGAGCGCGAGATTCTTGCAGACCCCGGCCAGTACCTGTGGGGGTACAACCGCTACAAGGCGCCGCGCGCCGCCGAGGCCGCCGAAACCCGTGCCGAAGGAAAAGAAGAATGAACGTCGTCGCACGGCTGGTGCTGGCCCTCCTGTGGACGCTCAGCTGGCTGCCGCTGGGGCTGCAGGCCGCCATCGGCCGCGGCCTGGGCAGGCTGCTGTGGCTGCTGGCCGGTTCGCGCAAGCGCATCGCGCTGCGCAACCTCGAGCTGACGATGCCCGACAAGTCCGAGGCCGAACGCCGCGCCATCGCCTACGAGAACTTCCAGTGGATCGCGCGCAGCTTCCTGGAGCGCGGGCTGCTCTGGTACGCGTCGCCCGAGCGGCTGCGACGGCTGATCCACGTCGAGGGCGACCCCGGCTTTGCCGAACGCGAGCCGGGCGCGGTGATGTGGCTGGCCCCGCACTTCGTCGCGCTGGACGTGGCCGGACAGGCGACGCAGCTGTTCCAGAAGCGCCCCGTCGGCTCGATCTATCAAAGACAGAGCATCGAGGTGTTCGACAAGGCGATCCGCAAGGGCCGCGTGCGCTTCGGCAACGGCGACATCTACTCGCGCCACGAGAAGGCGCTGCCACTGATCCGGGCGATCCGCAAGGGCGTCGCCTTCTTCAACCTGCCGGACATGGATTTCGGCGAGCAGGACGCCGTCTTCGTGCCCTTCATGGGCGTGCCGGCGGCCACGCTGACGGCGCCGTCGAAGATGGCGCGATCGCTGAAGATGAAGGTGCAGCCGGTGCTCGCCGAGATGCTGCCCGGCGGCCAGGGCTACCGCGTGCGCTTCCTCGAGCCGTGGACGGACTTCCCGACCGACGACCCGGTCGCCGACGCGGCGCGCATGAACGAGTGGATCGCCACCGAGGTGCGGCGCAACCCGTCGCAGTACTACTGGGTGCACAAGCGCTTCAAGACGCGGCCGCCGGGCGAGCCCGGCCTTTACTGAAACCTCAGTCGAGCACAGCGCCGATGACGTCGACGACCACGTCAGCCACCACCTCGGCGACGACGACGTCGGTATAGGTGGAGCCCGCGTAAGAGTCGTCCCGGAAGCGGCGGCGCCCGAACAGCCGCAGCCAGCCGCCGCCGCCGGGCCGCCGGGCCAGGTAGCGCCAGGCCAGCACGGCCAATGCCAGGCCGACGGCGACTGCCAGCACGAGGTCCAACACGCTGCCGTGGCCCGCGTGACCGTGCCATTTCACCAATCCCCCATGGACGCCCACCGCCGTCGACACGCCAACGATGCCCGCCAGCAGGAGGCACCACAGCAGCCGGCCGGCGGAAACCGGCGCGGGGCCGTAACCGGGTTGCGCCGCAGGCGCGTGGTCGAGCCGTGCCGCAGCGGCGACGGACGCGGTGCCGGAACGCGTGCGCGGCGACGGATCGTCCCAGGCCATCAGATGTCGCCGCCCTCGACCCGGACGAAGGGCCCGAAGCATTGCTTGCCGTCCTCGGCGGTGCACAGGATGAAGCGATCCTTGGCCGGGCTCATCATCACGTAGCGGGTGGTGGTCTTGCCGGGCTTGGTGATCTGGCCCCAGCAGTCCTTCTTGCCGTTGTCCTTGACCAGCGTGTCGACCCACTTGTAGTAGCCGCGCGGGCTCGGCTGGTCCGACATGGTGAAGGTGGATTGCGCGACCTCGTCGGCGCTGGTGATCAGCGTGCGGCCGCTGCGGTCGACGCGGTAGATCTCGGCGCAATCGTCGTCGCGCCGCGTGAGCTGCCACGCCCCGACGAACGGGTGGTCGGCGCGCAGCGGCGCGGTCGGCACGTCGGCCGGCGGGCCGGCGAAGGCCGCGGCCGACGCCAGGGCCAGAACGAGCAGCAACGGGGATTTCATGCCAGGGCCTCGTGGTGGGGCCGGCGGCGCCGCTTCGATCGGGCGCCGCAGGCGGGTTCCATGCTCGAAGCGATTCTGCCTGAGGGCGCGCCGGCGCGTCACGCGCGATGCGCGCGCCACGTGTGGAAGAATCCGGCTCGTCCGTGTCCCTGGGGAGCGGCAGGCTCGCGGCGCGTCGATTGCCGCGTGCCGAGCTCGACATTCGCCGTCCCCCGGCCACCAGGAGCCACCATGATCGCCCATCGCCTGCCCCGTGTCGCCGCCTGGTGCGCGACCGCCCTGCTCGCCGCGCTGCCGCTGGCGGCGGCGGCCGTGGACGCCGCCGCCATCGGCAAGGCCCCCACGTCGCCCGACCAGCCCAAGCCGCGCAGCGGCCACTTCAAGATCGTCACGCGCGGCAAGCACGTCATCCATGCGCGCTGCGCCGAAGGCGGCAACGTCGTCGTGCCCAGGCACGAAAAGGCGACCGCGGCACAACGCGAGCGCGACATCCGCGACGCCTGCAAGACACTCGACTACACCAAATGAAACCGCTGCTGACGCTCGCCCTGCTCGCCTTCGCCGCGCCGCTGCTTGCCCAGCCGGTGCCGCTCGCGCCGGCCTCGTCCGCCGAGTGGGGCACGCCGCTGGCGCAGCCCGCCGCCCCGGCCGCCAGCGGCCCGACGACCATCACGCTGCCCAAGCCGCCGCCCAGCGCGTTCGCCACCGCGCGGGCCACCACGCAGGCCACCGGCGACTATTTCCACGACTTCGGCGAGCTGATCGTGCGCGTGCGCAGCGTCAAGTGGATCGAGGAGATCTGCAGCGAGACCTTCCCGGCCACCGCCGAGACCAACCGCCACGCCTACGAGGTCTGGCATGTCGACAACGGGCCGTTCGTCGACGAGATCGAGGGCCAATTCCTCATCATCGACAAGTACTGGGGCGAGGCCTCGGAGCAGGCCAGGAAGGAAGGCCTGACGGTGGACCAGCTCAAGGCCAAGGTCGATGCCAACAAGGCCGGCCTGCGACAGGATTTCCACGCCCGCGGCATGCGCTCTTTCCAGGCGCGCTGCGAGGCCTATCCCGAGATCCTGCTGTCGCCGCAGCTCGACCTGGAGCGCTCGCAGGCCGAGCTCGTGCGCTCGGTGCGCATGGGGCCCGGGCCCCGCTAGCCCGCGACGATCGAGTAGGCCTCGCGCTGCGTCTGCAGCCATTGCGCCATCTCGTCGGCGTTGTCGAGGTCGTTCGGGTGGAAGTCGCGCCGAAGGTATTGCAGCAGCGGCAGCAGGCTGGCCGCCCACACCCCGCGCGGCCCGAACAGGTAGCGCGCGCCCTGCCACCAGGTGCGCGGCTTCCACCACTGGCCGGCGCACCACAGGTTGATGAAGGTCTGCAGGCTGGACTCGATCAGGAACTGCACCGAGATGTAGGCGAACCACAGCCGGCGCCGCCGTTCGCTGCCGCCCATCGCCCGGTAAAGGTCGAACGCCACCGTCTTGTGCTCGCTTTCCTCGACCGCGTGCCAGCGCCAGAGCAGCGCCAGCTCCGGCGTCGCGCCCTCGAGCCAGTGCGGATGCGTCAGCAGCCCGGTGGCCATCACGGCGGTGAAGTGCTCGTAGGCCGCGGTCACCGCCACGTGGTTGACGGGGTGCATGTTGGCGCCGCGCTTGATGCGCCAGGCGGCCCAGCCCTGCCAGTAGTTGCGCAGGCCCTGCCGATCGAGCTCGGCATTGAACTGGCCATGCAGGAAGCGATGCGTCGCCTCCTGGCCGACGAAGCCGCGCAGTTCGGGCGCCCAGGCCGCCTGTTGCTCGGGCGGCAGCATGGACACGCCCTTCCTGACCGCGTCGATGAAGAACTGCTCGCCGACGGGAAAGCTCATCGACAGCGCGTTCAGGTAATGCGTGCGGAAGGCGTCGCCGCCGTTCCACAGCTTGGGAAAGCCGGCGGACAGGTCGACCCGCAGCCGGCGGATCGGCAGGCGGCGCTCGGCGTCGGCAGCAACGGGAAGTTCGATCGGTGCGTTCATGTTCCGGATGAAGGGTTTGTCTCTGGGACGGAGCGTAAGGGGCCGGGCGCCGGGGGTCTACTCGCTTTTGTCCGGGCGGGCGAAGCCGGTAGAGTCCGCACCATGGCCGCCCCTCGGGAACCCGTCGACAACCCGCTGCGCAAGACGCCGTCGCAGACGCGCGCGCTGCGCACCGTGGACACGCTGTTCGAAGCCGCCACTCGCATCCTGGCCAGCGAGGGCGAGGCCGGCTTCACCACCAACCGCATCGCCGAACGGGCCGGGTTTTCCATCGGCACGCTGTACCAGTACTTTCCCAGCAAGGAGGCCATCGTCGTCGCGCTGGTGCGGCGCCATCGCGACCGCGTGCTGCGCGAGCTCGACGTGATGCTGGACGGATGCGTGCGCGGCGAGTACGGCGCCGAGCACGCGCTGCGCCTGTACCTGCGCCACATCGTCGACGCCTTCGGCCGCGGCCAGAAGGCGCAGCGGCTGCTGGCGCGGCTGGGCTGGCAGCTCGATGCGCCCGCGGCCATCGTCGCCGCGATGGACGACGGCGCCGAGCGCATCCGCGCCGCGCTGGTGCGGCTGAACGACCCGGACCTCCAATTGCCCGACGAGCCCACGCTGTACATGCTCACGCGCGCCGTCATCGGCGCCGTGCGCTCCGCGGCGGTCGAGGAAAGCGCGATGCTCGACGATCCGCGCTTCGAGGAAGCGTTGTTCCGCATGGTCTGGGGCCTGCTGCATCGGCCGGCGGCTGGCGGTTGACCGGGTTTCCTCCGTCGGCTTGTCGACAGGCTCGCGCGCTAGTGTCCTGTCCCACCAACAACGAACAGGAGTCCCCGATGAAACTCACCCCTCGCCTGATCGCCGCGCTCGTCGGCGTGCCCCTCGTCCTGGCCGGCGCCGGCTGCGTGGTCACCCCGCCGCCGCCCCCGCCACCCGCCCACGTGGCGCATCATCCGGCCTACCTGCACGCGCTGACCGACCTGCGCGACGCCCGCTGGAACCTCGAGCACCGCCCCGGCGATTCGGCCGTCAGCACGCAGGAGGACATCGCCATCGTCGAGATCGACCGCGCGATCAACGAGGCCAAGACGGCCGCGATGGAAGACCACAAGAACCTCGCCGAGCACCCGCAGGAGGATGCCCGGATCGACCGCCGGGGCCGACTGCACCAGGCCGACCAGCTGCTGCGCCAGGCGCGCCGCGACGTCACCGAGGGCGAGTCGAACCCACAGGCGGTGGACCTGCGCAACCGCGTGATCGGCCACATCGACCTGGCGATCCAGGCCACCGAGCGCGCGATCCGCGACGCCGAGCAAGGCCGGTAGGGCGTCGGCGCCCAGCGGCGATAATCGGCCGATGCAGCCTTCCCCGACCCGCGTTCGCTTCACCAAGATGCAAGGCGCCGGCAACGACTTCGTCGTGCTCGACGCCACGCGCGCGCCGCTGGCACTGGGCGCCGAGGAGATGCGCCGGCTGGGCGACCGCCGCTTCGGCGTGGGCGCCGACCAGATCCTGATCGTCGAGCGACCCACGGCGCCCGGCATGGATTTCAGCTACCGCATCTTCAACAACACCGGCGACGAGGTGGAGCACTGCGGCAACGGCGCGCGCTGCTTCGCCCGCTACGTGCGCGACCGCGGCATGATCGCGCGCGACACCATCCGCGTGCAGACCGTCAACAACGAGCTCGAGCTGCATATCCAGCCCGATGGCCGCGTGCGCGTCGACATGAACGCCCCGCGCTTCGAGCATGCGGAACTGCCGTTCGACGCCACCGGCCTCGGGTCCACGCGCGTCGGCGATTTCGAGACCTGGCCGCTGAGCCTGGCCGACGGCAGCAGCGTCGACATCGCCGTGCTGTCGATGGGCAACCCGCATGCGGTCATGCGTGTCGAGGATGTCGAGCGCCATCCGGTCGCGCGCATCGGACCGCTGGTCGAATCGCATCCGCGCTTCGCGCGCCGCGTCAACGCCGGCTTCATGCAGGTGCTCTCGCGCACGCACATCCGCCTGCGCGTGTACGAGCGCGACGCCGGCGAGACGCTGGCCTGCGGCACCGGCGCCTGCGCCGCGGTCGTCGCGGGCATCCGCCTGGGCTGGCTCGACGCCGCCGTCGACATCGACATGCACGGCGGCAGGCTCACCGTGGAATGGGCCGGCGGCGCGCGCGACAGCGTGTTCCTCACCGGCCCGGCGACCACCGTCTTCGAAGGAGAAATTGAACTGTGAACAGCAACAGCGGCACCGACGGCATCACCGAGGACGACATCGCGGGCTATCTCGCCAACACGCCGGGCTTCTTCGAGCGCCACGCCGAACTGCTCGCCACCGTGCAGCTGTCCAGCCCGCACGGCACGCGCGCCGTCTCGCTGCAGGAGCGCCAGATGGAAATGCTGCGCGAGCGCATCAAGAACCTGGAGCGCAAGATCATGGAGATGATCCGCTACGGCCAGGACAACATGGGCATCGCCGATCGCCTGCACCGCTGGACGCGCGCGGTGATGCTCACGCACGACCTGGAGCGCCTCACGCGCGTGCTGGTGCACGACCTGCAGCACCATTTCATGATTCCCCAGGCCGCCGTGCGCGTCTGGGGCGTGCTGCCCGAGCTCGCGCACCTGGAGTGCGCCACCGAGGTCAGCGAGGACGTCAAGATCTTCGCGACCAGCCTCGTGGCGCCCTACTGCGGCGCCAACTCCGGCTTCGAGGCCGCGAGCTGGTTCGACAACCCGGACTCGGTGATGTCGCTCGCGCTGATCCCGCTGCGTCCGGATCGCCAGCACCAGGCCTTCGGCCTGCTGGCGCTCGGCTCGCCGGACCCGACGCGCTACACCGCCGACATGGGCATCGAGTTCCTGGCGCAGGTCGGCGACATCGCCGGCGCGGCGCTGACCCGCCTGCTGGCCCCGCAGGCCTGAAAGGCGCACGCTGCGATGACCGCTCCGGCCGTCCAGCGCTACCTCGAGCACCTGCGCGTGGAGCGCCGCGTCTCGGCGCACACGCTGGCCGCCTACGGCGACGCGCTGGCCCGGCTCGAGCGGCTGGCCGACGCCGCGCAACGCCCGCTGCACGCGCTGCAGAGCGCCCACATCCAGCGCTTCGCGGCGCAACTGCACGGCGCCGGCCTGGGCGCGCGTTCGATCGCGCTGACCTTGTCCGGCTGGCGCGGCTTCTACCGCTGGTGGAGCCTGCAGGCCGACGCCGCGGGGCTGACCAACAACCCCGTCGAGGGCGTGCGCGCGCCGCGCGCCGCGCGGCCGCTGCCCAAGGCCCTGGCCGTCGACGAGGCCGTGGCCCTGGCGATGACCGAGACGCCGGCCGGCGGCGAAGGCCAGGCCGCCTCCGAACAAGCCGAGGCGCTCGCCGCGCGCGACCACGCGATCGCCGAACTGCTATACGGCTGCGGCCTGCGACTGGGCGAGCTGCTGGGGCTGGACCTCGTGGCCGGCGCGGAATCGGCCGGCTGGATCGACCTGGACGACGCCACCGCCCACGTGTTCGGCAAGGGCTCCAAGCGCCGCAGCGTGCCCATCGGGGGCCCGGCGCTGCAGGCGCTGGCCACCTGGCTGCTGCACCGGCCGGCGCTCGCGGGCACGCCCGACGTCGGCGCGCTGTTCGTCAGCCGCCTGGGCAACCGGCTCTCGCCCAACCAGCTGCGCTCGCGCCTGAGGGCGCAGGGCGACCGCGCCGGCGTCGCCACGCCGGTGCATCCGCACATGCTGCGCCACAGCTACGCCTCGCACCTGCTGCAATCGAGCGGCGACCTGCGCGGCGTGCAGGAGCTGCTGGGCCATGCCAGCATCGGCACGACGCAGGTCTACACGCGGCTCGATTTCCAGCACCTGGCCAAGGTCTACGACGCGGCGCATCCGCGGGCCAAGCGCAAGTGATTTCGTCCCGGCGTTACGCAAGGTAATCGCCTTTCCCCGCGCCGCCCCGTTGGCGCAAAATGCCGCATCCCCACCATCCTGCCCCGGAGCCACGATGCGCCATTTCAAGAAGAGCCTCGCCACCCTCGCGCTGCTGGCCTGCAGCGTGCCGCTCACGTGCATGGCGGCAAGTTCGGCCGCCTCGTCGGTGTCCGACAGCCTGACGACGTCCTCGGGCAGCATCTCCGATTCGCTCAAGGACTCCAGCCACTCGAGCTCGCCCGACAACAAGCAGGCCGTCGGCGACTACAAGGTCATCGACATGGCCGAACTGGCCGACCAACCGGGCTTCGTCGAACTGCACCTGCAGCCGGTCGCCACCAACCAGGCCGGCCAGGAGATCTACCTGCGCCTGCCGCGCGCGGCCGCCGACCAGGGCCGCGTCGGCAACGGCGCCATCGTCACCGCGCTGCAGCGCCCGTACGGCATCGAGTTCGCCGCGAACCAGCCGCGCGCCGCGTTCTTCCTCGCGCTGGCCGACGACGTCGTCCGCGAAATGAAGCTGGCCACCGTGACGCTTTGAGGCGCCGGGCTTGCGGCCTGGCGCTGGCCGGGCTGCTCACTGCAGGATCCGCGCAGGCGCTCTCGTTCGAGGTCTGCGATCGCCCCAAGGAACCGAGCGCCGACCAGCGCGACGTGATGCTGCGCTTCAGCGCCATCGTGCGCGCGGAGCTGACGGCGTCGCGCCAGCAGGTGGCGCTGATCGCGCGCTCGGGACTCGACCTGAGCCGCCTGCACACGCGTTACTCGCACGAGGGCGTCGCCCTGCAGGACCCGGACGGCCGGACCTGGTCGGTGCGCGAGCTCTACTACGCCTGCGCGGAGCACAAGCCGCGCGTCTTCGACGAGGGCTTCACCGGCTTCGTCATGGGCACCGACGACCCGGACACCGGCTTCGTCTCGCTCGTGTTCCTGCCGCCCGAGCGGGCCGAGCCGCTGCGCGCGACGGCCGTCGACAAGCACCATGCGCTGGGCGTGCTGGGCGCCAGCTACAGCGCCAACGCCTACCCCTTCAGCACGCGGCATCAGAACTGCAACCAATGGGTGGCGGAACTGCTGGCCGACGCCTGGGGCGCGGGCGACGGCGGCAGCGACGCCGACGCGCGCACCCGCGCGCAGGCGTGGATGCGCGCGCAAGGCTACCTGCCCACCGTCTTCACCGTCAGCGCGCACCCGATGACCTGGTTGCCCGACCTCGTCCCCTGGCTCGCCAACGACGACCATCCGCCGCAAGAGGTGGCGCACAACCGCTACAACGTCAGCATGCCGGCCTCGATCGAGACCTTCGTGCAGGCCACGGTGCCGCAGGCGCGCCGGGTCGAGATCTGCCACGCGGGCCGGCGCGTGGTGCTGCATCGTGGTTGGGACGAGATCGCCGACGGCTGCATCGCGGGAGTGGGCGACCAGACCTTCGAGTTGACGCCGGAGCAGGACTAGGCGGCCGCGCGCTGCAGATGCTGCGGCTCAGGTTCCGGGCTCAGCGCGTCCCCGCCCTCGCCCCTGCGGCGGACCAGCGCGCCAGCACCACCGGCCGCCCGCCCGTGCGAGTGCGTTCACCCAGTGCGGCCCGGGCGTCGTCGCGCAGGTCGACCAGCGAGAGCAGGACCAGCCCCGCGCCGGTGGCCACATAGAGCGCGCCATCGATGCGCATGAATCGCGGCGCATGGAAGCTGCGGGTCGACACCGGCACCCCGCAGACGCGATGGCCCGCCCCCAGCACGCGCGACACGAGCCACGGCGCGCGCGCCAGCTTCGCCGCCACGTCGTCGTCGCGCACGGGTTGCAGTGCATCGAAGGCGCCCTTGACCAGCGCCCCCACGCGCGGCGCCCGGGTGCGCCGCGTCGCGGACGCTTCGCCGTGGATGACCGCGGCGTCGAGCAGCCGGCTGAACTCGCCCCACGACAGCAGGGCGCCCAGGCGCTTTCCCGTGATCGCGTCGCGCAGCTGCCGCAGTCCGGCCCAGGCATCGTGCTGCTCGACCTGGCGCTGCAGCCAGGCGTGATCGATGCGGCCGCCCGCGGACTTCAGCAGCAGGTGCAGGTCGGCGATCTGGCGCACCGTGACCGCCTCCGAACGGGCGCCGAAGCCGGCGATGCGATGCAGCAGCTCGCGCGTGGGCTCCAGCGTTCGGCAGGCGCAGCCCGCGACGCGCGGCCCCTTTCCTGCCAGTTCGGAGAACGGCAGGTGCCGGCGGGCGTCGAGCGCAACGCCGCCGACCTGAACCTGGATGGTCACGGCGCCTGCCGAGTTGGACGAGCGCGCATACCGGAAGCTCGCAAAGCCGCTGTGCATCGGGCCGCGCAACGGGACCAGCCATTCGCCCGCCCCCTGCACCCGATAGCCGAGGCGCCCGACAGCCTCGTGCAAGGGGCCGATGGCTGCGAAGTCGGCGACCAGCACCTCCAGCATGCTCGAGCCGCGCTGCACGCCACCGGCATCGGCCACCAGCGAGCCGCGGGGCAACACCGCCAGCACCTCGGCGGCGGCCGCGCGCCGGCGCGCAAGCTGGTCGTGCTCCACGCTCTCGGACGGCGACAGCAGGCCGGCCGCCGCCCAGCGCGCGTACAGCTCCGGCAGGCAGCCCTCCATGCGGGCGACGCTCAGCAGTTCGCGCCTTCCGCCCTGGCCGGTCGCCAGCGCGGGCGCGTCGCTGTCCGGCGGCGTGGTGAGGAGTTCGAACAGCCCCCGGTAGAGATTGTTGGTGCTCATGACGGGCCTTCCTGTGCGCGGGATTCGGAGGCGCGGGAAGCGCCCGCGATGCGATCGTGGAAGCACGGCGGCACGAGTCGATCGCCTGCTTCGCCGCTGCATGCTATCGAGCGCCGCGCCCGGGATCCCCACCGCCCGGCGTTTCAGACGGCGCAGCCTCGCAACAGTTGTGACCAACTTGCGACAGCGGCAGGCGCGCCCGCTCCCGCCGCCGCGGCCTGGGTACCATACCGGTCGCCCAGGCCGGGGCTCCCCCGCCTGCACAACACGAAGGACACCCTTGAACATCCATCTCTCGCTGACCCCCGTGATCTCGCTCATCGCCGGCATCCTGGTGCTGCTGATGCCCAAGCTGCTCAACTACATCGTCGCCTTCTACCTGATCGCGATCGGCCTGATCGGCATCCTGGGCCTGCACCAGCTGCGCCTGGGCTGACGGCGCCAGAAGCGCGCACGATCGACCGGAGTCAGATCGCGCGCAGCGCGGCCAGCACGTCGTAGCACGCGCCCATGTCGTGGTAGTCGACCTTGCCGGCCGGGCTCTTCTCGTCGGTGACCTTCGAGTTGTCCGCGGCCAGCACGCGATACCAGGCCCCGTATCGGTGGTCGACGAAGTGGGCCCAGGCGTAGTGCCAGAGGCGGTCGTACCAGCCCCAGTAGTGCGCCACGTCGGCGGCGGGCGCGCCGGACTGCGCCAGCGCGGTCGCCAGCCACGCCGCGGCCGCCAGGCTTTCGGCCTGCACCCAGTGGTACTTGCCGTCGTCGTAGAGCGAGCCGTCCGGCTTGAAGCCGTAGACCAGGCCGCCGTGCGCGTCGTCCCAGCCGAAGCGCATCGCGGCGTCGAACAGACGGCGCGCGCGCGCGAGACGCGCGGGCACGGGCGCCAGCCCTTGCTCGGCGCAGAGTCGATCCAGCTGCAGCAGCAGCTTCGTCCACTCGGTCTGGTGGCCGGTCTGGAAGCCCCACGGGCGGAAGATGTTGCTGCGATCGTCGCGGTTGTAGTCGGGGTCGATGGACCAGTCCTCGCGAAAGTGCTCCCACACCAGCGAGCCGCACTCGGCGATGACGCCGGGCAGGTCGGCCGACCTGGCCGCCAGTGCGCCCGTGACGGCCTCGGCCAGCGCGATGGCGCGCTCGAGGTACTTGCGATCCTGGGTGGCCCGGAACGCGGCCATCATCGCCTCGCAGGCATGCATGTTGGCGTTCTGGCCGCGGTACGCGCCGACTACCCAGTCCGGCGTCGCCTCGTCGGCGTAGAGCGCATGTTCGGGCCGCCAGAAGCGCCGTTCCATCAGCTGCCAGCAGCGCTCGAGGCCGTCCGCGGCGTCGGCCTGCCCGGCCATCAGCGCATGCGCATGGGCCAGCAGCACGAAGGCCAGGCCGTAGCAGTGATTGGTGCCGTCGGTGACGGTGGCGCGGCCGGCCTCCCAGTCCAGCACCCAGGCAAAGCCGCCCTGCGGCTGCGCGTGCGCCTGATTGACGAACGCGAGCGCGTGGCGCGCGGTGGCCTGCCACTGCGGCCGGCCGAAATGGCGCCAGCCCATGGCGTGCGTGAACACGTAGCGCGTGCTGCTGACGAGATGGCGCGTGCGGGCGTCGTAGACGCTGCCGTCGTCCTTGAAGAACTGGAACAGGCCGCCGCTCGGGTCGACGCAGCGGCCCTCGTAGAAGGCCATGGTGTCGGCGATGTGGGCGCGCAGGAAGGCGGGCGAACGGAAGTCGGGCAGTGGGGTGGCGGGGAGCATCCCGCGATGATAGAGGGCGCCCCGCGCGGCGCGCCAATACGCGGATGCACCGCGGCCGGCGGCCCGGCCGCATCCGGGTATGCGCGGGCGCCGGCCAACACCCGTCCTCAGCGCCGAACGGGTGTGTGCGTTTCGTGCTGCGCGATCGGCGTTTCGTCGGACGGGGGCTGGCATTCGCGGCCGGTCTGAGCAGAATGCGGGCGCATTCCGAATTCACCTCAACGCCGGGAACCACCGATGAAGGCCTTCCGATCCATTCTCGCCCTCCTGCTGCTGGCGCTGTCGCTGGCCGGCGGCGCGCACGCGCAGGCCGCCTCGGCCGCCGTGGCGGCGCCGGCTGCCAGCGCGCCGGCGTCCAGGTTCCACATCCAACCGGTCGACGACGCCTGGCGCGCCAGGCTGCCGCGCGACGCCGACGCCGCCACGCAGGCTTACATGGACCGCCTGCCTGCCGACGTCGTCGCCAGTTCGAACGCCTACTTCGAAGGCGGCTACTGGCTGCAGCTGTGGAACTTCCTGCTCGGGCTGGCGATCTCGTGGCTGCTGCTGCGCCGCCGGATCTCGGCGCGCGTGCGCGACATCTGCCAGCGCGTGGGAGGCTTCGGCGTGCTGCGCGATGCGCTCTACGGCGTGTTCTTCTCGCTGGCCAGCTGGGTGCTGTCGCTGCCCCTGGCCATCTACGAAGGCTACTTCCGCGAACATCAGTACCAGATGGCCACGCAGACCTTCGGGCCGTGGCTGGTCGACCAGCTGATGATGCTGGGCGTCCAGACCGCCGGCTTCGCGCTCGCGCTCGCGGTGCTCTACGCCGTGATCCGCCGCGCCGGCGAGCGCTGGTGGATCTGGGGCACCGTCGCGGCGATGACCCTGCTCGTGTTCGCGGTGGTGGTCGGGCCGGTGTGGATCGACCCCCTGACCAACACCTACCGGCCGGTGAGCGATCCGACGATCAAGGCGGCGGTGCTGCAGATGGCGCATGCCGACGAAGTGCCGGTCGACAACGTCTACGAATTCGACGCGTCGCGCCAGACCACGCGTGTCAGCGCCAACGTGTCGGGCATCTTCGGAACCGCCGCCGTGCGCCTGAACGACAACCTGCTGCGCACCTCGCTGCCCGAGATCCGCGCCGTGATGGGCCACGAGCTCGGACACTTCGTGATGAACCACATCTACAAGGGCCTGTGCGAGATGGCCCTGGTCACCCTCGCGGGCTTCATCTTCGTGAAGTGGGCGCTCGATGCGCTGTTGCGCCGCCACGGCGCCGGCTGGGGCTTGCAGGGCGTCGGCGACGTGGCGAGCTTCCCGCTGTTCATCGCGGTGTTCTCGGTGTTCCTGTTCGTCGCCACGCCGATCAACAACACGCTCACGCGCACGCAGGAGATCGAGGCCGACCGCTTTGGCCTGAACCTGTCGCGCGAGCCGCACGGCGAGGCCGAGGTCGACCTGAAGCTCACCGAATACCGCAAGCCCGATCCGGGCCCGATCGAGGAATTCATCTTCTTCGACCATCCGAGCACGCGCCACCGCATCCATGACGCGATGCAATGGCGCCAGGCCATGGGCACGCCGTGACATCCGACCGCATGAACTGAACCCCCATTGCGGTTCAGCTGGGCGCATCGGGGCGCCCGCTCGGCAGTTATCCTGCCGGGCATGGGCATCGCACAGGCTGGCATCGCGTTTCGCATCTCCGCGTCCGTGGACGACCTGGAGGGCTTCATGGCCGCCGTGTTCGGCGAGCCGGCCACGGAGATTCCGTTGCCGGTGTCGGCGCATTTCGACATCCGCAACCACTCCGACGTGATGGTGCAGTCCTTTGGCGACGTCTGCTTCATCAGTAACGACGACCTGGCCTGGCCGCTGATCCGCAACAGCGAACGTGACCTCGGCCCCTTGCACGCGGCACTGGGCTCGCCCGCGCTGCTGATGGCCTTTTGCCACTACGACAGCGGCGGCAGCCACGGCTACGCCGTCTTCGAGCATGGGCGCCGGGTCCGCACGCGGCTGCAGACCAGCGAATCGGCGGAGCAGCCCGCACTGGCTGAAAGCGGCAGGCCGCTGCCGTTCGAACAACGCTGGCTGGCCGCCCGCCACGACGTCGACCCCAGCGTGCGCGCCGAAGACGGCCGCGTGGTGTTCCTCGGCGAGCGCGAGGTGGTCGTGCCCGCGCGCGATCTCACCGGCCGCATGCTGCAGGACGGCCTCGACGCGCTGTTCGGCATCTGCCCGTGGGAGACGTTGCTGACGCCCACCTACCGCTTCTTCCGGCTGGGGCCTGAACGCGAGCGCGCCGAGCCGCCGGCGGTGCAGCGCGCGCGGCCCATCGCGTCGATCAAGCGCCCTTGGTGGCAGTTTCTGTAGTCCGTCGCCCGCATCCCCTGGTTAGCGCTAGGATGGCCCTGGCGCCCGGCTTGCTCCGGTAGTCGTGTTGCCCATGCAACGGGCGCGTCCCCCCAGGGCGCCTGCTCGACAGGAAGTGAGCAAGCACTTGGCAAGGCGAACTCGACCGCCTCCGATTCTTGCCGATACCCCTGTCATCGCCCATTCGCGAGAGAGGCCCGTCTTGAACATCTCCACCTTCGTGGCCGCTGCAGCGCACGACATGAAGAACTCGGTAAGCGTCATCGCCGCCTACCTGGAGGATGCCCTGGCGCAGCTGGCGCAAGCCGGCGACGCGCAGCCCTCGCAGGCGGCCCTGTCGACCTACCAGGCCTTGTACGAGACCCAGCGCGTCAACGGCAACCTCGTGCAGCTGATGGCGATCTTCAAGCTGCAGGAGGGCATGTACCCGTTCGAGCCGACCGAGGTCGCGCTGGACGAGTTCGCAGACGAGGTGCTGGATCGCGTGCGCCAGCTGGCCAAGCTCAAGGGCCTGGCGCTGGTCTGCGAGCAGCAGGACGGCCCGCCCACCTGGTTCTTCGACCACGACCTGATCACCAGCGTGGTCGTGCAGTCGCTCTTCAACTCGGTGCGGTATGCGCGCTCCAAGGTGCAGTTGTCGCTGCGCGCGCGCGACGCACATCTGGAAATCGAGGTGGCCGACGACGGCCCCGGCTTCCCCGACTTCATGCTGGAACAGGGATTCCCGTCCCGCCAAGGCATCGACCTGCGCACCGGCAGCACCGGCCTGGGCCTGTTCTTCTCGCGCATGGCGGCCGGCCTGCACGAACGCGCGGGCGTGCGGGGAAGCACGGGCCTGAGCAACGGTGGCGCGCTCGGCGGCGGCCGTTTCGTGATCACGCTGCCCTGAAGGGACGCGATGTCGACCATCGATCTCCTGCGCCAACGCCGCTTCCTGCTCGTGGAGGACTTCGAGGCGATGCGAACCGTCCTCAAGGGCCTGATGCTGCGCTGCGGCGCCGAGCGCGTGGACACCGCCGCCGACGGGCGCGAGGCCGTCCGGCTGATGCGCAGCAACTCGTACGACATCGTGATGTGCGACTACAACCTGGGGGCCGGCAAGAACGGCCAGCAGTTGCTCGAGGAAGCACGCCTGAACGGCTGGATCGGGCCGGCCGCGGTGTGGCTGATGATCACCGCGGAGAAGACCAGCGACATGGTCTCGGTGGCCGCCGAGGAAGCCCCCGACGACTACCTGCTCAAGCCGATCACCGAAGGCCTGCTCCAGGCCCGGCTGCTCAAGCTGGTCGAGCGCAAGATGTCGCTGGGCGGGATCGCCGCGGCGATGAAGGCACGCGACTGGCCGCGGGCCTTGAAGCTGTGCGAAGAGCAGCTGGCAGCGGGCACGAAGAGCGCTGCCGAAGTGCTCAGGCTGCAATCGCAGCTTTACCAGCGGGTAGGCGAGTGGGACAAGGCGCGCGCCCTGTACGAAGCGGTGCTTCAGCGCGGCCCAATCGCCTGGGCCAAGCTCGGGCTGGCGCAGGTGCTCCTGCACCAGGGCGACCAGGCCGCCGCGCGCACGCTGCTGGTGGACACGGTGCGCGACCACCCGCAATACCTGGAGGCCTACGACTGCCTGGCCAACATGCTGGCCGAGCAGGGCCAGCACCAGCAGGAGCTGGCGGTGCTGGAGCGTGCCGCCGCCATCTCGCCCAATTCCGCCGCGCGCCAGTCCGCGCTGGGCGCCGCCGCGATGAAGGTGGGCCAGGCCGACGCCGCGGCGCGCGCCTTCACGCGCTCGATCAAGCTGGCGGAACACAGTTCAGTCGAGCACGTCGATCCTTTCCTGGGCATGGCCCGCATCCACAGCGAGGCGGGCGCGCCCGGCGAGGCGCACAAGGTGCTGGCCGAGTTGACCAAGCGCCACGACAGCCCCAAGGCCCAGGCGCTCGCCAAGGCCGAGAGCGTGCGCGCGCTGCAGGCGGCGGGCGACACGGCGGGTGCGGCCAAGCTGGCCAGCGAGCTCGCCGCGATGGCGCAGGACGAAGGCAACCCTCTGCCGTCGGCCATCGCGATGCGCATCGCCGAGACGCTTTTCGAAGCCAGGCAGGTCGAAGGCGCCACCAGCCTGATGCAATACGTCACGCGCAACAATCACGACGACGAGGCGCTGCTCAAGCGGGCGCAGCAGGCGTTCGACAAGGCGGGCGTCGGGGCGGCCGGCAGCCAAGCCCTGGCCGCCGCGCGGCGCCAGGCCACCAGCGCGATGACCGAAGGCGTGCGCCTCATGGCCGCGGGCGACCTGGGCGCCGCCCTGGCCAGCATCCGCGCGGCCAGGCTGGCGATGCCGCAGAACACGCGCGTGCTGCTGAACTTCGCCGCGATCGCACTCACCTGCCTCGAACGCCAGGGCCGTTCGGACGAGCTCGAGGCCGAGGTCCGGACGGCCATCGCCACCGCTCGCGGCCTGCGGCCCAACGATGGTCGCGCCGAGGAACTGGCGGGCAAGCTCGCGACGCTAGGCGCGAAGTCGACCTGATACCGCCGGACGTCCGCCCCGCGCCGCCGTCAAGCACGGGCCGTGGCAGCGACCGCAGTCAGGACTGCAGCTTCAGCACCCACTTGCGGATGATCTCCGCGCCGTTGGCCTCGAGCGCCAGCCAGACGCCGCCATAGATCAGATCCGGCCCGCTCACGGTGATGTGCGCGGTCTTGACCGAGCCGACCACGGTCGTGAACCGCCCCGGGGTATTGAGGTCCGGCACCGCCACCGCCACCCGCAGCGTCGCGTGCTGCGGGATGGGGCGTTCGCTGACCAGGCCGACGCCGCGCTCGCTGATGTCGCGCACCGACAGCGGCACGACCTGGCCGCCTGCCAGCAGCGCACGGGCGGCCCACTTCACGTGCATGCGGCGTTCGCGCCGTGCCTCCGTGCCCGCACGGGACTTCGGCGCCTGCGCGGGAGAGGACGACGAGCCCAGCGAGAAGAGCTCGTCCGTATCGAGGGAAGTGCTCATGGAGACGTCGGGAGGGGGACGAGGCCGAGTCGGCGGCCGCGGTGCGGACCGGCCATCCGGCGGCAATCGGCGCTCCGATCGAGGGGGCGAAGTGTTGGCATAGGCGACTCTTCGGCGGGCGTCGATGAACCATGAGCCAGAAATATCACGCTTGGGCTGGCGCGTGGCAGGTCGTCCGCTCGGACCGGCGACGGCCTTTCCGCCGCACCCCGGGGTCAGGGACAATCCCCCCATGAAAGTCATCAAGCTGCGCGAAGGCAAGGAACGCTCGTTGTTGCGGAGGCACCCGTGGGTGTTCCAGGGCAGCGTCGAGAAGGGCAAGGCCGATTCGGGCGAGACGGTGCGGGTGGAAAGCCACGACGGCACGTTCCTGGCCTGGGGCGCCTACAGCCCCGAGTCGCAGATCC
>Ga0209759_1000902_pt1 | contig 22167 bp, 27 predicted proteins | sample AraplaCL_Col_mMS_FD_184261 | JGI IMG/M metagenome (GOLD analysis project Ga0209759, IMG submission 184261) | Arabidopsis root microbial communities from the University of North Carolina, USA - plate scrape CL_Col_mMS (SPAdes) (version 2) | ecosystem: Host-associated > Plants > Roots >...
GATTCCGTTACCCAGGCTCCCCTGGCCTGAGCCCTGTCAGACTCCAGCTTGATGCAGCATAATTTCGAACGATTTTCATTGGCCCCAAACCCTCGCACCACAACGCCTCACGTCGTTACCGAATCCTGCATCCAGCGGGGGCGCCGGCGAAGCGCCATTTTCCAATATAAATCAACGTGTTAGATCGGATTTTCGGCACAGAACCCCAATGAAATTGCCGGGCATTCGGGGCAATAGAATCAATGACTTGGCGGGGGGGGGTTGAACGCGCTCTAACGCTCAATTTGCGCTGGCGGCCAAGCAAACCGAACGGCTGGAGAAAGCCCAGCAGGCCCTCGCCACCAAGGCCACCAAGAAAGCCGCTGAAGACGTCCGCATCGCCACCAACAAGATCGCGGCGGCCAAGGGCAAGCTCGAAGAGCTCAAGAGCACCGAGCTCAAGCCGCGCGACTCGCGTATCTACCCCGGCTGGTACGCGCCCGTGATGGTCATGGAGAACGGCCGGCGCGTCGTCAAGCCGATGCGCTACCAGTGCCGCCCCGCAGGCAAGCCGGCCTTCTACGACGAGCAGTACCCCGGCACCTACAACGCCCGCCGGGACAACCTGCGCGGCTTCTGGAAAGGCCAGTACGGCCACACACACGGCCTGATCCTCGTTGACGCGTTCTATGAAAACGTGACGGGGCCGGACGGCAAAAACCTCGTGCTCGAATTCCGCCCCGACCCGCCGCAGACGTTGCTCGTCGCCTGCGTGTGGTCACATTGGCGCGCGACCAAGCCCGGCGAAAAGGATCTGTTGTCGTTCGCCATCATCACCGACGATCCGCCGCCGGAGATTGCGGAGGCCGGCCACGACCGCTGCCCGATTCCGATCAAGCCGGAGAACATTGATGCCTGGTTGAACCCGGAGCCGCGCGACCTCGATGCGGTAGACGCGATTCTTGAGGACAAGCTGCGGCCGTATTACGCGCACCGCGTTGCTATGTGAGCGCGGCATCCCATATCGTCCGCCATTTCAATGCCAGGCCGTGTTGGCACAGCGAGCGAACCGACCTACATCAGCGCATACGGCGCTTGCCGCGTCCCGAAGATGATACGGGGCCTGCCGTGACACGTTGTTGTGCCTGCCAACCCGGATGCACGATGGGCGCCTGCACACCCATTGCTCGCGGCAGGTTCTCCACCAGGGTGTCGATGGCCAGGCGTACGCGCAGCGGCATGTAATCCGTTGCCGGCCAAATGGCATGAGTGTCCATGGACGCGGCCGGTCGATCCTCCCACAGCACTGTCAGTGCGCCCGCGTCAATGCGGTGGCACACCAGCCAATGCGGCAGCCACGTGATGCCCATGCCGGCTACCGCCGCGTCGGCTGTGACCTCCAGGTCATCGAACCGCAACCGCGAGGCAAGCCGAACTTCAGTCAGGCGGCCATCGGTATCGGGCAGCAGCCACGGATACGGGTGGCCGGTGCGCCAGTGAATCAGCACATCGTGATTGGCCAGCGCCTCAATCGTGTCCGGCTGGCCACGCTTCTCGAGGTAGGCGGGCGCCGCGCACAAGACTTTTGGCTGGGTGGCGAGCGGGCGTGCACACAATCCCGTGGCCTCGCCCAGCGCCCCGTTGCGAATGCCTAGATCAAAACCTTCGGCAATCATGTCGACAGGCCTGTCGCTGAAGCTCAGTTCAAGCTCCAGCTTGGGATGCTGGCGGGCAAACTCGAGCAGGATCGGCGCAATGCAGTAGCGACCAAACAGCACCGACATCGTTACGCGCAGACGCCCGGCGACTTCCTGCTTGCCGGAGTCGAGCAATGATTCCGCCGCGCGCAGTTCCTCGATCGCACGCAGGCAACGCTCGTAGTAGATCTGGCCGTCCTCGGTCAGGTTTTGGGTGCGTGTGGTGCGATGAAAAAGCCGCACGCCAAGGCGCGTCTCCAGCCGGGCAATTGCTTTGCCCACCGCCGAGCGTGAAAGTGCAAGCCGTTCGGCAGCACGCGCAAAGCCTCCAGCCTCCACCGCTTCCACGAAGACGGCAACGCCGTCCAGCCGGCCGCGCATGTCGGTTTTCATGAGCCCATCCCCTTCAAAAATTGCATGCCCGCCTTTGGCATACGGGTGCCAACCATAACCGTTCAAAGCGCTCGCTTGGTAGCACTCAGTTCTACAAAGGTGGGAAAAACCGTCGCCACTAGCGCATGCCTTTCCACAGTAGCATCGTCTCACCCTTGAAGCGCGGTGCTTGCTGGCGCCTCTCTTCATTCCCTCTTCGCTCTCGAAAACATGCCTATGCAGATTTCGATCGTCTATGACAGCGGTTACGGCCACACCGCGCGGCAAGCCAACAGCGTGGCGGATGGCGTGCGCCGCATCGCCGGGGCCCAGGCGCAGTTGATCCCCGTTGCCGAAAGTCCGATCCCCTGGGACACGCTCGAAGCCAGCGACGCCATCATCTTTGGCGCCCCTACCTACAACGGTGCACCCAGTGCTCGCTTCAAGCAGTTCTGTGAAGACTCGACCAAACACGCCTGGATCGACATGAAGTGGCGCAACAAGGTCGCAGCCGGCTTCACCAATTCGGGGGCGCAGAACGGCGACAAGCTGCACTCGCTGATCTCAATGGCGCTGTTTGCCGCACAGCACGGCATGTTGTGGGTGGGGCTGGACCTGAAGCCTGGCAACGACAGCAGCCGGGGCACGGTGCATGACCTCAACCGCCTGGGAAGTTGGCTCGGCGCGATGGCGCAATCCAATGGCGACCAGGGCCCCGACGACACCCCCATCCAGAGCGATCTCGACACCGCCGCCTATCTCGGGCAGCGCGTGGCCGAGACACTACGCCGGCTGCCGCCGGCCTGATGCAGAACCTCTTTCCTACAGGAACCTCTTCCATGAAATTCCTCTGCCTCGACATCCCGCAACCCGGCGCCACCCTGGAGCAATACCAACCGCACATGCAGGACGAAACCCGCCATGCCTGGAAGCTCTACACCGGCGGCATCGTGCGTGACTTCTACTTCCGTCAGGACCGCCCGGGCGTTGCCCTGATTGCCGAGGCCGACTCGGTTGAAGCCGCACGCGTCGCGCTGAATGAATTTCCGCTTGCCAAGGCCGGCCTCATCGGCTGGGACGTGATCCCGCTCGGCCCCTTCACAGGCTGGCAACTGCTCTTCGCACCGGGCAATTCCTGACCTTTCCTTCGGAGCCCCCATGAACGTTTCAGGCTACGCCGCATCATCGGCCACCAGCGGGCTCGCGCCCTTCGCCTTCGAGCGCCGAGCGCCCCGCGCGGATGATGTTGTTATCGACATCCTGTTCTGCGGGGTGTGCCATACCGATCTGCACCTGGCGCGAAACCACGGCGGCTTCACAACGTATCCCATCGTACCGGGCCACGAGATCATCGGCAGGGTCCGACAAGTGGGTAGCGAGGTGACCCGCTTCAAGGCCGGCGACATGGTTGGCGTCGGCTGCATGGTGGATTCGTGCCAGCACTGCCAGCCTTGCCTGAAAGGCTGGGAGCAGGACTGCGCAGAGGGCCCCACCTTCACCTACAACGGTATCGACCGGCATGACGGTTCCGTCACCTATGGCGGCTATTCGGATTCGATCGTCGTCCGCGACAAGTTTGTGCTCTCTGTTCCGAATGGACTGGACCCGGCCGGTGCGGCGCCGCTCCTGTGCGCCGGCATCACCACATGGTCGCCCCTACATCGCTGGAACGTTGGCCCAGGCAGCAAGGTCGCGGTGATCGGCCTGGGCGGGCTGGGTCACATGGCATTGAAGCTCGCCAAGGCGCTCGGCGCCGACGTGTCGCTGTTCACGCGTTCGCCGGGCAAGGAAGAGGATGCCTTCCGGCTTGGCGCCGATCACGTCGTGCTGTCGACCGATCCCGCGCAGATGGCCGCCGTGGCAAACCGGTTCGACGTGATCATCGACACGGTGCCCTACGACCACGACGTCAACCCCTATATGCCGACGCTGGCGCTCGAAGGCGTGCTGGTGCTGGTGGGCTACCTGGGCCCGCTTGGCACGCCGGTGAATGCCGGAGGCGTTGTGCGTGGCCGCCGTGCCATCTCCGGCTCCTTCATTGGCGGCGTGCCGGAAACGCAGCAGATGCTCGACTTCTGCGGGCAGCACGGCATCGTCTCTGACGTTGAAGTCATTGCCATCCAACAGATCGACGAAGCGTATGAGCGCCTGGTGAAGAGCGACGTGAAATATCGCTTCGTCATCGACATGGCCTCTCTCAAACATTCAGGAGCCGCTACATGAGCGCGACCATCAAGCCCATTCTGTGCGTTGTCACCAGCCACCCGATCCGCGGCGACAGCGGTGAGCCCACCGGCTTTGCCATGGTGGAGCTCACGCATCCACTGGAGGTTTTTCGCGAGGCGGGCATTCCCACGGAAATCGCATCGATCCGTGGTGGACACCCGCCCATCGACTTTTTCGATCTGAGCGATCCGGTCAACAACCGCTTCTGGCATGACACTGCGTTCCGTGAGGCACTTGCGCATTCGCTCGTGCTCGGCGAGCTCGACCCCTCGCGCTACTCCGCCGTGTTCTTCGCAGGCGGCCACGGCACCATGTGGGACTTTGCCGACAGCGCCGCTGTGCAGCACGTGATTCGCACCATCTACGAAGCAGGCGGCATCGTGTCTGCCGTCTGTCATGGGCCGGCAGCACTGGTCAACGCAACGCTGTCGGACGGCAGCCATCTCGTTGACGGCAAGAAGGTCGCCGCCTTCACCGACGAGGAAGAGGCCGAGGTCAAGTACACCAACGTCGTGCCCTACCTGCTGGCAACGACACTCAAGCAGCGTGGCGCGCTGCATCAGCCCGCCCCCAACTGGACAGCCAACGTGGTCGTAGATGGCCGCCTGATCACCGGTCAGAACCCCGCGTCAGCGCGCGGCGTGGGCGAAGCGGTGGTCAAGCAACTGACTGGTACGGCCTGACATGAAGATCATCGCCATCGAAGAGCATGTGTTGCCCGAGGCCGTACGGAAGGCGTGGAGCACGCTTCCCGGTGGCGACGATGGCACGCTCGCCCTGAATGGCGGCCTGGTTGGCGAACGGCTCGCCGACCTGGCCGAGCAGCGGCTGGCGCTGATGGACGAAACCGGCGTCGACGTGCAAGTGCTCTCGCTCACCACGCCGGGGCTGAACAACCTCGGGCATCACGGCATCGAGCTGGCACGACGCGTGAACGATCTCCTGGCCGAGACGGTTGCAGCCAATCCGTCGCGCTTCCAGGCGCTGGCCGTCTTGCCCTTTGCCGACGGCGAAGGCGCCGCGCAAGAGCTGCAGCGCAGCGTCGAACAACTGGGATGCAAGGGCGCCATCGTTTATGGCCGTGTCGGTGACAAGAACCTCGACCACGCAATGTTCGAGCCGATGTTTGCCTGCGCGGCAGCACTCGGCGTGCCATTGCTGATCCATCCGCAGATTCCGCAAGCCGGCGTGCGCAACGCTTACTACGCTGGTCTAGGCGCGCCGATGGACCTTGCGCTGTCGACGTTCGGCATCGGTTGGCACTACGAAGCCGGCATGCAGTTCGTGCGCATGGTCGTATCCGGGGTGTTCGACCGGCATCCAGGTTTGCAGGTGATCCTCGGCCATTGGGGCGAACTCGTGATGTTCTATTTAGAGCGCCTGACCATGCTCGATCGGGTATCCACAGTGCAGCGCCCGTTTGTCGAATACGTCCGGGACCACCTGTACCTGACCGCCAGCGGCATGTTCAACACGGCGTATCTGGGCCAGGCGATCGAACTGGTCGGGCCCGACCGGATTCTGTTTTCGACCGATTTTCCATACCAGTACCGCCCCGGCGCGGATGCTCGGCGCTTTGTCGAAACGCTGCCGCTTGGCGACGAAGACAAGCGGAAATTTGCGTATGCCAACTGGGACAAACTCACACAACGAGGCCAGCCTTGAAGCCGGTGTTGTCCGTCGCTGGCGCATGGCTGCGCGCCGCTTTGATCTTGCTGGGGTGCTCTGCCATGCAGATCGCCGCCGCACAGACACCCCACCCACAATCGGGAGACGCCGCCATGCAAAATCCGGGTCTTTGGACCGCGACTGACCACCCCCAAAGCGCCGGCACGCCGTACGTGCGCATCGCGCAGCTCGAAGTGGACCCGGAGCGCTTGGCGGAATTCAAAACCGTTCTTGAGCAGAGCGTGTCCACCTCCGTACGCCTGGAACCGGGCGTCTACACCCTGTACGCAGTCGCGATGAAGGCGCACCCGAACCGGTTTCTCGTCTTCGAAATGTACAAGGACGAGGCGACATACGCCGCGCACCGAGAGACGCCGCATTTCCGCAGGTTCTTTGAAGCCACACAGACCATGGTGACTTCTCGCACATTCCTGGATGTCGACCCTGTTGTGCTGGGCGCGAAGGCGTACTGGAGGCCACCTGGCGAGTGACGACGTGACGCACGCCCGAAGCATCCTGACATTGGCACTGGCGCTGGGCCTGAGCACAATGTGCGCCCACGCCGCAATGCCCTTTCATCCCCCCAACGATCCCCACATCCTCATGACTACCGAGACCACCGAAACCACCCTGCAGCCTCGACAACAGGCCATCGTCCCGATCGCAGCTCACGCCGCCATTGGCGATATGTCCGGCCTGAATGCGGCCTTGATCCGTGGGCTCGATGCCGGCCTGACCGTGAGCGACTGCAAGGAAATCCTGGTGCAGATGTACGCCTACGCAGGGTTCCCGCGCAGCCTCAATGCGCTCTCCGAGCTCATGCGTGTGCTACAGGCTCGCAAGGACCAGGGCATCGAAGATGCCCCCGGCCGTGACGCTGGCCCCATTCCCGAGGGCGCCGCACTTCTAGCCGCTGGAACCGCCAACCAGACCAAGCTCGCAGGCGCGCCGGTCAAGGGGGCCTTGTTCGACTTCGCCCCGGCCATCGACCAGTATCTGAAAACCCATCTGTTCGGCGACATCTTTGCGCGCGATAACCTCGACTGGAAAGACCGCGAGATCGCCACGGTCGCCGCACTGGCGGCCATGTCGGGCGTGGAGCCCCAGTTGCAGGCCCACATGCGCCTAAGCATGAATGTGGGCGTTTCCGCTCAGCAATTGCGACACGTGGCACAAGTGCTCGCGGACACGGTCAGCGCCGATGCCGGCCAACGCGCGCAAGCCGCGCTGCAGGCGCATTTACCGCAGTAAGGCCGTAACTGAAGCGCGCGGCACATCGCCAACCGACACGGAGAACCGACGGTGAGATCCCTAGCTATTCCGATGGGCGTGCGTACGCTCGGTGCGCTGGCCATTTTGCTTGCCGCGCCACTGCACGGCCAAACGCGGGCCGAGCCAGATATGCCTCGCGCCTACTACATTGCCGAGTTCGAGCCGACTGTGCCGGGGGCCATCAAGCCGTACAGCGAACACGTGGAATCCACGCTGAAGCCGTTCGGCGGCCGTTTCATTGTCCGTGGGGGCACATTGGAGGCGTTGGAAGGGCCGGCCCCCAAAGGCGTGGTTGTCATCATCGAGTTCGACAGTCTGGAGCGCGCTCAGGCGTGGTATCGATCGCCTGCCTATGAGGCGCTTAAGCCGATTCGCCAACGTGCAGGGAATTCACGCGTCTACATCACCGAAGGCGTGCCCGCAATCAGCGGCTGAGGCAACCGGGCAGCCCATTACCTTGTCCCATCCTCGAACGGCGTCGTGGACAACCCTTTCATGCGCCCTTTGCCTTTATTGAATGCCGTCGCACGCCTGGAGGCGAGGCGGCTGGATCGCCATTAGACGGCGACCAGGTTCCGTCGCCCTCGCGGCCCGCGTCAATGTCTTCCTCATACGCAAGCCTTGCAGCCTCCACGGCGTCCTGATGCTGATGCGACCACTCTATAAGCGACATAACGGGACGCAACAGCGTATGACCAAGCGGTGTCAGTTCATATTCCACGCTTTGCGGGGTGGTGGGAAAAACCGTTCGCAAAACCAATCCGTCTTTTTCAAGGCTCTTAAGCGTTAGCGTCAACATGCGTTGGGAGACCTGCCCAATGGCTCGCTTGAGCGCGTTGAAACGTAGCGGCCCCTGGGCAAGATGGGCCACGATCAGGATGCTCCATTTGTCTCCGACGCGACTCAGAAGCTCGCGGGTGAACTGCGTGCAGTCAGGTGCTTCGCGCGTGCGACTAGGTGTCATGGATGTGCCTTCTTGCGACGATTTTCTCGGTGCGTAAGATAGCCCTCGCTAGCAAACGGTACAACCTGTCAATGCTGTCTCAAAAAGAAAAGAAGTCGTGACCAACCAATTGAACACTCTATTTTCGACACATCGCCTTGGTTCTTTCGAACTTAAAAACCGCATGGTGATGGCCCCGATGACCCGCAGCCGCGCAGTCGATGGAGCCTTGGCCCATCCATTGGCGCCGCTCTATTACGCACAGAGAGCAGCAGCAGGTTTGTTGATCTCGGAGGCAACTCAGGTGAGCCCTCAAGGGGTCGGATATATCCGCACACCGGGAATTCACTCCCCCGAACAGGTTGCTGCATGGCGCCGCGTCACAGACGCAGTGCACACCGCGGGCGGCATCATCTTTGCGCAACTGTGGCATGTCGGCAGAGTCTCGCATCCGGAGTTCCATCAGGGCGCGTTACCGGTAGCTCCGTCTCCCCTCAGCGCTGACGCCGAAGTCTTCATCTCAACCGGACGCGCGCGGACACCTGTACCGCGTGCCCTCGGCAGCGAAGAGATTGTCGATGTGGTCAACCAATTCCGTAGGGCGGCTCACAACGCCGATGCGGCGGGCTTCGACGGTGTGGAAATTCATGGCAGCTCGGGATACTTGCTTGACCAATTCCTTCGGGATGGCTCGAATATCCGTACCGATCAATATGGCGGGTCAATTGCCAATCGTGCTCGTTTCCCGCTGGAGGTAGCGGCTGCGGTGGTCGACGTTCTGGGCGGCGGCCGCGTGGGCTATCGCATGGGCCCCAGCATGACGCTTCATGCGATGAGCGATTCGACACCGGTCGAGACCTTTTCCTATCTCGCAGCGGAACTCGACCGACTGGGGGTAGCCTATCTCCATGTGACCGAAGGTGTTGCGGGACCCGATGCGCCGCCACCGGGCGTCGACCGGGTGGCGCCACATTTGCGCAAGGCGTTTTCACGCAGCTTGATCTTGAACGGCGGCTTTGATGCAGACAGTGGAGACGCCGCCATCGCGAGAGGGGAAGCTGACCTGATTGCTTACGGTGTGCCCTTCCTCGCAAATCCCGATCTTCCTGACCGCTATCGGAGACGCGCGCCACTTAACACGCCCGACGACACAAGTTTCTACGAGCCTGGTGAAGACGACGCAGTCGGCTATATCGACTATCCCGCCCTTAATTGAAAGATTGCTTGATGGTGGGGATCCCAGCTTGGGAGCGCGCGCTGCGGGCGCGCGTTCTCAGCGGCGGCACGTCGCATCTCCGAGAAATGGGTACGGTTGCGCCCCTTACGCTGGTCGGAAAGCCGCTGGTTTGCACGTAACCCCAACCAGCCGTATACTCGGCCGGTCGCCGGAAACACCGGCACACGGGCTTGGCGGCCCGGGATACGCGGGCGCACATCAGCCGCGCTTGCTTTCACGCGCGGCTTTTTGTTTGCGCACGTCTGGCACTCCCGTGGGCGGGCCGGATAGGAGGGCTTCGGCCCTGCCGGTTCCTGAGTTCCGGTCCGCCAACCTGTTCGGTTCCGCCCCCCTCGCTTGGCGGCGAGGAGGCGGTCTACTCACCGCAACTCAGGGATCTGCTATGACTGGAAATCTCAGCAGCGCGTCCGCGCTCGCCTCCACCCCGAACACGTTCAATTTCGAATCGCACACCGTTCGCGTCGTTATGCGCGACGACGAGCCTTGGTTCGTTGCCACAGACGTCTGCATGGCGTTGGGACTATCGAATCCGAGCGAGGCCATGCGGTCGCTCGATAGTGACGAACGAATGACCCTCAGCTTAACTGAGGGTCATTCCGGCCGACGTGGTGGAGCGCGTCTTCAGACGATCATCAGCGAATCCGGCATGTACACCCTCGTCTTGCGCTGCCGAGACGCAGTGAAGCCCGGCACCGTGCCGTACCGCTTCCGCAAGTGGGTCACGTCCATCGTCCTGCCGGCCATCCGCAAGACCGGCCAGTTCACGGCACAACCGCGCATCGACGCCGCGCCCCGCGCAGCCCTCACGCCGGAAGAGCTCGCCAGCCTCTACCCCGCCGACGTCGAGCGCGCGCTGCAACTCCTCAACAAACACATCTACCAGGCAGACCGCTACACCGGCATGCTCATCGTCCTGCAGCACGACGACGCCAAAGAGCCCGTCGTCATCTCCGCCGGCAGCTATCGGCACAAGCGCGCCAGCGCCCTGACTGACTTTGCGAGGGCATCAGTGCAGATTTCGGATTTGATTGAGGCGGGGGTGTAGGGGGTGGGATGGGGCTCGCATCGCTGGCCGGGTTGGCGGCGGTGCGGGCGACCCTCAACTCACGGCCGGCGCCCATCTCGTTCGGTGACTTGCCCTCAGTTAGTACCGCGACCCGTACTTGACCTAAGCCCGCCCTTGATCCGCCTCAAGACCCGCACTCTGCCAAACTGCAAGTTGACGAAACAAGGCTGCCCCACCTACTTCGACATTTGATATGCCGAATGCAAGCAGCGAGTTTCGAACCGTCTCTTCGTCAATTAAGCGGCGTGACATCGTGCTCAATTCCCGCAAGCAGTACGTGAGAACCCAAACTAGGTCGTGTCCATTGATTGTATCGAGCACTGCCAACTGACTGAGTTCTTTTCTTATTTCGGAAGGCAACCTCTTCAATCCTTCAAGCGCAGACTTTGGCGGCTTGCATTGCAAAAGATACGAATTTATATCAATTGAAACCAATTTGTTTTTGAGTGAAAGGCATTTTTCAGATTTATGCAGATCCAGATTCCACTCTCTGTGCCTTTCATTTATAACTCTTGCAATTGTAAGTTCGCGACAAACTATAGATATGCTATCGAACAGTGTTTTTTCTTCATCCGCACCCGAGACAGATCCCTCGCATCGAAATTGGATAAGAATTCGGTTGAAAACATGCACGGTCCAAAGGTAACAGTCCATGCATGAATAATCCGTATACACGGTTACATCGGAGCGCACATCCTTTCCAAGAATTCTGTCAAGATCAATATCGACTATTCCGCGAAACCCATCGGCTGCGCCCCGCTCGAGGACCTCTCTCGAAACCGCGATGACTCTCTGCTTAGCACCAGTGCTTTCCAGGCCATGTTTTTGAAGAAGGTCGGGTGAAATTTCGACAGCCTCTGTGGGAATTGGATCGAGATCTTCCAACCCTTTTGGGCAATGCGGCTCACGCTGCAACAAACGTATTAACCGTTGATCATTAGAACCTTCCACAAAAGTGGCTTTCAGCCCACCCAGCGTCCAACGATTCACCAATTCATCGATCAACCTGCGAGGCACGCCGTTACTCATTTGTGAGCTCCTTCAATGTAACCACGCTGTCGCGATGCTGCGTAAGAATCTCCATAGAATGCGAAGCCAGAATAAATTGTAGGTTCTTCGCAGAATCCAGCTTTAGAAGTGAGTCAACCAGCCTGCGTTGCCACCGGATATTCAGTGAAATTTCTGGCTCGTCAACAATGAAAATTCCGCCGGAGTCATGGGCCATCGTAATATGACAAAAGAGGAGCAGGAGTTGCTGCTCGCCCGATGACAAATCCTTTGGCTCGAGGACATCTCCAAGCTTGCTTCGAACAACAAGCCCCTCTCCGACGGAGAACTCCAGGCGCTTGTCGTGTAGGAAGCTGTTGACCGTACTTACGAGGATGTCTATGACGTAATACGCCTTCTCCAAACTGTTGGCTTGCTCCGTGAGGCTTTCGACGTACGGCTGAAGTATCTCCTCAACCATCTTCCGCTCAGACAGCCCAATGCGTGCTAAAAGCGTTACCAACGCCTTTCCTCGCAGCTTAGGCGCAAGTCCGTAAAGGAAGAACCTGTCATACGCATCGGAAAGCGACAGCAGCTTCTCCTTCAACTCGTCAAGCGGTAAGTTAACGATCTGCGCGTCACTTTCTCGACTCGAAAACCGTTGAATCAAGTCTTCGTAAATGCTTTGCATTGAAGTCGAGCCTTGACGTGCTGCCTCTACACCCAAACGAGACAACAAAGTTGAGGCGGCACCAATTGCATCGTTCAGAGCCCTTTCCCGTCCACGAGTGAGCATGTCCTCTGGCCGCATGCGGCCCCGATGTTCGAAATCCGAGCTTGTAATGCGATCTCGATCCACTAGGTCCGCGCTGAGAATCCGATCCGCTGTCAGGAAGAACAAAGGAGGCACGTTCTGACGTAATGCTCTCAGGAAAGCCTCTTCGCTTTCTAGCGGATTACTCTCTCGCTCAAAAAAATCAAACATCACAGATTGAATAGCTCGATGACGGCTTTTCGATGAAGATTTTTCTGAAATCATGCGGAGCATTTCTGGATTCGCGTGCATCAAGATGTTCCGACTTGTCGCTCCTGCTGCCTCTCCTTCGGGGAACCAGTCCCATGCGCCGAGGAGCTCCTCTTCGCCTTCTCCGTACCGGATAACCTCGAGCCGATAAGCTCCGTCTAATACTTCGGATTTCCGTGATGCCTGTACATATATTCCATTTGACAGCTCGACCCGAACGCGCCGGAACTTAACTCGCCCAAGAGCCGTTCTGTGCCCTCTGTCCCCGGCACCGGATAAAATATGAAACAGAATTTTAAGAATGGTTGTCTTGCCGAGCCCATTTTCCCCATAAAGAATGGATATTCTCCCAAGTGCGCCGTCGCCAGCCGGAATCTCATATTTGTATAAACCGAACAACCCTTCTAGTGTCACGTGAACGATACGCACCGGTTGCCCGTCGCCAGACCGAGCATGAAGCTGGACCCGTTCATCAGATCTTTCGCTTTTCGTCTCCACCACTTCCCCCCATAGAATTCTCGATTGATCGCATATTAGCAAAGCAAAACCCGCCGTCCATATGATTCTGCTCTCAGCGCTTAACGTACCCTCCGCGATAGCGAAGATTGTCGAACACTCTTCGGCCTGCGAGATGCCGCCATTAATCGCATTCCCCTGAATCTACTGGCCGAAGCGGTTGCCCCCGACAAGCCGCGAGTGATGTCACTTGAAGAACTAGTGCAAGTTGCCCGCAATTTCCTCACCTAGACTCGCTGGCTAGATAAGTTGCTGCAGTTCGCGTCGAGCAGGGAAACCGGATCCCCTCGTCTTGAAATATGGCCACCTACCTCTCTATAGGTGAACGCAAATACTCGCCCCCTCCAGCACCCGCTCCCTCCCCTGCAAATACCTCAATTTCTCGGCATCCCGCTCTGCCCCGGCGAAGAGATCGACAAGATCCGCCGCATCCGCTCCAGATAGCTCACATCTGCCGGTGGCTCCATCGCCCAGGCGGGTGCCGGGCTGATCTTCACCTGCGCCGACACCGGCACCGGCGTCGGGCTGGCAACGGGCGCGCACTGACATCCGTACATCGCCAGCAGCAAGAGCGCGCTGCAGACGCGTGTTTTCAACGGTGGCACGTTGCATCTCCGAGAAATGGGTACGGTCGAGCGCGTCGAGCTGGTCGGTAAGCTGCCGGTGCTTTGTGATTGCAGCCTGCAGCGCCGTCACGACGGCATCGACGGCGGCCTGGCGCTCGATGGCGTGGTCGCGTTGCATCTGCGCGATGGTCTTGTCGTAGCGGTTGGCTTGCCAGCCCCACGCGGCTGCTGCAGCCACCGCTGCCACTGCCAGGAGCCGGACGATTGCGAAGTTCACGGGCTTTGCCTTGTCGGATGATGTGGGTGACCCACAGCCCCGCCACCGCCAGCGCGCAATGCAGTTGCACGGTGGCGATGTCGGGGGTGGCGTCGAGCGCGGCGGAGGCACTGCCGAGCGCGCACAGGGCAACGGCGCCCAGCAGCAGCGCACCGCGCAGCCCATGCGGAATGGCCTGCGTGAGCGCAGACCACGCCGCGCCCGCGCAGATGGCCACGAGCGCCGCGATGTCGATGGCGGTGAGCACGTCGTTTTGGCTGATCGTCATTCTTTGCGGCCTCCTGTCCAGCGTTGGGCTGCCTGTTGCAGCCAGTCGTGCACCAGGCGCCGCAGCGCCGGAAGCTCGCCGTATGCATAGCCGACGATGGTCAGCCCGAACACGCCGGCGATGAACTTGATGGCGTCGGACTCCAGCCCCGCCGGCACATGCCACAAGCCAATCACGCCGTTGCCGAGGTAATGCGCGCAGGCGATGCCCAGCAGCAGCGCTGCCACGCGCTGCACGGGCGTGCCCGGTATGAAGCGCAACGACACCAGCGCACCGGCCGCGCTTGGCAGAATCGTGTCCACCACGCGCAGCAGCGCGCCCCAACCTGTTTGCTCTGCCATTCATGCTCCCAATGCTTGTTTGGCGACCGCCCAGCGCGCGCGGCGCGGCTCTGCCCCTTCCATGGCCGGGCCGTTGATGCGGCGCGTGATCTCGTCGAACTTGCCGGCGTCGGCCAGCTTGCCCAGCCCGAAGGCCCACCAGTACCAGCCGGCCGAGAGCGCGGCGTATTCGTCGCGCTCCAGCAGCTCGGGGTGCGTAACGAGATCCAGATCAAGCGCGTGGCCGCACTCGCGGTAGTTGGCCAGGAAGGTGATTTGCTTGAGGCCGCGACCCCGGTAGCGCCAGCCGTCACCGCTGGCGGCATCACCATTGCCGTAGCGGTTGGCGTAAGCGATGTTGGCGATGCGCATCTGCCGCTCGAGCGGCACCGCGCGCTCACCGGGCTTGCGGCCGAGCGTGACGGCCAATGCCGGGGTTACGCGTGAGAACATGGCCGGCAGCGCCGCCACGGCGTAATTGAAGGATTCCGTCACGCGCGAGAAGCCGCCGGACTCGTGCCCGATCTGCGCAATGAAGGCCGCTTGCTGCGCGGGCGTGGAGATGCCGAAGCGCTTGCACGTGGCCTCGATGTGCGGCCACCAGCGATTGGCGAGCGCGGGCGGCAAGGCTGCAGCCTTGCTGAAGGTGTGTTTGTTCATGGCTTGGAAATGAAAAAGCCCGCCGGGTGGCGGGCTGTTTGGGATGCGACCGCAGTTGCAGACGCGCGGGGTGTCACATCACTTCGGCGGCGCGGGAATGACCAGGTTGGTCACCTTGGCCGCCTTCTTCGGCTTACCCTGCCCCGCCTTGGCCTTGCCGGTGTTGCCGCCGTTGAGGCTCACGTTCACCAGCCAGCTTTTGTTGGCGTAGATGTGCGTGACCGTCTCGGCCAGGTAGTCGCCGTCGGCTTGGGCTTTGAAGCCTTGCAGGCGCAGTGTTTTCTCGGCGCTGATATCGGCCCGGCCCATCATTTCGAGCTCGCCTTCGGCGGTGCTGCGGTTCATGTGTTGCAGCGTGGCTTTGGCGGCGGCCTTGGCGGCCTGTGGGCCGGCGTGTACGTGTCGCTCGGTGTGTGTGGCCTGCGCGGGGCCGCCGTCTGGCGCGTCCGGGTTCGGGATGTACAGATCGATCTTGTGGCCGGTCTTGGCGTCGTGCGCACGGGTTCTGACACCGCCAACGCTGCTTCTGTCGGGAAACGTCAGGCGGTACCGCATCAAGTCTTCCGGCCGTAGCACGATGGGCGCGAGCGGTTTGCCCTCTGCGGATTTGCCGCCGCCGCGCGGGGCGACGATCAGCCGCCCGCCCTTGACGGTTGCGGTGCCGCCGTACTGCTTTGCAAGCCGGGTAATGAAATGCAGATCGCTCTCGCCAAACTGGTCGGCGCGCTGCACCTGCGCCTCGATCGTGCAAGCGGGCTTCCACCCGTGCCGCGCGGCCACGCTCGCCACGATGGCGGCCAGCGTGGTGCCGGTGTAGCTGGCGTTGCGCTGCGCCTTGGCGGTGGCGCGCATGTCGGCCGGTTTGCCGCGTATGACGATCGTGGCGGGCGGGCCACTCAGTTCAATCTCATCAACGGCGTAGGTGCCACGTGTCGAGAGCCCCTTGCCAGCCCAGCCGAACGAGATACGCAGCGCGGCGCCCTTGGGCGGGAAGGCGATCTTGCCGTCGCGGTCATCAAGGCGGATCTCGCAGCGGTCGGCTTCCATGCCGGGCTTGTCTGTGGTGCGGATCTCCAGCACGCGATCGCGCAGCAGCGCGGTGATGTCTTTGCCGTCTGCCAGGACTTCGAATTGCGCTTCCATGGCTACGTCCAAAGCTGGATGGGCTCGTCACGCGCGGGCGTGAGGTCAGGCAGGAAAATCTCCACGCCTGGGGCGTATGGCTGGCGGCGCGCGGCCAAGCCGGGGTTGGCATCGAGCACCGCCTCCACGGTTCCGGCCAGCGTGCCGTATGCGCGGTGGCAGAGCACGTCCAGCACGTCGCCGTCAGATGTTCTGATAGTCATCGCCATAGCGTCGGAACTCCAAATCGAAACCCTGTTTGCGCGGCGTGCCGTCGGCCAGCAGCGCGTCTTGCTCTTCGCCCACACGGTCGAGGAAGTAGCGGCCGAGCACGTCGCCCGAGCCGGTGGTGAGCTGCACAGGCTTGAGCGCGGCGCCAATGGCGCGCAGGCGATCAAGCTGCCCTGCCCCTGCGCCGCCGGCGGTGAAGATGGCGCCAGATACGGTGATGGTGTCGCCGCCCGCGCCCACGGCTTGCAGTGCTTCTTGCCGCTGGATGCGCTCTTGCGCGGCGATGTTGTAGCGGGTCTCGCGGCGCAGGCGGTCGTATGCAGCCGTGCTTAGGCCGAACTGGAATTGCTCGCCGTCGTCGGTGGACAGCACGAGCAGGCGTTCGGTGGCGCCGGCGGCTTGGCCTGCGCCCAGGATCTTGTCCGGGCCCAGCGCGTAGCTCGGCACCAGGCTGCGCACGTTAGACGTGACTGCAGGCAGCACGGCATCGAGGCGGCGGCGCACGGTTGCCAGTGCGTCGCTGGTGGTTTGCGCGGCGCGCAAGACTGTGCTGAACCGCTCGCCAACGGCGGTGCGTTGGATGCCGGCCAGCGCGGTGTCTGTCAGGCCGAGCGCGCGCTGTGCCGCACCTCTGCCGGCGGTCGTTCGGCCTACGCCGCCAATGGCTTCAGCGGCAGCGGCGAGCGCGGTACCGGCGCTGTTCAGGTCGCCCAAGGCCTGCGCCTCTCGGCGCTGGGCGTTGGCCTGCCCCGTGCCGTCGGGCTTGTCGATCAACCGTTCCATCTGCCGGACATGCTCGGCAGCGCGCGCCGCATGCGTTGCCGCTGCGGATGCGAAGGTCTGAAAATCCATGGTGTGTTCCGTTACAGATGCGGGCGATCCGACATGGCTGCCCGCCGTTGCTGGGCGGCGTAGTCGTCAAACTGGCGGCGCAGGTGTGGCATCAATTCCGCCGCGAGCTGGCGCGGGTCTTTGACGTCGCCGTTGACCGTCAGGTCGATTTTTGGTGCGAACTCGAACCGCTGGTCGACCTGCAGCGTTGGTGGCGTCGGCGCATTGGCGACTGCCGTGGCCGTGCCGAGCGCCTCGGCAGCACCTGCGGGCAGGACGGGCGCGCTTGCGGGTGGCGCGGCCTCGGGCTTTTTGTCGCTGAGGGCCCGGTCGGCCAGCGCACTGCTGGCCTTGCCGCCCAGGTATGAACCCAACATGCCGCCGAGCAGCCCGCCGACAACGGTGCCGATGGGCCCCGCGATGGCGGTGCCGGCAACGGCGCCAATGGCGCGCCCTGCAGCCCCGCCGGCAAGTTCCCCCGCCAGCCCTGCGCCGATGCCGGCGAGGGCTTTGGCCTTGTCGGCCTTGGAGCCGGGGCTCTCTGCCGCTTCGGCGCTTGCTATGCCAGCCGTGCCCACCAGCGCCAAAACGCCCGCGGCCGAGCCGACCTTGCCCAGCTTGGGCGCTGCACCTTTCAGGAACCGGCCGGTCGCGCCGAGCATGCCGGGTACCTTCGCAGCGGCCGGTGCGGCCTTGGCAGCTGTGGCCGCCACCTCAGCCGTTCGGCCGGCACCGGCGGCCACGGCAGCGCCCCTAGCAATGTTGGCGACACCCTTGCCGATCGTCCACGCGGCCTTTCCTGTTCTGAATGCCAGAATCGACGCCAGCACGCCGCCGATGGCGACGGTGGCTTTGGGCGATTCCGCCGCCAGCTTGCCGACTGACGTTCCGGCGCCGGCGGCGAGATCCGCAACGCTATCCGTTACAGGCTTGAGCGCATCGCCAATGCGGCGCATGGCTTCATCCCACGCCTGCCCGACTTCCGCCCATTTCTGTTTTGAGCTGGCACGGCGGTCTTCCAGATCCTTCTCGATCTCGCCCGCCGCCTTCGCGCCCTCGTTCTTCAAGCGCTGGTACAGATCCGAGTTCTGCATGTAGGCCGTCAGCGCGGCCTTGACCTGCATGTCGTTGAAGAGATCGCCGGTCTTCATGGTCTCTTCAAACGCGCGCATCTGCGCTTCGCGCTTGGCGGGGTCGGATTCGCCGTTGAATTGCTTCGCCGCGGCGGCGAGTTGCTGGGCCTTCGCGGGGTCGGCCTGCTCGATGTACGCGCGGGCCAGCACGAACGAGGCTTCCATCGTGCTCCAACCCTTGCCGATGGCCTCGCGCATCTTGGCTTGGTAGTCGATGCCGGCCCGGGCGTAGTTGCCCGCCGTTTGCGCGCTGCCGATCTTGGAGAACCAGTTCTTGGTGTTGTTGGCGGCTTCGTCTGCGCTGCCTGCGGTCTTCATCTGCACCTGCAGCAGCGCGCCCAACTGCTCGACAGACGTGTTGCCGACAATGCCGAGCTTCTGCATATCCGCCAACAGCACCGGGAACCAGCGCGCCATGTCGCTCGACTCGAAGGAGCCTTCCTTGCCTTGGAAGGCAATCGTTTCCAGCGCCTGCGCCATCTTGGCCGGGTCGGTGATCTTGGCGTTCTGCTCGAGCGCCTGGATCATCCGCGCGGTTTCTTTCGGGTCGGCGCCCTGACTGACGGAGAACTTGCCCACCAGCGGCGCGAACGACAGTGCGCGATCGAGATCCATGCCGGCCGACACCATCTGGTTGACGGCATCCGCCAACACGTTGCGGCCGATGCCGCTCTGCTGCGCGGAGGCGGCAATGCCGCTGCTCATCTCGCGCTCTTTGTCGGTGCGCGCGGCACCCGCCTTGATAGCGATGTCGCGGATGATGGCCTCGTAGCCAGCCGAAATGGCGGTCGGCACCGCTGCTGCTGCGACAAACTTCCCGGTGTCGCCGATGGTGTTGCGCAGGCCGTCTCGGCCGCTGGCGATGAGTTCGGTGCCGCGTGCACGCAATTCCAACCCGCGTGCGGTGCGGCCGAGCCGTTGGTATGAGCGGTCGAGCCGGTCGACCTCGAACCCGGCATCGCGCAGCGCGCGGGTGTTGCGCTCGATCTTGTTGCGCACCTTGTCTGCCGCGCGGTCGCCGGCGGCATGCAGATCTCGAAACTCGCGCTGCAGGCGCTGCGTCTCGCCAATGGTGTTCTGCCAGACGCGGGCCTCGCCGGCGCGTTTCTTGAGTGCCTCCAGCTTGGTGCCGACCTCGTTGACGGCACGGCCCAGGGTTGAGCTGACCGCGCCGCCGATGAGGATGCCAAGGGCGATATCTTTTGTTGCCATCCGTGCTCCTGCTACTTGGCGGCGTTTGGGGCGCGTTGCTGCGTCAGTCGGTCAACCACCACACCATGTCGTCGACCGTCATGGCGTCAATGTCAGACGGGCTGACGCCCATCGCCAGCAGGCGCTTGGCCAGCCGTTTCAGGTCCGGCATCGGCAGCCTCGCGGTCGGCCAGCAGCCGAAAGTAGCCGCGCTGCACGCGCTGGTAGTCAACGTAGGTCAGGCCCTCGATGTCGTTCTGGCCAGCGGTGGCGAGCGAGGCGAACAGCAGGATCTCGCGCAGTTCTTCATCGCCGCCCGACTGCTGGCCGGCGACGCGCATGTCGCGCACGGTGGGCTGCCGCAGCGTGAGCACATCAACCTTGACGCCGTTGACAATGGCGGGAAACTTGAGCTTGATGGTGGTGGTTTGCATGTCGGTTTGTCTGTTGTGGGCTCTTACATGCCGATGGCGGCGCGCACTTCCGCGAGCTGGTCAACGCCGTCAATGACGCGCTTGCAGCCGAGCACGTCGATCTCGTGCCAGACGCGCCCGTCGATTTCGAGCTTGTAGTAATCAGCGCTGACGGAGTACTTGGATTCGGACTTCTCGCCCGGCTTCCACGAGCCCGGATCAACCTCGTACAGCATGCCCCGCAGGACGAGCACGACGCTGCGGGTCTTGCCATCTTTGGTGCGCAGAGCACCACGGAACGTGCCGTTAAAGGCGTTCTGATCGGCCAGGCCGAAGAGCTTCAGCACGGCGGTGGACAGCGTGACGAGCGAGAACGAGGCTTCCATCGCCTCCATGCCCATGTCCAGCTTGACGGGCGCATCCATGCCGCCGCCGCGGTAGTCCTCGGTCTTGATCTTGAGCTTGGGCGGCGTCAGCTCCGACGCCTGCCCCGCCAAGTTCGTGCCATCCACGAACAGGTTGAAGTTGTAGAGTGTCTCGGGTACCAACTTGCACCTCCGTTATTTGGTGTCGAGCACTTCGGTCAGCCACTCGTTGGTGACTTCGAAGCGGAAGATCGGGTTTTCTGCCGGGATGACATCGGTGAACCGCACGTTCCACACGACGCGGCCCTGCTCGATCTGGCTGGCGGTGTTGAGCACCGGGTCTGCGTAGACCTCGAAATTGATCAGCGCGCCTGCGTTGCGCTGGTCGCGCATGAACGCCTGCAGGCCTTCCGTGACGTCGTGCACGTACGTTTTGGTGATGCCACGGTCGACGGCCCATTTGTGGCCGGCCTGCGCGGCATCCATGAGAATGTCCAGGGTGCGCACGCGCGTGACGAATGACCATTTCGGGTCTGCCGACAACGTGCGGTTGCCCCACAGCCGGTAGCCACCGTCACGAATGATGGTGGCGATGCGGGCTTCGTTGAGCAGGTTGGCGCGGCAGGAAGGATCGTTGTCGAGAAACTCGATGGGCCGGCCGGTGCCAGTGATGCCGACGAATTCCTTGTTGGACGGCGACGCCCAGTAGCCGTATTGCGCGTCGGTGTAGGCGAACAGCCCTGCGACAAAGGCGGATGCCGGTGCATCGGCTTCTGCGTTGGTGGCGGTGTCCCACGTGCGCACGCCCGGGTCGACCATGTACAGCCGCTTCGAACCGAAGTTCTTGGCATACGCGAGCGCGGCTTCGTCGGTGGTGTTCGGCCCATCGATGATGCCGATGGCGCGCAGCTTGCTCGCCAGTGCATCCACGGCCGTCGCGACCGGCTGGCGCGCGGTGAACCCGGGCGCAATCAGCAGGCGCGGTTGTACGTTGAAACGCGACTTGGCATCGAGCAGTGATTGCAGGCCCGTGCGCATGCCGGCGCCCGTGGTGCCGCCGATGACGCTGGAGGTGAGCGCGTCAGCATCGTCCGACTCGGCCACGCCGGTTGCGACGATGACGGCCGAGGTCCGCTCTTGAATGGCCTTGATGGCGCGGGTGATGGCGCTGTTCTGCCCGAAGGCCTGCGCCGCCTCGCGCGCGTTGGTGATCTGGACCGGCACATCGGGCTGCACGAGATCCGGGCCCGGCGTGTATGTGTCAACCAAGCCGATGATGGAAGACGACGGCACGGCGATTGGGCGCGGGCCGGTGTCGACAATCGTGGTGGTGATGCCGTGGAAGAATGAAGATGCCATGCGGCTCCTCGATGGGATGTAGAAATGAAAAAGCCCCGCTCGGTGGCGGGGCTCGTTTGGGTGTGCGGTCAGGGGCCCTTACGGCAGGCCGGCGGCGGCGACTCAGTTGTCGATATCGATCTCGATGGGATACCGGCCATCGCGCGGAACGTGAGCGTGTTGCGTGTGGATGACCTTGCCGGCGCTGTACACCGTGACGGTGTAGGTGCCTTCTGCGATTTCGATTTCCTTGCCGAAATCGACGCCGTTATGGCCCCACCGCGCCGTACCGACCGTGACGGCCGGCCCGACGAGATTCTCTTTGTTGTGCCCCACAAGGGTGACGACGACTTTTGCCATGATTGCTCCTGAACAGTTGAACGTGTGACGGGTGGTCATGGGCGCCCTGTGCGTGACGGTGCGCCGATGACTCTCGTTACGGTAGGGAGCGGCGCGTCGGTTGCC
>Ga0209759_1000904_pt1 | contig 22097 bp, 18 predicted proteins | sample AraplaCL_Col_mMS_FD_184261 | JGI IMG/M metagenome (GOLD analysis project Ga0209759, IMG submission 184261) | Arabidopsis root microbial communities from the University of North Carolina, USA - plate scrape CL_Col_mMS (SPAdes) (version 2) | ecosystem: Host-associated > Plants > Roots >...
GCTCGATGGTGAAAGGCATGCGATACGACGTCGACGCGCCTGCCACCGATCCCAACTCCAGATCGGTCCAGCTGTACTCCCCTGCCGGAAGCTCGATGACGATGAGGTTGTTCCGCTGCGGAAGGTTGAGCGTCGTCGCCGCCGACAGGCCATGAACCTTGTCGACTTTGATGCTGGCATACGGGTACGCCACGCCGCCCACCGACCACACCAGCACGTTGGCGACCATAACGCCGGTTCCCGCGGGCAACGCGGTAGTGTCCTTCATGATCGGATCCGTCGAACAGCTGGCGAGCAACATGGCCAGCGGCAAGAGCCACAGCTTGCGTAATGACATATATTTTCCCCTGTAAGAACCGGCTTTCTGCGTTATACCCCTCGCATCCCCCGCGAAGCCTGGCGCTTGTGATCCAACGCCGCGGTTCGGTGCTTGGCTGTGCAGGTAAATCTTGGGCGAGATTGTGGAGTTTCGCAATCCTGTGGCGGGTGGTGCCAACGTGCTGACTCAAGCCAAGGCCCGTTTTGCCGAGCGATATGCTCCCTTCCCTGCGGCAGTTGATAGATTGGGGTGGAATTTCTGATATATCGCCCGACTCTTTGCGCGTATTACGGCAAAAAACCTAAATTCGCGTCGGTGCTTTTTCAGAGCGCGTCGTCATTGACCAACTTCGCTGTTGTAAAGCGCCTCGGCGAAGGCGCGAATCCATCACCAATCCAAGGTATGGATTCCGGCCTCCCGGGCGCATTGAAGGAATGTTCACTCAAATATGGTTGCCCGCGTGAAAGATGCAGGCGACTGGTGTCAATGTAAGGCAACCTTCGGTTCCGACCGGGGCTCGACACGGGTATGCCCAACCGAAGGTTCGCTTCCGGCCAAAACCAGACCGTTGCGGCTAAAATCAAAATGCCGGATAGCGGACGTTGAACACGAAATTCGTTGATAAGAAAAAATGGTCCAAGTTGGACATAAAGCCAGATTGTGTGCAGTATGTTCACGCGGGATGCACTTGGGCGGCTGAGGTGGCGTTGATGAAGGCAGAAAACGAAGTTCAGGCTGCGCTCGACAACGAGCGTCGCGCCTTCACTCGCAAACAGGCTGCGTTCTTTACGCTCCTGCCATCTCGTCCCCCTCACGGAAACAGGCCACCTGTAACACAAGATTCGGGCGCCGCCGAAAACGAGGCGCTTGCAGCCGAAGCCGATTGGAAAGCCAAAGATGCCGAGTTCAGGCGCATCGTCGACGAAACCCTAATGGGTCGCCACCACTAACCATGAAGAAGCCTTCGCGGCCTTTGCTCACCCTCGTCAGCTCGTTGGTGAGCTTGGCGTTGTCACTGCACTTCGGGTTGACCGCGCACACCGTGGACGACGGCTATGGCCTCCATGTCACGTCGATCACTGATTGGGGTAGAGTCGCACTGACACTTGTTTTCGGTGCTGTTGGCTGTCTGGGTTTAGCTTCAATGCTACGAAAACCATAAAGGGGTTCTACGTCCAAAATGCTGCGGCTGAGCTTGAGCGTTATCGAACACCGTTGAGGTCAACGCGCGTTCGTCGCCAGACTTCCTGAAAGCAGCCGTTCGCGACCGGCTGCGATGGGTCGAAAGCCGACATTAGTAGCGTGTGCAACGCATCCATTGAGATCTCCCCATACCTGTAGCAACTGCAATCTACCGAGAGATTCGCTGCGCCGGCAATGTCCGCGCCGGTTCGGTCTCAGCCGGTCACAGTGTTGCAGCCCACTGTCTTAGGAAGACAGATGGATGTGTCGCAACTGCCAGCTACCGTTGTCGCTGGTCCACACCATCGTAAATGGCGCCCGAAGCTCAGTAGACGGCTTGTCCTTCGGGCCAACCGAGCCAACACGTACGCCCGTTACGAGCGCAGTGCTACCGATACTTTGGACGTTCACGTCTTCAGCGCGGAGCTTGATCACCGCATCCGAATTGAACAGCGCCTCAAACGCCGCGGGCTTTAGGACGTGAACCGAAGGTGCCGACGGACTGATCTCGGTGAACCCGGCAGCAGGGATGTAGCGAAGGACACCAGCCAGATCCCGTGCAGTGATCCGTGCGTAGAGGTCAATGGCGGCAGAAGCGACATCGACATCAGCGGCTGCCCTGCCCGCCACCGCGGCCGACACGACGCCGGCGTCGCGCCGAGAAATGGTCGCGTTCATTTGGCCACCTCGAAACCAGCGGCCTTGAGCGCGGCCGCAGCCACGTCGTGGTCTTGCTGCGCGGTGCCACCGGAGATGCCGATGCCGCCGACCACACGACCGTCCAGCACGATGGGAACACCGCCGCCCACAGCCATGACACGTGGATGGTTGGCCAGCGGAGCCGTGGCCGGCTGGGCGACGATCTGGTTCCAGACCATCGTGTCCAGACCGAAGGATGCGGCAGTCCAGGCCTTGTCGATGGCCACCTCGGCGGCCAGGAAGGGCGTGGCATCGGCGCGCTCGAAGGCGATCAGGTGACCGCCTTCATCCGTGACCGCAATGGCCAGGCTCAGGCCGATCTTGGTGGCCGCATCGCGCGCGGCAATGGCCAACGCCAGCGCGCTGTCGCGGGTGATGGAAGCCTTGGTTTGGACTTGGATAGCGTTGCTCTGGGACATGACGAGTTTCCTTGAAATGAAGTTGACGAAGGGGTGAAAGAATCGAATTGGTGCGCTGGGGTGCTCGTTCGAGCTGCGCTTGAAATCAAAAGCCTTCGAGCACGATCTTGCCCACGGCCTTGCCGCTTTCGATCAACGCGTGCGCGCGGGTCAGGTTTTCTGCGTTGATGCGACCGAAGACGGCGTTGGCGGTCGTCTTGACGTGGCCGGCGTCGACCAGCTCAGCCACGCGCCCCAGCAGCACGCCCTGCTCTTGCATGTCGGGCGTCTCGAACATGGAGCGCGTGAACATCAGCTCCCAGTGCAGCGACAGCGACTTGCTCTTGAGCGCGATCGGATCCAGCCCTTCCATGTCGTCGATGACGGCCAGCGCGCCCTGCGGCTTCAGGCTCTGGATGATCTCTTGGTAGTGCGTGCCGGTCTGCGTGAGCGAGGCCACGTAGTCGACGTGCTCGATACCGGCCGAGCGCAACGCCTGCGACAGCGGCTGGGAGTGATCGATGACCGCGTGCGCGCCCAGCTCCAGGCACCATTCCCGCGACTCCCGGCGCGACGCCGTGGCGATCACGCGTAGCTTGGTCAGCTGCCGAGCCAGCTGGATCAGGATCGAGCCCACGCCGCCGGCGCCGCCCACGACCATCAGCGTCTGGCCTTCGCCACCGCCTTGGGCAATGCGCAACCGATCGAACAGCAACTCCCACGCGGTGATGGCGGTCAGCGGCAGCGCCGCGGCTTGCGCATCCGAAAGCGATTTGGGCGCCTTGGAGACGATGCGCGCATCCACCGCATGCAGCTCACTGTCGGCACCTGGGCGCTTGATCGAGCCGGCGTACCAGACGCGGTCCCCGACCGCAAAGCCGGAGGCGTGAGCGCCAACAGCCTCGACCACGCCGACGGCATCCCAGCCGAGCACCTTGACCTCGCCGGCGGCCGGCGCGCTGCCGGCACGAACCTTGGTGTCGACTGGATTGACCGAGACGGCGTGCACGCGCACGAGCAGATCATTCGGACCGGGCAGCGGCGCGGGCAGCTCCACGTCCTCGAGCGCCGTGGGCGCGTTGATGGGCAGGTTCTTGCGATAACCAACAGCTTTCATGGCGCTCTTTCCTTCCAGGGCTTAAGTGATGTCGATGGAAGGCAATGTAGGTAACATCCCTAAAATTGATAAGACGGTCTTCCGATGTTTCACTTTCAAACCAGAATTGAAAATGTGGGTGACCTTCAAGTGCTGCTGCTCACGGTCAGCCAAGGGTCGTTGACTGCGGCCGCGCGCGCACTCGGCATCACGCCGGCGGCCGCGAGCGCAACGCTCAAGCGGCTCGAGGCACAGCTGGGAACGCGGCTTTTTGAACGCTCCACACGTGCCATGCGGCTCACGCCGCCAGGTCAAATCCTTCTGGAGTACGCCCAGCGCGCGTTCGAGCTGCTTGCAGAGGGGGAATCCCAGCTAGATGCCGAACGCGGCGCACTCGTGGGCACCGTGCGTGTCTCGGCACCGTCGGACCTTGCTCGAACCGTGCTAATGCCGATGTTTGATGAGTTCTTGCAACTTCACCCTGGGGTGAAACTGGCGCTCAATGTGGGCGATCGCGTGCTCGACGTGCTGCGAGACGAAGTGGACCTGGCTATCCGGTACGGCCAGTTAACCGACTCGCGCCTTGTCGCCCGTCCACTTTCGCTTGCACACCCTGTCCTCAGCGCTTCCCCCAACTATTTGCGTCGGCACGGTACGCCGCGTGCGCCCACAGACCTGGTGGACCACAACTGCATCGCATTCATGCGCGGTGGGCGAGCGTTCAATGCCTGGCGCTTCGGTCAGAACGGCCAATGGACCACGGTAAGGATCAGTGGCGACCGCGTCGTGGATGACGCCTCCCTGGCCCGCGAATGGGCCGTTGCGGGAGCCGGAATCATCTTCATGACGGAGATCGAACAACGGCGCGATCTGCAAAGCGGCAGCCTGGTGCGGCTACTGACCGAATGGGAGACAGATCCGTATCCCTTGCATGCACTCTTACCCAGTGGGCGCTTCGTTCCCAATCGGGTTCGTGCGCTCGTGGACTTCATCGCCGGACGCTTTGCTGCACTCGGGTCGTCAAATGCCGAGCACTGAAAAGCGCCAATGCTCTTCACGCAATGGATCTGGCATCGCGGAGTTCGCCATGGAGCGGGCCAATAGGCTCAGGAGTGTTCACGCGACACCTACCGAAAATATGGACATGCCCGTCCGATTATACGTCCGCGATCGCGCCAAGAGATTTCTGCGTAACCAAATGTTCTTGTGCGAGCTTATCTTTGTTACGTTCGGCTAATAACCAGGCGTATAACGGCCGGAGAGGCATGGTTCCCGAGTGGCCGCTTTGGTTCGAGAGAAGACGCACTACTTCAGCGCGCGCAAGGGCATCTCCAGCGATTCAATCCTCGACGATTACCCATTTAGCCGTTCTCTGCATGTAGCGGGCAAGAAGGTATTGACCACCAATTCCTAGCAAAACACAAAAGATTATTGGCCCCGAACTGTTTGGCCCCTTAAGCGAACCCCCTGTTAAAATCACCAACTCGGCGACACCCACGCTGAGCACAAACAACCCCAGCGACCCGAGGGCAATAAGCTTCATGCGCGAACGCAAATCGATCGTAAGCCACGCCTTGCAATGCTCACACCGATACTGCTTATACGTCGCGGGACGCGGCAGATAGTCCATAACACGTGGCCGGATGGGCCGATCGCAATTGGGACATTGAACGCTAATGTATCCCATATCTTTCTCTGGGAATTTAGCTGCGCCCACAGTCGAGACAAGTCGATGACCATCACCAGTCGATTTTCTTTTGTTCTTACCCATCCCGAGCCTCTTTGATGGTCCTTCCGGCTTACGTCCATTCCGGATCGAAGCGGACAGTTCACATTAACAGCAAAGCTATTCCATCGCGCGTGCTTCAGTGCTGAAGCTGCCAAAAAGTCGGAAGCGGAACTTATGCAGACGTTTTCTTCCTGCTTCGTTTTGGCCTATTAGCCGGAATGCGCACCTCGGTATCCATGGGCCGCAACAGGCGCCCGTCCTGCGAACGAAGCTCCAATTCCCGGACAGGACGGCCGTTCTTCTTGTCCACCAGCGAAACGTGGGGTTCTCCCCGTTCGAAAAAGAAAGCGTCGCCCCACTGTCTTAGCGCGACCAGCAACGGGAACAACCCGAGCCCTTTTTCGGTCAGGACGTATTCCTGATAAGGGCTGCCATCGGCGGCCGGCACCATCTCGAGAATGCCGTGCGTCACCAAATGGCGCAGACGGGAGGAAAGAATGTTTTTGGCGAGCCCCAGGTTCTTTTGAAATTCTCCAAACCGGCGCAGCCCATCGAATGCGTCGCGAACGATGAGCAGTGACCATCCGTCGCCGATGGCATCGAGCGGCCGTGCAACGCCGCACATGGAATTTTCGTGTGAAGTTCGCTTGACCATTCTTGCGTCTTGCCGAGGTGAAAGGCTCCGGGTACTGCAGCTTCCTGCGTATCGCTTACTTGCTCGCTGCTCGTTCAGCGTGGTTGCAAAGTAAAACCGACCCTGCTAGAAAGCAACAAGTTTCAACATGCAACCACAGGTTGGCCAGCACCGATGCGCCTGGCCGGCTGTCTCCATGCCAACCATCCCAAAGAGGGAACCCATGATCCAGGCCAATGAAGCTTTCGATGGCACGTTTCCATATAAGCCACGATTCAACGAAGCTGCGGGCTTCCGCATGCACTACGTAGACGTCGGCCCGGCGGATGCACCGGTGATTCTCTGCCTGCACGGCGAGCCCACGTGGGGTTACTTGTTCCGGCACCTCATCGGAAACTTGATGGGGCGTTACCGAATGATCGTTCCTGATCACATGGGATTCGGGAAGAGCGAGACCCCACAAAATCGTTCCTATTGGCTGCAGGACCATATCGATAATCTGGAACGCTTCGTATTGTCCCTCGATCTGCGGGACATCACGTTGGTGGTGCACGACTTTGGCGGCCCTGTCGGCATGGGCCTTGCCACCAGGCACCCGGACCGTATCGGCCGAGTCATTGCCGTGAATGGTCCAACACCGTTCGGACAGGCAAGCCTGATGGAGCGGCTGCTGGCAAATGCCGCGGAGGCCCCCTGGTTCCAGTGGATACGCCACGCCCAATCGCAAGGACGCCTTGAGACGGTTCTTGGCGAACTCGGTTTCAACATACTCAGCACGTTGAAACTCAACGGATTCGAAAACACAGGCGTGATCAACGATACGTGGCTGCGTGCCTATGGCTCGCCCTTTACCCATCCCTCGGATTGCCTTGGCGCCATCGGATGGGCGAAAGGATTCGCGATCGGCGAACATCGTTTTGAAATGCCGGATGCCGTTGCGAAGCGCGACATTCAATCCAAGCCGGCGCTCGCCATCTGGGGAATGGCTGATCGCACGCTAGGCGGCGATCATTTTCTGCCACTGTTCGAAGAGCTGTTCCCCGCCGCCGCCGTGCACAAGCTGCCCGGTGTCGGCCATTACAGTTTCGAGGATGCGCCGCAGACCATCGCGACGATCATCAACGACTTTCTCGTGCAGACGGAACTGCCGCTGGCGTAGAGACAACACTGATTGCGATTATCCAGCGAAGATGAAGGCCGCCCCGATGATTGCGCCTACCAACAATAGCCATGCCCCAACTAGTTGCCAGTACATAACGAAAGACGTCGCTGTTGTTAGAGGGTGCCTTTTCTGAGCGAGCGTGCGGCGGGTCAGCACGTAGACATAGATGCCGAGAATTGCGACAGCGCCGCTCACTGCCAGCGAGCCCGAACCGTGCCCAGCGCGGACCAGGATGAGCCATAAAGTCACGCCGGCCAACGTGAGGATTCGCCCCACAAAACCGTAATTCCATAATGTACCCCGGGCGGAGGGAGGTATGTTTGCCGCAATCTCCCCACGGCGCACCACAATGGCGTCGAGCTCCTGCTCGCTCTCTCCGCGCTCGATTAACTCAAGACGCAGCGCTTGTTCCGCCCAGTCGGTTCGGCCATCGACCGACCACATATCTTTGAGCGTATCGGTATCAACCTCTGCAAGTCGCTTTCTTGCGGCAACCATCGTACTTGCGCCGTCCGTCATGTTGCCTCCTGTCGCTTGGCGCGTTTTCAAAATGCTTGCTTCATTGCCACGCAAAGACCCGTTCCAGCAACGGGCCGACAATGACTTGTTTCATAGCTTTGGCGTAACTCTTGCCACCAAAACTAATGCTGCCCATCCGGGATGCACCAGGCCGAACTCTCGGCGATTCCGCCCTTGAATTTCCGCTGTTTTACCTGCACAGCTGCCCCGACCGAACCGTAGGAAGACGCTTCATTTACAGCCAGGCCACAGTGCTGTATGCCGTCTCGAAATACCGCGTGGGCGATATATCGCCTGCCACTCTTCGGAATAAAAGTGCCAATGGCGGGGCATACTCCGTCCGCATCTCCGACGTCGATGGAAATGGTGATGGGTTCATCCCCCACCACGTTGATCCATTTCGGCGGCCCTGCCACACCACCGGAGACCCACACCCGCCCGGAGCAGGTTTGCGCATTGCGATAAACATGGGTGGCCAGGGTGTATCCCGGCTCTCCCCCCATATATAGCTGGGCCGTGTTAGCGCTTGCCGGCGGCGGCTTGTACTGGGGAACGCAGGATGTCAAAAGCATTGCGGCGCAACTCGCCCCAACGGACAGCGCTAGCTTCATTGCATTGCCTCCCCTGATGCAGGCGCCAGATTAGCGCAAAAAAGTAACGCAAAGAACGGATCGCGTCGCGATACGTGCAGCCGCTCTTTTCCAGGCAGATGCGAAGCAGCGCGCATCGCATGCTGATCCATATGAAGAACCCGTGCGCGACCTATATCTGCGTTTCCGCATCTGTGCCCACCTCCCCACCCGCCAAGCTCGGCCCTTTCGGCCTTGATGCGCCACCGCTTGACACCGGTGTCAATTACGGTACACCCTGATGACAGTTCCAATGCCGGGGGTGGGCAGGACGTGGCAATTGACCATTCGGATCGAGTGGCGGGGATAACGGCGTTGCCGTTTCTGGCGGCCGATATTGGCGGCACGCATGCGCGTGTTGCGCTGATGCGTGCTGCGCCCGGCGATGCCCGCAACGTCGAAACGATCGCCTACCGCGTCTTCACCTGCGCGCAGTTCCCGATGCTGTCGGAACTGTTGCAGGCCTTTGTCGTCGCTGAGGGGCGGGTCCCGGTGAAGCGCTGCGTGCTCGCGTGCGCAGGCCAGATCATGGGCGACGAGGTCGTGAACGATAACCTCGCCTGGCCCATCCACCTCACGCAGCTGCGCCACGCGCTGGGCCTGGACGAGGTTGCCGTGCTGAATGATTTCGAGGCGCTGGCATACGCGCTCCATGGCTCGCTCGCCGACGACGGTCGCCACCTTTGTGGTCCGAACACGCATGCCAGTGGCACGACCTTGGTGATCGGACCGGGTACCGGCCTTGGCGCGGCGGCGCACGTTCCTGGTCCGGACGGCGGCTTGGTGTTGACGACCGAAGCCGGCCAGATGGATTACGCACCCAATTCGGTGCGCGAACGCGAAGTGCTCGCGCACCTGGCGCCGAATGGCGGCTACGTGGCGTTTGAACACGTCGTGTCGGGACCCGGCTTGCTGACCCTCTACACCACCCTGTGCGCGCTGCATGGGGAGACGCCGAAGCTGGCGACGCCCGAAGCCGTGACGACGGCAGCCGTTGCCTGCAGCGATGCGCGCGCGGTGGAAGCGGTGGATATTTTATGTGCCTCGCTAGGCAGCTTTACCGGCAATCTCGCGATGACGTTCATGGCCACTGGCGGCGTGTATCTGGCCGGCGGTTTCCTGTCTTCCATCTTCGACTTGCTCAAGCGCAGCGCGTTCGAGGAGCGATTCCTGCACGGACGCAGCGCGCGCGCCGTGCTGTCGCAGGTGCCAGTGTGGGTCACGGAGCACGGGCGCCATGGCGTGCAAGGCGCCGCGCAGTGGTATCTCCGGCGCGGCATGTCGGGAGCGCCGCGGCCAGCCATGGCAGGCGGTGTGGGCGCATGAGCCACCTCGCGACATCAACATTTTCCCGTTGCATGGCGATCGCATGCATGGTGGCCGCATGCGCAGCCCATGCAGCGCCTGTTGTTCCCAAATGGTCGCTGCTGCCGCAGCCGGCAACGGCCAGCCCTGCTGGATCGGGCGAGGTCGATATTGCCGATGGTGCGATGGTTTCGGCACGCGGCGCGGAACGCCAGCAAGTGCAGTCCATCGCCGAGCGGTTCGTGCGGCGCGTGGCCGACACCAACGGCTTGAACCTGCGCGTGGCCACGACGAACGCTGCGCATCCTGCGATCACGTTCGACGTGAACCCAAAGGCCGATATCGCAGACGAGGCCGGCTACCGCATCACGGCGCATGACGGCGGCATCCTCGTCGCCGCCCGCACGCCGCGCGGTGCGTTTTACGGCAGCGTCACCCTGTGGCAGTTGCTGACGCCGCCCGGCTGGACGCGTGGCGCGCCTGTCGCCGTGGCCGATGGCGTTATCGAGGATCACCCGCGTTTTGCATGGCGTGCATTGCTGCTCGACTCCGGGCGGCATTACCAGAGCGTGGCCGACATCAAGAAGCTGATCGATTGGATGTCGCTGCACAAGTTGAACGTGTTGCTCTGGCATGTAACCGAAGACCAGGGCTGGCGGCTTGAGATCCCCAAGTATCCCGAGCTCACCAAAACCGGCGCATGCCGCAAGGCGGTGGGCCTCGACAGCGAACTCACCGGTTCTGCCGCCCTGCCCTATTGCGGGTTTTATAGCGAAGCCCAAGCACGCGAGATCGTGCGTTATGCCGCCGAGCGCTACGTGGACGTGGTGCCGGAAATCGATCTGCCCGGCCATTCGCAGGCCGCCATCGCCGCCTATCCGTGGCTGGGCGTCACGGGCAAGCGTCCACCCGTGTGGACCGACTGGGGCGTCAGCCCATGGCTGCTCAAGCCCGATGAAAAGACCTTGCAGTTCGTCGACGACGTGCTCGACGAAGTGATGCGGCTGTTCCCCTCGCGCTACATCTCCATCGGCGGCGACGAGGCCGACAAGCAGCAATGGAACGCATCGCCGGATGTACGCGCGCAGATGCACAAGCTGGGCCTGGCGAACATGGATCAGTTGCAGGGCTGGTTCACGAATCAGGTCGCCACGTATCTCGTGCAGCACGGGCGCAGGCCGGTTGGCTGGGACGACGAGCTGGTCGCCGGCGCGACGCTGCCGGCCTCCGAAGTGGTGATGTCCTGGCACGGCGACGACAACGAACGCGTGGCGCTCGCTGCCATCAGGCAAGGCCACGACGTGGTCATGACACCGCAGGAATCACTGTACTTCGACCACTATCAATCCGACCTGCCCGACGAATGGGCAGGACCGCCGCCCGCAGCGACGTTGCGGCAAGCCTATGACACGGTCGTCATCCCGAACGGTGCGAACACGGCCGAAGCGCAACACATCATTGGCGTGCAGGCGGGCCTGTGGACCGAGCAGATGCTGAGCTTTGCGCACGACCAGCATGCGGTGTTCCCGCGCATCGCGGCCACGTCGGAGCTTGGCTGGTCACCATCAAGTGCGCACGACTGGAACGGATTTCTGCAACGCATGCCGGCCGAACTGGCGCGCTATCGTGCGCTCGGCATCGACTATGCCGACAGTGCGTTCGCACCGGCCTTCAAGGTGACCGCGGCGGCCAACGGCGCGTTCCAGATAGCGCTGTCCAATCAGGTGGCATCCGGAACGATTCGCTACACGACGGATGGCTCCGAACCGGACAATCACTCTGCGCCGTATACGCAGCCGCTTACGTTGCCGGGCAAGACAAGCTTGCGCGCCGCAACGTTTGCAGCAGACGGCTTTGAACTCTCCGCACCACGCACGCAGGTGCTGGACGCAGGCACCTTGCTGAGCCGCGATGGCGGCGCGCTTGCAAGCTGTTCCAGCCAGCCGGCTTCGCGCCTGGATGGCAGCAGGCCGGCGCAAGGCCAGCGACCGGTCTATGCCGTTGACATCGGCAACATGTGCTGGCTGTGGCCGCAGGCGCCGCTGCATGGCGTCAAGCATGTCGAGCTGACGGTCGCGCGCATCACGTGGCGCTTTGGTGATGAGGCCAAAGATGCGGCAGTGCGCCACAAGGCCAGCGTGGCCGGCGAATTCGAGATCCACGCCGATTCCTGCACCGGGCCGCTGCTGGCCAGCTTGCCGCTGGCGAGCGCGCTGCAGGCGAAAGGGCAAACCCGTCTTGAAGCAAACCTTGCTGCGCCGGTGGGGGCCGGCGTTCGCGACCTGTGCGTCTTTGCTACAGGCGATCCACGCGATGGCCAGTGGGCGTTGGCGCGCATGGCGTTTTCGAAATAAGCGGTATGCGGGACGGACGTCCCGCTCAGCAGCACCAAGCAAGTGGCTTTGGCTTGGGAGGCCAAGGCCGGGGACATCGAGAAATTGCATGACGACGGCGTGCGCACCCGCAGGCACCGCCGGGCTACACGCGTTTTGGAATTCCACGGAGCACCTGAGGTTCGACAGGCAACACCAACGAGGTTAAAGGCCCATGTCCACCGTATTTCGCAAGCATCCATTGTCGTTCGCCGTCACCATGTCGCTGTTCGCCGTCGTGTCGACGACGAGTGCAGCGGCGACATCCGCCGATGCGCAAGCAGAGGGCCAGGCAACGCAGGCCAGCACAGCGCAAACCGCATCGGCATCGCCCGGCGCCAAGAAGACCGACGCCAAGAAGGCCACCGGCAAGGACACAGACAAGAATGCCGTCACGCTGTCGACCGTAACGGTTTCCGGCGTACGTGCATCGCAGCAGCGCGCCATCGACCTGAAACGTGACGCTTCAAACATCCAGGACAGCATCACGGCGGAAAATATCGGCGCGCTGCCCGACACCACGATTACCGACTCCTTGCAGCGCGTTACCGGCGTGCAGATCAACCGCGATGCCGGCGTGGGTACCTCGGTGGACGTGCGCGGCCTGCCCCAGGTCGGCACCATGTTGAACGGCGAAGTGTTCATCACGGCGGACCAGATCGATTCGCAGCAGCCCGACTTCACCATGTTGCCGTCCACGCTGTTCCACGGCGTGGACGTGGTCAAATCGTCCACCGCCAACGAGACCGACGGCGGCATCAGCGGCGCCATCGACCTGCATACCTATCGCCCCTGGGATCTTCCCAGCGGATTCACCTATAGCTATTCGGCCGATGCGGAACGCGGCTCCACCACGCGCCATCTGGGGCCGGAGGCGAACGGACTGGTTTCATACAACGATCATGGCCGCTGGGGCCTGCTGATCGCCGCGGATTTCTCCAACACCACGCGGATGAATGCAACCGAAGGCCTGGACCAGTACGGCGTCGTGCTCAATGGCGAGAACGCCGTCAGCGCGGGCGGCTACAACGGCTTCCTGACGCCCTGGAACGGTGCGCCCATCCCGTCGAAGATCGTGCAGAACGCCGACGGCAGCGTGGACGTGAATGGCGACGGCAAATCCAACGGCGTGTTCATGGGCAGCCAGGACATCGGCCTCAACGACATTACCACCCAGCGCAAGCGCAAATCCGGCAATGCCTCGTTCCAGGCGGACCTTGGCAATGGCTTCACCGTCACCAGCGACTACTTCTATTCGCAACAGCGCGAATACGATCGCAACGTCGGCATCCAGTTCAACTCCACCAACTGGCAGGGCGCCACCTACGTGCCGCTGCAATCGCGCAATACCGGCAGCCCTGCCCTCGGTTCCTACGGTACGCCGGAGCCGGGCTGGGAAGGCTCGCAGATCTACACCACGCAGGTGTACGAGAAATGGCCGGGCGACGTGGAATCGTATTCGCAGATCATCCAGAAGAGCTCGGTGGCGAAGAACCTCAACCTGCAGCTGGACTACGACGACGGCGGCCCGTTCACCGGAAGCGTGCGCGGCATCCACGACACGGCATCGCAGTCGAACCAGGAAACCGACCTCAACATTTCCGACTCCGATGGCGCGCTGTGGCCCAACGTGCTGATGCCCGGCGTGCCCGACAGCGCGGTGCCGCCCGGTACCTTCGTGTATCCGGCGCAATTGGGCGGCAACCGTGTGTTCAACGCCAATGGCGTGCCGCAGAACACGGTTCCGATCATCGCGAACTTCGCCGGCCGCTATATCACGGTCAACATGCCTTCTTCACTGGCCGCCGATTTCGCCAACCCCAACGGCTGGACGATGAAGACGCTGGAATCCTCCGGCGACTACGACCGCAAGGTGGCGCTGAACGCACTGCGCTTCGACGGGCAATACGATTTCCAGGACGGCTTCAAGCTCGAATTCGGCGTGCGCAACAGCATCCGCACCGCCAGCAACAACGGCTGGACCTTGGAAACGCCGGTCTATGCGGGCATGGGCGCAAGCGACCCCAGTGGATGCCTGGTGCGCTATGTGGGTGCCGACGTGGTCTTGAATAGCGGCGCCTGCACGGCCGGCAACGCGCAGGGTTACTACCGCGCCGGACCGCTGTCCGCGATATCGATGCCCAATACCGCCGCGCCGCTATCAGGCAACTGGAAGGAGTACACCAACCTGCTCGGCTCGGGCATCAACTTCTGGGCGGTCGATCCCAATGCCTTGATCAATCCCATTGCGTATTGGAAATCGCTTTACCCCGATACCGTCCAGGTGGCCGAGCCGGGAACCACCTGGGCCGTGCGGTTGAAGGAGTTGTCGGGTTACGTGCAGGGCGATTTCAACGGCACCCTCGGCAACATGCCGTACAGCGGCAACGTGGGTGTGCGCCTGATCCACACCAATCTCGGCGTAACCCAGTATTTGAGCGGTGCGCCGGGGGCGTACGGCGACGAGCCGGTCAGTGCCGGTACCTCCGGCACCAAACGCAGTTACCAGGATGTATTGCCGTCGATGAACTTCTCGCTGGACCTGACCGACGCGCTGAAGCTGCGACTGGCCTATTCCAAGAACATGATGCCGCTCGACCTCAGCACCTGGGGCGGCGGCCTGCAGTTGAACTACTCGCTGGCGGAAACGCCGCAAGGGCCGATCTTCCGCGTCGCCAACGGCACCTCGACCGGCAACCCGAACCTCAACCCATGGCGCTCCACCAACTATGGCGCATCGCTGGAGTACTACATCAACCCCACCAGCATGCTGAGCCTGGCGCTGTTCCGCATCAACGTGGAAAGCTTCATCAAGAACGGCAGCGTGACCAACTGCACACTGCCGGACGAAGACGGCGTGGTTCGCGATCATTGCATCGTGATCACCGAACCCGTGCAGGGCACGGGCAACAGCATCCAGGGTGCGGAGTTCGATTACCGCCAAGGCTTCACCTTCCTGCCGGGCTTCCTGTCCAAGACCGGCGTGGAGGTGAACGCCACGTATGCACCCAGCAACTCGGGCGAACGGGACCTGGCCGGCAACAAGATTCCCTTCCAGGACAACTCCACCAAGTCCGGTAACTTGATCCTGTGGTATCAGGACGACCACTTCCAGGCGCGCCTGGCGTACAACTACCGTTCGCAGCGCGCGGTGATGGACAGCGTGGGCGGCATCACGGGCATGGAGATGTACGAGGCGCCGCAGAAGTATCTGGATGCATCGATCTCCTACAAGTTCAACAAATATGTGGAAGTGTTCCTCGACGGCACCAACCTCACCAACGAGTATCAGCGTTACTACCTGGTGTGGTCCGACCAGCCTGGGCACTCGACGTTTTCGGAGCGGATGTTCATGTTGGGGGTGCGGGGGCAGTGGTAACCGCTAGAGAGCTTGACGATGGCAGCATCGTTTCACGGCTGGCAATGATCCGCTCCCTCCCCTACGTGTAGTAGGGGAGGGTTGGGGTGGGGTGAAGCAACCTCGCGATGAATTCAAATCATGCCGCAAGCTCGGACAACCCCACCCCAGCCCTCCCCTACTTCGCAGGGGAGGGAGCGCATCACGGCAAGCACAAGGAATAGCGTGCCGCTCTCATGGACTTCACCGACGCCCCTTCGCACCTCATCACAACAAGGCAAGCATGCAAGACTCCAGCGCGCCCCAGCCCGTTCGCGACAACGCCACGTTCCACCGCTCCATCGGCCTGTTCTCCGGAACCGCGATCAACATGACGCAGATGTGCGGCATCGGGCCGTTCATCACCATTCCCATCATGGTTGCCGCGATGGGCGGTCCGCAGGCGGTGATCGGCTGGATTGCCGGCGCCATCCTGGCCATGGCCGATGGCTTGGTGTGGGCCGAACTCGGCGCGGCCATGCCCGGTTCCGGCGGAACCTATGTCTACCTGCGCGAAGCGTTCCAGTACCGCACCGGCAAGCTGATGCCGTTCCTTTTCATATGGACGATGCTGCTGGCGATTCCCTTGCTGATGTCCACCGGCATCATCGGCATGGTGGAGTATCTGGGGTTTTTCTTTCCCAACCTCGGCTGGTGGCCGGTGCATCTCGTCAGCCTGGCGGCGACTGCCATCGTTACCTGGCTGTTGTACCGGCGCATCGAATCGGTTCGCGCGATCACCATCGGCTTGTGGATCATCATGCTGGTCTCCGTCATCGGCGTGGCGGCGGCGGGCTTCTCGCACTTCAATGCCGCCTTCGCGTTTGCCTATCCGGCGGGCGCGTTCGGCAGCCGTTTCTTCATGGGGCTGGGCGCGGGATTGATCATCGGCATTTACGATTACCTGGGCTACAACACCACCGCCTACATCGGCGACGAGTTGCGCAATCCGGCGCGGACGATGCCCGGTTCGATCATCGTGTCGGTGATCGCGATGATGGTGGTGTACCTGCTGCTCAACGTCAGCGTGCTTGGCGTGGCGCCGTGGCAGGAAATCGCCCAGTCCAAGTCGGTGGCCTCGCTGGTGGTGGAGCGCAGTTGGGGGCATGCGGCCGCGGCTGTCATGACCATTCTCATCATCGTTACTGCGTTCGCCTCGGTGTTCACCGGTCTGCTGGGCGGATCGCGCGTACCCTTTCAGGCCGCGCAAGACAAGGTGTTCCTGTCCGTGTTCGCACAGCTGCACGCGAAGCACGGCTTTCCGCACGTGGCCTTGCTCACCATGGGCGTAGTGACGGCCATCGGCACTTTCTTCGACCTGACCGAAGTGATCAACATGCTGCTGGCAGCGAGCATCATCGTGCAATCCATTGCGCAGATCGCCGCGCTGGTCGTATTGCGCAAGCGCCAGCCCCAGTTGGAACGCCCCTACAAGCAATGGCTTTACCCGGTGCCGTGCGCGATCGCGCTGCTGGGCTGGGTCTACGTGTACGTATCCGCCTCGACCTTGTCGTTGATCCTGTCCGGTGTATGGATCATCGCCGGCCTTGTGGTGTTTGCGACCTGGGCCAGGCTCAACCGCTCCTGGCCGTTCGCGCCCGTTGAAATACGCGAAACCTATCTCGAGAAACAGTGACGCCATGCAAACTCCAGCCAAGCACGCGTTTTGGACGATGGCCGCGATCGCCTTGTCGGCCGCCCTGCCCGCTCATGCCCAGAAGGCCTACGCGCCCACACAAGTCATCGCCGATGCCGGTTCCACTACCGCCATCGCTCATTGGCAGATGCAGGACAGCGCGAAGGCGCAGCAAGGCGGCGCGGACATTTCCGCGGCAGGTTTCTCCACCGAGGGCTGGTATCCGGTGAGTGGGCGAGCAACCGTCATGGCCGGATTGTTGGAAAACAATACCTACAAGAACGACGTGTTCTACAGCGACAACCTGCGCGCGGTGCAGGTGCCGGATTCCAGCGGCAACCTGTTCGTGACGCCGTGGTGGTATCGCACCGAATTCACGCTGCCGAACAGCCCGGCGGGACGGCATACGTTGCTGCGTACCAACGGCGTGATCGCGAACGCCGATCTGTGGATAAACGGGCATCTGATCGCCGATGTCGCCGGCGCCTATCCCGTGCACGCGTTCGACGTGACGCGCTGGGTGCACGCGGGCACCAATATTCTTGCTATGTGCGTGCATCCGGCCGATCCAAGAACGAGCCTGTCGATCGGCTGGGTAGACTGGAACCCTACGCCGCCGGACAACAACATGGGCCCTTGGCGCGGCGTGGACATCGTGCAGACCGGACCGGTCGCCTTGCGCTTTCCACAGGTTTCATCAACGCTGCCGCTGCCCGATCTTTCCCGCGTCACGCTGGATGTGAAAGTGGAAGCGAAGAACCTCGACGCCGCAGCACACGATGCGACCATCAGCGGCAGCGTGGCCGGCGTTCCGGTACAACAAACCATCCACCTCGCGCCCGGACAAACGCAAATCGTTGCTTTCTCGCCCAGGACAACGCCGGGCCTCGCGCTGGATCATCCGAAAATCTGGTGGCCCGTGGGCATGGGCGAGCATCCGCTGTATCGACTTGAATTGACGGCCGCGGTGGATGGCGCAACTTCCGACCGGACCACGGCGACGTTCGGCATCCGCAGCGTCACCTCCAACCTGACCAAGCAGGGCTATCGCCAGTTCTTCATCAACGGCAAACCCGTGCTGATCCGCGGCGGCGGCTGGGCGCCGGACATGTTCCTGCGCGACGATCCCAGGCGCATGGAGGCCGAATTCAGCTACGTGCTCAACCTCGGCCTCAATGCCATCCGCAGCGAAGGCAAGCTGGAAAACCAGCGTTTCTACGATCTTGCCGACCGCAACGGCATCCTGATCCTGCCGGGCTGGGAGTGCTGCGACAAATGGGAATCGGCTGCCAGGACCGGCGGTGCGCCCTGGGATGCCGCCGACATGAAGGTGGCCGAAGCATCCATGGCCAGCGAGGCGCGCCTGCTGCGCAATCATCCGTCCGTGATCGGCTTCCTGATCGGCAGCGATAATCCACCGCCGCCGCCCATCGCGAAAATGTACGTCGACACATTGCGTGCTGCCGACTGGTCGCTGCCGATCATCTCGGCCGCAGTTCCCAAGGGCACGGCCGAAGCCGGCCCTTCCGGCCTGAAGATGGATGGCCCCTACGACTGGATACCGCCTTCCTATTGGTACGCCGACAAGCTTGGCGGCGCGTTCGGCTTCGATTCGGAAGTCAGCGCCGGTGCGGATATTCCGCGCCTGGAAGACCTGCAGCGCATGCTGTCGCCGCAGGAACAGGAAGCGTTGTGGAAGAATCCGGAGGCGCGGCAATTCCATGCCTCCGCGGACTGGTCGACCTTCGCCGTGCTGACGCCGTTCGACCAGGCGCTGGCCCAGCGCTACGGCGCGCCCACCAGTCTTGCCGACTATGTCGCCAAGGCGCAGCTCGACAATTACGACAACGTACGCGCGCAGTTCGAAGCGTTCAGCGCTCACATGGATGCCGACAAACCCGCGACCGGCGTCATCTACTGGATGCTCAACAACGCATGGCCCTCGTTGCACTGGCATCTGTACGACTACTACATGAATCCCGCCGGCGCCTATTTCGGCGCCAAGAAAGCCAACGAGCCGGTGCACATCCAGTATGCCTACGATTCCCACGGCATCGTGCTGGTAAACCACACGCTCGATGATGTCCATGGCCTGCAGGCGAACATCCGCGTGCGCAACCTGGACGGCAGCGTGCGTTACGAAAAGCACCTGCAGGACATCGACCTGGCCGGAAACCACACGCGGTCCTTGCTGACGCTACCGGCCATCGCCGGCCTGTCTTCCGCGTACTTCATCGAACTCGACCTTGCCGCTGCCGACGGCAAGCCGGTCAGCCGCAACGTCTACTGGCTGTCCACGCGGCCGGACGTGCTCGATTGGCCGCATTCGAACTGGTACCTCACCCCGCTGACGCAGTACGCGGACCTGACCGCGCTCAAGTCCTTGCCGGCCGCGACGAGCGACGTCCACGCAAGCATGCGGCGCGAAGGCAACGATGAGGTCATCACGGTCACCTTGTCGGTGCCCGCAACGTCCACGGCCGTGGCGCTGTTCCAGCACGTATCGATCCGGCGCGGCGCGCACGGCGAGCTTGCACTGCCGATACGGTGGAATGACAATGACGTCACGCTTTGGCCCGGTGAATCGATGGTGTTGACCGCGCGCTATGCGTCGCAGGGAACCGCCGTACCCGTCGTCGAAATGAGCGGCTGGAACGTTCCCGCCCAAAGCGTTCCGGCCACCGCCACGGGAACAGATCATTGAAGACGCAAAGGCTTCCATGTCACGCGTGACCATCAACGACGTCGCCCGCGCGTCAGACACCTCGAAAAAGACCGTATCGCGCGTGCTCAACAACGAGCCGAACGTGCGCGACTCGGTGCGGGAGCGCGTGCTGGCCGCCGTGGCGAAACTCAACTATCGGCCGCTCACCTCGGCGCGCAGCCTGGCGACCAATCGCTCCTTCATGATCGGCCTGCTCTACGACAACTTGTCGCCCAGCTACATCATGGAAGTGCAGGCCGGCGTGCTGGAAGCGTGCGACGCGAAGCAATACAGCATGATGGTGCGGCCGCTGGTCTCCACGGCGCCGGATTTCGTCGAGCGCGTCGAGAGCATTCTTTCGCGGCACCAGCCCGATGGGCTGATCCTCACGCCGCCGATCACCGACCATTCGAAACTGCTCGATCACCTGCGCAAGAGCGGGCTGCCGTTTGCCTCGATCGCCCCGCGCCAAGCCAAGGGCTGCATCGGCGTGATACTGCGCGAACGCGAAGCGGCTGCGGCGATGGTGGAGCATCTTGTTTCGCTGGGCCATCGCCGCATCGCCCACATCCTTGGCGATCCCAAGCACGGCGCCGGCATCTGGCGCCTCGCCGGTTATCGCGATGGCTTGAAGCGCGCGGGCTTGAAGGAAAACCCTGCATACATGGTGCAGGGCCGGTTCTCCTTCGACTCCGGCGTGGCCGCCGCACGCAAGCTGCTCGCGCTGAAACAGCGTCCCACTGCCATCTTCGCGGCCGACGACGACATGGCCGTCGGCGCGATCTGGGCCGCCGCGGAAGCCGGCGTGTCGGTGCCCGAGGAGATATCCATCTGCGGCTTCGACGACACCACCATCGCCACACAGGTGTGGCCGCCGCTGACCACCGTCCATCAACCCGTGCGTGAAATGGGCAAGCTCGCCACCGAGGAACTGCTGCTTCGCGTGCTGGGCAAGGGAGAAGCCCGCATGGTCGAAGTCGGCTACGAAATGCGCATGCGCGCATCGACCGCGCCCGCGCCCTGATCGAGAGGAAACTGTCCACATGCCTGCCACGCCGCGGAAATTCCATTTCATCTCCGGGCTGCCGCGCGCCGGCACCACGCTGCTGGCCGCCATCCTCAACCAGAACCCGCGCTTTCGCGCCGGCATGACCAGCCCGCTTGCGGACATCATGGGCGTGGTAATGGCCGAAGCGAGCAGCAAGAACGATTTTTCGTTCGATGTCTCCGACGCGCAGCGCATCGCGCTGTTGCGCGGGCTGGTCGAGAATTTCTATTCGGTCGAAGCCGGCGCCGAGGTGGTATTCGACACCAGCCGGCTGTGGTGCAGCCGCATGCCCTTGCTCGACATGTTGTTTCCTGGCGTAAAAGTCATTGCGTGCGTGCGCCAGCTCGCATGGGTGCTGGACAGCATGGAGCGGCTGGTGCAGCGGCAGCCGGTCAGCGTCAGCAAGGTGTTCCGCTTCGACACCAACACCACCGTGTACTCGCGCGTGGAGGCGTTGACCGATCCGCGCGGCATGGTGGGCTTCGCCTACCAGGCCACCAAGGATGCGTTCTATGGCCAGCATGCGCAAAACCATCTCTTGATGCTCACCTACGAAACCCTGGTGCGCGACCCGGCCACGGCGATGCGCGCGGTGTATCAATTCCTCGGCGAGCCTTGGTTCGAGCACGACTTCGATCACATCGAATACAACGCGGACGAATTTGATGCACGCGTCGGCATGCCTGGCCTGCATTCCGTCCGGCCGAAGGTGGAGGCGATCGAACGCCAGCCCATCCTGCCGCGCGAGATCTTTGGGCGCTTCGCGAACGAGGCGTTCTGGATGGATCCGAAGAACAACGTCAATCAGGTGCGGATCGTGTAGTTGGAGAAATCCTGGCGGCTTGCATGTGGGGTCAGAGACAATGGCACTAGCTTGAGCGTGTATCTCGACGCTTGCAGTGATGTGCCCCCTCCCCTGCGAAGTAGGGGTGGGGTTCGAGTGCAGCGAGCGGCAAGGAGCCCGACATTGCCGCATTGCTGCTTGTTATCGGAAGCCATAGCAATATTCGGCTTCACGCTAAAGCACAAGCAACCCCACCCCAGCCCCTGAGGTATCCCCACGTTCTTTTGCCGGCTATTCCGATAAAAAAGCCGAAGTTTTCGCCGGTGTTATTTCAGCGCGAGTCGTCATTCCGGCGAAAGCCGGAATCCATGCTTCGGATTGGCGATGGATTCCGGCTTTCGCCCACTGCTGTCCGGGGAAAATAAGCCCGCTATGGCGGGAAGCGTTGCAAGGCCTGGTTTGTAGGGGTAAAACCCCGAGCGCC
>Ga0209759_1000910_pt1 | contig 21979 bp, 18 predicted proteins | sample AraplaCL_Col_mMS_FD_184261 | JGI IMG/M metagenome (GOLD analysis project Ga0209759, IMG submission 184261) | Arabidopsis root microbial communities from the University of North Carolina, USA - plate scrape CL_Col_mMS (SPAdes) (version 2) | ecosystem: Host-associated > Plants > Roots >...
CGCGCTGCGCGAGCCGCTGGCCGATCTTGCGCCGGCCTGGACGATCGGCCTGCGCAGCGGGGACACCACCTCGGCCGAGCGCAGCGCGCAGGACCGGCGCCTGCCGACCGTGCTCGTGACGACCCCCGAGAGCCTGACGTTGCAGCTCGCGCGCGCCGAGGCGCTCGACACGCTGTCGCAGGTGCAGATGGTGGTGGTCGACGAATGGCACGAGCTGCTGGGCAACAAGCGCGGCGTGCAGGTGCAGCTGGCGCTCGCGCGGCTGCGCCAGCGCCGGCCCGACCTGATCTGCTGGGCACTGTCGGCGACGCTGGGCAACCTCGAGGAGGCGCTCGAGACGCTGGTGGGCGCGCGCGCGCCTGACGCGCCCGCGCCCGCGCTGGTGCGCGGCGAGGTCGCCAAGACCATCGTCATCGACACGCTGCTGCCCGAGCGCGCCGAGCGCTTCTCGTGGGGCGGGCACATGGGCCTGCGCATGCTGGCGCAGGTGGCGCAGGCGATCGACGAGAGCGGCACGACGCTGGTCTTCACCAACACCCGCTCGCAGGCGGAACGCTGGTACCAGGCGCTGCTGGAAGCGCGCCCGGACTGGGCCGGGGTGATCGCGCTGCACCATGGCTCGCTGGCGCGCGAGGTGCGCGACTGGGTCGAGCTGGGCCTGAAGAACGGGGCGCTGCGGGCGGTGGTGTGCACGTCCAGCCTGGACCTGGGCGTCGACTTCCTGCCGGTCGATCGCGCCCTGCAGATCGGCTCCGCCAAGGGCATCGCGCGGCTGCTGCAGCGCGCGGGGCGCTCGGGTCACGCCCCCGGACGGCCGTCGCGCGTCACGCTGGTGCCCACGCACAGCCTCGAACTGGTGGAGGCCGCCGCGGCGCGCCACGCGGCGCAGGCCGGCCAGGTGGAGCAGCGGCACAGCCCGCACCAGCCGCTGGACGTGCTGGTGCAGCACCTGGTCACCATCGCCCTGGGCGGCGGCTTCACGCCCGACGCGCTGTATGCCGAGGTGCGCACGACGACGGCCTATCGCGACCTCGACGAAGCCCATTGGCACTGGTGCCTGGACTTCGTGCGCCAGGGCGGGCCGTCGCTGGCCTCCTATCCTGACTACCAGCGCGTCGCGCCCGACGAGCACGGCGTCTGGCGCGTGCCCGACGCGCGGCTCGCACGACGCCACCGCGTCAACATCGGCACCATCGTCAGCGACGCCAGCATCAACGTGGAATACCAGACCGGCGGCAAGCTCGGCAGCGTCGAGGAAAGCTTCATCGCGCGCATCAAGCCGGGCGACTGCTTCCTGTTCGGCGGCCGCCTGCTGGAACTCGTGCGCATCCACCAGATGACCGCCTACGTGAAGAAGGCCGCCGCCGGCCGCGCCGCGGTGCCGCGCTGGAACGGCGGCCGCATGCCCCTGTCGAACACGCTGGCCGACGCCGTGCTGCGCGAGCTCGATGCCGCCGACCACGGCGTCTTCGACAGCCCCGAGATGCGCTGCGTGCGGCCGCTGCTGGAGATCCAGCGCAAATGGTCGGCGCTGCCGACGCCGACGACACTGGTGGCCGAAACCTGGAAGAGCCGCGAGGGCTGGCACCTGTTTCTCTATCCGTTCGCGGGTCGCCAGGTGCACCTGGGCCTCGCGAGCCTGATCGCCTGGCGCGCCGCGCAGCCCGACCAGGCGACCTTCTCGATCGCGGTCAACGACTACGGGATGGAGCTGCTCGGCACCCGCGAGATCGCCTGGGGCGAACGCCTGCCTCAGCTGCTGGTGACGCCGCCGGAGCGCGACATGCTGCTGGCCGAGGTGCTGGCGAGCCTGAACGCCACCGAGCTCTCGCGCCGGCGCTTCCGCGAAATTGCCCGCATCGCCGGGCTTATCTTCCAATCGCATCCGGGCGAGCGGCAGTCCAACCGCCAGCTGCAGGCCTCGGCCAGCCTGTTCTTCGACGTGTTCCGTCGTTACGACCCCGGCAATCGCCTGCTCGCGCAGGCCGAGGCCGAGCTGCTGAGCCGGGAGCTGGACGTCGCGCAACTTTCGGCGGCGCTGGCTCGCATGCGGGGGCAGCAACTGGCCGTCGTCGAACTCGCGCGCCCGTCGCCGCTGGCGTTTCCGCTGATGGTGGAACGCTTCCGCGAGAAGCTGACCAACGAGTCGCTGACCGAGCGCATCGCGCGCATGGTGGCCGATCTCGAGGGCCGCGCCGGCGGCGAGGCGGTGGGCACGGCCCATGAGGCCGCCAAGGACGTGTTCGCGCGGCCGGCGATGCAGGAGGCGGCGCAGGAAGCGATCCAGCTCGATCGACGCGATCCAGACAAGCCGCCGCCGCGCGCGCGCCGCCGGCCGCGCCGCACGGAGCCGCGTCCATGACGGCGCTGGCTCAGGGGCTGTCCATCCAGCTCGAGGAGCAGACGCTGTGGCTGCTGCCCGAGCGCACCGCCTGGCATGCCGCGTCGCGCACCTTGTTCGTCGCCGACCTGCACCTGGGCAAGTCGGCGACGTTCCGCGCGCGCGGGCTCCCGGTGCCCGCCGGCACCACGCAGCAGGATCTGCAGCGCCTGACCGCCCTGGTGCGCGAGCATGGGGCGACGCGCATCGTCTTTCTCGGCGACCTGCTGCATTCGAGGCATGCGCAACGCGCCGCGGCGATCGCGCCGGTGCATGCCTGGCGCTCGGCGCATGCCGCCCTGCGTTGCGTGCTGGTGCGCGGCAACCATGACTCGCATGCCGGCGACCCGCCGCCGTCGCTCGGCTTCGAGGTCGTCGACGAGCCCTGGCCCGTCGACGGTGCGCCCGGCTTGCTCGGATGCCATCATCCGCAGCAGGCGGCAGCGGGTTTCGTGCTGGCCGGCCACTGGCATCCGTCGATCACGCTGCGCGGGCCGGCGCGCGATCACCAGCGGCTGGCCTGCTTCTGCCGCATCGGCCGGCTGCTCGTGCTGCCGGCCTTCGGCGCGTTCACGGGAACCAGCCCGCAAGAGCCGCCCGCCGGATCGACCTGCTACGCCGTCGGCGGCGAGCGCGTGTGGCCGGGCATCCGCATCGAGTGAGGCCTATCTTTTGCCGCACCAGCCCGGCAGATGCGACGCCTCCTTGCCCGAAGCCAGCGACATCGCCTTTCGCTTGGCTTGCTTGGGATCGGACCTGACCAGCCGCAACGGCACCCGGTCGCGGAAGTAGTTTGCCCACAGGAACTCGAGGAAAGGTTCTTCCGCCTTGGCGAAGCCGCCGGCGTCGCGCACGGTCCCCGCCAGGCTGCGATACGGGTCGTCCTGCATGTCCTCGAAGCGCTTGGGCATGTCGGAGAACTGGCGGCGCTTGCCCCTGGCATCGTAGATGTGCATCCACGAGTGGTGATCGAGATAGATCCAGAAGGCATCCCGATCGAGGTCCGACAGATCCTCCACCAACCCCGCCTGCACGTATTCGGCCTTCTCGCCGATCAGCGCCAGCGCCGTGTGGTGGCTGTCGAGGAGGTAGTACGCCTTGCCGGGGCCCTTGACCACCGGAAACAGCTGTTCGCCCATCGCCTTGCGGCGCTCCTTGTCGCCCAGCTTGTCCCATGACTTGCGCTTGTCCTCGACCTCGCTGAAGCCGACGGTCATCTGCGTCGGGCGAAGCTCCTTCAACGGTATCTCGCGAAGATGGGATTTGATGCGGAACATGGTCTCGGGCGGCGGGATCGTCTGGCAGTCCGTCGCTAGGCAATGACGATGCCCGACCGGACGTTCATTCAGCCCGAGGCGCCCCCTGCCACCTTCACGGTGATGCGGCCATCGCGTTCCAGCACCGCGCGCTCCAGGGGCGATGCCTCGTTGCCGCTTTTCTTGCGCACCGCCTCGTCCAGGTCCCGGTCCGTGATCAGGGCCTTGCGCATCTCCTCCTCGTCGCGGCGCCTGTCCTTCACGAGCTCGCGCTTGTCGCCGCTGACCAGCGACTCGAACCACGACCAGCGCACGCTGGCCATCGCGACCAGTCGGTGCAGCAGCACGATGGTCGCGCCGGCCGCCATCGTCGACCAGAAGGGCGAGGCGCCGACCACCGCCCGACTGAGGACGGCTCCCATCAGGACGGTCGTGCAGGTGTCGAAGGCACGGTGTTGACCCAGCGAACGGCGGCCGGCGATGCGGATCATCGCCAGCGTGAGGACGAACACGGTCAACGCCCGCAGGGCCATCTGCAGCGGGTTCAGCTCCGTGCCGTCGCCGAACAGGGTGCTCGCCAGATCGTTCATGACGATCACCCGGGTGCGTGCGCCAACGTCGCCCGCAGGTAGGGCGCGGTACGGCTCCGGCGCTCGCGCGCGACGTCCTCCGGCGTACCGCAGGCCACGATGCGTCCGCCCGCGTCGCCCGCGCCCGGGCCCATGTCGATGACCCAGTCGCTGGCGGCGACCAGCCGCATCTCGTGCTCCACGACGACCACCGTGTTGCCGGCGTCGACCAGCCCCTGCAACTGCGCCATCAGCCGGTCGACATCGGACGGATGCAGGCCCGTGCTGGGTTCATCGAGCACGTAGAGCGTGTCGCCGCGCTGGGGCCGCTGCAGCTCGGTGGCCAGCTTGATGCGCTGCGCCTCGCCGCCCGAGAGCTCCGTGGCCGGCTGGCCCAGGCGCAGGTAGCCCAGGCCGATGTCGCGCAGCAGCGCCAGCGGCTTGCGCACCGCCGGCTCGTCGGCGAAGAAGGCCCAGGCGTCGTCGACGGTCATCGCGAGCACATCGGCGATGTGACGGCCGTTCCAGGTGATCCTGAGCGTGTCCTCGTTGTAGCGCGCGCCGTGGCAGGTCGGGCAGGGCGCGTAGACGCTGGGCATGAACAGCAGTTCGACGCTGACGAAGCCCTCGCCCTCGCAGGTCTCGCAGCGGCCCTTGGCAACGTTGAACGAGAAGCGTCCGGCGTCGTAGCGCCGCTTGCGCGCCGCGGGCGTGGCCGCATAGAGCTTGCGCACGCCGTCGAACAGGCCGGTGTAGGTGGCCAGGTTGGAGCGCGGCGTGCGGCCGATCGGCTTCTGGTCGACGCGCACCAGCCGGCGGATCGCCTCGGCTCCCGCATGCAGCCGGCCTCGCGTGGGCAGCACGACCTCCGGCGCCGTCTCGTCGGCATCGTCTTCGGGATCGTCCGGCTCGTGCCCCAGATGCGCGCACACCAGCTCCACCAGCGCCTGGCTGACGAGGCTGGACTTGCCCGAGCCGGAGACGCCGGTGACGGCCGTGAGCAGTCCGAGCGGGATGCGGGCGTCGAGATCGTGCAGGTTGTTGCGGGTCAGTCCGCGCAGTTCGAGCCAGCGTTCGGGCCGGCGCGGCGGCCGCGCGCGCGGCGCCGGTTCGGCGAACAGATAGCGCGCAGTGCGCGAGGCCTTCACGGCGCGCAGGCCGTCGGGCGGCCCGCTGTAGAGGACTTGACCGCCCTTCTCGCCCGCGTCGGGACCGACGTCGACCAGCCAGTCCGCGCGCCGCATCACCTCCAGGTCATGTTCGACGATGAACAGCGAGTTGCCCTGGCCCTTGAGCTGGGCCAGCGCGTCCAGCAACGCCTCGCCGTCGGCCGGATGCAGGCCGGCGGTGGGCTCGTCGAGCACGTAGACGACGCCGAACAGGTTGGAACGGATCTGCGTGGCCAGGCGCAGCCGTTGCAGCTCACCCGGCGACAGCGTCGGCGTGCTGCGTTCCATCGCCAGGTAGCCCAGGCCGAGCGCCTGCAGCGTCGCGATGCGCGAGCACAGGTCCTGCGCGATGCGCTGGGCCGCGATGCGCTTTTCTTCCGAAAGATTGGGCGTGCGGCGCACGTCCGGCGCCGCTGCATGCGCAGAGCCGCCGGCGGCGACGCGGCGTGCGGTGTCGGCGCGCGCCTGCTCGCGCGTGGGCGCGGCCGTGTCGCGCGCGACGTCGTCGAAGCGCCCGTGCGCCGCGGGCTCGAGCAGCGCGGCGACGCGATCGAGCGACATCTGGCCGAGACTGCCGATGTCGACGCCGGCGAACGTCACCGACAAGGCTTCGCGCTTGAGCCGCTTGCCGCCGCACACCGGGCACAGGCCGCCGATCATGTAGCGCGACACGCGCTTCTTCATGAGCGCGCTCTGCGTCGTCGCAAACGTGTGCAGCACGTACTTGCGCGCGCCCATGAAGGTGCCCTGGTAGCTCGGCTCCATCCTGGACTTCAGCGCCGCCTTGGTCTCGGCGGGCGTGAAGCCGGCGTAGACCGGCACCGTCGGCTGTTCCTCGGTGAACAGGATCCAGTCGCGATCCTTCTTGGGCAGATCGCGCCAGGGCCGGTCGACGTCGTAGCCCAGCGTGACCAGGATGTCGCGCAGGTTCTGGCCATGCCACGCGGGCGGCCACGATGCGATCGCCCGCTCGCGGATCGACAGCGACGGGTCGGGCACCATGGTCTGCTCGGTGACCTCGAAGACGCGGCCCAGGCCGTGGCAGTTCGGGCAAGCGCCCTGCGCCGTGTTGGGCGAGAAGTCCTCGGCGTAGAGCATCGGCTGCTTCGGCGGATAGGTGCCGGCGCGCGAGTACAGCATGCGCACCAGGCTGGACAGCTGCGAGACGCTGCCCACCGACGAGCGCGCGCCCGGCGTTCCGCGCGCCTGCTGCAACGCGACGGCCGGCGGCAACCCCGTGATCTCGTCGACGTCGGGCACGCCCACCTGGTCGATCAGCCTGCGCGCATACGGCGCCACCGATTCGAAATAGCGCCGCTGCGCCTCCGCGTAGATCGTGCCGAACGCGAGCGAGGACTTGCCCGAACCCGAGACGCCGGTGAACACGACCAGCGCGTCGCGCGGAATGTCGACGGCGACGTCCTTCAGGTTGTGCTCGCGCGCGCCGCGCACGCGCACGAAGCCGTCGCGTGCGGCCACCAGGACCGGGGGCAGGTCGCGCTTGGTCACATCAAGGCCCGGTCTCTCCGCCAGTGCTGCCCCACACGTTGCCGGTGGTGAAGCTCGATTCCTGCGATGCCAGCAGCACGAACTGGCCGGCGATCTCGGCGGGCTGGCCGGGACGCCCCATCGGCGTCTGCTCGCCGAACTTCACGAGCTTGTCCGGCGGCTGGCCGCCTGCCAGCTGCAGCGGCGTCCAATACGGCCCCGGCGCGACCGCATTGACGCGGATGCCCTTCTCGCCGAACTGCTTGGCCAGCGAGCGCGTCATCGACAGGATGGCGGACTTCGTCGCCGCGTAGTCGAGCAGTTCCTTCGAGGGATCGAACGCCTGCACCGACGACGTGTTGATGATGGCCGCGCCGCGCTTCAGATGCGGCAGCGCGGCCTTGACGATGTGGAACAACGCGTAGACATTGGTCTTGAAGACGTCGTCGAAGTGTTCGTCCGGGATCTCGGCGATCGAGTCGAACGACTGCTGGCGCGCGGCGTTGTTGACGACGATGTCCAGGCCGCCGAGGCGCTCGACGGCATCGCGCACGAGCTGGCGGCAGAACGCGGCGTCGCGCAGGTCGCCCGGCAGCGCGACGGCCTTGCGTCCGGCCTTCTCGATCAGCGCGACCACCGCCTTGGCGTCTTCTTCTTCGGCAGGCAGGTAGTTGATCGCGACATCGGCGCCTTCTCGTGCATAAGCGATGGCGACCGCGCGGCCAATTCCGGAGTCACCGCCGGTGATCAGCGCCTTGCGGCCGGTCAGCCGGCCAGAACCGACATAGCTCGTCTCGCCATGGTCCGGCTGCGGGTGCATCTTGCAGGCCAGCGCCGGCCAGGGCTGGTCCTGTTTGGGGAACGGCGGCGACGGGTACTGCGGGGTGCGCTCCGGCATGGCAATCTCGGTCTGGGGTGGGGGCGGTCCTTCAGCAAGAGACGTACCTCGGCCGGGGCGCGTCGATTGCTGCAGCCTCGGCCTCATCAATCGCGATCCGCGGGGAGTCCGGCATGGCCAAGAGCGTCAGCGACCAATTGATTGAACGTCTCGTCGAGTGGGGCGTACGGCGCGTCTACGGCTACCCCGGCGACGGCATCAACGGCGTGATGGGCGCCTTGCGGCGCGCCCAGGGCAAGCTCGAATTCGTGCAGACTCAGCACGAGGAGCTGGCGGCCTTCATGGCGGCATCCCATCCGAAGTTCACCAACGAGGTGGGCGTGTGCATCGCCACCTCGGGGCCGGGCGCCATCCACCTGCTCAACGGCCTGTACGACGCCAAGGCCGACCACCAGCCGGTGGTGGCCATCGTCGGCCAACAGGCTCGCAGCGCGCTCGGCGGCGACTTCCAGCAGGAGGTCGACCTGCTGAGCCTGTTCAAGGACGTGGCGCACGAGTACGTGCAGATGGCCACGGCGCCCGAGCAGATCCTGCACCTGGTGGACCGCGCCATGCGCATCGCGCGCGATCGGCGCGCGGTCACGTGCCTGATCCTGCCGAACGACTTGCAGGAGCTTCCCGCCGTCGAGCCGCCGCGCGAGCACGCGATGATGCACACCGGCATCGGCTTCACGAGCGCCGACCGCGCGCCGCGCGAGCCGGATCTGGTGGCCGCCGCCGGCGTCCTCAATGCCGGCAAGAAGGTGGCGATCCTCGCCGGCGCGGGCGCGCTGCACGCCGGCACGGAGCTCGCCGCGGTGGCCGAGCGCCTGGGTGCCGGCATCGCCAAGGCGCTGCTGGGCAAGATGGCCGTGCCCGACGACCTGCCCTACGTCACGGGCGCGATCGGCCTGCTGGGCACCGCGCCGAGCTGGAAGATGATGGAGGATTGCGACACGCTGCTGATGGTCGGCTCGTCGTTCCCGTATTCGGAGTTCCTGCCCAAGCCGGGCAAGGCGCGCGGCGTGCAGATCGACATCGAGCCGCGCCAGCTCGGGCTGCGCTATCCGATGGAGATCAACCTCGTCGGCGATGCCCGCCTGACGCTGCAGGGCCTGCTGCCGCTGCTCAAGGTGCGCGAGGACCGGCGCTGGCGCGACACCATCGAGTCCAACGTGCGCGAGTGGTGGCGCGTGCTGGAGTCGCGCGCGATGAGCGACGCCACGCCGATCAACCCGCAGCGCGTGTTCTGGGAACTGTCGCCGCGCCTGCCCGACAACGTGATCCTGACCGCCGACTCGGGCACGGTCGCTTCCTGGTATGCCCGCGACCTGAAGGCGCGGCGCGGCATGATGGGCACGCTGTCCGGCGGCCTGGCGACGATGGGCCCGGCGATTCCCTACGCGTTGACGGCCAAGATGGCGTATTCAGACCGCCCCGTGGTGGCGATGCTGGGCGATGGCGCGATGCAGATGCTGGGCATCAACGGCCTGATCACGATCGCGCGCGAATGGCGCAAGTGGAAGGATCCGCGGCTGGTCGTGATGGTGCTCAACAACGGCGACCTCAACATGGTCACCTGGGAGCAGCGCAGCACCGAAGGCGATCCGAAATTCGAAGGCTCGCAGAACCTGCCGACCTTCCCTTATGCGCAATACGGGCGCCTGCTGGGGCTGGGCGGCATCCGCGTGGAAAAGCCGGTCGACATCGCCAAGGCCTGGGACGAGGCCCTGAAGGCCGACCGGCCCACCGTGCTGGAGATGGTCACCGACCCGACCGTGCCGCCCGCGCCGCCCCACATCACGGCCAAGCAGCTGCGCCACTATGCGTCGGCACTGCTGCAGGGCGATCCGCAGGCGCTGCAGATCGTCAAGTCCAGCGCACGCGAATGGTGGGAAGGCCTGATGCCGTCCAGGAAGTGAGCCGGCTCGAGCTGCGGCCAAGCACTCTTGCCGGGGCGCGGCCTGCGGGCATAAAGTCGGCGCCCATGCCAAGCTCGAAAGCCCCCGCCGCCGGCGCCCGTGATCCTCGGGTCGATGACTACATCGCCCAGGCGGCGCCGTTCGCCCGCGAACCGCTGGCGCACATCCGCGAGGCCATGCACGCGGCCCTGCCGGAGGTGACCGAGGCGATCAAGTGGAGCCATCCGTTCTTCCTGGTCGATGGGCGGCCGTTCGCGAACATGGCGGCGTTCAAGGCGCACTGCTCGCTCGGCTTCTGGAAGGCTGGCCGCCCGATCGCGCAGGACGCTGCGGGCCCGCGCGACAAGGCGATGGGCCAGTTCGGGCGCATCGAGTCGCTGGCCGACCTGCCCAAGGCGGCGGCGCTGTGCAAGCTGATCGTCGAGGCGCGCGCCGCCTGGGCCGCCGCCATTGACGAGAAGGCCAGCGCGCCGCCCGCGCCCAAGACCAGGCGCGAGGCCCCCGCGCTGCCCGACGACCTCGCAGCGGCACTCCAGGGGCAGCCCGGCGCGCGCCAGGCCTTCGACGCCTTCACGCCCAGCCAGCAGCGCGAGTACGTGGAGTGGATCGTGGAGGCCAAGCGAGAGGCGACGCGCGCGTCGCGCATCGCGCAGGCCGCCGGGTGGATCGCCGAGGGCAAGACGCGCAATTGGAAGTACCAGAACTGCTAGGGGCTCCTGCGGGCCTGTGCGACCCGGGCGGCGCCTTGACAAGGGTGGATCCTGCGACTGCGCGCAGGATGACAGGTGGGGCGGTGCTCGACGGGCCGGCCGAAGCCGACAGCCGGCAAACAGCCACAAACAGCCGCCAAGCAACCGGCAAGCAGAAGCACGGAACCGCAAAGGAGCCGCAAAGGAGCCGCAAAGGAGCCGTCATTCTGCGCGCAGTCGCAGAATCCACCCCTGCCAAGGCGTCGCCCGATTTTTTTCAAGCCAGTGCATCCAACCCCTGGCCGCCGCGCATCCAAGGGGTATCGCACAACGGCCGAGGACCGCCATGAACCCCTTGAACCACCTGCTCACGCCCGAACTGCTGATCCCCATCTGCGGCATGCTGCTGCCGCTGGGCATCGTGCTGGTCGCCCTGAACTTCGCCTGGAAGTACCAGGAGCGCAAGCACAAGACGATCGTCGACCTGCTCGAGAAGGGGCTGCCGGTGCCGCGCGAGCTGCTGAACTCGCCGCGCCGCGAAGGCTCGTCATTGATGCGCGCGCTGACGCTGGTAGGCGTGGGCGTGGGCACGAGCGCGTTTCTCGGTGCCATGTTCCGGTTCGACCATGGCTTGTGGGCTGCCGGCCTGATCCCGCTGTGCATCGGCGTCGCGCAGCTGATCGCGCTGAAGATCGAACCGCAGCGGGCCGAGCCGCCCGAACCCTCGTCCGTCGACCTGCAATGACGCATTGACGTGGCGCAAGGCCCCATGCAGTTCGACGCGGCCGCGCAGTCCCAAGCGCAGATCGCCGGCTGGCTCGCACGCGCGCGCCAGGGCGATCGCCTGGCCTTCGCACGCCTCGTGCAGTCGCACCAGTCGCGCGTGCGGCTGCAATTGCGCCGGCTGACGCAGGGGGACGCGGCACTGGCCGACGACCTTGCGCAGGAGACCTTCGTGCAGGCTTGGCTGCACCTGAACGACTTCCGCGGCGACGCCCGGCTGGCCACCTGGCTGCACCGCATCGCCCTGACGCGCTTCCTGCAGCACGTGCGGCGGCCGCAGCTGCCGCTGGAATGGAACGCGGACGAGGCGAGCGAGGTGCACGAGCCCGGCCACGATCCGCGCGCCGCCGAAGGCCTGACACGCGACGTCGAGCGCGCACTGCAGGCGCTCAGCGAGATCCAGCGGCTGGCGGTGGTGCACTGCTTCCACCTCGACCTGTCGCACGCCGAGGCCGCGCAGGTGCTGGGCCTGCCCTTGGGCACGCTGAAGTCCCACCTTGATCGAGCCAAGTCCCGGCTGCGCGAGCTGCTGGGAGCCTGGAACCCGGAGTCCGCCACATGAACGAATCCGACTTCTCCGACGATCCGCTGGACGCCTTGCTGCGTGCCAGCGCCCCCGAACCCTTGCCGGACGGCGGCTTCGTGGCCCGCACGATGACCGCGGTCGACCAGGCCGAGCGCGCCAGGGCGACGCAGCGCCGGACGACGCCCGTCGCGCCGATCGTGATCGCGCGCGCGCTGGCCGCCGAGCACCGGCGCCACGAGGGGGAGGCGCGGCTGTGGCGCTGGGCGATCGCCGGCGTCGTCGCAGGCTTCGTGCTGCTGGTGGCGGCGGTGGCGCTGTCGCCCGATGACAGCGTGACGATCGCGGCCCCGGCGCCGCAGCAGTGGTATCCGCTGTGCCTGCTGCTCGCGTTCGGCGCCGTCTGGTACGCCTGGCGCGAGTCGCGGCGCAACTAGTTCAACGTGCCGGCGGCGTCTCCATCGGCTTGACGTCGCCGCAATCGCGCGAGACGAACTTGCCCGACATGTCGCTCTGCACGTGCATGGTCATCTTCGGGCCCGCGGTATCGGCGACGGTGCTGGCCGTGAAGGCCGTGTCGCCCATGGCCGTGAACGTGCCGTGCCCGGTGACCTCGCGCTGGTCGGACTTGCACGCGAACTCGAAGGTCGTGACGTTGCCCGACGTGCTGACGTTGGTGCGCGAACAGTGGCCCTGGCGATCGGGCGTGAAGCCCCGATCGACCTGCTCCTTGGTGATGCACACGCGAATCACGTTGGCGGCGCCGCCCGGTGCGGCGCCCATGCCATGGCCGGCCATCATCTTTTCCATGGCCGCGCGCTGCTCCGGCGGCATGCTGGCCAGGCGCGCCTTCATCTGCTCCATCGCCGCGTTGGCCTGGGCGTTGTCGGTCTTGACCGCGACGGTTTCCTCCCACAGGCCTGGCCGCAGGTGCGGTTGGGCCAGGACGGCGGTGCCCGACAGCGCTGCGACGCCGGCAATGAGGGCAATGAGAAGACGTGAATGGATTTTCATGGCAAGGCCCTCCTGGACTGCGAGATGACGGTGGCGCGGATTCTGCGCCGCGTCACGGCCAGCGGCCACCCCCGAAACGGGGTGCGGTCAATCGCCGCCGCGCAGCGAGCCGATCACCTTGGTGCCAGGCACGGGGCTGCGTTGAGCGCTCGCCTGCACGCCAGGGTTGGTCATCTGTTCGTTGAGCCAGCGCTGCAGGTCGTTCCACATCGCGGCCAGCTCGGCGGGCGGAACGGCACGTGCATTCTTCAGCTCGAGCGTCATCACCGGCACGTTCCTGACCAGGCCGCCGTAGTTGCCGAGCGAACCCGGATAGACGCCGACGGGATCGAGCTGCAGGCTGCCGAGGCGGCGCGGCGCCGGCGGCGGGCCGTCGAAATCGAGCAGGCCGTAAGGTGCGTGCACCGACACGATCAGGTCGGGGTGGAACTGGTCGATCTGCTGCAGCAGCCAGCGCGACTCGGGCTCGGACAGCGCCTGCGGGCCGGGAAAGCGGCGCGGGTCCTTGTGCGTGTGCTTGATCCAGTACGGCTGCGCGTCGCGCGACCAGTCGGCGGTGGGAAAGTTGCGGTTCAGGTCGACGCCGTGGGCGTTGATGCGCGTGGCCGGCGAGTGCAGCAGCCCGTCGGGATTGAGCAGCGGCACGAAGCGCCAGCCGACGTCGGCGATCGTCGGCTTCGCGCCCCTGGACGGATGGGGCATGGCCGAGGCCTTGACGTTGCGGGAGCGTGCGATCCAGTCGAAGGCCAGCGTCACCGAGGCCAGTTCGTCGCCATGGATGCCGCCCAGCAGCAGCACCTTGAACTTGGGCGTGCCGCTGGCGGGCAGCACATCGTTGGCCCACAGTGGCACACCGCGCACCGAACGGCCCACGCCCGCGATCAGGCCCGACGCGCGGCACCCGGACGCCTCGACGCCGGGCACGACCGTCACGAGGCGCGCGCACCACTGCGCCAGGTCGGTGGTGGTCGCGGCCGGCGCGGAGGCGGCCGCTGCGACCGGCGGCACCGCGGCCACGTTCCGGACAGGCGCCACCGCCTTGTGATGCACGCTGGCCAGCGCCGGCACCAGGCCAAGCCACAGCAGGCCGGCAGCGGCCAACGGCCGGGAGCGCCGGCGTGCGAGAGAGGCGGCCGCCTCGGGGTCGGGGCGGCCGCGGAATGCATTGATCACTTGTTCTTCACCTTTCGACCCGCCAGTGTAGGCAACGCGTGCGGCCGACGCGCCCGCGTCACGCGTTTCATCCACAATGAACGCATGATCGAACCGCTGCTCGTCCCCCGTGAATCCTTCGACGATCCCGATGCCGCCGTCCAGCGCGTGCGCCAGATCTACCAGGCCGGCGTCGATCACCTTCGAAAGCATCTGCACGACTTCGTGGCCGGGCACGTGCCCGCCGCGCACGTTCGCGCCTGCTACCCGAGCGTGCGCGTGCACACCGACACGGTGGCGCGCGCGGACTCGGTCTCGAGCTACGGCTTCGTCGCCGGCCCCGGCACCTTCGAGACCACGCTGACCCGTCCCGAGCTGTTCGCCGAGTACTACCGCGAACAGTTCCGCCTGCTCAGGCAGCACCACGGCGTCAAGATCGAGGTGGGGGTCAGCCGCGAACCGATGCCGCTGCACTTCAGCTTCGCCGAGCACGACCACGTCGAGGGCACGCTGACCTCCGAGCAACGCCTGCAGCTGCGCGACCTGTTCGACCTGCCCAACCTCGCCGCGATGGACGACGGCATCGCCAACGGCACCGACGAGACCGGCCCCAACGATCCGCTGCCGCTGGCGCTGTTCACCGCGCCGCGCGTCGACTACTCGCTGCACCGCCTGCGCCACTACACCGGCACCGCGCCCGACCACTTCCAGAACTTCGTGCTGTTCACGAACTATCAGTTCTACATCGACGAGTTCATCGCCCTGGGCCATCGCGAGATGGCGCGGGCCGATTCGGTCTACGACGCCTTCGTCGAGCCGGGCAACGTCGTGACGATGCGCACCGGGCTCGCGCAAAGCGTCGGCCCGATCGGCAGCGCGCCCCCGCGCCTGCCGCAGATGCCGGCGTACCACCTGCGCCGCGCCGACAACAGCGGCATCACCATGGTCAACATCGGCGTGGGCCCGTCCAACGCCAAGAACATCAGCGACCACATCGCCGTGCTGCGCCCGCACGCCTGGATCATGCTGGGCCACTGCGCCGGCCTGCGCACGACGCAGCAGCTCGGCGACTACGTGCTGGCGCACGGCTACGTGCGCGAGGACCACGTGCTCGACGAGGAATTGCCGCTGTGGGTGCCGATCCCGCCGCTGGCCGAAGTGCAGGTGGCCATCGAGCAGGCCGTGGCCGACATCACGCAGCTGGCCGGCATCGACCTGAAGCGCGTGATGCGCACCGGCACCGTGGCGTCGACCGACAACCGCAATTGGGAGCTGCTGCCGCATCCGGGCCCGGAGCGCCGCTTCAGCCAGAGCCGGGCGATCGCGCTGGACATGGAATCGGCCACCATCGCCGCCAACGGCTTTCGCTTCCGCGTGCCGTACGGCACCTTGCTCTGCGTGTCCGACAAGCCGCTGCACGGCGAGATCAAGCTGCCGGGCATGGCCAACCACTTCTATCGCGAGCGCGTCGAGCAGCACCTGCGCATCGGCATCCGCGCGCTGGAGTTGCTGCGCGGGTCGGGCGACAAGCTGCACAGCCGCAAGCTGCGGGGCTTTGCCGAGGTGGCGTTTCAGTGAGCCAAGCGCCGTCAGCCTGCGCGATTCAATAGGGCATGTCATCCTGCGCGCAGTCGCCGGATCCACCCCTGCGACGAGGCGTTTCAATAGAGCATGTCATCCTGCGCGAAGTCGCAGGATCCACTTCTGCGATGAGGCCGCCCGGCTTGGGTGGATCCTGCGACTCCCGCAGGATGACACCTTTTCCGAGGCCACCGCCGCCCCATTGCGCCCGAGCACGGAGCGGCGTAGGCTGGGGGTTCCTGCCATCCGGCCGTGACGCGGTTCGGGTCGCCGCGGTGCCGCCTGGCGTCTCGGCCCGTGGAGACACGCGCCATGACGATCTTCGAATCCACCGATATTGCGGCGATCCGCAACGTGGCACTGGTGGGCGCCTCGGCCACCGGGAAGACCACTCTCACCGAGGCCTTGCTGCTGCGCGCCGGCGCCATCAAGACCTCCGGCAGCGTCGAACGCGGCTCGACCGTCAGCGATCACGACCCGCTTGAAAAGCGCGTCCAGCACTCCCTCAACTCAGCCGTCGTCAACTGCCTGCATGACGACATCCGCATCCAGCTGCTCGACACCCCCGGCGCGCTCGAATTCGTCGGGCAGTCGCTGCCCGCCCTCGAGGCGGTCGAGACCGCCGCCATCGTCATCAGCGCGACCGCCGGGGTCGACTCGACCGCGCAGCGCATGATGACCCACGCGGCCGATCGCAAGCTCGACCGCATGGTCATCGTCAACCGCATCGACGTTCCCGGTGCCGATTGCGCCGCCGTGCTGGCGCAGATCCGCGAAGTGTTCGGGCGCGAATGCCTGCCGCTGAACCTGCCCGCCGCCGGCGGCACGCGCGTCGTCGACTGCTTCTTCAATCGCGAAGGCGAGACCGATTTTTCGTCGCCCGAGGCCGCGCACCAGGCGCTCGTCGAGCAGGTCGTCGAAGTCGACGGCGATTTCGTCGACCGCTATCTCAACCAGGGCGATGTCGAGGCCACCGAGTTGCACGCGCCGCTCGAGCAGGCACTGCGCGAGGGCCACCTGATCCCGGTGTGCTTCGTCTCCGCCAAGTCGGGCGCGGGCGTGCCCGAGCTGCTCGACATCATCACCAAGCTGCTGCCCAACCCGACCGAAGGCAACCCGCCCGACTTCCTCGACGGCACGGGCGCCGACGCCAAGCTCGTTCACGCCGCGCCCGATCCCGCGCTGCACGTGCTGGCCCACGTGTTCAAGATCACCGTCGACCCTTATGTCGGCAAGATGGGCGTGCTGCGCGTGCACCAGGGCACGATCACGCGCGACACGCAGCTGTACGTCGGCGATGCGCGCAAGTGCTTCAAGGTCGGCCACCTGTTTCGCCTGCAGGGCGGCGAGCACGTCGAGATCGCGCGCGCGTTGCCGGGCGACATCTGCGCCATCGCCAAGGTCGACGCGCTGCACTTCGACGCCGTGCTGCACGACGCCGCCGAGGACAGCCATATCCACCTGAAGCCGCTCGCGTTCCCGGTGCCGGTGCACGGCATCGCGATCCAGCCCAAGCGCCACGGCGACGAGCAGCGGCTGTGGGAGCTGGTGCAGCGCTCGGTCGACGAGGATCCATGCCTGCGCATCGAGCAGGTCGCTGCGACGCGCGAGACGGTCGTCAACGGCCTGGGCGAGCTGCACCTGCGCATGCTGCTGGAACGCTTGCGCGACGTGCACAAGTTCGAGGTCGAGACGCGTCCGCCGCGCACCGCGTATCGCGAGACGATCACGGCCAAGGCCGAGGGCCATCACCGCCACAAGAAGCAGACGGGCGGCGCCGGCCAGTTCGGCGAGGTGTTCCTGCGCGTCGAGCCGTTGCCGCGCGGCGCGGGCATCGAGTTCGTCGACATCGTCAAGGGCGGTGCGATCCCGGGCCAGTTCATGCAGGCCGTCGAGAAGGGCGTGCGCGAGGCGCTGGCCGCGGGCGCGATCGCCGGCTATCCAGTCGAGGACATCCGCGTGACCGTGCACGACGGCAAGAGCCACAGCGTCGACAGCAAGGACATCGCGTTCGCCACCGCCGCCCGCAAGGCGACCTGGGTCGCGATCATGGAAGCGCGGCCCATCGTGCTCGAGCCCATCGTCGACGTGGAGATCCTGGCGCCCGCCAGCGCCATGGGCGACATCACCGGGGACCTGGCGTCGCGCCGCGGGCAGGTCAACGGCACCGAGGCGCAGCTGGGAGGCGCGATGATCGTGCGCGGCCAGGCGCCGGCCGCCGAACTGATCGCCTACGCCACGCGCCTGAATGCGATGACCAGCGGCGAAGGCCACTACACCATCGCGTTCTCGCACTACGAACCGGCGCCGGCCAGCGTGCAGAACGCGCTGCGCAAGGAGCACAACCCGGTCGAGGTCGAGTGATTCGGACCGTGCAAGGTCCGTGAAAGCAACGCGGAGCCGCCGGGCGCGAATCCCCGTGCGCTCCGCGATTTGTTGGCATTTCCGCCACGGCCGGCGGCTTCCATTGGACCTACACTTCCTCGCTTCATCTCGCCGGCGCAACGCCGAAAGCGAGTCTGCACGGTCAATCCGAGGGAGATTCCAATGCTTCAGATCAGCAAGGCCGCTGCCGCGGCCGCCTGCGCGCTTGCGCTCGTCGGATGCGCGACGGAGAGTTCGCATTCGATCCAGGTCGAGAAGGTGCAGGCCGCGGCCGCGCCTTATTCGGGCGCGCGCGTGCCGGTGGCGGTCGGCAAGTTCGACAACGATTCGAGCTTCATGCGCGGCGTCTTTTCCGACGGCCCGGATCGCCTCGGGGAGCAGGCCAAGGCCGCGTTGATCGCGCACCTGCAGCAGTCCCAGCGTTTCTCGGTGCTGGATCGCCAGAACATGGCCGAGGCCGGCGCCGAGGCCAGGATCGCCGGCGCCACGCAGACGCTGCGCGGCGCGTCCTACCTCATCACCGGCGACGTCTCCGAGTTCGGCCGCAAGGAAGTCGGCGACATGCAGCTGTTCGGACTGCTGGGTCGCGGCAAGAAGCAGGTCGCCTATGCCAAGATCACTCTCAACGTCGTCAACACGCTGACCTCCGAGGTGGTGTATTCCGCGCGTGGTGCCGGCGAATACGAGCTCTCCAATCGCGAGGTGCTGGGCTTCGGAGGCACGTCCGGCTACGACTCGACGCTCACGGGCAAGGTGCTCGATCTGGCCATGCGCGAGGCCGTGGACAAGCTCGCCGCGGGCCGCGACGCGGGCCAGTGGGTGAAGTGATGCCCGCCCTCGTGTCCGCTCGCCGCCTTGCCCTGGCGGCCGGCATCGCCACGCTGGTCGGCTGCGCCCACCAGCCCGCGCCCCTCTACATGTGGGGATCGTTTCCGCAACAGCAGTACGACATCCTGCTGCGGTCCGGCGCCAGCCCCGACGCCCAGATGCAGGCGATGCAGGTGCAGGCGGAAAAGGCCGCCGCCGCCAACAAGGCGCTGCCGCCGGGATTCCGCGCCCACCTGGGAATGCTGGAACTCAACGCCGGCCATGCGCAGCGCGCCAAGGAATTGTTCGCCGCCGAAAAGGCCGCCTTCCCCGAGTCCGCGCCCTACATGGACAAGCTGCTGGGCAAGCTGGATTCGCGCACGCAGCCCGCCAACACGAAGACCCCCGCATGAGCACGATCCGCCTCCTCCCGATGGCCCTCGTGGCGGCGCTCGCCGTGCTCGGTGGCTGCGCCAACAAGCCGGTGCCCTACGACTACACGGCCTTCCGTCAGGCCAACCCCAGGACGCTGCTGGTGCTGCCGCCCATCAACGACTCGCCGGACGTCAAGGCAAGCTCGTCGGTGTGGGCGCAGGCGACGCTGCCGCTGGCCGAGGCCGGCTACTACGTGCTGCCCGTCACGCTGGTCGACGAGACCTTCCGCCAGAACGGCATCCAGACGGCCAGCGACGCGCAGGACATCCCGCGCGAGAAGCTGCGCGACTTCTTCGGCGCGGATGCGGCGGTCTACATCAAGGTCACCAAGTACGGCACCACGTATCACGTGATCTCCAGCGACACCGTGGTCGAGGCGCAGGCCCGCATCGTCGACCTGCGTTCCGGCGCGCTGCTGTGGGAGGGCCGCGCCGCGGCGTCCTCTTCGGAACAGGGCAATGGCAACAACAGCCTGGCCGTGTTGCTGGTGTCGGCCGTGGTCAAGCAGATCATCAACACCACGACCGATGCCGCGTACGGTTACGCCGGCATTGCCGACTCCCGTCTGCTGGGGCCACGCGTCAACGGCGTGCTGCCCGGGCCGCGCTCGCCCGCCTACGGCAAGGAAATCGCGGCGCAGTAAGCGGCAAGCGGCGGCCGGCGGCATTCAGTCGTCGTCCCCGCCGGCCTCCGCGGGATCGTCGTCATCGCCCGGTTTGGCCCAGCGCGCCAGCGTCTTTTCCAGCGGCGCGGCCGACTTCACGAACGCATCGGCCGACACCGTCCTGGCGATGCGCACCCCCGGCAGCGAGATCGTGCCGAGGTAGAGGTCGCCGATCAACGGCTGCTGCTGCATCCCGCGGTCGATCAGCAGCAGCCCGCCACCCACCGCGACGGCGCTGCCGATGGCGACGGCGAACGCCCGCCGCCGCGACGGCATCAGCAGGCCCAGGTGGCGCCAGATCATCAGCGCGATCGCCGCGACGAAGACGATGCGCCCGAGCTTGTCGATGAAGGGCAGCGACAGCGCGAACGCGAGCTGTCCCGCCGCGGCCTGGGTGACGACGGCGATCAGCAGCCACTTGAGCGCCACGTACAGGTGCGCCCAGAACGCGAAGCGGCGCTGGAAGATCATCGATCCGATGGCCCACAGGGCGCACCAGACGACCAGGCCGATCGGCGCCGACAGGTAGTTCCATGCCAGCGCCGAGCCCTGCGCGCCGGGCACGCTGGCCAGCCACAGCGAGAAGGCCTGCCACAGCGCGGCCACCACGATCAGCCCCATCAGCGTGACGGCATGGCGGCGCTCGTACTGCAGCAGGTCCAGCAGGCGCTGCTCCGGCGCCAGCACTTCGCCGGCCAGGCGCACACGCAACGTCGTCGCACCCACGGTCAGCGTGCTGGAGGGCGGCAGCAGGGGCGCCGAGCCGGGCGCGATGGCCGCACGGCCCAGGCGCACCCCGTTGAGGCTCGCGGCCGGTTCCACGTGCACGCCGTCGTCGCGCAGCGCCAGCGTCGCGTGGTGCGCGGCGACGTGCGGATCGTCGAGGACGAGATCGCAATCGATCGCGCGGCCGATGCGCACCGGCCACTGCGCGACGCGCAGCACCTGGCGCGGCTGGCCGTCCCGGTCGAGCGTCTCGATCAGGGCGAGCGTTTCCATGCGAATCCTTGGAGGTAATGGCGGGCCAGCAGCATGGCGTTGTCGAAGCTGACGCCGCGCGCGTCGAAGCGTCCCTGCACGCCCTCGGTCTTGGCGTCGACCGATTGCGACAGCACGGCGACGTCGTAGAGCCCCGGCAGGCGGCGATAGGCGCGCAGGCACATCACGGTGCGCATCGGCAGGCCGGCGCTCTCGACGAAGTCTTCCTGGCACTTGGGCGCCGTCAGGTCGCGCGTGCGCCGCCCCATGCCCTCGTTGCGAAAGCTCTGCCCGGCTTCCTGCGCGAAGCGCAGGGCGCCAAGCTTGCTGCCGTCGTAGACCTCGTGGCGCACCGCCAGATCGCCGGTGCGCAGCGCTTCGTTGATGTAGATGGCCGTGTCCATCTGGCAGTCGGAGCGTTCGAACGACAGGCCCTTCGATTCCGACGGATTCGACGAGCCCCAGCAGCGCATGAAGTCTTCCTGCGGCACGGGCACGCTGTAGTGCGCGTGCTTGGTCTCGCGCCAGGGCAGCGCGACGAAGCGCGACGTGAGCTGCTGCTGGTGCGCGAGCAGCTGGCGCGCCATCTCGGCCTCCACCGGCCCGGTGATGGGCTTGGCCTGCGCGCTGCGCGCGATCAGCGCCTGTGCGAACTCGGCCGGCACGAGAAAGCTGATCTGCTGGCTGCCGCGCCGGGTGGCCACGTTCACGCCCACGATATGGCCGCGGTCGTCGAGCACCGGTCCGCCGCTCATGCCCGGATTGAGCGAACCGGAGAACAGGATCTGCGGCAGGAAGCTGCGCTCGACCAGCCCGTTGTAGGTGCCCTCGACCACCACGAAGCCGACATCCAGCGGATTGCCCAACGAGAAGATGCGCTCGCCCTGGGCCAGCGGCGTGGCCGCGGGCCGGAATTCGAACTGGCCGCGCGCGGCGACGCCGGGGCCCGGCTTGGCCATGCGCACCAGCGCCAGGTCGTGCACGACGTCGAATGCGACGAGCTGCAGCGCGCCGGTGACGCCGTCGACGGTCTGGAAGTTGAGCCGGTAGCGCTGCGGTTCCAGCGCCACCTGGCTGATGACGTGGTAGTTGGTCAGGATCAGGCCGTCGGGGCCCACCAGCGAGCCCGAGCCGACGCTGGCCTGGCTGTCCTGATCGCGCAGCAGCGTGCGCACCTGCAGCAGGCGCGGGCGCCCGATGTCATAGATGCGTCGGGCCGAAGCCGACAGGTTGGCGCTGTCCTCGGCGGCGCGGTCGTCTTCCGCAGAGGAGGCCGCGGGCACCGGCTTGGCGAGCGGCGAGGCGGG
>Ga0209759_1000911_pt1 | contig 21917 bp, 11 predicted proteins | sample AraplaCL_Col_mMS_FD_184261 | JGI IMG/M metagenome (GOLD analysis project Ga0209759, IMG submission 184261) | Arabidopsis root microbial communities from the University of North Carolina, USA - plate scrape CL_Col_mMS (SPAdes) (version 2) | ecosystem: Host-associated > Plants > Roots >...
CGTGACCATCCTGAACAGCCCCTCGGGCGGCTCCGGCGGCTTCGACGAGCGCGACCGCGTGGGCCTGCGCGGCACCAACCCCAGCCTGACGCAGACGCTGCTGGACGGCCACCCGGTCGCCAACGGCGACTGGTTCGTGCTGGATCAGACCGGCGCGGGCGTGGGCCGCAGCGTCAGCTTCTCGCTGCTGCCATCGGAACTGGTGAGCCGGGTCGAAGTGCACAAGAACTCGCAAGCCTCCGACACGGAAGGCGGCACGGCCGGTTCCGTCAACATCATCACCCGCAAGCCGCTGGAATTCTCCAAGCAGTTCACGTTGGAAGGCAGCGTGGGCGCCGTCTATGCCGACCTGCCGCACAAGACCGACCCGCAGGGCAGCGCGCTGCTGGCCTGGCGGAACGAGTCCAAGACCTTCGGCGTGATGCTGCAGGCCTTCGACGAGAAGCGCCACCTGCGCCGCGATGGCGTCGAGACCTTTGCCCATGACGGCCAGGTCTCGCTGACGCCCATCGACGCCACCACCAACGCGACGGCCGTCGCCGCCGGCATTCCGGTCGGCACGAAGTACGCCAACCTGATGGGCTCGGCCCTGTTCACCCAGGAGCGCGACCGCAAGGGCGGCGCCGCCACGGTCGAATTCAAGCCCACCAAGGACATCGACTTCTCGCTCTCGGGCTTCACGTCCAAGATGGACGCGAACAACTACAACCGCAACTTCATGCTGTCGCCGCGCTGGGGCCTCGACGACACGCGCCATGCGGGCAACCTTCCCACGATCGGCGGCTTCACGATCGATCCGGCGACCAACATCCTGACCTCGGTCGACTACACCTTCGCGACCCCCACGCAAGTCGGCGTGTATGACATGATTTCGCGCAAGGCGTCGGCCTCGACGAACTATCTCAGCCTGGAAGGCTCCTGGAACGTCAACAACGCGCTGAAGCTGTCCGGCAACGCGGGTACGTCCAACGGCGAGGGCAAGACCCTGTCGCAGGACGTCTACGAGGCCGACATCTATGGCACGGCCGGCCACTATCAGCTCCGGGGCAGCGGCATGGCTCCTGCGTTCGGCATGACGCTGGCTCCGCCTCCCGCCCCAACCGTGGGCAGCGGCTCCTTCGCCACGGACTGGATCTTCGGCGACCAGAACGTCGACGTGAAGGACAAGGACACCTGGGGCCAGATCGACGCCGAGTACGCCCTGGACGCGGGCATGCTGCGCAGCCTGAAGTTCGGCCTGCGCGAATCCGAGCACAAGCGCTACACCGACGGGCCGATCATCGCCCAGGGTCCGAACTGGGCCAACGACCCGTTCGCCCACCCGCTTCCCCTGAGCGACTACAGCCAGACCTACCCCAGCAACTTCGGCGCAGGCCTGGGCGGGGGCTTTCCCACGGACGTCCCCTACCCGACGCCGGCAGCGCTGGCGGCCTATGACGCCACCTATGCCGCACGCCCGATTTCGCGCCGCATCGTGATGCACGAATATGCGGTCAAGGAGAAGGTCTCGGCCGGCTACGTGCAAAGCAACATGGATGGCGAAGGCTGGAGCGGCAACGTCGGCGTGCGCGTCGTGAACACCAAGTCCACTTCCCTGGTCTGGGCGCCCACCAGCAATACCTCCCTGCCGGGCTACGTGGATTCCGTGTGGGCGGCCGGCGCCATTCCCTACACCGGCTTCTACCAAAGCTTCGACAAGCACAACTACACGGACTTCCTGCCCAGCGCGAGCATCCGCATCGACGTGACGCCCAAGGTGGTGGCCCGCCTGGCGCTGTCGCAGACGATGACCCGGCCGGACTACACCGCCTTGTCGGCGGCCCAGTTGCTGGGAAGCTACTCCGACCCGACCGGCACGTCCGTGGGCTCGGGCAGCACCGGCAACCCGGACCTCAAGCCGGTGCGCTCGACCAACGTCGACGCCAACGTCGAGTGGTACTTCGCGCCGCGCGCCTTCGTGTCGATGGGGGCGTTCCACATGGAGATGGGCAGCTACATCACCGATGGAACGAAGCGGGGAACCTACACGACCGACCTGGTGGGCGGCACGCCGGGGCAGACCGTCACGGCCCCGTTCGACCTGAGCACGTCGGTCAACGTGAAGGCCTCCGTCACGGGCCTGGAATTCGCGATCGAGACGCCGGTGTTCAACAACTTCGGGGTCAGCGCGAACTACACGCTCGCCGATGCGCATGATGCGACGGGCCACGTGCTCAAGGGCGCGGTGAAGAACTCGGGAACGCTGAGCGGCTACTTCGAGAACGACATGTTCTCGGCGCGCCTGAACTACAACTACAGCGGCGACAACTACCTGGGTCGCGATCGGGGCACCGACTACTACCAACGCGGTGTCGGCGTGATGTCCGCTTCGCTGGGCTACAAGCTCGGCGAGCACCTGGCCTTCAGCCTGGATGCGCAGAACCTGAACAACCCGATCCTGAAGTATTACGGCGACTACAAGTCCGAACCGCGCGCCATCTACCGCAACGGCCGCCAGTTCTACCTGAGCGCTCACTTCAAGTACTGATCGTCGGCTGCCCGCATCGGCGGGTTCTCACGACAAGGACGGCCCTCTGGCCGTCCTTTTTTCCTTCTCGCCGCACCTCGGGGGGCTGGGCTATGCTCGACGATCACGCCACGTTTCGATCCGCGATGACTGCGACCCCTTCCCCGATGCCCGAGGTGCACGGCGTCGACCGCTCCAGGTTCGAGGCGGAGATCCTGCCGGGCAACGCCCCGGTCATCCTGCGTGGCCTGGCGCTCGGCTGGCCTGTGGTGGCCAAGGGACGCGAATCGCCGCTGGCGCTGGCGCGATACCTTGCGGCAATGGACAGCGGCATCCCGGTGGACGCGCTCATGACGCGCCCCGAGGAAGACGGCCGCCTCTTCTTCGACGCGTCGATGACCGGCTTCAACTACGTTCGCACCGAACAGCCCGTGTCGCGCGTGCTGGAACAGGCGCTGCGCTACGCGCAGTTCGAGCGCGCGCCGGCGGTTGCGATCCAGAGCGCGGAGATCGGCCGTTGCCTGCCCGCGTTCAAGCGCGAGCACGTGCTGCCCGTGCTGGACCCAAGCGTGGAGCCCCGCGCCTGGATCGGCACCGCCATGGTCACGCCCGCGCACTTCGACGAGTCGCACAACATCGCGGTCTCGGTGGCCGGGCGCCGGCGCTTCACGGTGTTTCCGCCCGAACAGGTCGCCAATCTCTACGTCGGCCCGCTCGACCATGCACCCGCGGGCAGACCCATCTCCATGGTGGACTTCGCCAAGCCGGACTTCGATCGCTTCCCGCGATTTCGAGACGCGCTCGCCCACGCGCAGGTCGCCGACCTGGAGCCTGGCGACGCCATCTACCTGCCGCCACTGTGGTGGCACCACGTGCGATCGCTGGCGCAGCTGAACATGCTGGTGAATTACTGGTGGGCGCCGCCGCCGTCGTCCGGGCTGGACAGCCTGATGCATGCGGTCGCCACGCTGCGCGCCCTGCCCCCGGCGCAGCGCCAGGCCTGGCGTCAGCTGTTCGAGCACTACGTTTTCGATACCGAGCGAGATGTCGCCAGCCACATACCGCCGGAAAGGCGGAGCTTGCTCGGCGCGATGAGCCTCGAGGACCATGCGCGCTTGCGCAAGCTCCTGGGTGAACGGCTCGCGCGCTGATCGCCCTTGAGATCGGCGAGGCCTTGCTGACGCCACGCACCTCGCGCACCGGCGCAAGGCGAGCGCGGCGCGCGCCCGGCCCAAAGTGGTCTGCTAGACGCCGCCGGGGAATCGCAAGATGGGGCCGCCAGGCACGTCCGGCCGACGGCTCGGCATCGACCTGCGCTCGTTCAGCCGGCGCCCAAAGCGTGAAATGACCCATAGGCCGCGACCGGGCAAAGCCTTATCATTCATGTGACCACTAACGTACCACCACGTCGAATGCAGAACACTCCCGCCGAGCCGCCCGTCAAGCACATCGCCGTCGTGGGCGGCGGCGCGGCGGGCTGGATGACCGCGTTGCTGCTGTCCGCCTCGAAATTCGGCGCGCGCCTGAAGGTGACGGTGCTCGAGTCGCCGAGCGCGGAGGTCGTCGGCGTCGGTGAGGGCTCGACGCCGTGGCTGCGCGGCTTGTTCGACAGCCTGGACATCGACGAGGCGGAGTGGATGCCCGCCTGCAACGCGACCTACAAGTGCGGCGTCAGGTTCGCGGGCTGGTGCACGCGCCCGGGCTACGAGAGCTACTTCCACCCGTTCCCGTCGATGCTGGACAACCTGACGATGCCGCAGTTCCTGCGCAACGTCCATGCGCGGCTGGAAGGCGCCGATGTGGCCGCGCATCCCGATCGCTTCTTCATGTCGCCGCGCGTGGCCGCCGAAGGGCGCGCACCCCGGCCCGTGCTCGAGTTTCCATTCGACATCGGCTACGGCTACCACTTCGACGCCGCGCTGCTGGGCGCGTTCCTGCGCGCCAAGGCCCTCGAGCGCGGTGTGAGGTGCGTGGTGCGGCAACTGAACTCGGTCACGCTCGACCAGCGGGGCGACATCCGCGCGCTCGAACTCGATGGCGGCGACAGCCTCGCGGCCGACTTTTTCGTCGATTGCTCCGGCGTAGCCTCCTTGCTGATCGGCAAGGCGCTGCGGACGCCGTACGTGTCGTTCTCGGACATGCTGTTCAACGACGCGGCCATCGCGCTGGCCACGCCCTGCGACGACGGTCCGCTGATGTCGCAGACGGTGGCCAGCGGCCTGAAGCATGGCTGGGCGTCGAGGATCCCACTCGCCTCGTTCAACAGCGACGTCTACTTCTACAGCAGCGCTCACGTGTCGGCCGACGCGGCCGAGACCGAGCTGCGCGCGCGGCTCGGCCTGCTCGACGCCGACGTGCCCGCGCGTCACTCGAGGCTGCGTGCGGGTCGCCACGCGAAGCACTGGAATCGCAACTGCGTGGCCATCGGCTTGTCGCAGGGCTTCATCGAGCCGCTGGACGCCACCACGCTGCACTTCGTGCAGCGTGCCGCGGCGTCGTTCGTCGACGTTCTCGAGCGTGGCGACCTGGGCGAGGCGGCGCAGGCGGCGTTCAACGACGGCCTGAACGCTCGCATCGACGGCGAGCGCGACTACATCCTCCTGCACTACAAGTGCAACACCCGCACCGACACGGCGTACTGGCGTGCGAACGCGGCCAACGGCGCGCTGTCGGAACCGTTGCACACGCTGCTGCGCGCCTGGCTCTCGGCGCGGCCCATCGCGCCGGACATCGAAAAGGGACGCATCGGCACCGGCTACGCCACACTGTCGTGGTACTGCCTGCTCGCGGGCGTCGGCCTGTTCCCCGAGCTGGACCCGGCGCGCGCCGCGTCCGCCCGCGACACCGGTCTCGAAGGCATCGACGATCTCGTCCGGCGCGGCACGCTCAACTTCCCCGACCACCGGGCCTGGCTGCGCGACATCCCTCGGCACGCAGCACGCACCAACCTGTGGCGCCAGCCGGCCGATGCCGGACGCCGCGTCACGCTCGGCGCGCTCTGATCCTCCACACCTCCGACACGGGCCGCGTCATGACGGACATCTCCAACTTCTTCGACCAGGATCCCGCGCCGCGTACGCGCCCCGCCGGCGAGCTGCCCGAGCCGCCGATCCGCCACATCGCTGTCGTGGGCGGCGGCACCGCCGGCTGGATGACGGCGCTGTCGCTGTCCAACTCGAAGTTCGGCGAACGCCTGAAGGTGACGGTGCTGGAGTCCCCGCAGGTGGGCATCATCGGCGTCGGGGAAGGCTCCACGCCGTGGCTGCGCCGCTTCTTCGACTCGCTGGGCATCGAGGAACGCGAGTGGATGCCCGCCTGCAACGCGACGTACAAGAGCGGCATCACGTTCGACGGCTGGTCCACGCGCCCCGGCTACGAAAGCTATTTCCACCCGTTCGCGTCGATCCTGGACAACCTCACGATGCCGCAGTTCGTGGGCAACGTGCACGCGCGCCTGAACGACGCCGACGTGCATGCGCATCCCGACCGCTTCTTCATCTCGACCAAGGTCGCGCGTGCCGGCCGCGCGCCCCGGCCGCACCGCAACTTCCCGTTCGACATCTGGTACGGCTACCACTTCGACTCGTCGCTGCTCGGGGCATTCCTCGCAAGAAAGGCGGCCGAGCGCGGCGTCGTGCATGTGGCGCGCCACATGACGTCAGTCTCGCTCGACGAGGGCGGCGACATCCGCGCCCTCGAGCTCGAAGGCGGCGACACCTTGGCCGCCGACTTCTTCGTCGACTGCACCGGCTTCGCCTCGATGTTGATCGGCAAGGCCTTGCGCACGCCGTACGTCTCGTTCGCGCAGAACCTGTTCAACGACGCGGCCATCGCCATGCCCACGCCGCCGGACGACGGGCCCCTGCAGTCGCAGACCATCTCCAGCGCCATGCGCCACGGCTGGGCGTGGAAGATCCCGCTGACCTCGCGCAATGGCAACGGCTATGTCTACAGCAGCGCGCACGTGTCGGCCGACGCGGCCGAGACCGAGCTGCGCACGCGCCTGGGATTGCTCGACGCCGACGTCCCCGCGCGTCATCTGAAGATGCGCGTCGGGCGCTACGGGCAGCACTGGAACCGCAACTGCGTGGCCGTGGGCCTGTCGCAAGGCTTCATCGAGCCGCTGGAGGCCACGGCGCTGCTGTTCGTGCAGCGCACGGCGCAGTGGCTGGTCGAGGCGCTCGAGCAGGGGGAGCTGGGCGAGCCGGCGCGTGCGAGCTTCAACGACAAGGTCAATGCGCAGTTCGAAGGCACGCGCGACTACATCGTCACCCACTACAAGACGAACACGCGCACCGATACCCCGTACTGGCTCGACAACGCCGCCAACACCGCGCTGTCCGAGCCGCTGCGCAGGCTGCTGGGCGCATGGCTGGCGAGCAAGCCCATCGTGGGCGGCATCCGGCAGGGCCAGATCGGCAAGGGCTATCCGACGATGTCGTGGTACTGCCTGCTGGCCGGCATGGGCCTGTTTCCCGAGGACGCGAACCTGCGCGCGCCGACGTCGCAGGAGTCGCAGTACGACCTGGACGGACTCGACCAGCTGCTGGGACGAAGCGCGCTCAACTTCCCCGACCACCGCGAATTCCTGGCCGACATTCCGGCCAAGCCGGTGGAGAACTCGCTGCAGGTCTATCAGTGGTGATTTGAGCGGTCCGCAGGGGCGGGCCCCACCGCGACGCACACCGCGATATCTACCGCATGCACCGGCGTGGCCACCGGCGTGCGCCGAAAACTCTGCATACCCAGTCCGGCTGCGTTCGCACACCGCGTTTGCGCTGTTGCTCCACGCGAAACATCAGTGAAAACGAGCGCTGCGGGCGCCGTGGAGCGCCGTATGATTTTCATTAAATCAACTCATTTGATTTTAACGAAAGAGGCACGATGAAACTCCAACGACATCCAATCGCCGCCGCTGCCGCCCTGGCACTGCTGAGCGCGACCGCGCCGACGCAGGCATTCGCCCAGGCCAACGCGCCTGCCCCGGCGGCTTCGGCCGTCGCGCGGGACGACGTCCAGCACGTGGAGGTCACCGGGTTGCGCGCCTCGCTCGAAGCCTCGCTTGCCAACAAGCGCAACGCCGATTCGGTCGTCGAGGTCATCACCGCCGACGACATCGGCAAGCTGCCGGACAAGAACGTCGCGGATGCGCTGCAACGCGTGCCAGGCGTCAACATCGCCTCGTCCGCGGGCGGCGAAGGCGGGTTCTCCGAGAACGACCGCGTGTCGATCCGCGGCACCAGCCCGAGTCTCACGCAGACGCTGGTCAACGGCCACATGATTTCCTCGGGCGACTGGTTCGTCCTGGACCAGGAGGGCGGCTCGCTGGGACGCAGCGTGAGCTACGCGCTGATGCCCTCGGAGATCCTGGCCAGCGCCGTGGTGCACAAGAGCGCGACCGCCGACCTCGTCGAAGGCGGCGTGGCCGGCGCGGTCGACATGATCACGCGCCGTCCGCTGGACTTCCGCAAGTCGCTGACCCTCGAGGCCGCCGCGCAGGCGATCTACAGCGACCTGCCGGCCAAGACCGATCCGCAGGTCAACGCGTTGATCGCGTGGAAGAACGGCTCATCCACCTTCGGGGCGCTGCTGCAGGTCTTCAGCGAGACGCGCCACGAACGCCGCGACGGCCAGGAGATCTTCGGCTACGGCCCGATCGACCCGGCCTCCGCCGCGGCAGTCGCGCATCCCGACCTGGCCAACGTCAACGCGCCGGCCGGCATCAACTCCGCGCTGTTCGAACAGACCCGCAAGCGCCAGGGCGGCTTGGTCGACCTGCAGCTGAAGGCCTCGGACGCCCTCACGCTGGACCTGAACGGGTTCTACTCTCACCTGAGCGCGACCAACTACAACCGCAGCTTCTACAACCAGCCGATCAACAACCTGAACATCGGCGGCCTGGTCCCGAGCAGCTACAAGGTGGTCAACAACACGCTGGTGCAGGCGACCTTCGACAAGGCGTCGTATCCGGTGCCGAGTGCCACCGTCGATCCCAACCTGTGGGCGGAAGCGCCGGCGACGGTCGACCAGATCTATCGACCGGGCGCCAGTGCCAGCAGCAGCTACCTGGACCTGAGCGGCCAGTGGCGTGTCAGCGACATGCTCAAGGTCAACGGCCTCGTGGGCGAGACCAAGGGCGAGGGCAGGACGCCGCGCGACATCGGCTATGAAGCCAACTTCCTCAACTCGGGCATGAGTTACCAGCTCAATGGCAGCGGCGTGGCCGCGGTGACCTTCCCCGGTGGCGACCCGGCCACCTTCAGCGCGGCCAACGTGACGACCGGCGCGGCGTGGGGCTCCAAGGTCCAGACCGAGGACACCGAGCACTACGGCCAGCTCGACGCCGACTGGGCCGTCGACCGCGGCGTGCTCGAGTCATTCAAGTTCGGCGCCCGCTTCGCCGATCACGAGCGCACCGTGGCCCTGCCGCAGGCCTCGGGCTGCACGGTCTGCGACGGCACCACCAACTCGCCGCTGCCCACCTGGTCGGGCCAGGACTATCCGTCCAACTTCGGCAAGGGCCTGGGCAGTGGCGTGCTCGCCAACGTCTGGCAGCTGAGCCGCAGCGACGTGCTCACCTGGGCCAACCAGTACGACCCCTTGCAGCCGTCGGACGTCAGCGAGGTCTGGAGCGGCGAGATGCGCCTGAAGGAGCGTGACAGCGCCGCCTACGCGATGGCCAATCTGCAAGGCTCGTCATGGCGCGGCAACGTCGGCGTGCGCCTGGTGCGCACGCGCGAGTCGTCGACCTCCAACCTGCCGGCCGATCTGTACCCCGACCGGACGCCGCAGGGCGCGAACAACGCCAACGGCATGTTCGTGCCGGTGACTACCGAGCACACGTTCAACAACGTGCTGCCCAGCGCCAACGTGCGCTTCGACCTGAGCAAGGATCTGGTGGCGCGCGCGTCGATCGCGCGCGTGATGTCGCGGCCCGACTACGGCGCGCTCGTCAGCGCGGTCAACCTCGACGACAACCTGCACACCGGCAGCGGCGGCAACCCCGACCTGAAGCCGATCCTGTCCACCAACACCGACCTCTCGCTGGAGTGGTACTACGCGCCCAAGGCCTTGCTGTCGGTCGGCCTGTTCTACATGGACATGTCGTCGTACGTGGCCTACGGCAACATCCAGCGCGACTACGTCGACCGCAGCCACACGCTGCCCGGCCAGCCGCCGCTGGTGGCCACCTACACGCTGTCGGTGCCGACCAACATCGGCGCGACCAACCGCGGCATCGAGCTGGGCTGGCAGCAGACCGTCGGCTCGATCGGCGGCCAGGTGAACTACACCTACACCAACGGCAAGGTGTCCGACGGCAGCCAGATGGTCGGCAACTCGAAGAACACCTACAACGTGGTGGCCTTCTACGACGACGGCACCTTCAACGCGCGCCTGGCCTACACCTACCGCTCGTCGTTCCTCGCGGGCCTGAACAACGCGTCGATCCAGCACATGGACAACGAAGGCGACCTCGCGGCGTCCGTCAACTGGAAGTTCGACGACCACGTCTCGGTCACCTTCGACGCGCTCAACCTCAACAACCCGAAGCTCAAGTACTACGGCAGCGACCGCAGCCAGCCCCTGAGCACGTACTCGAACGGGCGCCAGTTCTACCTGGGCGTGCGCCTGTCGCTCTGAGCCGGCCATGGCCCGTGATCCTGCGCGGGGCCGCGGGATCCGCCCGGGCCTGGGCGCCGGCGCTCCAGGCCCCGGCGGCGACTTCGCGCAGAATGACGGGTCATTTCGAGGAAGCAGCATGACCGGGGAGCCGCGGCCCATCGCGCGACTGCGCAACGTCGACAGGGAAACGTTCCATCGCGAGATCGTGCCGCGCGGCGAGCCCGTCGTTCTCGAGGGGCTGGTGCGCGACTGGCCTGCCGTGCAATCGGCGCTCGAGTCACCGGAGGCCGCCTGCGCCTACCTGGCCAGCCAGGATTCCGGCGTCGAGGCCTCCGCGGTGCTGGTGCCTGCCGGGCAGGGCGGCCGCATGTTCTACGAGCCCGATCTGGGCGACTTCAACTTCGCGCGCCGCAGCTTGAGCATCTCGGCCGTCCTGAATCACCTGGCGCGCTACTCGCACTTCGAATCCCCGCCGTCGATCGCGATGCAGAGCGCACGCATCGCCGAATGCCTGCCCGCTTTCGAGGCCGCCAACGCGATGCCCCTGCTGGACGCCGCCGTGCACCCGCGCCTGTGGCTGGGCAACGCCTTCCTGACGCCCGCGCACATCGACGAGCTCGACAACCTCGCGTGTGTGGTTGGCGGCCGCCGCCGCTTCACGCTGTTTCCGCCCGATCAGGTGCGCAACCTCTACATCGGCCCGCTCGATTTCACGCCCGCAGGGGCACCCGTCAGCATGGTGTCCCTGAAATCGCCCGACTTCGACCGCTTTCCCCGTTTTCGCGACGCGTTGGCGGCGGCCCGCGTGGCCGACCTCGAGCCGGGCGATGCGCTGTTCATCCCCGCGGTCTGGTGGCACCACGTGGAGTCGTTCGACGTGGTCAACATCCTGGTGAACTACTGGTGGCGGCAAGCCTGCGCGCCTCAGGGCGATCGGGTGTCGCCGACCAAGGCGCTGCTGCACGCGCTCCTGAGCATCCGCCACCTGCCCCCGGCGCATCGCCAGGGCTGGGCAGCGGTCTTCTCGCACTTCGTGTTCGAAGCCGACGCAGCAGAACACATCCCCGACGCACGCCAAGGCGTGCTCAAGCCGCTGGCGTCCGAGCAGGTCGACTCCGTGCTTCAGAGCTTTGCGCCGCAGGCCAAAGCTCATTGAGACCACCGCAAGACCAGAGGTCGAAAGGTACCGGGTTCACCCCGATAAACTTGGCGATAACTGGTAGTACATTGGTGTCATGTCGCGCGGAGAGCGGGTTGGAAGTCCTGAGGGCCCGCTGGCGACATCCGGAACGATGGCGGACGAGTGGGTCCGCCCGCCCGAAGTCGATAGCGGGCGCCGTTCCGGTCCGGTGGGTGGAGGTGAGCCGCGTCTCTCGGCTCACCTCTTTTTTTGCCCGCGGCACGCTCGGCGAAACGCCACGCGGCCGGGTAAAAAAAAGCCGGTCGGCACCCCGAAGCGCCGACCGGTTCGCAATGCCCAATAAAAATTGGACTAGCCCGAAATCGTCAAGAGCAAGCGAGTTCACCCATGCGCGTCCGCCTTCAGCAGCACGCCGAGATTGGGGTTGAGCTCGTCGAAGATCGGCAAGGCGGCCGCGCCGAGCGCGGCCGTGTCGTGTCCGGCCAGCCCCGCAATCACGCGGGGCGTCTGGCGGTTGCGGCGCGCCGCGACCGAGGTGTGCAGCGGTTCCAGCCGCGCGATCAGCAGCGCCAGCACCGAGGACGGCAGGAAGCCGCCGATGACCACCGCTTCGGCGTCCAGCATCGACTCGAGGATGTTGACGGCCTGGCGCAGGCGCTGCGCGGCCTCGTCGAGCCAGCCGTCCAGTCGCGCGCGCGCCGCCGGGCTCGGGTCGAGCAGCATCTGCGGCGTGGCGTGGGCCAGGTCGCCGATCTCGAGCGCCTCGTAGGCCGCCTGCAGCGACACGTAGCGCTCCAGGCAGCCTCGGTTGCCGCACGGGCACTGGCGGCCGTCGGGCACGACGATCATGTGGCCGATCTCGCCGGCGTTGTGGCCCGAGCCCTTGTACAGGTGCCCGTCGTGGAACATGCCCGCGCCCAGGCCGGTGCCGATGAACAGGTACGTGAAGCTGCGGAAGGTGCGCGCGACGCCGTGCAGGCGCTCGCCGATGGCGGCGGCGGTGGCGTCGTTCTCCATGATCACGGGCAGGCCGATGGCGTTGCCGATCTGCTCCGCGATCGACAGGTCCTGCCAGCCTGGCAACGTTGTCGGCCCGACCGCGCTGAGGCCCTCGACGTCGAACGGCCCCGGCACCGCCAATCCCAGTCCCAGTACCCGGCTCCAGTCGGCGTCGGACGACTTGCGCAGCGTCTCGACGACATCGCGCACCAGCGGCAGCGCTTGTGCGGGCGTGGGGTGGTCGACAGCCAGCGTGCAGCGGCCGCGGATCTTGCCGGACAGGTCGACGACGACCGCCACCATCATGTTCTGGTCGATCTGCAGCCCGATCGAGTACGCGCCGTCCGGATTGATCACGAACGGCGTGGCCGGCTGCCCACGCGTGCCGCGCTCGGGCGCCAGCGCGTTCAGGAAGCCGAGCTTCTGCAGCTCGCTGGCGATGTTGGAGATGGTCTGCGGCGTCAGCGCGGTCAGGCGGGCAATGTCGGCCCGCGTCAGCCGCCCGTGCAGGCGGATGGCCTCCATCACCACGCGCCGGTTGTGCGAGCGTGCGAATTCGAGATTGGTGCCGGACAGGCTGGCGACGGGGGGCTTGTTCACCGGGGACATGATGAGGGAGGCTGCACTCAGTTTATTAAGATAATCAAATTGAAGTAATGATGGACAACCCGCATCGGAGACCTGCAGAACGGGCGCTGCAACTCGGGGGTCGAGGCCTGGTTGGCCGAGGGGCCACCGCATCGCGGGCCAGAGTGCCCACCAGGTCGATGGCCGCGGTCGCGTGCGCCGCGTCTCGTTGACCGCGGCGCCATTCTGGCTCGATCCGCGCGCTCGTGCTGACCCCGAGCCCAACCATGCGGCGAGTCGGCAGGGTGTAAACCCTCAGCGGCACCCGCTTGACCCCCGGCCCCAGCCGATTAGATAATGCAAACAAATTGATTTAACTACAGACGTGTCCGACCTTTCTTCCTTCGTCTACTGCCCGCCTGCGTTCGCACGGCCAGCGCGCCGCCTGTGCGCCGCGATCGCCGGCCTCGCGCTGGTCGCGATGATGGGCCCCGCCGCCGCGGTCGAGTTGACGATGTGGGTCATGCCGGTCACCACCAACGCCCAGCACGACGTCCCCGCCCTGCTCGCGCCGTGGCTGGCTCAGCACCCGGGCACGACGGTGCGCGTGACCGTCCTCGACTGGGAATCGGGCTGGAACAAGATCACCGCCGCGGCCGCCTCGCGCCGCGGTCCCGACCTGCTGGAACTCGGAACCACCTGGATGCCGGCGATCGCGGCGATGGGCGGGCTCGAGCGCCTGTCGGCATCGCAGCTGGCCGAAGTCGACAACGGCGCGCCCTACTACCCGCAGTTGTGGAAGACGACGCAGGTCTTCGGTCGGACGGGCGTCTACGGCCTGCCCTGGTACGCCGACGTGCGCGCGGCGTTCTACCGCACCGACGTCTTCCGCCAGGCCGGCGTGGACCCCAAACAGGCGTTCTCCAACTGGGACTCGTTCCGCGCGGCGCTGGAGAAGATCAACGGCACGACGGTCGCAGGCAAGCGCGTCGCGGCGCTGGCCTACGCCGGCAAGAACGACTGGAACGTCGTCCACAACCTCGCGCCATGGATCTGGAACGCCGGCGGCGACGTGCTCACGGCCGATGCGAAGCATTCGGCACTCGACTCCCCGCAGGCCCTGCGCGCGATCGACTTCTATTCGTCGCTGGCCGTCGAGGGCCTGGTGCCCGCCAACGCGCTCGAGAAGGACTCGGACATCCTGGAGGGCGCGTGGGTCGGCGGCGACTACGGCGTGATCTTCTCGGGGCCGTGGCTGATGCGGCGCATCCTCGAGACGCCGGCCGCCTCGCTGGTGCGGACCAACTTCGACGTCGCGCCCTATCCCGCGGGCCCGCATGGCCATGCGACCTTCTTCGGCGGCTCCAACCTGGCGATCTTCAAGGGCTCGCGGCACAAGGGCGAGGCCTGGGAGCTGGTCAAGTACCTCGGCGGCAAGGCCTCCCAGGTGCAGTTGTCGCAGCTGTCGTCGATGATGCCCGCGCGCATCGACGCGGCCAACGACCCGGCATGGACCCAGCGCCACCCGGCCTTCGCCAAGCTCACCGCCATCGCCGCCGACGGCCGCGCGTACCCGCCGATCCCGGCCTGGGGGCCGCTCGAGACGGTCTACACCAAGCACCTGGGCCAGCTCGCGGAGCTGTCGTCGGGCATCGGCGACAAGTACAGCGTGCCGGCGATGCGCGCCCTGATCGCCTCGACGGTCGTCGAGGCCGACAAGGTGCTGGAGGAGGCCAATTGACCGCCGTGTCCGAACCCGGGCTGGGTGCCCTGGTCGGCGGCGCCAGCCGCGCGAGCGCGCCCCGGCGCCGCAAGTTCGACGCGTTCCCCTACCTGCTGCTGGCGCCGGCGGCGTTGATGATGGTCATCGTCAACCTGGTGCCGATCGTGCAGGGCTTTCGCATGTCGATGCTCAAGCTCAACCAGTACACCCTGAGCCAGTTCATGGGCGCGCCCTTCGTCGGCCTGCGCAACTACCGGGGCGTGCTGTTCGACGCGACCAACCCCGTGCACGCCGGCATGCTGGGCGCGCTGCGCAACACGGCGCTGTACTCGCTGCTGGTGACGCTCTGCGCGGTCGCCATCGGCCTGGGCGTGGCGCTGCTGCTCAATCGCGACTTCCCCGGCAAGGCGGCGGCGCGCACGCTGCTGATGCTGCCCTGGGTCGTGCCCACCTACGTGGTCGGGACGCTGTGGGGTTTCATGTGGCAGCGCGACGAGGGCATCATCAACCACGTGCTGGTCGACGTGCTGCACCTGATGGACCACAAGCCCTTCTGGCTGATCGGCAGCAACACCTTCTTCGCCATCGTGATCCCCACCGTGTGGCGCGCCTGGCCGGTCCTGATGCTGATCTTCCTGGCCGCGCTGCAGGCGGTGCCCGAGGAGCTGTACGAGGCCGCGCGGCTCGACGGCGCCAACGCCTGGCAGCGCTTCGTCAACATCACGCTGCCCGCATTGAAGCCGGTGATCGTGATCCAGGTGATGTTCCAGATCATCGACAACGTCTACTCGTACAACATCGTCGCGATGATGTTCGGCAAGGGAGCCGGCTATCCCGGCGAATGGGGCGACCTGCTGATGCCGCTGCTGACGCGCCAGAGCTTCAGCTACTGGCGCTTCGGCGAGGGCGCCGCCGTGTCGTTCGTGATGATGGCCGTGATGCTGGTCTTCGTGGCCGTGTGGATGCGCACGTTTCGCCGGAGCATGACCGATGAAGCGTAGATCCACGGAGCGGATGCTCAACATGCTGGTCTGGGCCATCGTCGCGCTCACGCTGTCGCCGGTCGCCTTCATGGTCTATGCCTCGCTGTCGGACTACAACGACGTCGTCACCGGCAACCTGGTCAAGGCGAGCTTCACGCCGCACTGGTCCAACTATCGCGAGATGTGGGTCAACGTCGACTTCCTCGCCTTCCTGCGCAACAGCCTGGTGATCTGCGGCCTGACGACCTTGTTCGCGACCGTGCTGGCCGCGCTCGCGGCCTACTCTCTCGCGCGCTTCAAGTTCCGCGGCAACCACCCGTTCAGCGTCGCGGTCAGCACCACGCAGGTGATCCCGGGCATGCTGTTCTTCCTGCCGCTGTACATGCTGTACATCCAGCTGGACGACGCCGGCCTGCCGATGATGAACACGTACCACGGCATGATCTTCCTGTACACGGCAATGTTCACGCCGGCCAGCATCTGGATCATGCGCGGCTTCTTCGTGGCGATCCCGCGCGAGCTCGAGGAGGCCGCGATCATCGACGGCTGCTCGCGGCTGGGCGCGTTCGTGCGCGTCGTGCTGCCGATCAGCGCGCCCGGGATCATCGCCACCGCCTCGTTCGTGTTCCTGCTGGCCTGGGACGAGGTCTTCTTCGCCTGGGTGCTGACCTCCTCGCCCGACGTGCAGACGGTGCCCGTCGGCCTGCGCCTTTACATGGGCCAGCACGCCACCCGCTACGACCTGATGATGGCCGCCGCCGTCGTCAGCGTGATCCCGGTGCTCGTGACGTTCTTCGCGTCGCAGCGCTGGTTCATCAAGGGCCTGGCCGCCGGCGCGGTCAAGGGTTGAACCGCGTGCACCCGACTCTTCGATTCCGACATGACTCCTGAGACCATCCCCGCCGCCGCCGTTCTCGCCACTTCCGATGGCCCGCGCGTGCTCGCATTCGACGTCGGCGGCACCTGGGTCAAGCTCGGCATCGTCGACGCCCACGGCAAGCTGCTGTATGCCGACCAGCTCGCGACGCAGAGCGAGCCGGACGGCACGGCCTTGCTGCGACGGCTGCTGGACGTGGCAACGCCCCTGATGGCACGCTACACGCCGGCCGGCGTGGCCTTCTCGACGCTGGGCATCATCGATCCGGCCGAGGGGCGGCTCGTCGGCGCCGTCGAGGCCATCACCGGCTACTTCGGCCAGTCGCCCAAGACAAGCTTCGAAAGCGCGTTCGACGTGCCCGTGGTCGTCGAGAACGACGGCAACTGCGTCGCGCTGGCCGAAGGCTGGACGGGTGCGGCCGCCGGCGTGCCGCATTACCTCGCGCTGGCGTTGGGCACCGGCATCGGCGGCGGCATCGTGATCGACGGCCGCCTCTATCGCGGCGCCAACGGCGCGGCGGGCGAATGGGGCTACATGCAGGTCGACGGCAAGGTATGGGAAGACCACGCCTCGCCGCGCGGCCTGGCGGCCGCCGCCGAAGCGGTGCGGCCCGGCTGCGGCTATGACGCCGAGGCCGTGTTCGCCGCGCGCGACCGCGGCGACGCCCAGATGGCCGCCGTCATCGCCGACTGGTTCGCCCTGCTGGCCACCGGACTAGCCAACCTGCTGTTCGCGTTCAACCCGGCGCGCGTGGTCATCGGCGGGGGCATCACGGCGCGCGGCCCCGCCTTCCTGCAGGAGCTGCAGGCCGAATTGCGGCGCCGCCTGCACCCCGAGTTCCATCACATGTGCGACATCGCGCTCGCCTGCGCCGGCAACCAGGCGGGTCTGCTCGGGGCGGCGCGGCTGTGGCTGACGCAGCACGCTGCGCAAGCCAGGGAATGACGCCCATGCAAGTCCTGCTCAATCACGTCGGCTACACGGTTGCAGCGACCAAGCGCGCGACGCTGCAGCACACGCGTCCGCTCGAGCCCCAGGCCTTCTCTGTGGTCGACCTGCGCACGCGCTCGATCGTGCACACCGGCACGACCGAGCCGGCCGCTCCCGTGCCCGGCTGGCGCGACCGCCACTTCGCGCATGCCGACCTGACGGCGCTCACCACGCCCGGCCGGTATGCGGTCGTGCTGGACGGCACGTGGCCGCCGGTGCAGTCGCAGCCGTTCGAAATCGGCGAGGGCCTGTTCGGCAGCCAGATGCTGTCGGACATCGTGCACTACTTCAAGTCGCAGCGCTGCACCGGGTTGTTCGACGAGGCCGACCGGCGCGCGCCCTTGCTCGACACCCGCGAGCCGCGCGACGTCCACGGCGGCTGGTACGACGCGTCGGGCGATTGCTCGAAATACCTGTCGCACCTGTCGTACGCCAACTTCATGAACCCGCAGCAGACGCCGCTGGTCACGTGGGCGCTGCTGGCCGGGCGCGATCGCCTTCCGGCGCAATCGAAGTGGCTCGACGAAAGAATCGTCGACGAGGCGCTGCACGGCGCGGATTTCCTCATGCGCATGCAGGCGCCCGAGGGGTTCTTCTACACCACGGTGTTCGACAAGTGGAGCAAGGACGAACACCAGCGCGAGATCTGCTCGTACGCGACGCAAAAGGGCATCAAGTCCGCCGACTACCAGGCGGGCTTGCGCCAGGGCGGTGGCATGGCGATCGCGGCGCTCGCGCGCGCGGCCGGCGCACACCGCGACGGCGAGTTCGCGCGCGAGCAATACCTGGCGGCCGCCATTCGCGGCTTCGAGCTGCTGCAGGTCCGCAACGCGGAGTTCCTCGACGACCACACCGAGAACCTGATCGACGACTACTGCGCGCTGCTGGCCGCCAGCGAGCTCTTCGCGCGCACGCGCGACGTGCGCTGGCGTGACGCGGGCGCGGCCCGCGCGCGCACGATCGTCGAGCAGCAGGACGCGGCCGGCTTCTGGTGGTGCGACCGCGCGCGCACACGCAGCTTCTTCCACGCCAGCGATGCCGGCCTGCCCTATCTGGCCCTGATGCGCTTTCTCGATTGCCAGCCCGAGCCCGAACTGGTGGTGCAGATCCACGCCGCACTGCTGCGCGGCTGGCGCTTCGAGCTGGCCATGACGCAGTCCGTCGCCAACCCCCTGGGGTACCCGCGCCAGTACGTGGCGATGCCGGGCCGCGAGGCGGCGGCGCAGTTCTTCGTGCCGCACGCCAACGAGAGCGGCTACTGGTGGCAGGGCGAGAACGCCCGCCTCGGCTCGCTCGCGACCGCGGCGCGCGCCGCGCAATGCCTGCACCTGGCCGACGAACCCTTCGACGCCGAGCTCGCGCAGTACGCGCAGCACGCCCTCGACTGGCTGTTCGGCGCCAACCCGTTCGACACCTGCATGCTGCAGGGCTGGGGCCACAACCCGCCGCGCTACGAGCCCGGGTTCTGGAACGCGCCCGGCGGCGTCTGCAACGGCATCACGTCCGGGCTCGCCGACGAGTCGGACATCGATTTCCGCAAGCCCGAAGAGACCGAACCGGCGCACTCGTGGCGCTGGACCGAGCAGTGGATCCCGCACGCCGCGTGGCTGTTCTGCGCGCTGGCCCATGGGAAACCGCCGCCGCCCGGATCATTCCATACCATCGACGCGGACAGGCGCTGAACCCCGGAGCGCCTGTAGCCGCCTGCAGAGGCTGCCATGTCATTTCGCTTGAACCCCTTCGCATCGGCGGCGTTGCTGATGTCCGGAGCGATCGCTCCTGCGCTGGCGCAACAGGCGTCGCCGGCACCCCAACCCGCGGCCTCGGCCGTGCCTGCCGCCACCGACGTGCAGGTCGTCGAGATCAAGGGCATTCGCGCGTCCTACGCGAGCTCGCTGAGCAACAAGAAGAGTGCCGACGCGGTCGTCGAGGTCGTCACCGCCGAGGACATCGGCAAGCTGCCGGCCAAGAACGTGGCCGACACCGTGCAGCGGCTGCCCGGCGTCAACATCAGCTCGAACTCCGGTGGCGACGGCGCCTTTGCCGACGCCAACCGCGTCAGCATCCGCGGCACCGCGCCGTCGTTGACGCAGACGCTGATCAACGGCCACAGCGTCGGCTCCGCCGACTGGTTCATCGCCAACCAGGGCGTCAACGGCGGCGCCTCGGGCCGCAGCGTCAGCTACGACCTGCTGCCGGCCGAGATCGTCGGCAAGGTCACGGTCTACAAGACCTCGCAGGCCGACCTGATCGAAGGCGGCGCCACCGGCTCGGTCGACATCGAGACGCGCTCGCCGCTGAGCCTGACCAAGCAGCTGACGCTCGACGGCTCGGCCACCGCCGCCTACAGCACGTCCACGCGCAAGACCGATCCGCAGATCAGCGGCCTGGTCGGCTGGAAGAACGACGCCAAGACCTTCGGCGTGATCCTGCAGGCGTTCTCCGAGAAGCGCCACGACCGGCGCGACGGCCAGGAGTTCCTCGGCTACAACACGGTGTCGATGCAGGACATCTTCGGGCTGGCACCGATCGCCAACCCGACCAACGACCCGACCATCGCCGCACAGAACGCCGCCAACGCCGCGGCGCTGGCCGACAAGCAGGCCCAATACCCCGGCCTCGACGGCGCGACCTTCGCCAACAACGTCAACGCCACGCTGCTGGAGATGTCGATGCAGCGCAAGGGGGCGATGGTGGACTTCGAGCTCAAGCCCACCAACCGCCTGCGCCTGGACTTCAACGGCTTCTATTCCAAGCTCACCGAGACGAACCAGGACTCCAGCCTCGAGACCGAGCAGACCGCCTTGATCAGCATGGGCGTGCTGCCGGACAGCTACCAGGTCAACCCGGGCGGCCTGCTGACACAGGCGACGTGGAACCAGTCGTCGATGCCCGACTACGCGACGACCGGCGCCTACGTGGCGGACTACGACAAGTACTACCGCCCGGGCGAAAGCGCGCGCGTGTACTACGCCGACGTCGACCTCGACTTCGCCGCCTCCGACAAGCTGCGCATCACCGGCAAGCTGGGCCGCACCCAGGCCGTCGGCGCCACGCCCAACGAATATGCCTACGTGACCAACGTCGGCAACACCGGCCTGAGCTACCAGATGAACGGGCTGTACAAGCCGGCCGACGTCTCGTTCCCGGGCTATGCCAACACCGGCAACTTCAACGACCCGCATCTGTTCCTGGCCTACGACGGCCTGAACAAGGTGAAGTCGACCGACCAGGAGAACTACTTCCAGTCGGATGCCGAATATGCAACCGAGTGGGGCGTGCTCGATGCGATCAAGTTCGGCGTGCGCGTGACCAGCCACCAGCGCAGCGTGCTGGACTACTACAACGACGGCTGCCAGGCGCAGATCCCCGACGACTCCTACACGCAGTGCGTCGGCACCGCGCAATGGGCCGGCCAGGTCGAGAACCGCTACGGCCAGGGCCTGCACGGCGGCCCGGGCTTCCTGACCAACATCTGGCAGCTGAGCCCGGCCGAGATCGCGGGCTACGTCAACGCGCCGGGCAACCTGCCGGCGTCCTCGCTGCCCTATTCCTGGCCCAGCAGCTTCGTCGTCAACGAGCGCACGCAGGCGCTGTACGGCATGGCCAAGCTGGCGGGCGGGCAATGGAAGGGCAATGCCGGCCTGCGCGTCGTGCGCACGCGCCAGGTCGCGCGCTACAACGAGGGCTCGGACGCGGCCGCGCCAGGCGACACGATCTATTCCGATCCGCACAACGGCGACTACATCCACGTCACGACCAGCAAGACCTACACCGACCTGCTGCCGAGCGCGAACTTCAGCTATGACTTCACGCGCAACCTGATCGGGCGCGCCGCGGCGTCGCGCACCATGACGCGCGCCGACTACACCGACCTGGCCGGTGCGGTCAGCCTGAACGGCCAGAACGGCACCGGCTCGGGCGGCAACCCGCAGCTCAAGCCGGTGCGTTCGACCAATTGGGACGCCTCGCTGGAGTGGTACTTCGCGCCGCAGTCGCTGCTGGAGTTCGGCGTGTTCTACATGGACCTGACGTCCTACATCGGCTACGGCCAGACCACGGTGCTGGCGCCCAACCTGCAGCAGAACCCCATCGTCTCGACGCCCACCTATCCCTACACCGTGGCGCAGCCCGTCAACGACAAGGGCACCAACAAGGGCTTCGAGATCGCCTGGCAGCAGCCGATCGCGTGGGGCTTCGGCGCCAACCTGAACTACACCTGGGCGCTCGGGCGCGACTCCAACGGCGCGCCGCTGGCGGGCTCGTCCAAGCACACCTGGAACGCCGAAGGCTGGTACGAGAACGACTTCCTGAGCGCCCGCCTGACCTACAGCTATCGCTCGGACTTCCTGACGGGCATCGTCAGTGCGCTGCCGCAGTACGTGTCGGGCGCGGGCGACGTCTCGGCCTCCGTCAACTTCAAGCTGACGAACCAGCTCTCGGTGTCCTTCGATGCCAAGAACCTGGCGGGCGCGCTCGCGCGCCAATACGTGGTGCAAAAGGACATG
>Ga0209759_1000914_pt1 | contig 21872 bp, 10 predicted proteins | sample AraplaCL_Col_mMS_FD_184261 | JGI IMG/M metagenome (GOLD analysis project Ga0209759, IMG submission 184261) | Arabidopsis root microbial communities from the University of North Carolina, USA - plate scrape CL_Col_mMS (SPAdes) (version 2) | ecosystem: Host-associated > Plants > Roots >...
ACACCGAGCGGCCTCACAGCTCGCTCGGCTACCTGACCCCGGTGCAGTTTGCGCAGGGACATGAGCAGAAAGAGTTTTTAACCTCGGACTCCACCTGCGCTTCGTACTAAAACCGGGGGCAGGTCAGGAACGGCACATCCTATTCTGAAGTTGCTGCGTTCTCTCCCGATGGGTCCCCGGTGATGCAGTTGTCCGTCGATACAACGGTTCAGTGCAAGCGAAGGCGGCTTGAGGCGCCATCTCCCTTCAAGTAAGGGTCGCCGTAATTACAACCATTCCGCCGACGTCGAGTTTTTCATCCAACTGCAATTTTGCCCCCGCGCTTATTAGAACCTCGTACTCGTGGGCTAGCTGCCCTTCGGGCGGGTAAAAAATTGCTTTGCACTCGGAGTCGGGGCCCACACTCAGTAGCCAGATTTGACCGGGATTATGATAATTCGCGTGAATGGCGGCCACGCTAGGTAAGAGCGTGGTTGACAGTACGCGGTCCGTGTAAATGGTCGGCAGAAATGTGCCGGTCTTTTGGGATATGGGCCAGGTGCCTCCGTGAAACAATACCTGGCCGACAGCCAACGCGCGGCCATGGGTTGCAACTTCCGTCGCGGTATCATTGAGTACCATTATGTCATCAGGGTCGGGCTGCCGGAACGACGGATACTCGTGTCGATATTTTTCCAGGGTCGTGCCGGGCAGTCCAGCATCCCGGAACACAATTTCCGACTCGAAATTGGTGCTTCTGATGCGCCGCTTAATTTCCTCGTCAAAACCGTTTACGCACTCGCCTTTTGCTGCATACAGCACGTGCTCAAGCGGAGAATTTGCATATCTGACGACCGTATCTGCAAAGAGAACCCTATTTCTCGGATTGCCAAAAAAATCAGGATGGGTGTCGGATACTGGGTAAAAATTTAATAGAGGGTAGCGATTCAACGTTGTAACGGATGAGCGGGCTTTGATTTTGCTTTGGTCATTGCGACTTGGGCTGAAGTAAATTCTAAGCCATATAGATTTCGCGCAATATCTCTCGCCTCCTTTATTTCGACTATTGCCGAGTGTATGGGATTTTCGAGGAAATATCCTGCAACCGAGGGGCTTCCCTGTGGCACATGAAATCGTCCTTGTTAGGATGAATTGGGTTCAAGGAATCCAAATGTCGTGCCCATCTACAACCGGCAGCGAATACCAACTCTGGGTTGGTCTGGAATTGTGGCCAAACTGGCCCAGCGCGAAGACCTCTGTGCCCACTGCGACTGCTCCGGCTGCCAGTCGGGCCCACAATTTGATACCCGACGGATTGGAGCTCGAAACGCCATTCTGGACCCATACGAGTAAATCCCGGCCTGTGCTATGCGCTTGGGAAAGTGTCAGCGAATAGCCAGACGCTCCGTGGTGGATTCTTGCAATCGTGCCTCGGTAAATACGCATTGGACTATGAGTGGCATTGGCAAGAACATTGACAGCGAGGTCCACGAACGCGGAGGCGTACGTTCCACCAGCGTTCCACGGCGCAGATAGCTGGGTAGATGAGCGGGTTGCAATTGCCATCGACTTCCAGCTCTTTGCGAAGCGTTCCACCCTGCTGGACGAACTGCTGCTAGTTCCTGTTCCCGTCGTAGATGTCCCCGCTCCTGTTCCTGTACCGGTGGTTGCGCCTGTCGGCGGACGAGCACCCGTCCCCGTTGTGCTAGGTCCGGAAGAAGCTGTGGGTGATGTCCATTTCGTTGGGGCGGTGCCTTTTGTGGGCTTCGCCGGTTTCGAGCCAGTTAGCGGAGATGAGGCGGTTGTCGTCCCCGATGGCCGTCGGGTACATCCCTTTTGATGTGGGTTTGGGGAAGCTCGAAAATACGACGAAGGGCTTTTCTTCCGACCTGGTTTCGTTGATTGCGTGATGACTGCAATCACCGTAACGCCACACTTCGGGTCGGCACATATAAATGATTCAGCGGCTTTCACGGCGGCGCTGGACGTGTAGATTTTCTCTACAGCATCAATTGTGACGGAGCTTCCGGTGCTTGCGATTTTCCCGGTCCCCTTAGTTAGTATTGCCTCGTCGTGCATGAGTCATGGCTCCCAAAATTGCTATACGCAAAACCCCCCAACGAAATTCTAGCGCACAAGCTATTTTCTGCCCGGCATTTGTAGGAATACGCCGCTCTGTCGCCACGGGCAGTGGCGCCCAAGCGCGAGTGACTCTTGTCGTGAAATCGTCGACAAGGGAGATGGATGTTTATGTAAGTGGTACGGCGCTGCGCACTTGAGCTCTGTGTACCGTCAACTGCCCCTTTGCGCGGGAGCCCCGTAAATGCATCGGGTTAATTAGAGCGAGAAAGGTGCGATTGTTCATTGCTTCAAGATGCCTTTCTAAGCTCGTGGGCTCGGTGGAATGTCAGGTATGGCACATGAGCTGGTTTGAGGTTATGAATTGTCCATCCCGGGGAGACCCCCAGATGGGCTTTGGCAGCATGCGGCAACGCCTCGGACACGAGTAGGTCGCCCTGGTCCGAGAATGAAATCCACCCGCCATCGAACAAGGCGTCAATGTGAGGAGCTAGTAAAAGGCCATTGAATACATCGAGTCTTTCGTCGTCACTCTGACATTTCGCCCAAGGCTTGATATGTGAAGCTCGCAGCAGAGCGGGCACGGCGAGGCCAGTGACACTACAACGCCCCTGCCAGTAGTCCATCAGCGCATTTCGAAACAGGCCTTGCCCCACACGCTGTACCACCAAGCGTTCGGCTTCGGTGGTTTGCGGAAGGCGCTGCTTTTCGCGCCGAAACTGTTCGGCCACACGGTTTGGCATGGTCCTGGCGACAGCCGAAGCGCGTTGGAGAGTGGCATAGAGTTGGTCCAGGTCGGCCACGGAGATGGCGTTGCTGTCAGCCCCATCCAGCAGTAGCGCCGTCATAGCAGAAACGCGGAAACTGCCTCCCGCGACATGCACAAGAACTGCTTCGGGAAATTGCGAGGAACGGAGCTCCATACCACCGTCATTCAGCAATATGGGCGTACGCTCGAAGCCGCAATCTGCGGCTGCCTTCTCTAACCGGAGGCGTTCCAATGGTGTCATGCCACGGCACCGTCAATGGAGCCGGACGTCGAGTCAGTCATCCTCCGTTCAACGATTTTCGACGTGACTACACAATAGCGAAGTAGTAGCCACCAAGCGTAGAGGACCTCGGCGCCAAAGAGGCCGGAGTCATCCAACAAGCCATGCGCGACTTCATTGCGAAGGTTTGTGCCGAGCGGGTCAACCAGCAAGTCCTGCAGTTCAAATACACCGTCTGCGCCGAAGGCTTGAAGTGCTTCTGTCGTTTCTAGCAAAACTCCCAACGGACGCTCCGGCTGCACCCCACCGGGTTCCAGCATTGATGTGGAGCCACCACGCGACTCCACCACATGGCGCGTCAGCGCCTCGAGTTGCGGAGGAACCAAGTGACCGGCGACGAGCATGTCACCTTGAAAGCCAGCGACTAGCGCTCGCACGACGCTTTCAGCATGGCCCGGAGGAATCCATGGACTGTACTGAATCAAGTTACCCAAATCCTGTCGGTCTACGCTATGCGCAAGGAGAATTTCTTCCCTCGCCGGGTTAAGCATAGCTTGGACAGTTAGGCCTCGAGCCATCCTTGCGTTGCGAAACATGCGCCAGCGGACACTTTCCTCTTTGAGGTCATCAGCGCCGGCCTGTAGCCCTGAAATTCGTGCGATTACCCGCCCCCGAGAGTTCACTATCTCGCTGGAGAACATACTGCCCAATATGGCAATGCGAGCCTGCTCATGGACTTCCTGCTTGAGCTTCTCTATCGATGGGGGGCGAGCCATTGTGCACAACGCGAATACAGCCTCGGCCAACGGTTTGTCTCGAACAGCAGTAAGTGCGCGACGTACCAGTTCGGTAGTGTCGATATTTGTCGACACGGACTTAAGCTCCTTCACTGCCTCTTGCTGAAGGGCTAGCAATTGCTCGTGTAGTTCGCTCGCCCGGCCTTTTCCACCAGGGGCTTGGCGCATAGCCTCGACGGCATCAGACAATATCGAGGCAGCTGCCATAGCGCTGCGACCTGGTTGCCCGTGCGCTAGCTCGGCTTCCTTTACCAGGCATTCGGCGGTTTCTCGCAAGGCAGCGCCTTCGGCGTCCGCGTCACCAGCCATGCGATAGCACTCCGCGGCAAGCTTGTAGTGGTCTCTGGCTCTCCAGAATTCACTGGCTTCTCGTGCTGCATTTGCCGCAGTGGTGGCGAAGCTTGCAAACTGGCGAGGGTCGCCGTGTTTGAACTCGAGCAACAGCTGGGTAAGCCGTAACGATAAATAGAGGGGGGCGGTACCACGATGCCTGTGCAGCATCGCGACAATCTCACATAGAACGCGCGAGCGAAGGTCAGCCCCTGCCTTGCCTAAACTTGCGGCTAGGCGTAGCGCGCGCTCCAAGCGCTCCTGGCAAGCAGTCCACTCTTCCGGGTGCTCCAACCTTAGAGCCGACGCCAGATACGCCTCAACGGCGGCTTGTGCCGCCGGGAACGAGCGAGCCTGCAGCCAGAGGACATCCAAGAACCTCGCGCGAAGCTCAGGGTCGCCCAACGACATTGCCCATTCCTGCAAGCCAAGCAGCTCTGTTTTCGGGAAGTCGGCGGGGATGGCGCTGCGCCGGTCATCGAAGACGAACATCGGCCCGTAAGGCTCGCCCGGTTGGTCGGGCTTCAGCATCATCCCCAAAACCTGTTCAACGAAGCGGAAACACTCCAACTGCTCGGGCCCCCATCGCGCCTCATCGCGCTCAACGCGCGACAGCTCTTCGCCGTAGGCAAAACACTCGCGTTGCTCGACACCTTCGATAAGACGGTCCAAATCCAGTGAGCTCAATGTCTCACTGTTAATAAGACTCCAGTCAAGCGACATTCAGTTCCTCTGCATGAACAGAACAGCTTACAAAACGTGCTGTGAAAGCCATCATCACCGTTCGCTACTCGAAGCCTGGCAATTCGCGCATCAGCTCCCGTTTAAACAAGAGTTTCTCTTCAGAGCCGGGTTCCAATTCCAGCACAATGTATGGCGCCCTCTGAACCTCTTCCGGCGGTGACGAAGTCGTCGTCACGATGAACTGAAATGGAACGGCGCCGTCCCTGCCAAGTTGCTCCGCTGCTTCCGACGCAACAAGAAAGAATTCCCGGTAGAGACGCTCGCTCATGTCCGCCTCTCGCGGACAGTCATGAACCAGGAAGCCAGGGTGGCTACTCGCTTCGGACGTGGCCGAGTCAAGCAAGCAGACGATGTCGCCCAGGAGCACTTCCAGTACTTGGTAGGCCTCGCCCCCACGCGACACTTCGAACGGACGAAGCTCATGGTCCTGAACGAATCGGGCATGACCCGCAGCCCCGAGCAGCCGCGTGGATACGCAAGTGGTCAAAGATTTAATTGCATCTGCACGCGAGGACTGCTGTGACCGGCGACCCGTCACCGAAGCTCGAAGGCTATTCAGTTTCGATTCGAGCTCCTGCTGGCGTTGTCGCGCCTGCACCAAATCCGCAGAGTCGACGCCCTGGGTCCTTTGCGAGTGCAACAACTGAAGTTCATCCCAGGATTTTTTCAGAAGGGCGCGAGAGCTATCGCTTGTTGCGATTCGAACGTTTAACCGTCGCAGCTCAGCCTTCTTCGCGGAGACTTGTTGAGATTGCCCGGACACAGCCGCAAAAGCGCTCTGGAATTCAGATTCCCGGCGGCCGAGCTGCCGCGCAAGTTCCGGAGCGTTTGCCTGTACTTCTCTTCCATCCCGATGCCAGGTCATGCTGACAGCGCTCTTCCGTTTCTGGATGTGCTGGCACGCCGAGAATTCGACGTCGCCGTGGTCACATCGGCCGCCATTTAGCCCGTCCAACTGGTCGCGCAGTGTGGTCAATCGCTCGAAGTCAGCACGGTTCGCTTCAACGAGTGACCTCGCGATACCCACTTCGACCTCTGCCAGTCGCAACATATTATTCAGATTGGCGAGACGAATTTGTTCCTGTGCCAGTTGCTCTTCGGCCTGCTCGACCTCGCGCTCCCAGCGCTCCTCGTCCTGTTCGGCTGCCGCCAACGCAGCCCGTATGCGGGACTCGACTGATGGGGCAACAGTCGTTTCGTGCAGCGGCTCATCCTCTCCTGCGCCAACCCGGATGCGTAGCTGACGGTCGGCATGGGAGAGTGCAAATGCTGGAGCGCGCTCCAACTCGGGAATTCGTTCCTTGCCTTGGTCGAACTGGATTTGCTTCGATTCAATCTCGCGAAGCAGTTGGTCCAGTCCTGCATCCACGAGTCCCAGCACGGAGCCGACGAACAGGGGAGGGTCGCGCCGTGGTCGTGTGAATCCCAGTCCTTCGCCGTCTCGCCAGTGATAGAACCCATCAAACCGCGTTCTCTGGTCTCTGATGCACCAAGCTAGCAGGTGGCGCCATTTGAGCGCTTGGTTCGTACCGGGCAACGATTGCGCGGCGAGGCGGCCTATAGAGAACTGCTCCAACGCATTGAGGTACCCTGAGAAATCATTTGGGACTCCCCCTTGAAGAAGCGGTTCCAGTGCATTGCACCGTGCAGCGAGCGAGTGACTGTAGGCACCATAGGGACGAAAGACCAACCAAGTAGCGCCTTCAACGTGAACCTTCGCTGCTACGCCCCCTTTTGGAAAGCCACCCGCAGCCTTCTCGCGCAACGTTGCGATGGCGGGGGCATCGTCCCCCAGCGCATATCGCATTAGTAAGCAGAGCGAGGTCTTCCCCACCCCATGGCCTGCGCTGCTCAGGCCAGGGGACTCATTTGAGGCCGATTCCTTGGCCCACACAATGTTCAGACCAGGATGCAAGTCGATGACACGCGTTAACACCAAGGGCTCTCGGGATTCGACAAGCCAAACGGTCTCAACCCACAGTCGAGGGTGCTTCCGAACGGGTTCGTATTCTTTGAGCCAGTGTGTCATTGCGCTTCCTACCGTGTACCAATAGACCTCGGTGTTGCGGGACTATCCTCGGCTGCCCCGCGTTCCGCAGCAAGGCGTCGTGACTCGGCGTTCAACAGCAATTGAGCAATGCTGGTGTGCTCAGCAAGCTGAGTCACGTCACCTGGGAGTGCGCCGTCCCCACGGATGAACGAGGACGATAAACCATGCGTTTGGCGCACAAGGACTGAGATGGCCTCAAGGCGTTGGACGATGGGAAGGATGCGGTTCAGCAACTGCGCTGCATTTGAGACCCCAGATGTGCCCATTAGCGACACAAGCAGTTGTCCATCGGACGGTTCCAGATATTGCGTCGCAGCTGCCGACCGCGCAATAAGGGACTGAAGTTCTGTTACGGTGTAACCGTCCGGCATATGCTCTACGAGTGCGACGATGAGTCCCGCAAGCTTGGCTTCCTCTTCGCTTCGAATCACACCCTGCTCGGAATGTTGCACAGTAGCCGCCGGAATGACCGATGCATCTTGCGAAAGCATTGCACTCTGTCGGTCCCACGCCTCCAGCACAAGCCGTCGCGTGCGGTACTCGCCGAAGCTGCGCAGCTCGCCCTCCTTGAGCACACGGAAAGTTTCGCTGGGGTAGTCGGCGCCCATCACATCTGCTGGGTCGAGGATATAGCGCAATTCATCCCGAGTCAGGTCGTAAAGGCGGGCGTAATAGGCGTCGAGTTCGGCTCGGACCTTGGCGCGGCGCTCGCGGTCCCACGGAAAGGGTTTATCGCGCTCGATGAAAGGACGTGGGTCGTAGGCGGCGAGGTCTTCGGCCCAAGCCTTCAGGTCATGCGCGGTGTAAGTTAGTTCGAGAACGCGAGGAACGATGAAGTCCAGGGCCGCAACGGTGTACCGGTCCGGCGGAAGAACGGGAAGCTGCTTCAAGTAGCCGTAGGTCAGGTGAGTGCCGCCCACCTTTTGCCGTGCGACGTAATCGAAGACGATTGATTGCCAGTTCGCAAGCATGGCAGCTTGCAGGGGTGCGGACGCCTTGCTGAAGTACAAAGGCATCGAGTGCCCGACCGCCACTCGGGGCACAACGGTGCCAATGACCGTACGGACCTTCTCGACCCCGGTGATGTCACGCCATCCCATCAGCCACCTTGGGCTGCGGTACTCCATCCAGCTATCGAGTAGTTCGAGCAGTGCACTTGCCATAGCGCCTGCACGCAGGGCTTCGGCCAGCATTGTCAATTCATCATCCGCGAGGCGCATATCCACGTGTTGCGCGGCCCACTTGGGCAAATCGACGAGAGCCTTCTTCGTCGTGAGGCCTTCACCGCGCAGCACATCGCTGAGGCGTGCAAAGCGGGCCTTGAGCTGCCCCTCCGCCGGCGCGATATAAGTGAGAAGCTGCGTGGGAGTCCAACCTGCGCTAGAAGGCGGCGCGCCGGCGGCGCGAAGGAACAGCTCGCCGACGACCCACTGGGCCAGCGCATACAGCAGGTCGGCCAATGCTGCATCTTCTGCCTCGCGCCGTGAAGCCTCTTGCACTGCGTGCAGCTTCAACCAAGCGCGGGCCACTCGAGTCGGCACGCGCGCGGTGCGAGCCAGTACCTCGCGCGCATCCACCCAGTAGCGTGGATGCACCCTAAAGCTCGCGTCGGCTTTCTGTGTGTCTGTGACGTCGGCGGTTTCAACCTCGCCCATCGCACCGTCTTCGGCCGCGACATAGGTTGCCCAGCGGTGGTCAAACTGGTGAATCATTTTCGCCTCGTACAGGGGAAGCCGTGGCGGGTCCCCAGAAGTACCAAGCCCTTCAAAGAACAAATCGCTGTCACTCGTCATGTTGAACAGCCCCTGCGCGAACGAGAGGCCCCACGGGTTCTGCTCACGCCGAACGAGCGCTCCATCAGCGTCTCGCTGTTCCTCTTGAATGAGCACTGGTGCAGCACGGTAAAACTTCTTGGTCAGCTCAGCGTCGCGCTCGCTGCGAAAAACGGGGCAGGTGCGGGTATTGGGATTGATGAGAGCGAACTCGTCTGGCGTGAGCCGAAACTGACGGCGCCGGTCATAAATATGCCCCGGTTGGCGAGCAAAGAATACGAGGGAAGCCGCTTCGCCCGAGGGCTCGCCCCCAAGCGTAAGCAACGCAAAACGAAACGCGTGGTGCACCGAAGGAAAGACGAACTCCTCGTTTTCAAGGCACAACAAGCTACGTAGATAGCCACCGCTTGCAAGGTGCTCGAAATAGGCCTTAGTTGAGTCGTCCGTCGCAATGCCGGTGGGTACGATAAACCCCGCCCGTCCGCTCGGCGCCGTGGCCTGCAAAAACGTTTCAGAGAACAAGGCATAGGTGTTGAGTTTCCCGTAGGCCGTAAGCGGGAATCGACGACCGGCACGAAAGTACAAGTTGACGGCTTCGTTTTGCCGTTTGGCCGCTTGGAACTGACTCCAGAGCCATGGGGTCGATTGCTCGAGTTCTGCAATGGCCTTTTTGCGCTTGTCGCCAGCAAGCGTGGCCACAGATGCAGCGCGAGGTGTGAAAAACTCTTCCTCGCTGAACTGCAACTGTTCCCATGGCGGGTTGCCCAGCATCACATCGAAGCCGCCATGCGCCGCCACTTGAGGGAACGCCAGCCACCAGTGGAACACTCCGTGTTGGCGGCATAAGGCCTGGGCGGCGTCTTCCACGTCAGCTTCAGCAGGCTGACCACTGAGCACGCCCCACAGATAACCCGACAGCGGTACAGTATGGCCCGCATTGGTCAGTTTGGGCGCCAGGAACGCCGCCACGTAGGTGTCGGCCAGACGGGCGAAGGCACTATGGTGCGCGACCGCGTCGGCGGCGCGCCAAGCTTGACGTTTAGTGGCCAAGTGCTCGGGAGTATCGTCGTCCAGCGTCTCCACCGATACGGCTTGCGCGGCCAGGTCGGCCTGCGTCAGTAGGTCGCCGGCGGCGACAGCGCGCCAGCTCTTCAGGTCGACCTTGTTCTGCTTCTTCAGTGCGCTGGCCACAGCTTTATCGTCGCTGGAGAGGGCGGTGTAGGCCTCGTCGGGAATGCCGTGCTCCAGCACCTTGGGGTCGAGCACGCCCAGCAGTGCGTCGCCCATGCGCAGGTGGTGGTCGACGAAGCTCAGCGGCCGGTCGGGAGAATAAGCCTCCAGCCACAGCGCGGTCTTAGCGAGCTGGATAGCCATGGGGTTCTTGTCCACACCATAGATGCAACGGCTGACCACGTCGCGCAGAGCGTGGCGGTAGTCGGCAGGCGTGGGGGCGCCACCTTCCCGCTCTGCAGCGGCGCGGTGCAGGGCTACCTCATCGGCTAGGCGGCGCGCGGCGGAGAGCAGGAAGTGGCCACTGCCGCAGGCAGGGTCGCAGATGGTCAGCGCCAGCAGCGCGTCCACCGGGCGCCGCGGATTGGCCTTTACCGTCTGGGCGATGACTGGCTCCAGTGCGCTCTTAATGAGCTCCTGCACCAGACTGTCGGGCGTGTAGTAGCTGCCGGTGAGCTTGCGGGTGTTGCCCTTGGTGGAAGCGTCGGACGCGTCATCGCCAACGAAGGCGAGGCGCGCGATGTTGGGCTGGGCAAGGCCTTGCAGGTCAGGTACGAGCTCCAGAAGGCTCTCGTACACGCTTCCAAGCTCCTCCGGCCCCATGTCGCGGTAATTGACGCGGGAAAGGCTTCCGTCCACTCGAAACCAGCCCAGCTCGAACACCGCGGCCAGCAGGTAACGGTTTTCGAGTTCCGCAGCGTCCAAATGCAGGCATTGGTCGACGTCGAACAGTCCGCCGAGGGCTGGCAGTCCCAGCGCGGCCTCGCCGCGCGCCAGGGCGCCAAAGGTGATGGTCAGCGCTTGCCAGAGGTCGGCATGGCGGTCGTGCTGACTTCGACGGACGGCACGCTCGCGCAGCCAAGTGAGCGAGTAACCGCCGAGGTAACGAGCCTTGGCCTCATCGCTGGCGTCAGGGGTGAAAACCAGGCGCTCGCCACTGGTTCGGTCGCGCCGGTCCTCTACCGTGGCTAAGAAAATGAGGCGATAGACAAGGCGCAGCAGTTCTTCGAAGAACGCCTGGCGGCCGTAGCCACTCTCTGCACTTTGCAGAGCGGCTCGTAGCGCGCCATTGGCGGGATGGGAGAGGAAGCCCGTGCCCAACGCGCGCAACGCATTGGCCACCTGGTCGCGCAGCTTCCCACGTAGGGTGACGCCGGCCTGCTGGCCGGCTGCACGCCACCGCTCCCAAGGACAGTCGGTGGGGGACAGTTCGGGACTGCCGAAGCGACTAGCGTGGGCGAGCAGCCAAAGCGCACTGAAGTCGGCCAGCAGTTCTTCGGTGAAAACGGCTTCGAGGTCCACCTCGATGTAGGCCGGGCGGGTGAGGCTGGGATTGTCGCGCAGGATGCGCAAGGACAGGCCGTTGCTGACCAGGGCCCATAGCGAGGCGTCGCTTGCATTGAGCGCTTCTTGCGCGAGCATGAAGGGGCTGCGGCGACGGGTCCGGCCGGTGTCGGGGTTAGTTTCACCAAAGCGTTCGGCAGCGGTATCCAGCGATTGGTCAACGCCGGCAAGCACGAGTGGCACGCGGCCGCCACCGCTAGCATGACCAATGTCGTACTGGTGACCAGCCCGCTCGATTGCGGGACAACGGGCGGCGTCGTGGAAGTGCAGCACGTCGCGCATCAACGGCAGAAGCCATTCGCGCACGGTGACGTCATCTGGTTGTACGTCCTCGCGTCGGCGCAAGGCCTGGAAGTCCTGCCATAGGTTCAGCGCAATCTTGAAGTCGCGGGCAATTTCGTCGCGTAGCTTCAGGCCCCTGGCGATGCGATAGTGGCTTTCCGTCTGTTCGGTGGCCTTGGGGTCGGCGAGCAAAGTTAGGCGTGTGAGTTCGTCAGCCGGAATAAGGCCGCCTTCAATGCGGATAGCACGATAGGCAAGTTGATGAGCCTGACGTATTGAGTTGCGGCGGGTCATTGCGTCAGACTCCTGCGGTGGTGCTTGATGTGTCAGGCAGCAGTACATAGAGGCCCATCACGTCCACCGGCAGGCTAGCAGTAACCTGGTAGCTGCCCCGACCTTCAGCGGCTTCACGTACGCGGCGGTGGTCTTGCAGCAGCGATTGGGCACGGCCTTGGGCAATGGCTTCGAGCTGCGGTTGCCAGCCAGGCAGTGCGTCGAGTGCGGATTGCAGCTGGCGGTCACGAAGAGCGGCAGGCATGTTGCGGGTGGCTTCGGCACCCAGCAGAGTTTGAGTTTGCTCAGCGGAGAGCTCGGTCAATTGCCCAGCCCCTGCGGTGGCTACGGCGACAGCTTCTTCGCACATCAACAACCGAGTGTTGGTGCCATGCGTAACCGTAAGCTGGTGGCGAATGCGCAGCAGAAGCACGGTGGTCTTAAGAGCAACCTGACTGACAAAGGCGGCGCCGGAGCGAGCAACCGCAGTGGCATTCGCGGCAGCTGTTGTGCTGTCGTCTAACGCTTGTTCAAGCAATGTATCTGCCAGCACAGCCACCAGTGGGTGCGTGCGATGGATGAAAGTGGCGCCCTGTGCTGGCGGTTGGTGAAAGTCAATGCGTAGGATGTTAGCTAGACCCTCCGCATCGAGCCGCTCTCTCACGGTGCCGGGCAGATGTTCAGTGAGCAGCTTGAAGTGGCCTTTGACCGCCTGGAGAGGGGCGCCGAGCTGGGTTGCCGCCCGGCTGACGAAACGCTCAACGTCGGCTTCGCCCCCCAACACAGCGGCAGACTTCTGCCACTCAGGCAGCACGTCTTCCGGCCGTAGACGGCGTTGGGCAAAGATGGAACGGTTCTGTTTGGCCTTTTCTCGGGCGCTTTCCCAAGCAAGCTCGATGTCCTTCGCGGGTTCGCCAAACAGGTCGAGCTGCGAATGGGCGTTGAGCGGCGTACCTTTGCGTAGCAGCACGGCGTTCATGAGCGCTTGGGTAAGTTTGCCGTCGTTGTCAGGCATGGGGACAAGAACCCCAAGCTCTTTGCGGATACTTTCGGCCTTGCGCAGGATGACCTGCAGGACTGCGCCATCGACTGGATTGTCTTCCCCATAGAGCATGGTGCTGCGAACCTCGCGGGCTTTCTGGCCGAAACGGTCCACCCGGCCCTCGCGCTGTTCGTGCCGGGTGGGGTTCCAGCTCAGGTCGTAGTGGACGACGGCCGTAAAGAGGCCCTGCAAATTGATGCCCTCGGACAGGCAGTCAGTAGCCACGAGAACGCGGGCATCGCTGTCGCCCAGTTGCTCGACAGCTGCTTCGCGCTCATCCGGCGTCAACTCGCCCGTGACTGCTTTCACCGTGGCGAACTTGAACTTGTCTTGTAGCGCTGCAGCCAGGTAGTGCGCGGTGGCGATATAGCGGCAGAAAACGACGGGCTGAAAATCCTCATTCAGCAGCAACGCTAGATGCTCCTGCAGCTTGGCCAACTTCGGGTCGTTCTGCTGGCCGGTCAACGCGGTGGCACTGGCCATAAGCGTTTGTAGGCGTTGGTTGTCCTCGGTCCGGGCACCAGGTTCGATGTCGTCGGTAGAGAGAGCATCGTCGGTACCATCGAGCACGCGCTCGCCCGCTTGGGCTTCAAACTCCTCCAGAGAGCTGGCGTCGGACGCAACCGTGTCCCCCTGGGCGCCGAGGAGACGGGTACGCAAGGCATTGATGGCAGCAGCCGGTGACGAGGAGATGCAGCGCAACAATGCGAGCGCTGCCCACCAGTTCATGCGTTGCTCGCGCAGGCCCTGACCCTCCGAGCGCTCAACGAGCTCTCTGGCGTAGGACAGCACGTCATTGAATAACTGCCCCCAGGCGCCTGTGAGCTTGTACGTGAGCTCAGCCGTGCGGCGGTCGGGAAACATTGAGGTGTCCTGCCACTCGGCAATGTCAGGCCGACGGCGTTGAACAAAGTGACGCGCTAGCGCCTCGCGCAGGTCACTGCGCTGATTGGCAGGCAGGTCTTTGAGCTGAGTGAAATCTGAGCGTAGTAGGCCGAGCAAATTGAAGAAAGCATCATCGTCACCGCTGTGCGGTGTTGCGGTGAGTAGCACTAAATGACGTTCGGACTGGTCCGCAAGGCCTTTGAGAAGCTGGTATCGCTGCTGACGGCCCTGTGCCGCCTGAGTACAGGTGTGCGCCTCATCAACGATGACGAATTCTGGGCAGTGCCGCTGAAATGCTTCGCGACGCCGCTCTGACTTGATGTAGTCCAGGCTCACGACTGTGTATGGGTGAGCGTTGAAGACTGACGTACCGGGCGGAAGGTCACGCTCGAGACGGTCGGCCGTGTTGGAGCGTACAACGACAGCTTGGATGTGGAAGCGCTCGGCCAGCTCGCGCTGCCATTGCTCACATAGGTGAGGGGGGCAAAGCACTGTAAGACGCTGAATTTCGCCACGGTCCAACAGCTCTCGGGCAATCAGTGCGCCCTCGATAGTCTTGCCGATACCAACGTCATCGGCAATCAATAGTCGCACGGTCGGTAGCTTGAGCGCCATCAGCAATGGCACCAGCTGGTACGCGCGCGGTTCGAAGGCAATGTTGCCGAAGCTTCGGAATGGACCGGCTCCGCTGCGCAGCTTGAGCTGCAACGCATCGAGCAACATCTGACTGGCGGCGTGGTTACGTGCCTGGGTTACCGTTGGCCAGGGGAAGGTGGCTTGCCGGACCGTCTGGGGTTTCTCCAGGGGGAGATAGATAAGGGTTTCATCGTGCTCGCCACCGCCCAAAGGACGCAGGCGCAGCGTTTCCGCCGAGGACTCAGGCAAGACAACCCACTCGCGGCCGCGGGCCGAAATCAGGGTGCCCGGGTGGAATTCCGGTGTAGGAGCGTTCATAGGTAATCAGACCTTCCCTGGGCCGAACAGGTCGACGTTCGCATTGAAGATGTCAGGCCAGGCAATTGCTTCCTTGGGGAAGCGAACGACCAGGTAGCCGAGCGCGTCGAGCTGCATATTGATGCTTGCGTCTCGTTGACGTTGCGCGTCTGTCTCGTGGTGGGGGCCATCAATGAAGATGGCTAGCTGCAGGTCGTCGTAAAAGAAGTCAGCGCAGCAGGACGCGCCTGCGATTGTGTGTTGCCCGCGGTCGGGCTTTCGATAGCCGTGTTGTGACACATGGTCCAACCAAGATTGTTCCAAGGTACTACCCGCAGTGCGTGCGAGCTCGGCATCGTGCTGCTCGGGCGCCCGACCTTGGGTGCCTTGAGATGTGTCGGCTTTGGTCAACCGACACAGGATGTCCAGTAACAGACCGCCGGAGGCCTTGTCCTTGCGGTCGATGAGCGTGTGGTCCGGCTGGTTGTAATACGAGAGCAGGCAACGGTAGCAACCCGCCTCGCAAATCGGATTGCCATCACGGTCCAATTCTTCGACCAGTGTCTCGCGTTGCCATGGCTCGCCTTGCGCGGGTGGAAGGAAGTGCATCACATCCAGGGCCTTGGCGGCCACGACTGACATGGCGCTGGGCTCCGTGGCGATTCGGGTCAGCACGCCTGCGCCGCCTTCCGCCGCCTCAAAGAAGAGGATGGATTGCCGATTGTCGCGGGTGGGCAACGGCTCGGCCACTAGCTCGCTTTCTTCCAACTGATAAACCGCCTCGATGCCGCGCTTGAGAGCGTACTGCAGCGTGGTTAGCGTTTCTGCTGACAACTCCCCCAGGCGGTAGTGCGGACGGACGATGAGGATGTTTCGCCGGTCCTCTACGTATGGAACGATGCGCTGCGGGGGTGTCCTGTCCGGCGGCGTATCGGATTCACTTTCGGGCTCACCATTGCCATCATCAACGCCGCCGACCCAGTGGCCTGTGACGGGGTTCATCATGAAGCCCTGGATAGCCTTTTCTTTGCGGCGACGCCAACCGAAGTTCATGCGCCAGACCGTGGCTGCGGGGCCGTATTGCAGCTCCAGCAATGGTCCCTGCTCATCACTTGCGACTGTGGTGACCATCTGGAGCTTGCCCTCTGCCTCTGCAAACTGCAGCGTGGTTTGCATCTCATAGCCCTGGCGAACGCGCTCCTCCTCGTTTGCCGTAATGCGCTCTGCACGCTTTGTGGAAACGTTCTCGATTCGATAGAGGTTTTTGACCTCTTGCGCGCCGTTTAGTGACGCTCCGCAGGAAATGCAGCGGTCGGCGTCCCGTTGTGACCGGAAGTGACCGTAGCCACAGGACGGGCAAAGTCGAGCTACCTCAGTGGGCAGACGCGCGCCACCACTGACTTGGTCCTCGCCGGTAATTGTCAGCAGCGCCTTGGTCACTCGATACTGACTACCTTCGTGATAGATAAGGCTATAAGGGCCAAACTCGCCGAGCGCAAGAAAGCGCGGACGGGACAGAAAGCTCTCCCGTCCGATGTCCCCACGGCGCGCTGGTAGGTAGGCCAACAGTGGGAGACGCGGGAAGTTGTAACCAGGCAAAAAACCCTGGCTGGCCATGTAGCGGTAAGTGTAGAAATCGCTATTGAAAGCGCTATCACCCGCTAGCAGTAGGTCACGCTGCCTTCGTGCCTCGTTATGCCGCTGCTGTGCTTCACGCCGTTCACGCTCGCTCGCCGCCGGGTTGTTTTCAATCTTGAAGTTTAGGTCGATGGCCTGAGCGGTTGCCCGATAAAGGTCGCGCCAGCGTTGAAGCGCCCCATCGAACTCAATGTATGCACGCTGGAACACGGTCTCTGCCCACGCCTCGCTGAACCACGGTGCTTTCTGTGGCGTTAGTTCGGTCTTCAGCATGCGCAGTACTTTGAGACCACGCTTGTGAGCACGAAGCTTCGCTTCGGGCTTGTCCAGGTCAACGGCTACCTCCTCCGCAATGGGCAGCCTCTCTGGCTGGTTCATATCCAGCAGGTCACGTACGCTGTTACCAAGCTTTTTGCTAGTCTCAGCAAGCCAGATGGCATGCATGTGGCTCTTGATAAGTTCGCGATTGGCCAAATCAAGCGTAGGCGCATTGACCTGACCGTGAACCATACGAACAGGGTCACGGAAGTAGTACTGGTCGTGCGGACTCTGCGCTGCGCAGTACGTGATGACTAAGGCTGGCTGTCCTGCGCGACCTGCACGGCCACTACGCTGGGCGTAGTTGGCAGGCGTCGGGGGCACGTTGCGCATGTACACCGTATTCAACGAGGAAATATCAACGCCCAATTCCATGGTGGGCGAGCAGAATAGGACAGGCAGCCACTCCAGTGCAGTACCGTTTTTGGCTTGCCATTCCGCCTTGTCCTTATCGGTGAAGCGGAAGCGAGCCTCCCGCTCCAGCCGGTCTTCCTGCTCGACCTGTGCGGTATGTTCGCGGGCTTCGAAGTCGAACAGTTGATGCGCCGGGCTGTCTAGCAACGCGGCGACGTTCCGGTAGAGTGCTCGGAAAAAGGAGTTGTCGTCGGCTTGGCGGGCGCTTTGGCCGGACCCCTCCGTCCAAACGAGCGCCGCCCCATTCAACTGCCAGCCGGTCTGCCCTACATCTGTTTCTTCCTTCCGCACCAGGCCGTAAGATTCGGCCGCCTTCAATAGCGCAGCGACAACATCCGGATAGGTCTGGTCGTTGATTTGCCTGTAATAGGGGTTGGCGCCTCCCCAGGCGCTGCCTTTGCGAAGCTCTTTGCCAAGGCGAGAGCGGCTGGAGCCGATGACCAGGAAGTCGTCCATATTCTGGCGCCGCCCCCTGCGGTCGGTCTCGTCGCGTGGACGTCTCGTGACGAACCACTTGGCGGGTTGGGGGCGCTCGTCTTCAGTAAAACCCCACGGTTCGCAGAGATTTGCGTAGCTCTGAGTGCGTAGTTGCTCCAGTTCAGTACGGTCGAGATACCGCGTTGCAATACACAACCCCTGACGCATGAAGTCAAACAGCGTCCGCATTACTGAGGCCCGCTCCGCGGGGCGGGCTGCTTGTAGTACTTGGGGGGCATCAGCCCATTCATCGTTATCGGCAGCGAGGTCGTCGATGTCCTGGTAGTCGATGCGAATCAGCCCCAGTTGCTCAAGATTGGGGTTGTTGAATCGCCAACCACGGCGAAGGTCGAAGTAACTTCGGTAACCGAGAATGCCGCGCATAGCCTCTTGCACTTGGCGTCGCGTATTGCCTTTAACCTCTGGCTGCTGCATGTACTCAGCACGAACCCCTGGGTCGTCACGCTGGAAGCCCAACGCTTCGAAGACGGCATTAGCGACCTCTTTTTCGCTCAACGCTTTCGACGAGGACTGCGCGACTGCGGATAGCAACGCAGAGCGCGTGAGCAGAACTTGTAGAAAATCGTTGAAGTGCCCCGCCTGCAACGCGGCGTCTTGTCGGTTGTCGGAGAACCCAAGAACCTTTTTCGCCTCGGGGTCGAGCTGCTGGTCCTGTTGTTCATACAGGTAGCGGAGTGCTGACAGAGTCAGCATCGTGGTGGCGGAGCTACGGCCTTCACCGGACAGTGACGTCAGTCGAAGGACATCCTTGCCTGACGTGTGGGTGGTGCCGCAGACCGGACAAAAGCGGAATGCGCCCGGGATGAACCAGCAGTGCAGGCCCACCCCGTCCGTGACCACGCCATCAGGGCGCACTTTGATGGCTTGTGGAATGAACTTGCGCTTGTCAGATTTAACGCGCCACTCGCCGTCTGCGCGCTCCTCCACCCATCCCTCTGGGTATCTCTCGGGGTCGGATGGGTCCCAGTTCTCCAAACCGGGCAGCAGAAAGCCAAATTTGACCTCTTCATCATCGTTCTGTCGCTCTTCGATGCCCCGCACGTTGAAGGTGCGCCCCTCTGGACTCTCGGTGTCCCATGCGGGCATGTACTCCTGGCCGCAGTCACGGCAGAAGTGGACGTGGTAGTAACGGCGAGTGCGATTGGTGTCCCCCGAGACGAACTGCTGGCCCTCGAGGGTGATAGCGCGCTGACGAGGTGCTTCCAATGTTGCATAGACCTTGCCACCGCCAGCAATGAACTGGTGAAGCTTGAATGCGAAGAGCGACTTGCCTGCACCGTCCTGAACGGCGTAGGCAAGCAACATGAATTTTTGCAGATAGTCCAGGCAGATTCCCACCGGCTCACCTGATGCCTCATGCAAGAGTTGGGCCGCCTCCGCCAATTTCCGCGGGCGTGCACGCCTTGGCTTGTCATCTTCATAGGTCAGACCGAGGGTTAGCTCCACCCAAACCGACACGGGATGCGATGCCAGTGAGGCAAAGTCAGCCGTCTCCGGAACGCCCGCGCGGATGGCATCACCCAAGCGAGTCGACACCGTCGCGATAGTCTCTTCTTCCGGCGTGGTTCGGCGAAGCGTCTCCGTGATGATGTTACGGTCGGGGATTCGGGCACCAAACAGCCTTGAGGCAACATCGGCCACGATGGTGTTCCTGGCCATTTGGGTACCTTCGGTAGCCATAGTGGCCGAGGTACCGATGCAGATAAGGTTCTCCGCCAAGGCTTCACGAACACGGCGTACTAGTAAAGCCACGTCCGCACCCTGTCGTCCGCGGTAGGTGTGCAGCTCATCCAACACCAGAAAGCGCAAGCCCTTAGCATTGCGCATCACAGCCTTGTCGATGTCGTTCTGCCTGGTCATCAACAGTTCGAGCATCATGAAGTTGGTTAGCAGAATGTCTGGCGGGTTAGCCGCCATGGCCTGCCGCTCTTCATCAGACTCCTGGCCAGTGTAGCGACCGAAAGTCACGACCCGCTCCGCCGGATTCGACCCAAGGAACTTCTTCAGCTCCTCCAACTGCGAGTTGGCCAGGGCGTTCATCGGATAGATGACAATAGCCCTGGTCCTGGGCGTCGGGTCTGCGGCCTTCGCTTTGATACACGCGTCGACAATGGGGATGAAATAGCTGAGAGACTTGCCGGAACCCGTGCCGGTGGTCAACACATAGCTTTCGCCGGCGGCAGCCAGGCTAATGGCTTCCGCTTGATGCTTATGGAGCGGCAGGGAGGCCCCAGCTGACGAAGATGACTTACCAAGGCGGAAAATGTCGGCGCACTGGGCACTTAGCTGACCGGTGGTAACCAATTCCTCGACCGTTCCGCCGGACTTGAAGTTCGGGTTGATTTGGATGAGCGGCTCTGGCCAGTACTTCTGGCTGGCGTATTGCTCATTGACGTAGTCTTGAATATCGTCGGCGCGGATGCGCGTGAAGCTGCGAGTGAACTGCTCGTACTCACCGATAATGTGTTCGCGAAACTGAAAGACGTCCATGCATTTTCTCCAGCCGCTTCAGCGGTTGTACGGTCGCTTGGTCGGGGCCGTGATGCCGTGCTCGACACAGTGCTCTCTGACGAGTACCTCAATAAAATTGGCAATCGTTCTGTGTTCTCGTTCTGCAGCCAATCGAATCAACTCCTTCAACTCAGGTGTGACCCGAAGATTCAGGGTATCGGACTTGCGTTCCATAGGCTGACTCGCGGAAAAAAATGTACCGCGATTGTAACGCTCATGCGCGCCAATCCATGATGGTGTCAATCCAGCCGGAATCGGAAATGAGGGACCAGAAGCGGAGCGGCGGTAAGCTCGGGCGAAAAAGCTGACTGCAGCGTGCTGGCGAGTCGGTTTGTAAAGTGCAGACCTCTGAGTTCGCGCGGTTGTAACGTGAGCGGAAAAGGACTGAGCAGCGTCGAGGCCATGGCACTTTGCAGCGACTACTCCGGCTGCTCAGTACCCAAGACGCCGGCCTTTATAGGGTGAAATGAGAAGCTAGTTATCTACCCGGTGCTCTTCCAGTTTGCGCTGCCCCAAGTCGCTACGTTGAATGTCGTGCGACCTCTCGTCCATTGTTTCGAAGAACTCGGTGTCGTCGGGATAAAGGGCCGCAAGTACTTCCCAAATCATCCTATCGCGGACGGCATGACGGTCCTCGCCGAAATGCGCACGCCGATGGTCATCGGCACAAATAGCTACTACGTTGCGAACATCGTCCAATCCCCCGCAGTTCAAAGGGATAACGTGGTGGGCCTCAAGGTAGAACCCGCCGTTGGCGGTTTTGAAGCCCTCCTTGCCGCAAAGCTCGCAGCATCCGTTGACCGCCCGGCCTTTCACCGCCTTCACAACTTCCGAGTCACGTTCAAAAATTGTTGTACCCGAAACCTCCACCCTCTTCGGCAGTGGCGGCAAAGGCGTTTGCTCTTGTGCTTGGCGCTGTCGGTCAGCGTCGGAGGGGTTGAAATCCGCTGGTTGAGGCTTACCTCGAATGACGTGAATGCGACCGTCGTCGTCCTTATGATGGGGATACCAGAGGACTGAGTCGAGCTCCCGTTGATGTGCCTCACTGGTTTCTCTTAGTCCAACCCTTCTGCGTACACCAGCAAGGATAGCGACGTGAACCGGCTCCTTACGGTAGTAGGCCGTCTGGATAAGAGCGGACAGGGCCGCAGCACGGTTCAGTTGCACCTGGGCTGCTGTCTCGATGTTTTCTTCGGCCCAGTCCGATGCTCTATTGACGAAGTAAATCTCCCCGTCATTTTCGAGCATGCTGTCATGCCAAATGTTGACAAGATACGGCCCACCGGTATCACCGAAACACCAGTCGTACTGCGACGTCATTGCTACGCCGAGGCGGTCGGTAATGTCTTTGACGAGTTGCTTCGTTGTCGGTTTTAGGTCTAGCAGGGTCGTCATTCTTGATAGCCAATATGAATACATCTGCCACGTCGGAGACCATGCCGTGGCCGCTCGCGGTTATCTGATTCTAGCGTTGGGGTTTGCTGGCAACTATGCCGCGAAGTGGGGGTAATGCGACGTCGAACGCGGGCTGGGAGTCGCCGTCTTCGTATATCACTTATCGAGCAGACTGCAAGTGACGATGTGTGTTCTGCAAGCCAGGGGCCGACGGTTCGGAATTCGTTCAACGCATGGCGGCAGCCTTCGGCGTAGTTCGTTTGTCTTGAAAATTCCCTCCGCATTGACTACGGTAACTCCGTCTCAGCGCAACGTTGGGATGCTGCATCGAGAGTGAACCTGCCTTCGCAAATCTGACGCGATTCCGCG
>Ga0209759_1000917_pt1 | contig 21684 bp, 22 predicted proteins | sample AraplaCL_Col_mMS_FD_184261 | JGI IMG/M metagenome (GOLD analysis project Ga0209759, IMG submission 184261) | Arabidopsis root microbial communities from the University of North Carolina, USA - plate scrape CL_Col_mMS (SPAdes) (version 2) | ecosystem: Host-associated > Plants > Roots >...
TTGACCGGGGCGCAGACCATGGTGCTCGACGCGCCGGTGCCCGTCGACCGGTTGCCCGGCTTTGCCGACGGTGCCGTCTCGGTGCAGGACGCGGCGGCCCAGCGCGCGGCCCCATTGCTGGTCGAGGCGGGCCTGGCGTCCGGCGCGCGCGTGCTCGACGCCTGCGCGGCGCCCGGCGGCAAGACCGCGCACCTGTTGGAGCTGGGCGATCTGGACGTCCTGGCGCTCGATGCGGACCCCCAGCGCCTCGCGCGCGTGGACGACACGCTCGCCCGCCTGCGCCTGCACGCCACCACGGGCGCGGGGGACGGCCGCCGCCCCGCCGACTGGTGGGACGGCCAGCCGTTCGACGCCATCCTGCTGGACGCGCCCTGCAGCGCCTCGGGCATCGTGCGCCGCCACCCCGACATCCGCTGGCTGCGCCGCAGCGAGGACATCGCCGCGCTGGGGCGCGTGCAGGCCGAGCTGCTGGACGCGCTCTGGCCGACCCTCAAGCCCGGCGGCTGGCTGCTCTACGCGACCTGTTCGGTGTTTCGAAGTGAGGGCCAACTCCAGATCGACGCATTTTTGCAACGCTGCGGGGCCTCCGGCGCGCGTTTGGACGGTCGCTCGCCCGGTCACCTGCTGCCACTGCCGGACAATGGTTCAACCGGGGCGTCTTCGCCCGGCAGCGGCGCCGGCCTGGCCTCCCAAGGCATCGCCGATGGCTTCTTTTACGCGTTGGTGCGCAAGGAGCCCGCTGCCGGCACGGACTGATGCCCGGAATTTCGTATCGAGAAATGCAACTTACGCGTCCGTGAGACGCAACTTCGCATCGCCAACGTGCACTCGTCCCTGGTCCGACCGCATCGCCGCTGGATTGCCCTGGCCCAAGAGGCCCGCCGCGTCATGGCGGCGGCATGGCTGATCGTCGCCTGCCTGGTCGGCCTGGGCCTGGGCCCGCGCGTGCTGGCCCAGGGCGTGGAGCTGCCGTCCATCGTCGCCAAGCGCCAGGATGGTGGCGTCGTGCTGGACTTCGCGGCCAACCTCACGCTCAGCCGCGCGGTCGAGGAGGGCCTGCGGCACGGCGTACCGGTCTATTTCGTGGCCGAGGCCAGCGTCAAGAAGCCGCGTTGGTACTGGCGCGACGAGCGCATCGCCCGCGTGACGCGCAGCTGGCGGCTGTCGTACCAGCCGCTCACGTCGGCCTGGCGTGTGAGCCTGGGCGGGTTCAGCCAGTCGTTTTCGTCGCTGGAGGAGGCGCTCACCACGATCACGCGCATCGCGCACTGGCGCATCGCCGAATCCGGCGTGGACGCCACCGACCGTTACTACGTCGACTTCCAGTTCTTCCTCGACTCGTCCCAGCTGCCGCCGGCGATGAGACTGGACGTCAGCGCCCAGTCGGAGTGGAAGCTCGGCGTCGAGCGCACGATCCCCGTCGAATAGTGAGAGGCTGGGAGGAAATCCATCATGCCCGCTCGTCTCGCCCAAAGCTGCCCGCTCTGCGTTGCAAATGCTCGCCGGGGGAAGCCCCCCGGCTGTGCTTTGCGCCTTGATCGGACGCCTTTGGACAAGCCGCTCGGGCACGCTGGATCCCCTTCCAGCCGCTAGGCTCCGAACGTGACCGAGCCCCTCGTCGGCGGCGAGACCTCCCGCACCATCCGCAAGCGGCCGTCGTTCAAGATGAGCCAGCGCTCGGTGCGCTTCCTGTGGGCGGTCGCGCTGCTGGCGTTCCTCGGCGTGGCGCTGGTGCTGGGCTTCGTCGTGGCCCTGGCCTCGGGCGAGACCGCGCTTTACGAGCGCAATTTCGTCTGGCTGTTCTGGATCAATGCCGTCGTGGCGTTGGCGCTGCTCATCGTGCTGGTGGGCGCCACGATCCGCCTGGGCCTGCGCTGGCGCAGCGGCAAGTTCGGCAGCCGCCTGCTGCTCAAGCTCGCGGCCATCTTCGCCCTGGTGGGGGTGGTGCCGGGCGCGCTGATCTACACGGTGTCGCTGCAATTCGTCACCCGCAGCATCGACGCCTGGTTCGACACCAAGGTCGACCACGCGCTCGTCGCCGGCCTGAACCTGGGCAAGGGCACGCTCGACGCGCTGTCGGCCGACCTGGTGGAAAAGGCGCGCAACGTCGCCATGCGCATCGGCGATCCGCACGCGCCCGGCGCCGCGCTAGCGCTCGAGCGCATGCGCGACCAGATCGGCGCACAGGATCTCGCGCTGGTGGCCGGTACCGGCCAGATCGTGCTGGCGGCCAGTTCGCGGCCAACGCTGCTGCCGGATCGCCCGTCGGCGGCCCTGATCCGCCAGGCGCGCGCCACCGGCACGGCCAGCCAGGTCGAAGGCCTGGAGGACGAGGCCTCGCCCGGCACCGGCGCCGCGGCGCGCGTGCGCGCGCTGGTGCAGGTGCCTTCGAGCAGCCTGTCCCTGGACAACAGCGAGCGCTTCCTGCTGGCGGTGCAGCCGCTGCCCCTCGTGGTCGTCACCAACGCGCTGGCGGTGCAGGGTGCCTATCGCGACTACCAGCAGCGCGCCCTCGCGCGCGAGGGCCTGCGCCGCATGTACGTGGGCACGCTGACGCTGACCGTCGTGCTGGCCGTGTTCGGCGCGGTGCTGATCGCCATCACCTTCGGCAACCAGCTCGCGCGGCCGCTGCTGCTGCTGGCCGACGGCATGCGCGCCGTCGCCGCCGGCGACCTCGGCGCCAAGCCGGTCTACGAGTCCCGCGACGAGATCGGCGGCCTCACCCGCTCGTTCGCCCAGATGACCGAGCAGCTCGGGCAGGCGCGTGCGGACGTCGATCGCAGCGTGACGGCCGTCGAACGCGCCCGCACGCGGCTGCAGACCATCCTGGACAACCTCAGCGCGGGCGTCATCCTGTTCGACACCCAGTGGCGCATCGACACCGTCAACCCGGGCGCCACGCGCATCCTGCGCGCGCCGCTGTCGGCCTACCAGGGCCGCAAGCTGGCCGACATCCCGCTGCTCGCCGAGTTCGCGCAGGCCGTCGAACAGCGCTTCGAGCTGCACCTGTCCAGCCCCGAAGCCGGCGAGCGCGTGCTGTGGCAGGACCAGTTCGACCTCAAGGTGGGCGAGAAGGGGCATGAGCTGACGCTGCTGGTGCGCGGCGCGCTGCTGCCCGGGGACGCGCGCCTGATGGTGTTCGACGACATCACCGAGGTGGTGTCGGCGCAGCGCTCGGCGGCCTGGAGCGAGGTCGCGCGGCGGCTCGCGCACGAGATCAAGAATCCGCTCACGCCGATCCAGCTGTCGGCCGAGCGGCTGCAGTTCAAGCTCGAAAGCAAGCTGGCCGACGCCGCCGACCAGGCGATGCTGCAGCGCGGCGTCAGCACCATCGTCGCCCAGGTGCAGTCGATGAAGCAGCTGGTCAACGAGTTCCGCGACTACGCGCGGCTGCCTAACGCCAACCTGCAGCCGATCGACCTCAACGCGCTGGTGGCCGAGGTGCTGGCGCTGTATGGCGACGCGCACGAGAAGGGCCATCTGGTCTCCAAGCTCGAGCCCGGCCTGCCGCAGATCATGGGCGACACCACGCAGCTGCGCCAGGTCGTGCACAACCTGGTGCAGAACGCGCTCGACGCCGCGTCGATCTGGCCGGACGCCCTGGTGCAGGTGCACACCGAGGCGGCCCGCAACGATGACGGGCGCGTGCGCGCCGTGCGTCTCAAGGTGGAGGACAATGGGCCCGGATTTCCCGAGAACGTCTTGCAGCGCGCGTTCGAGCCCTACGTCACCACCAAGTCCAAGGGCACCGGACTCGGGCTGGCGGTCGTCAAGAAGATCGTCGACGAACATCGGGCGCGCGTGCGCATCGCGAACCTGGGCAGCGGCGAAGACGGCGCCACCGGCGCGGCCGGCGCCCAAGTTTCGATATCATTTTCTCGCTTCGTCGAGGCGACCCCGCCGGAGTCGCCGCACGAAACCCCTGTATAAAGCCTCTTTCGCGGCACGCGCTCAGCCGAGCAGCCCCGCACCGTTCCGAAATTCATGGCCACGATTCTTGTAGTTGACGACGAAATGGGCATCCGCGCCCTGCTGTCCGAGATCCTCACCGACGAGGGTCACACGGTCGAAGTCGCGGAAAATGCCGCCAACGCTCGCCTGGTGCGCGAGCGCCTGCGCCCCGACCTCGTCCTGCTCGACATCTGGATGCCCGACGTCGACGGCATCACGCTGCTCAAGGAGTGGGGCGCCACCGCCCAGCTCAACATGCCCGTCATCATGATGAGCGGCCACGGCACGATCGACACCGCCGTCGAGGCCACCAAGTACGGCGCCATCGCCTTCCTCGAAAAGCCGATCACGCTGCAGAAGCTGCTGCGCGCCGTCGAGCAGGGCCTCGCGCGCCCGACCGCGCGCCCCGCTGCCGCCGACGTGCAGGCCGTCATGCTGCAAGGCTCCGGCGGCTACCGCCCGGACGCCATGACGGTCGAATCCGCCATGACCGGCGGCCTCAGCCTGCAGCCCGCCGGCCCGCTGAACCTGGGCCCCCAGCCGGAGCAGAGCTTCGACCTGGATCGCCCGCTGCGCGAGGCGCGCGACGCCTTCGAGAAGAGCTACTTCGAATTCCACCTCGCGCGCGAGAACGGCTCGATGACCCGCGTGGCCGAAAAGACCGGCCTGGAGCGCACCCACCTCTATCGCAAGCTCAAGCAGCTGGGCGTCGACCTCTCGCGCGGCAAGCGCGGCGCGGCCTGAAGCAAAAAAGCTTGCCGCAGGTCGCCGTCGCGCTGCTATACTAGCGGGCTTCGCCGATCGCTCCTCCCGGAGTCGGCTGGCGAAGCAAGTCTGAAGAAGACGGCCTGGTAGCTCAGTTGGTAGAGCAGCGGATTGAAAATCCGCGTGTCGGTGGTTCGATTCCGCCCCAGGCCACCACGAAATTCATAGGAAGCCCCGTGCAGTTCTGCTGTCCGGGGCTTTTCTACAATTCGGGCTGATCTTCTAGAAATTTCCGAAGGGGCGTCATGGACGAGTTCTTGATCGGCCTCTATCTTCGGCAACTTGTGGAGGAATGCCGCGGCGGCATCGAGGCGGCCGGGCTTCTCAACCAGGCTGTGCGTGGCGGTGATATCGCGCTGTCGTTTCAATGTGCGGACTCCATCGTTTATCACGCAGCCGCGGTCTCGCGATTTCTCTGGTCGCCAGGATCGCGCGACAAGGCCTTGAGGCGACGCTCGGAAAGCCGCGGCGCGATATTGCGGAGCTCCCTCGCGATTCCGGCAGACCATCCGATAAAGAGCCGCACGCTGCGCGATCACCTGGAGCACTTTGACGAACGCCTCGATGAATGGGCTGAGTAAAGCCACAACAAGAATTTCGTCGATCGGTTGATCGGGCCGCGCCAGCTCATTAGCGGAAACGCCGTCGATGATGCGGACATCCTTCGCCATTTAGATCCGGCCCAAGGAGCCTATGTCTTTAGAGGTGAGAGGTTTGATTTGAGGCTGATCGTTGGAGCACTTGAGGACCTGCTTGGCAGGGCTCAACGAAGGGTGGACCAGATTGACGCTGGGAGCCGTAGAGGCGGCTAGCGGATGGGCCCGCGCCGCACCACGCTTGCTCAGGTGTTGCAGGATATGGCTTGTGAGCGCCTGCCGTTCATGAAGGGGGGCCAGGCAAGAAGCTGGACGCATCAATGTCTCCCTTGAGTGCTTCATTCAATTGGGCGTGAAACGCCGCCGGCTCCCCTCCTCTCTGTTGTGGTTCAACCAGATGGAAAAGGCAGGGCCATTTCGAAGCGCTGCTTGCAGAACGGTTTTTTGTTGGTTCGATAGGTCCGCGGCGCAAAGGTGAGTTTTGCACTCAGCCACCTATTGGCCACCGGCGCAACTGCGGCGATGCAGCCTGCGACGACCGCCGTTCGTGTCCAGCCATAGCAGCTTTGAGAATGACGGGCGAGGCGCTCGCCCTCGAATTCAACATCGCTGTCGGTGAGGTCGAATGTCGCGGCCAACATGCGACCGAAGACCGCGCGCGGGACCGCCACTCTCTAGGAGTGCGACGCGTACGCGCTGCGCTGATGGGATCAACTCGATTTCGGACCGATGCGCGATCACACCAAAAGTCCGAAGCAGGCGCCGGGTTCCGTGCCTTCGATGCGCGGCCACTCAAGTCGCCTCGCGCGCTCTATGCCGGGGCGGCGTCCACATTCGGTGCCGTGCGCGACGGTGGAAGTGGCGCTCTTCCTTCGTGTGCAAACCAGGTCCAAGTGCAAACATTTGGTCTCCTCATTCAGCCTCACTGTCTTTTCTGCCCTAGATCGGGCTTACGATAGCCGTTCTAAGGGAGGAGATTAAATGGGATTTCATATTGTCTGTCCGCAGGCCGGTGGCGGCTTTTTCAGTCGGTATGTCGAGCGACTGGAAGAGATGGCGATGATTGATGAAGTTACACCTGACGCTTTGATCTACGAAGGCGAGAAGCGACATGCGCCCTGGAGGCTTGGAACGAATCCAGAAGCATCAAAATATATTCTGGATTGGTATTGCGCCGGGATGCGTGCTCAAGAGTTGTTTCGAGAACTGGCACTCGATCGAAAGCTGATTGTCGAAGAGATATCGCAGGACCAGGAAAGTTTCAAGCCCTATGTCGCAGGAGCTCGAGGTTCGGTCAAGCGCGGAGACTTCTTGATCCGCAACGCCAAGAACATCGAGGTAGAGGTTAAATGTCGAAGTCTGAACCTTCGCAATGTCGGATCCGTGGCAACGCCGTACTATCGCATTGGAGTCGAAGAGGTCAAAAAACTTGATGCGATGCAACGGATCACTGGTATTCCCATTCTCGTGGCCTTCTTCGAGCGGAGTGGACGAAATCCAATGCGAACATCGATGAAGATGATCTCCATCTCAACGATCATTCGTGCGGCGAGTTCCAGAGTCGCTTGGTCTGACGACAGATATCCGGATTGGTGCGTGCCCCTATCGCTGATGCAGGATCAATTTACGCTGATCGACCGCGTCCGAGAATCAATTGTGAGAGAGAATGAAGTCGGTGGAACGTGGGATGCGATTCTCAACGCCTCCAGAGAGGTTTCGGCCCGTGAAATACTGACCGAAGCGCAGGACAGGCTTTGTGTGGAGCAGGGAACACCTCTTTTCATGCCTCGAGACGGCATTTGCTTTAGCTGCAGAGGCGACGTCATCGGCCATCTTGGAATCGAAATAACAAAGAAGGTCGTCACCGGCTGTCCAATCTGTTGCCGAACGTTCTGCGATTGAGACGCGAGTCCGCGTAAAGGGCGGTTGAGTCCTCAGGGCTTTATCGCTGGAAGCAGCAGAAAACGCGTCCTGGCGTCAGTTGCCCCTCCAAGGGGCCCGGGTGGGCGCAAGCCCTGGAATGGCTGGCCGAGGGCCGCGGAAGCCTTGGCAGGTCGTGGTCGCCAGTTGTTTCGCCACGACGCCGTTGACGCATTTATGTTTCGATGCCTGAAGTACCTGACTCGTCAAACGAACCGAATGGTTCGTTGATTCCCCGTCGTAGGCAGGTGAAAGTCGACCTCGTGGTGGATGACGGGCAACAACGATGAATAAGCTTGGTACAACGTTGGGCGCCAGGGTGGCGGGCACCCCGACCTCTCGTATTGAATTGGGAGCAGCCTGATGGTTGTCCAGCGTGGTCGCCTCTACGGCTGTCCCGTCGAACTCGCGCTCGACCAGATCGGCGGCAAATGGAAGACGGTCGTGCTGTCGCGCCTGAAGATCGAGCCGATGGCCTATTCGGATCTGCGGCGCGCCATTCCCGGCCTGGCCGACAAGGTGCTCACGCAGCGGCTGAAGGATCTGGTGGCCGACGGGTTCGTCGAGCGTCGGCGCGAAGAAGGTGGCGGTGCCGTCTACGTCCTGACGGCGGAAGGGTGCTCGCTCACCCCGGTGCTCGAAGCCCTCTACGCCTGGGGGTTGGCCGCGGGCGAACGCCTTGGCGCGCGCTTTTCCACCGAGAACATGGCGCCGCCCAACGACGGCGGCCCACCACCCTCCCTTGACACGAGGACCGCAGGATGACGACGACGGCAGACGTTCCCACGCTGTATGAGTGGGTCGGGGGCAGCCAGGCGCTGAACCGGCTCACGACGCGCTTCTACGAGCATGTTGCGCAGGACGCCTTGCTGGCGCCGGTGTTTGCCCACATGGGGGCCGATCATCCGGCCCATGTGGCGGCGTTTCTCGGCGAGGTGCTCGGCGGCCCGGCGTCCTACTCCGCCGAACATGGCGGCCACCCGCACATGATCCGGCAGCACCTCGAGCGTCATCTGACGCAGGCGATGCGGCGCCAGTGGGTGCAGCTGCTGCTCGCGACGGCCGACGAACTCCAGCTGCCGGAGGACCCCGAGTTCCGCTCGGCCCTGGTCGGCTACCTCGAATGGGGATCGCGGCTGGCGGTCATCAATTCGCAGCCCGGCGCGGCCGTCGTCGAACATGCACCGATGCCCAAGTGGGGATGGGGCGAGGTCAAGGGGCCGTACACCGGGGGCTGAGGCGTCCTGTTGCGGGTGCCGCGAAAAAAAAGGGCGGCGCCGGGGCCAGCCCCGGCGTCGCCCAGCGTCCGGATGGGGGCCGGACCCAGGGATCTATTGCACTTCGCGGCTGGACTGCGCGGCCTGCAGCGCGGCGATCTGCTGCTTGAGCATGCCCATGGCCGCATGCTGCACGGCGCCGCCGATCGAGCCTTCCATGCGCGCCGCCAGATTCAGCTGCGACACGGTCAGCGAGATCTCGTCCAGCCACCACGGCGGCGGCGGCGGCGGGTTGTGGTGCAGCAGCCAAGCGATGAGGACGCTCAGCGGCACCGAGCCGCACCAGTCGTCGAACATGTCCGACGCGAAGGCGCTGATCTGGCCGCCCATCTCGGCGGCCGCGCCGCCATGGGTCTGCAGCGATTGGCCCAGTTGGTACAGCCGCACCTGCTGGAATGCCACCGCGGTCGCGTTGCGCGCGACGGGGGGCAGCGGCTGCGGATTGAGCTCGACGGCGTCGAAGCGGTTGGCGATGATCTGCTCGATCGAACCCGGCCGCAGCGGGCCACCCGGCCAGTGCGGCGGACGCGTGCCGCAATAAGGATCGTCGTCGAGGGCGCTGACGAGCGCGCGCAGGGATGCAGCCATGGTGATCTCCTTCGATCTGAGGACAGGACCGCGACGATCCTCCTCGCAAGGAGCACGGACTATCCCTACATCCGCCCTTGGGGGGACTCGCCGGCAGGCGCGATCTGGGCCCACGGCGGCGCGCCGGCTTGTCCGCATGGACGGCGACCCAGCGCTCCGTCATGAGTCCCTTGGCACTGCGCGACCTGGCGCGCGGCATCGCAGGTTCGCAAGGGGCGACAATCGCCCGATGTCCGAACCATCGACCGCCGAACCGACCCCGCCCGGAGCGAGCCGCCCGGGCGATGCCTTCGTGCAGTCGTTCGCCCGCGGCCTGGCCGTGCTGCGCAGCTTCGGGGCCGACGCGCCGGCGCAGACGCTCACGAGCGCGGCCGAGCGCAGCGGGCTCACGCGCGCGGGCGCGCGGCGCATCCTGCTCACGCTGCAGCAACTGGGCTACGTCGAGTCGGAAGGGCGGCTGTTCCGCCTGACGCCGCGCGTGATGGAGCTGGGCTTCGCCTACCTCAGCTCGCAGCCGGTGTGGCATCTGGCCCAGCCGGTGATGGAGGAGCTGGTGCAGGACATCCACGAATCGTCGTCGGCGGCGGTGCTCGATGGCGATGACATCGTCTACGTGCTGCGCGTGCCCGCCAAGAAGATCATGGCGATCAGCCTGGGCCCGGGCAGCCGGCTGCCGGCCTACTGCACGGCCATGGGCCGCGTGCTGCTGGCCGGCCTGCCGGAGACGGAACGCCGGGCGCGCATCGCGCGCGCGCCGCGCCCGGCGCGCACTGCCCGCACGGTGACCGACGTCGATGCGCTGATGGCGCTGCTGGACGAGGTGCGGCGCGACGGTCACGCGCTGGTGCACGGCGAACTCGAGGAGGGGCTGGTGTCGATGGCCGCGCCCATCGTCAACCGCGCCGGGCGCGTGGTTGCCGCGATCAACGTCAGCGCGCAGGACCAGCGAATGCCGCCAGACCAGATGCGCAAGCGGCTGCTGCCGCGGCTGCTGGAATCGGCCGCGAGCATCAACACGCTGATGCGGATGCAGGACTGAGAAGCGCTCGAATCAAGTACGGGTGCCGCGACATTTGGCACGTTCGGCGACAGGGGCGCGGGTGCGAGCGGCCGCAGCTTGTGCTCAACTAGGCTTGCCTGCCGCGGCTCGGGCGCCGCGAGCGCCGAGGCTGCCCTTTCCGTCCAGCCAAGCGCCAATCCGTTGTCACAGACCGCCGCTCCCGATCCGACCTTCGACGCGCCACCGCGAGCCGCCGGCGGCGCGGTCCCGACGTCGGACGCCTTCGGCCACCGGCTCGCCTCGCATTTCCAGCCGATCTACAGCCTGACCCATCACCGAGTGGTCGGCCACGAGGCGCTGCTGCGCGCCACGGCGCTCGACGTCGGTACGCCGGTGCAGCCGATGGCGCTCTTTGCCAGCGTGGACGGTGACGCCGACCGCCTCGGCCTGGATCGTGCGGCGCTGCTGCAGCACCTGGCGGCCTACTCGGGCCGGGAGGCCAACGAGTGGCTGTTTCTCAACCTGCACCCGCGTTCGCTCGCGTCGCAGTCCGGGCTGAGCATCCGCGAGATCGGCGATGCCTTGGCGCAGCACGGCCTGCGGCCGGAACAGGTGGTGATCGAGGTGCTCGAGTCGAGCTTGCCCGACGACGCCGGCTTCGACCGCCGCATCGAGGAACTGCGCGAGCTCGGCTGCCTGGTGTCGCTCGACGACTTCGGCGCCGGCCACTCCAACTTCGACCGCGTGTTCCGCCTGCAGCCCGAGATCGTCAAGCTCGATCGCAGCGTGGTCGCGCGCGCGGAGCTCGACGCGCACGCGCGGCGCATCGCGTCGCAGATGGTGTCGCTGCTGCACGAATGCGGCTGCCTGGTGCTGATGGAAGGCATCGAGACCGATGAAGGCGCCTACACCGCGCTGCGTTGCGATGTCGACTTCGTGCAGGGCTACCACTTCGGCCGGCCGGCTCCCGGGCTGGCGGGGGCCGCGGGCCTGCATGCGCTGCGCGCCGCGTGGGATCGCTTCGACCGCCAGTCGGCCAGCGACGACCGGATCTGGCAGGCGCAGATGTCGCCCTACAAGCAGGCGATCGAGCTGGCCAGCGTGCTGCTGGCCGGCGGTGCCTCGATGGACGAGGCCTGCGCACGCTTCCTGGCGCAGCCCGGCTCGCACATGTGCTACCTGCTGGACCGGCAGGGCCGCCAGGTCGTGGCCAACGCCTACCGCGCCGGGAGCGAGCAGCAGCTGGCAAGCGTCGAGCGCTTCGCGCCGCTGCACGACACGCGCGACGCGCGCTGGTCGCGCCGCGCCTACTTCCGCGGCGCCGAGGCCGCCCCCAACATCGCGCAGGTCACGCGCCCGTACATGACACTGCAGGGCCTGCGCATGTGCGTGACCGTGTCGATCCAGTTCGACATGGGCGGCCGCCCGCTGGTGCTGTGCGGAGACGCGTCGCTGTAGCGGCGACAATGGCCCGATGGCCCTCAAAGCAACGATCCACAAGGTCCGGCTGCAGCTCGCAGACATGGACCGCAACATCTACGGCGACCACGAGCTGACCATCGCGCGGCACCCGTCGGAGACCGACGAGCGCATGCTGATGCGCGTGCTGGCCTACGCGCTGAACGTGCCGGCCGACAACGAGCGTGGCGACCTGGTGCTCGCCAAGAGCCTGTGGGACGTCGACGAGCCCGATCTCTGGCAGGTGGATCTCACCGGCCAGGTGGTCCACTGGATCGAGGTGGGCCAGCCCGACGACCGGCGCCTGGCCAAGGCGAGCAGCCGCGCCGAGAAGGTGACCGTCTACAGCTACATCGCCTCGACGCCGATCTGGTGGGCGGCGCTGGTGGGCAAGCTCAATCGCGCCCCTAAGGTCGAAGTCTGGTCCATCGACCCCGAGGCCTCGCAGGCGCTGGCCAGGATGTCGGCGCGCACGATGGCCTGGCAGATCACGGTGCAGGATGGCACGGTGTGGGTGTCGGACACGGTCGACACCGTCGAGATCACGCCCAAGCTGCTCAAGGCGCGCGACGAACGCGAGACGTATTGACGCCGGCGGCCTGCGTTTCTCCCTGAGTTGGACGCTGCCGGCCGGGCGGACTGGCAAACTGGGCGTCGCCGCGCCCCACATCGTTCGCGGCAGGAGCCTGCCCATGCCGCTCGATTTCGCGCGCCGCCTTGTCGGCGTCGACCGCACTGCCCGCGCCGACCGGCGGCTGGGAGCCACGCTGGCCTTCGTGGCAGGCGCCATGAACGCCGGCGGCTTTCTCGCCGTGCATCGATACACGTCGCACATGACGGGCATCGTCTCGGGCATGGCCGACGACCTGGCCACCGGCGCGGTGGATCTGGCCGCCGCCGGCCTGGCGGCGCTGACGGCCTTCATGTGCGGCGCGGCCTGTTCCACCATCCTCGTCAACTTCGGCCGCCGCCGCGCGCTGCGCAGCGTGTTCGCCACGCCGTTGCTGTTCGAGGCCTTGCTGCTGCTGGCATTCGGCCTGTTGGGTGCGCGGCTGGCGGACACGTCGGCGCTGTTCGTGCCGGCCACCGTCATCCTGCTGTGCTTCATCATGGGGCTGCAGAACGCGCTGATCACCAAGCTGTCGTACGGCGAGATGCGCACGACGCACGTGACGGGCGTCGTCACCGACATCGGCATCGAGCTGGGCAAGATGCTTTACTGGAACCGGTCGGAGCCGGGCAAGCACCCGCCGGTGCGGGCGAACACCACGCGCCTGGTGAGCCTGGCCGTGCTGGCCGCGAGCTTCTTCGGCGGCGCGCTCGCCGGGGCGCTGGCATTCCAGCACGCGGGCTACGTGGCTACCGTGCCGCTGGCGAGCGTGCTGGTGGCGCTGGCCGCCGTGCCGACACTGGACGACGTCTTCGCCGCACTGCGCGGCCCGGGCTGAACGGCCCCGGCGCGCCTTACTTGCGGGCCAGCCAGACCCCCAGCACCGCCAGCGCCATGCCCGCCAGCGCGAGGCCGGTGAGCGTCTCGCCGAACATCGCCCAGGCGATCAGCGCGGTGGTGGGCGGCGTCAGGTAGAACAGGCTGGCGACGTTGACGGCGCTGCCGCTGCGGATGAGCACGTTGAGCAGGCTCACCGCACCCAGCGACAGCACCAGCACCAGCCAGCCGAGCGCGAACATGAAGGCCGGCGTCCAGTGCACGACCATCGTCTCGGTGCGCCAGGCCACCAGCGCCGTGACCGCCAGGCTGGGCAGGAACTGGATGACCGAGCCGGTGCGCAGGTCGAAGCCCGGGCAGAAGCGCTTCTGGTACAGCGTGCCCGCGGTGATGCCCACCAGCGCGACGACCGCCGGCACCAGCATCGCCGCGGCGGTCGGTCCGCCCGACGCCGCGACCTTGTGCGCGACCACCATGATGACGCCGCCCAGGCCCAGCGCGAGGCCGGCCCACTGCGTCGCTCGCACGCGTTCGTGCAGGAACAGGCCGGCGCCGAGCGCGGTCAACACGGGTTGCAGGCCCACGACCAGCGCCGTGACGCCCGCCGGCAACCCCAGGCGGATCGCGGTGAACACGCCGCCGAGGTAGACCGCGTGGATCAGCAGGCCGGACACGCCGATGTGGCCCCACTGCGCGGGCGTCTCGGGCCACGGGGCCCGCGTCACCAGCACGATGCCGCCCATCAGCACCAGCACGGCGGCGTAGCGCAGGGTCAGCAAGGTGAGGGGCTCGCAGTCGGGCAGGCCGAGCTTGGCACCGATGAAGCCGGTGCTCCAGAGGACGACGAACAGCAGCGGGGTCAGCGCGGCGACGGAAAAGGGCTTGGCGGCGAGGGCGGAGGAAGTCATGCGTGGCCGCATCTTCGCGCGGACAGCGTGGCGGTGCTGGGGCGGGGGCAATGCAGGGGGGCGCGGGGGCCTTGTGCCTGCGCTCCGGGGGCGTCTGGACGCGCTTTGGCGGGGGTGGATCCTGCGACTGCGCGCAGGATGACGCTCGCTGGAGGATGCGGCGTCATTTCCCGGAGGATGCGGCGTCATTCCATGTGAACCGCGTCAGGCGCGAGTGACCGAGACCGGCGCGCAGGCCGTCATGCTGCGCGCAGTCGCAGGATCCACCCTGGCCACGACCTCGAGTCAGCCCGCCGCGGACTCCAGCACCCGCAGGATCTCGCGCCCGTAGGCCTCGAGCTTCTTCGCACCCACGCCGCTGATGCCGGCCAGCTCGTCCAGCGTGGACGGCGCCTGCTGCGCCATCTGGGCCAACGTGGCGTCGTTGAACACGATGTAGGCCGGCAGGTTGTGCTCGCGCGCGACCTCGGAGCGCCAGGCACGCAAGGCGGCGAAGCGCTGGTCGCCGGACGCGTCGAGCTTGATCGGCGCCGCCGTGCTGCGGCCACCGGAGCCGGTCGCGCGCCGCGTGCGCGTCGCGCCCTTGGGCGCCTCGCGCTGTTCGCGCAAGGTGATCGGCACCTCGCCCTTGAGCACCCCCCGCGCGCTGTCGGTCAGCACCAGCGTGTTGTACTCGCCCTCGGACTGCAGGTGGCCCAGCGACAGCAGCTGGCGGATCACGCCGCGCCACTGCTGCTCCGACCATTTCGCCCCGATGCCGAAGGTGGACAGCGACCCGTGGCCGTGCTGCGTCGTCTTGTCGGTGACCTTGCCGCGCAGCACGTCGATCAGGTGGCCGGCGCCGAAGCTCAGGCCCGAGTGCTGGCGGAAGCGGTAGACGGTGGACAGCGCCATGCGCGCGGCCTCGGTGGCGTCCCAGGTGGCGGGGGGGTTCAGGCAGTTGTCGCAGTTGCCGCAGGGCTGGCTCTTTTCGCCGAAGTAGGCCAGCAGGCGCACGCGGCGGCAGTCGTGCGCCTCGGCCAGCGTGAGCAGCGCATCGAGCTTGCCGCGCTGCAGCTTCTTGAAGTCCTCGCCGGCCGGACTCTCGTCGATCATGCGGCGCTGGTTGACGACGTCGGCCAGGCCGTAGGCCATCCAGGCGTCGGCGGCCTGGCCGTCGCGGCCGGCGCGGCCCGTCTCCTGGTAGTAGCCTTCGATGTTCTTGGGCAGGTCGAGGTGAGCCACGAAGCGCACGTCGGGCTTGTCGATGCCCATGCCGAACGCGATGGTGGCGCACATCACCAGGCCGTCCTCGCGCAGGAAGCGATCCTGGTGGCGCCGGCGTACGTCGGCGTCCAGGCCGGCGTGGTACGGCAGCGCGGAGATGCCCTCGGACGTGAGCCACGCCGCGGTCTCCTCGACCTTCTTGCGGCTCTGGCAGTAGACGATGCCGGCGTCGCCCTCGTGCTCGTCGCGCAGGAAGCGCAGCAGCTGCTTCCTGGCCTCGTCCTTCTCGACGATCGCGTAGCGGATGTTGGGCCGGTCGAAGCTGGAGATGAACTCGCGCGCGCCCGTGAGCGCGAGGCGCTCGCGCATGTCCGCGCGCGTGTGGTCGTCCGCGGTGGCCGTGAGCGCCACGCGCGGCACGTTGGGAAAGCGCTCGTGCAGCTGCGCGAGCTGCAGGTAGTCCTCGCGAAAGTCGTGGCCCCACTGGCTGACGCAATGCGCCTCGTCGATGGCCACCAGGCTCAGCAGGCCGCGCTCGTCGAGCGAGGTGAGCATGGCCATGAAGCGCGGATTGGTGACGCGCTCGGGCGCCGCGTACAGCAGCACGAGGCGGCCGCTCATCATCTCGCGCTCGACGTGCTGGGCCTGCTCGCCCGACAAGGACGAGTTGAGGAAGGCGGCGTGCACGCCGAGTTCCTCCAGTGCGCCCACCTGGTCGTGCATCAGCGCGATCAGCGGGCTGATGACCAGCGTGACGCCCAGGCCGGCGCGATGGCGCGCGATGGCCGGCACCTGGTAGCACAGGCTCTTGCCGCCGCCGGTGGGCATCAGCACCATGGCGTCGTCGCCGGCCGTCACCGTCTGGATGATGTCCTGCTGCTCGCCGCGAAAGGCGCTGTAGCCGAACACCTGCTGCAGGATGCCGTGCAGATCCTGATCCTTGGCCCCGCGGCGCCGGGCGGGATCAGCCGATCCGTGGACAGAACCGCGCGGAGCCTCGTTGGCCGCCAGCCCCGCGGGACGCGTGGTCGGCAGGGAATCGAAGTCGTAGTCGTAGTCGAGATCAGACACGGAAGGGGCCGGTGCGGGCGAGTCGCGCGGCGGGCGCGATTGCCGGGAAACAAGGCCCCCATGGTACAGGGCGCGGGTAAAGCAGGCCGGCGCCAAAGCGGCGATTGCGGGCCGAATGCGCACCGGACGGCACCTGCGCAACGGCGCAGCCCGCACGCGCCACGGGCCACGAGGAACTGTCGCAGAATCGCCCGCTCGACCCTGAACGAACGGAGCGACGATGTCGACCAAAGCCGAAGAATTGCGCGCCAAGCTCATCCGCAACTTCAACGAGGTGCCGCTGACGCGCGAGACCCGCGAGCCGCTGTACGACAGCATGGGCGCGCGCCTGGCGCGCGGCACCGCGGCGCTCAAGATGGGCGCCAGCATCGACGTGCTGGAGCCAGGCAAGCGCGGCTGCCCCTACCACCTGCACCACGCGCAGGAGGAGATGTTCATCGTCCTCGAAGGCCACGGCACCATGCGCGTGGCCGGCGAGATGCTGGCCGTCAAGGCGGGCGACATCGTCTTCGTGCCGCCGGGCCCGGAATACCCGCACCAGATGATCAACACGTCGGACGGGCCGCTGAAGTACCTGTCGATCTCGACCAAGGACATGCCCGAGGTCTGCGAGTACCCGGACTCCAACAAGGTGCTGACCAGCGCGCGCGTGGCCGGCAGCGACTTCGGCTTCGCGCGGATGAACCGGCTCGACACCGACCTCGACTACTGGGACGGCGAGCCCTGACAGGCCCGCCGGCGCGCGCTCAGCCCCGGCCCGCAGGCCGGAAGCCGGCCTCGATCACCAGCGGCGGCTCGTCGGCCGGCGCGCTGTTGAGGTAGTACATCATCGCGTAGCCTTCGCTCAGCGCCGTCGCGTGCAGCTCGACGAACTCCTTGTTCTGCGGCTTGTCGAGCGCCGCCGGATCGAGCGGCGCATAGCGTTCGATCACGGCCTCGAAGGCGCCATACGCCGCGCAGGCCGCGATCGCCGCGGCGTCGTCGCGCACGTCCGCCTCCTGGCGCAGCAGCAGCAGGCCCTCGCGCGACAGCCCGTCGCGCGGCAGCGCGGGCTGGTGGGTGGCGGTGGCGCGGAAGGTGGCTCGGAACTTGTAGACGGCGACGATGGGCATGGCGGACTCGAATGGACTCGGCGCCAAGGATACCGGGCCGCGCCAAACTCCAGCTAAACCCCGCATTTGCCCGAGCCGGCGCGCCAGCCGCCCCGGCATAATCCAGGCTCACCTTCCGGCACCGGAACGGCGCCCGGCCCCTGCCGGCCGTCCACCGGTGCCTGGAATCCTGTAGCCGCCACATCCGGCGGCCGGCCACGGGGGAGCCGTCCCCCAAATTTCCTGGAGCACGCACATGGCGTCAGTCAACAAGGTCATTCTCATCGGCAACTGCGGGCGCGACCCGGAAGTTCGCTACACGCCCAGCGGCACCGCCATCTGCAACGTCTCGGTGGCCACCTCCAGCCGCCGCAAGGACAAGGCCAGCGGCGAGAGCATCGAAGACACCCAGTGGCACCGCGTCACCTTCTACGACCGCCTGGCCGAGATCGCCGGCGAATATCTCAAGAAGGGCAAGCCGGTCTACATCGAAGGCCGCCTGAAGTACGGCAAGTACACCGACAAGGACGGCATCGAGCGCAACACGGTCGACATCGTCGCCGAACAGATGCAGATGCTCGGCGGCCGCGACAGCGGCGGCGACGAAGCCGGCGGCGGCAGCGGCGGCCGCTACCTGGCCCCGCGCGACGGCATCGATGGCGGCGACGACCGCCCGTCCCGCCCGGCCGCCCGCCCGGCGCCGACCGCCTCGCCGCGTCCGGCGCCGAAGGCGTCGACGGGCTTCGACGACATGGACGACGACATTCCGTTCTAAGCGGCGGTTCGGATCCTCGGCCCCAAGGCCCCGGGAGCACGTCTTCCGGGGCCTTTTGCTTTGCCGCGGCGTTTCCTAATCCGGCCGGCCTGCGAGGCCGGGTCAGGGCGCGGGCTGCCGCGCCTGGTCATGCCGGGGCGTGCCTCGTTCCGGGCGCTGCGGCTCCCGTCGCATGCCGGTGGGCGCATGCGGATGGCCATTGCAGACTGCCTCCCAGCGGCTGCGGGATGTGCATCCCGGCCCGACTTGAAGGAGCCACGCGATGACGACGGAACGTCTCCCATTCGATCTTGAGCTGTCGTCCGGCGCGTCACCGCCGGTGCCCTTGGTCCGCGCGAGCTCCGCCGACCGCATCCTCGCCACCGCCGGAGCCGCCTGGTGGGTGGTCGCGCTGGCCGGGCAGACGATCTTCACGGCTTACATCGCGGTGCTGTACGGCGTCTCGGCCTGGAGCGGATGCCTGGACCGATGGAACGAAGTCGTGCCCGGGGGTTGGGTGTCAGGTCATGGCGCGGGCAACCTGACGCTGGCCGGGCACCTGCTCTTCGCGGCGCTGGTGTTCGCGTCGGGTGGCTTGCAACTTGTCGGAGCGGTGCGCCGGCGGGCGCCGCGGCTGCATCGATGGAACGGGCGCTTCTATCTGGTCGCGGCGATCACGCTGGCGCTCAGCGGCGTGGCCCTGGTGGCGGCCGGCCAGTCGCCGGGCGACCCCACGCAGACGGCCGGCACGATGCTCAACGTGCTGGCGATCCTCGTGTTCGCGGGCATGGCATGGCGCGACGCGCTGGCACGCCGATTCGAGCGGCACCGGCGCTGGGCGCTGCGGCTGCTGCTGGCCGTCGCCGGCGTCTGGTTCTTCCGCATCGGGCTGATGGGCTGGATCGTGTCGAACAAGGGCCCGGTCGGCTTCGATCCCCACACCTTCCGCGGGCCGACGCTGTCGCTGCTGGCGTTCGGCCAGACGCTGGTGCCGCTGTCCGTCCTCGAGATGGTGTTCCAGGTTCGCCAGCGTGCGCACGCGCTACCCCGGCTGGTGATGGCCGGCGTTCTCGGGCTGGCCAGCGTGGCCACGCTGGTAGGAATCGCGGCGGCGACGGCGCTGATGTGGCTGCCTCACATGAAGTGAGACGAGCCCCGCGCCGCCGCGTTATCCGAGCAGCCCCGCGCTCAGGCGGCCCAGCGACGACCCGCCATTGAGCGCGGCCAGGCAGCTGGCCGACACGTCGTCGGCGGGCGCGCCCGCTTCCCAGGCGTCGGCCAGCGCGAGCACGCCCTGGCGGGCACTGCGCGACCAGGAGCCACCGAGCGGATCCTGCGCGTCGGCGCGCAGCTTGGCGCAATAGAGCGCGCGCGCATCCGGGCTGGAGCCGACCAGCCGCAGCAGCGGTTGCAGCGCCGCGTCGAAGGCGTTGGCGGGCAGCGGTTCGCGTCCGCTCGGTTGGGCGTGCCACGCGCACAGGTATTCGACGGGGCCGAGGCTGCGGCCGTGGCCGAAGCCGGCGCCGCCCGCGCCGGCGCCTTGCCGTGCGGTGCCCCAGGCCGCGAGCCGGCCACTGGGCAAGCGGCCGCTTCTCAAGGCCTGGACCAGCGCGTCGGCGACCAGCGCCTGGACGTCGGGCTCGCCCTGGCGTTCGATGTGGCACAGCAGGTTGACGAAGGCCGGGTAGAGCGCGTCGCCCAGGCGGCTGCAGACGGTCTCCATCAGCTCGGTGCGGCCTTGCGCATCGTGCAATGCGCCGAGGCCGTCGACGAGCGCCTGCGCGGCCGCCAGCCAGTCGGGCTGCGGCTTGAGCATGCGGATCAGGCCGTCAGATGATCGAGCACCCGCTGGGCGAGGGTGCCGACGTCGGTCGTGTCGGGCAGGCCGGCCGACAGTGCGATCCGCACGCCGCTTGCGTCGCCCTGGAACCAGGCGGCCGCGTCCTGCGTGGGCTCGTTCGAACCGGGCGCGGCCGGCCAGGCGGCCGAGGGCGCGATGCCGAGGCCGAGGTGGGCGAGCGAGGAGGCGTTGATATCCATGATGAACCTGCGTGATCCCACTCTATCGAAGCCCGGGCTCGCTGCCCACTGGCATCGTTCCCAGGGCCTGGCTGGCGCACGGGCTCAGCGCAACATCGCCTTGAGGCTGCGCAGCACCACGGCCGGACGCGCGGCGATGTCGTCGACCAGCAGCTGTGCGAAGGTCGAGAGCAGCAGGATCAGCAGCGCCTGCGACGCGAGCACCTTGATCGAGCTGGACAGCGCGAATACGTTGAGTTGCTGTGCAAAGCGGTTGATCAGGCCGAACACGCCCTCGACCACATAAAGCACGACGAGCGCGGGAGCGCTGATCAACAGGCCCAGCGTGGCGATGCGTCCGAACTCGGCCTCGATCAGCGTCACGCCGCCGGGATGGGGCGGCGGCAGCGCGGCGCCCACCGGCCACAGCGCGTAGCTTTGCAGCATCAGCCCGACCAGCAGCAGGAAGCCGCCCGAGGACATGAACAGCATCATCGCCAGCCGCGACAGCAGCGTCGAGGTCAGCGGCGTCTGGTGGCCCGACAGCGGATCCATCACCTGCGCCATCGAGGCGCCGGTCTTCATGTCGATGATCTGGCCCGCGACATCGAAGGCCCACAGCACCGAGCCGAACAGGACGCCGATCGCCGCGCCGATGAAGATCTCCTTGCCGAACAGCCGCAGCCAGTCGACGGCATGGAAGTGCCCGACGTCGACCGCGGGCTGCAACGCGATCGACAGCGCCGCCAGCGCCAGAAAGACGGCGTTGCGAACGAGTGCGGGCATGGTCTCCGGCATGAACAGCGGCAGCAGCAGGAAGGCGACGGCGACGCGCGTGGTCGACAGCGCAAGCACCATCACCTGCGACGGCCAGACGTCGACGTGCGCGAGTGCCTCCATCGTGGCAGCGCGCCCTAGCGCACCATGCCGGCGAAGCCCGAGAACACGCGATCGGCGAACTCGTAGAGGCCGCCGCCCAGCATCGAGGCGGTCACGAAGATCGTCACCACGATGGCGAAGAACTTGAGCGCGTACTGCAGCGTCTGCTCCTGGATCTGCGTGGCGGCCTGCAGCACCGCGACGACCAGGCCGACCACCGCCGCGACGATGATGGGCGGCGCCGACAGCAGCATCACGTACCACAGTGCCTGCTGGGTGAGCTGGATCGCCTGGCTGTTCATGGTCAGCGGTAGGTGAGCACGAGGCCGTGCGCGAGCTTGACCCAGCCGTCGACGAGCACGAACAAGAGCAGCTTGAACGGCATCGAGACCGTGGTGGGCGACAACATCATCATGCCCATCGCCATCAGGATGTTGGAGATGACCAGGTCGATCACCAGGAAGGGCAGGAAGATCAGGAAGCCGATCTGGAACGCGGTCGACAGCTCGCTGACGGTGAAGGCCGGCACGACGACGAGGAAGTCATGGTCGCCCAGCTGCGCGGCGCGCTCGGGCGGAAGCGACTTCTGCGCGGTCTTGAGAAAGAACGCGCGCTCGCGCGGCGGCGCATGGCGTACGAGGAAGTCGCGCAGCGGCTCCTTGGCCGTGTCGGCGGCGGCCAGCATCGTCTTGGTGTTGCCGGCGATGTTGTCGAAGCCCTGCAGGCGGTCGGTCATCGCCTGCACCACGGGAAA